>Ga0105247_10000185_pt1 | contig 60656 bp, 60 predicted proteins | sample KBSS24metaG_FD_81519 | JGI IMG/M metagenome (GOLD analysis project Ga0105247, IMG submission 81519) | Switchgrass rhizosphere microbial communities from Kellogg Biological Station, Michigan, USA - KBS S2-4 metaG | ecosystem: Host-associated > Plants > Roots > Rhizosphere > Soil | place... | reverse complement strand
GTCGAAGTAGCTCGGGCGAATCCGGCGGCCTCAGCCTTCGATGAGGCGATAGCCGACGCCCCAGCAGTTGACCACATAGCGGCCGTGCTCAGGATCGAGTTTGCGCCTGAGCCGGCTCGCGTGTGAGTCGAGCGTGCGGGTGCGACTGGGGCTGCGGAACTCCCACACCTCCTCCAGCAGCTCTTCCTTGGCGAAGACCCGGGTCGGCTCGCTGGCCAGCACCCGCAGCAGGGCGAACTCCTTCTTCGCCAGCGAGACCTCGCGGCCGCCGACGGTGACCTGACGGCGCAGGGGATCGAGTTCGAGTGCCCCGACCCGGCAGGGCCCGTCGCGCCGGCTCCGACGCCGCCGCAGGACGGCATCGACGCGAGCCCGCAGCTCTTCCGGCGAAAAGGGCTTGACGAGATAGTCGTCGGCGCCGGCCTCGAGGCCGCGGACGCGATCGGTGATGGCACCGCGGCCGGAGAGGACGATCACCGGCAGCCGCGGGTCGAAGCGCGACTGGATCCCGTCGGCGCGGCGGATCTCACGCAGGACGTCGAGCCCGGACGCGTCCGGCAGCCCGAGGTCGAGGAGGAGCAGGTCCGGCTTGTTGTAGCGGCAGAGCCGCAGGGCATCGGCGGCGCTCGGTGCCGGCAGGACACCGAAGCGGTCGGCGACCAGGTGGTCGCAGAGGAGGTCGAGGGTGATCGCGTCGTCCTCGCAGACGACGACGCTGGCGATCTCTTGGCGGTGCGGCAGCACGGGCAGCGTCAAGTCGGGGGCAGCACGGACTCTCCCCCCTGCGCCGCGGGAATCTCCAGAACTGCGCGGGCGCCCCGATGGGCGAGCAGGCGACGCGGCGGCACCGAGAGGTGGACGGCGAGGGGTCGTTCCCTCGCATCGAGGAAGACGACGTCGATGGCGAAGCGCATGCCGAAGGTGTGGACGCTGGCGCAGCGCGGGACCAGCAGGCCGGCGCCGGCTCGCTCCCGCGGCAGCCAGGCGAGGCCGAGCAGCCGCGACCGCGGCCCGACCGCGACCGCGACGTCGTGAGCGAGGACCCGTCGCCTGGACAGGACGGCCAACCGTCGCGCCAGGGTCGGGTCGCTCATCCGCCCCCAAGTCCTCGACGCCTGGTCGTCCTCCCCCGCCGCTCCGACACCGCCGGGTGCAAATGGCCGTTCAGAGGTGGCCCCGAGCAGGCACGGGACTACGATGATCGGCAAGATCATGTCCCTGTTCGCTGGGCTTGCGAACAGCTGGCTTCAACTCATGGAAAAGAAGACGACCCGCAGAGGGAATTACGAGTCTGGCTCCGACTACGTGCTCGAGTACGGAGAGCTCCGCTTCGCCTTCAACGAGGAGGACTTCGGACAGCGGGTCGAGCAGGCGGCGGTCAAACTTGGCTTCGTCGGCCAGGGCCTCAGCCAGGGTGAGTTGGAGGATCTTCTCGACCTCGCCGTCAGCGGTGAGATCGCCGAGCCCAGCTCCCGCCTCGGCGAGCACATCAACGAGAACTGGGAGGACCTGGTCGGTCCCGCCAACCGCAGCCTCGTCCACTGGATTCGTCGCCTAGTCTTCCGCGGCGCCTGGCTCGACCAGCGCGTCAAGGAGGGTGAGCTCGACGTGGTGTTCGATGAGCGGACTCAGACCTTTGGGTACGTGCAGCCGGATCGCAGCTCCGAGCTGATTGAGCTTTCCAAAGAGCCGAGCTGGCGGCGGATTGCTTATCGGCGGTAGTTAGCCGGGCCCTGGGTAGGGGTTCCGCTTAACTTTTTCGTGAGTCGCCGGGGCGTCGTCCGAGTTCCAAGCCGGCGAAAAAGTACAAGACGCTTCACCCCTACCCAGGGCCCGGCTCACGAACGTGGATGAGAGACTCGTCGGCAGGTTGAAAGTCGCCTAGTGACTCCAGGGCGAAGCGCGCGGGGCTTCCCGCCCGATGCCTCTTCCTTAGTTAGTTGCTCGAAGTCTCTAGTGCGGCTACTACGGTGAGGGAGCCGCCGCCGGTGGATCCTTGAGTTCTTCCGGCGTCGAAGAACTGCTTGGCGGTGTCGGGGTCGGTGGCGTCGGCGAGGCGGGTCAGGGAGTCGACCAGGAGGATGATGTCTTCGCCTTTGCCGGCGCGGGCCGCGGCCTGGGCGAGGGCGTCGCTGGCGTGGCGGGGCTGGCCGGCGGCGACGATCTCGGCCTGCGGGGCGTCGCGCTTCCAGTCGGCCAGCTCCTCGGGGCTGGGGTCGATCAGCAGCGCCACCGGGTCTGGGCCCTTGGCGGCGGCGGCAAGGTCGGCGGCGACCGCGCGCAGCAGCGCCGTGCAGGCCTCGCGGCTCTCGGCACTGAGGACGGCCTGGCGGCCGGCCTCGGGGGGCAGCAGCAGGGTCTGCAGGGTTACGCCCTGCTTGCCGCGGCGGCCGAAGCGGCGGCGCCGGCGGCGGCGTGGCCGGGCCGACTCGCCGGCTGATGCGGGGGCATCGTCGGAAGTGGTGTCAGGAGCAGGTTCAGGATCGCGGTCGGCCGCGGCAGGCTCGGGGGCCTTCTTGGTCGGGGTCGGGGGCGACGAGGACTCGTCCTCATCGGCGGCCTCCTCGCGCTCGCGCGGCGGGCGACGACGCCGACGCGAACGGTCGCGCTGGCCACCTCCCTCGCTGGGGCGCGAGCGCGACTGCGAGCGCGGCTTGCGGGCCGGGGCATCGTCCCCGTCGCCACCGCCACCTCCGGACAGCCGCTCGATCAGCTCGATGCGGGTGAGCATGCGGTAGCGCTCGACGCCGGCGTCGGCGGCCAGCGCGTGCAGCTCTGCCAGGTGCTTGTTCTCCAGCTCAGCCTTGGTCATCGGCAGCGCAGGTTATTCGACGGGCCGGAGCGGGGACCTCGACGCTGCGGCGACGGCACCTCAGAGCGCCGCCGCGGGGTCGATCCCCTCACGCGCCGCGGCCTCCGGCCAGGCCTCGGCCTCGCGCTTCACCTGACGGCGCGTCCAGCCCAGCTCCTCGCCGAGGATCTCCGCGACCGGCCGCACGTCGGCGGCGCTGCGCAACTGCGGGGCCGCGAGGATGCCGAGCCGGGTCCGCCGCAGCAGCACGTCGGCGACGCTGCGCGCCTGCTCGCGACGGGCGGCGATCGCGACCTCGGCCAGCAGGTCGGGGCGGCCGGGGACGATCGGCGCCGCCAGCTTCGAGTCTTTCCAGGCGAGGTCGAGCACGGCGCGGGCGGCGTGGCCGTAGCGGAAGGCGAGCTGCTTGACCGACGCCTCCCCGACACCCTCGGGGGCGCTGAGGTCGTCGAGCCGCGCCTCCATGCCGAGCGGGATCTCGGCCGTGTGGCAGGGGGCCTCGCGGCCCTCGCGCTCGACCAGGCGGTCGACGGTCTGCTTCGCCATCCGCCGCCAGGTCGTCAGCTTGCCACCGGTGATCGTCAGCATCCCCGAGGAGGTCTCGTACAGCTCCGCTTTGCGAGAGATGTCGACTGACTTGCGCGGGTCGCCGCTGGAGATCAGCGGCCGCACCCCGGCGTAGGCGCCGACCAGGTTGGCGCGGCCGAGTGAGGTCCCGAAGAACTCGTTGACCGCGGCCAGCAGGTACTCGACGTCCTCCCCACCCGGCTGCGGGTGGGCGATGTCGCCGTCGAAGTCGTTGTCGGTGGTGCCGATCAAGGTGCGCCCGTACCAGGGCAGCGAGAAGATCATCCGGCCCTCGCCGGCCGGGACGATGCAGGCGGCCCGGCCCATCGGCAGGTCGGCCGAGTCGATCACCAGATGGGTGCCGCGGCTCGGCGCGATCCGCGGCACGTCCTCCTCCTCGACCACCTCGGGGCGGATCTCGTCGGCCCAGACGCCGGTCGCGTTGATGACGTTGTCGGCGCGGACCTCGACCCGCTCGCCGGACTCCGCCTCGACGAAGGCCACCCCGCCGGCGCGGCCGTTGTCGGAGAGGACCTCGACCACCTCGGCGCCGTTCAGCATCACCGCGCCGAAGCGCTCGGCCTCGCCGAGGATGGTGAGGACCAGCCGCACGTCGTCGGTCTGGCAGTCGTAGAACATGTAGGCGTCGTGCGGGTCGCGGGCGGCGAGCGCCGGCACCAGCGAGAGCACCTCGTCGCGATCGATCGTGCGGTGGCGGTCGGGCGACCAGTAGAAGTCCTCGTCCTCCTCCTTGGCGGCGCGCAGCTCGCGGCGGCTGCGACCGACCCGCGTCGTCGCCATCACGTCGTACATGTTCAGCCCGATCCCGAGCTTGCGGTCGCGGCGCTCCTCGCCCAGCGAGGCGACCAGGAAGGGCGTCGGGTAGACCAGGTGCGGGGCCAGCTGCACCATCAGCTGCCGCTCCAGGAGCGCCTCGCGGACCAGGCCGAGGTCGAAGTTCTGCAGGTAGCGGAGGCCGCCGTGGACCATCTTCGAGGAGCGGCTGGAGGTGCCCATCGCGTAGTCGCCGCGCTCCAGCAGGGCCACCGAGTAGCCGCGCGAGGCGGCGTCGAGGGCGACCCCGGCGCCGGTGATGCCGCCGCCGATCACGACCACCTCGAAGCGCTGACCGGCGATCGTCTCCAGGGCTTCGGCGCGGGTCAGCATCGGTCAGGGCCTCAATCGAGGAAGACGGTCTGCTCGGCCACCGGCGGGCGCTCCGGCACCGGCCGCTCTTGGCGGGGATGGCCGAGGTGGAGCAGGGCGACGAAATGCTCCTGGGCGGGCAGGCCGACGGCGGCCAGCCCCTCTTCGCTTCGCAGCAGCTCTGGCGTGCGCCAGTAGCCGGCGAGGCCGCGGGCGTGGGCGGCGAGCAGGACGATGTAGGAGCTGACCGCGGTCGCGTGCAGGTCCTCCTCGTCCTGGACCGGGTCGCCGGAGAGGGCGGCGGAGACGACGACCAGGGTCGGGCAGCGGTCGAGCTTGGCGGCGCCCTCGGGCCCGGCCACCTCCTTCAGCCTTTCCAGCGACCGCGGGCCGACGACCCGAAAGCGCCAGGGCACGGTGAGGTGATGGTTGGGCGCCCAGGCGGCGAGATCGAGCAGCCCGGTCAGCTGCTCGCGACTGAGCGGCTCGGTCGTGAACGCCTTGTGGGTGCGGCGGGTGCGGATCGCGGTCTCGGTGTCCATCGCCCCGAGGGTATCGGCAGGGGTCGCAGGGGACCGCGAGTCAGAGGCCGTAGCGCCAGCGCATCCAGCCGCGGCGGACCAGCAGGGCCAGACCGAAGAGGAGGGCGCCGGCGAGGAGGCCCGCGACGATTGCGCCGGCGGGGCTGGAATTCGAATCGTCTTCGGTTTCCGGTTCCGATTCGGTTGACGGGGTCGAGACAGGGGGTGCGACTTCGGCGCTGCCGGACCCCTCCCTCACTCGCCCCCCGGGCGGAGAGGTTTCGGCTGGCGCCGCGGGGCTGACTTGCCCGGGGGTCGCAAAACGTTCGGGAGGGGCACCGGCAGCGCCGGAACCGGCTGCGCCCGGCGAGACGCCGCCGGTCGGGTCGGAGGCGGGGGGCGGGACGGCTTCCAGCGGGGCCAGGGTGGCGGCCCCGGTTCCGCTGGGTGAAGTGGGGGTTGGGATCGAAGTCGGGTTGGGTTCCTGGGGCGGTGGGCTCACTGGGTAGTGGGCTTCCGACATCGCGACTAGGGCATAGGCCGTGACCCAGGTCGGGGTCTGGTTGCTGGACTTGGAGTAGGCGTAGTGGCCGTCGCCGGCTTGGCGGGCGGCCAGGTAGTCGAGGGAGGACTTGCCGCCACGGCGGTAGGACGACGGGTCGCCGCCGGCGGCGAGGATGCCCTCGATCGCCCAGGCGCTGGACTGGGAGTTGACCGGGCCGCCGGCGCCGAGCGGGAAGCCGCCGCCGGGGCGCTGCGATTCGCGCAGGTAGGCGAGGCCGCGGTGGGAGGCCTTGGAGCCGGGTGAGAGCGCCTGGATGACGGCGCCGGTGCCATCGGCGGTGCTGGCAGAACCGGGCACGTCGCCCCAGCCGCCGTCGTCGTTCTCGACCTTGCGCAGCCAGTCGAGGGTGCCGTCGAGGCTGCCGTCGGCACCGGCGGCGCGGAGCGCGATCACGGCGAAGGCGGTCGAGCCGGGCCAGCCTTCGTAGGAGCCGTTGTCGCGGCGCTTGGCGAGCAGGTCGGCGACGAGATTGCGGCCGCCGAAGTCATGCGGGTCGAGGCCGGCGCTCTCGATGGCGAGGATCGTGCGGGCGATCGAGCCGGGGCTCTTCTGCTGGTCGATCGTGCGGCGCAGGAAGTCGGCCGGGGTCTTTCCCCCCGCCCTGACGTCGAGCGGGTTGTGGCCGGCAGCCGCCATCCCCAGCATCGCCCAGGCGGTCGTCGTCGGGCTCGAGTCTTCATCGGGCGCGTCGCCCCAGCCGCCGTCGGCGTTCTGAGCCGAGCGCATCCAGGCGACGGCGCCGTCGACCCCGGTTGCAGCTTCGGCTCGCGGCGCCGTCAGCCCGCCGAGCAGGAAGGCGAGCAGCGCCAGCGCGGCGATGCTGCCGCCGCGCAGCCCCGGTCCCAGCCGCCCCGGCGAGGGTGGCGTCGGCGCGGTGGCCGGACGCCGTGACCACTCGAAGCGTTCGCGGAAGCGAACCAACATCCGCACCATCGCCGGGCCGGCGACCAGGGCGAGGACGACGTTGCCGATCGCGTGGGCGGCGTCAAACGGGATCGCGCGCCCCTCGAGGACCAGGAAGCGCTGCCAGGACAGGTCTCCCCCGTACGTCGCCATCAGCGAGAAGTTGAGCAGAGCGCCATAGGCGACGCCGGCGAAACCGCAGGCGGCAGCGAGGGTGAGCCGGCTGACGTTGCGACCGCCCAGGGCCAGAGCCGCGCCGAGGACGCCACAGAGCCCCCAACCGACCATCTGCCAGGGCGTCCAGGGGCCCTGCCCGAACCAGAAGTTGGAGACGAGGGCGGTCAGGGCACCAACGGCGAAGCCCGGGGCGCCGCCGAGCGCGTAGCCGGCGAAGATGACGACGTCGGTGGTCGGCTTGACGTTGGGGAAGGCGGCGAAGGCGACCCGTCCGGCAATCGCCAGCGCCGCCAGCGCCGCCACCAGGGCGACCACCTGTGCCGGCGGCCGCGACCGCTCGTACCAACCGAACCCAGCCACGAGCACCGCCCCGATCACCAAGAAGCTCGCCAGCTCCCAGCTCACGGCATCGGCCCTCCCAGGACGACAGCGCCCTGCTCGGGCGTGACGACGCCGGGCAGATCGAGTACGCGCGCCACCTCGGTGGCGAAGTACCAACCGCCCGAGAGCACCTCGGCAGCAGGACCGTCGGCGATCACCACGCCGTCTCCGAGCAGCACCACCCGCTCGGCGAACTCAGCCGCGAACTCGACGTCATGCGTGGCGACGACCACCCCCGCACCGCGCTCGGCGAGATCGCCGATCAATGCCACCAGGTCTGCCTTGCGGGTGCGGTCCATTCCCCGCGTCGGCTCGTCCAGAGCCACCAACCCGGGCAGCGCCTCGCCGTCCGTACGACCCGCCAACGTGATCGCCAACGCCAGCCGTTGCCGCTCGCCGCCAGAGAGATCCCGTGGGTCCGAATCCGCCACATGCTCCAGGCCCACCAACCGCAGGGCGGCCTGCCCCTGCCCACCCGGCAGTTCGTCCCCGACCCGCTCCCGCACCAGGTAGTCACTCGGGTTCTGGGTCAGCAGCGCGATCCCGCCGGGAACATCGATCTTGCCCCCCACCGACTCCACGAGCCCCGCCGCCGCCCGCAGCAGCGTCGACTTGCCGGCCCCGTTGCGTCCCATCAGCGCGACTCGTTCCCCGCGGCGCACCGTCAGCTCGATACCCCGCAAGACATCGTGCGCCTCGTCCAGCCGCAAGAGCTCCACCCACAGACCCTTCGCCGTGAGGCTCGGCCGGCGGAGGGAGGAGTCGGACCCCCTCCGAACGGCTTGTACTTCTTCGGCATCCGAACCTCGGACGGCCCCCGCCGCCCCACCGAAGCAAGTTGAGTGAGGAGGGGGTCCGACTCCTCCCTCCATCGAGGCGATCCTCGCCCGCGCGTCACGAACGCCGATCGGCAGCGGGTTGACATCGGCGAGTGAGAAGAGTCGCGCGGCCGGAGTCTCCAGTGCAGGATCGGCGTCCTGGGCCCAGGCGAGGAAGTCGCGTGGCGGACCGTCGAATGCGATGGCCCCAGCTGCCATCGCGATAACGCGATCGGCGGCAGCGAGGCACCGCTCGAGCCGGTGTTCTGCCAGCAGGATCGAGACGCCCCACTCCTCGTTGAGCCGACGCAGGAGCCAGATCAGCTCGTCGCCGGCGACCGGGTCGAGCTGCGAGGTGGGCTCGTCGAGGAGAACCAGCTGTGGTCGGGTCACCAACGCAGCCGCGAGCGCCACTCGCTGCAGCTCCCCGCCGGAGAGTGAGTCGGCCGTGCGGTCGAGGAGGTGCGGGATCGCGAGCGCGAGGGCGACCTCCTCGACGGCGCGGGCGCGTGTGGACGGGGGGTCGCCGCGCATCTCCAGGGGTAGGCCGATCTCGGCCGCGACGGTGGTCGAGACGACTTGGGTCTCGGGGTCCTGGGCGACGTAGCCGACCACGGAGGCCAGCTCGCCGGGGCCGGTGGCGAGGGCGTCGATGCCGGCGACCTCTATGCGGCCGGAGATCTCGCCGCCGTGGAAGTGCGGGACGAGGCCGCAGGCGGCACGGAGGAGGGTCGACTTGCCGCTGGCGGAGCGGCCGGCGAGGAGAACCAGTTCGCCCGGAGAGATCTCGAGGGCGACGTCGAGCAGCGAGTCGCGGTCGGCCTGAGGGTAGCGATAGCCGAGACCCTCGACGGCGAGGGCAGGCGCGGTGGCGCGGTGGGTTGCGAGGTCAGGCACCAGGCGCCTCCGGCAGCGGCGCGGAGGCGGGGCCCCGAAGCGCCAGCGCCGCTGCCTCCCTTCCCGCTGTCGCCGTTCCCTTCTCGTACATGTCGCTGGAAAGGGCTGACGGCGCAAGGGTGCGGCGGCGGGCGGGAGGCCGGCGCAGCGGCGCCAGCCCGCTGGCGATGAGCAGGGTGCTGAGGGCGACCGCGGCGGGGCCGAGGGCGACGTGGATCGTCGGGTAGGTGTGGACGTCGTCGGCGCCGAGGGCCTTGCCGGCGATCGCGGCGATCAGGATCGCGGCGGCGATCGCGTAAAAGCGGGCGTCGAAGCGCGAGCGCGGCTCGGCGCTGCGAGCACGCCGCGCGGCGGCGGCGGCTGGCCGCCGCGAGCGACGGCGGCGCGGCTGCTCGAGCGCGTAGCCGCGCAGCTCCAGCGTGGCGGCGACGTCGACGGAGCGGTCGAAGGAGCCGGCAAGGAGGCGGCGCAGCAGGGGCGACCAGCCGCCCGCGGCGGCGCCTGGCCCGCGTAGCTGGGCGGCGTCGCGGAGGCGGGTGGCGTCGGCGGCGGCGACCGGGACCAGGCGCGAGACCAGCGTCGCCGTCAGCGCCGAGCGGCCGGCCAGCGGACGCAGGGCACGGAGCACCCGGTCGGGGTCGACGCAGGCCGAGTAGACCGAGGCGACGACCATCACCACCGCCGCCCGCAGGCCGATCGAGGCGCCGGCGGCGATCGCCTCGGCGGTGACGTCGACCTGGCCGAGCAGCGGCCACTCGCCGAGCCGGGCAAGCACGGTCTCGCCGCGGGAGACGACGAGGGCGTTGATGGCGACGATCAGCAGCGCCAGCGAGAGGCCCATGCGCAGGCCGGCCCGCACCGCTGAGCGGGCGCCCGCGAGGAGACCAGCAAGCACCGCGGCGGCGCCGGCCCCGATCAGGACCAGCGGGCTCGAGTAGAGGAAGGCGACGACGACGAGGGCGCCGAGGTAGGCGACGGCAGCAGCCGGCGAGGCCGACTGCAGCGGCCCGCGCCGCGGGGTGTAGGCAAACGGCGACCTCATCGTCCCGGCACCGGCAGCGGCGTCTCCTTCCCGTCCTCGATCGCCACCGCGTAATGGTCGCGCAGCTTGGCGGTGCTGAGCAAGCCGGCGGCGGCGCGCACGCCGGCTGGCGTCGCCCCGGTGACCAGCCAGGTCGGCGGGGCTTCGTAGCGGCGGGTGGCGGCGACGAGACCCGCGTTGACTCCGAAGCGCCGCGCGACCGCGCCGGCTTCGTCGAGGCCTTCGAGCCGCAGCGGCGGCAGCGCGCCGCCGAACTCGGCGAAGACGCCGCTTTGCTCGACGCCACCTTCGAGCTGGGCGGCGGCCGGGTCGCGCCGTACCATTGCCCAGGGCCCGACGAGGACCCGGATCGCCCCCGACGGCGATCCGTCCGCGACCTCCACCCCGGCCCCCGCCAGGCGCTCGCGCACCTCGGTGCAGGCCGAGCCGCCGCCGAGGCACTCGACCACGACCGGGTGGTGGCTGCCTTCGTAGCCGCTCGTGAATGGCTGCGGCCAGCTGCCGACCACGGCCGGCACGTGCAGGGCCGAAGTCCAGTCGCGGTAGTCCCACCAGATGGCCTCCCCCCCGCGCAGCGGGAAGGCGGCGGCGCCGACGTTGGACTCGACGCCGTTGACGTAGAAGAGCCAGTCGAAGTAGCGACCGTCGCGGGAGACGCTTTCGGCCCCGTCGATCGACTTGACGAAGCGGCCGCCTTCTTTGGTGCCGATCTCGGCGGCGCCTTCCAGCACCCGCATCACCGTGTCGGATTCGGTGACGTCGCCGACTTCGCGTTCGAGGATCTGCTGGCGGCCGTATTCGTGGGTGACGGTCAGCGTCACCGCGTCGAGGCCCTGGCCCGGCCCGAGGCCGCAGCCGGCGACCGCGAGCAGCGCCAGCAGCGCGCTCGCGGTCGCCGGGCCGCGGCGTCGGGCCATCAGCTGCCGCTGGGGCAGATGCCTGCGATGCAGACCGGCTCGGCGGCCGAGGGAATTTCCTTGCCGTGGGTCGCCCGCAGCAGCGACGGCGCCGCCAGGGTCACGGTGGCGTGGCCCTGCGAGTCGGTCGGACCGCTGGCGCCGCTGACGGTGGCGCCGGAGACCGGCTTGCGCTTGCCCTTTTCGTCGTAGGAGACGACCGTCACCTGGAAGGCGACGTTGGCCTCGGCGCTATCCGGCACTTCCAGGGCCAGCTCGTTCGGGTACGGGTAGGACGAGGCGAGGTCCCAGAGGACTTCGTCGCCCGGGTGCAGCTTCACGGCGTCGCCGCCGACCTGCTGCGCCTTGTGGTCGACCTTCAGGTACCAGGAGGCCTTCTTGCCGCTGACGACGCTGTTGCCGATCCCGCAGAGCCCAAGCCCGAAGCTGAAGGCATTGGTGATCGAGAGCGGCCGCAGGGCCGGGGTCGTCTTCGCCGCCGAGGCCAGCAGGCCCATCGCGGTGGCGCCCTGGAGCGTCACCGACTTGCCGCTGCCGCCGGTGCCGGCGCCGAAGCAGGTCGCCGACTTGCTGGTCTTGATCGAGACGGTGCCAGTGCTGAAGGTCCCTTCGCCCAGCACCTTGCCGCTCTTGCCGACGACGCGCAGCTCCGCGGAGACGCTCTTGGCCGCAGCACCTGCGACCGGGACCAGCGATACAGCGAGTGCCAGCGCGCAAGCCGCGGCCAGCCGGAACAGGGAGAGTCTTGGCATTTACGCCACCCTTTCCTCGAGGGTTGTCATGGCTTGGCCGGGGACAGGTCTCCTGGCTTCCGGGGTGGTCGGTCGCACCTTCCCGGGGATTCGGTGTCGTCCCCAGTGGCTGACGCGCATAGCGCCCGCGACTTCCTTGACCCGGTCACAGTGGCGGGACCGCGCCGGCTTCGCACCGGACTTCCCTTGACCACCGACCGTATGAACGCGGGCGAGTCTACCCACCCCAGCAGCGATCGGATTTTCGTCCAAGTCGTCCCTGCGCTCAGCTAGGCTGCCGCCGCTTTACCGAACTCAAACGTTTACCGGGACTCTTCCGTCTCGTCCGTCCACACATCCGAATCAGGGGAGAAGTCAGATGCGCAGGGGAATCCGCCGGCAGCGGCCGGCCCTGGCGATCGCCACGATCGCCCTCTTCGTCGCCGTCGGCGGCGGCACCGTCTACGCAGCCGGGAAGATCAGCGGCAAGCAGATCCGCCCGAGCTCGCTGCCCGGCAACCGGGTCATGCTCAACTCGCTGCCGGGCAACCGCCTGGTGCCGGGATCGCTGCCCGGCAACCGGCTGGCGCCCGGCTCGATCTCCAGCGACCTGCTGGCGCCGGGGGCGGTCTCGGCCTCACAGCTGGCGCCGGGCTCGGTGACCGGCGTGCAGATCGACGTGGCGACCCTCGGCCAGGTGCCGACCGCCGTCCACGCCGATACCGCCGACTCCGCCCACGACGCCCAGACCGCGCTCAACGCCGTCAACGCCCTCGACGCGGTGCGGGTCAACGGCCACAGCGCCGGCTGCGCCCCGGACACGCGCTTCTTCGCCGGCGCCTGCTGGCAGACGACCAGCAGCGAGGCGGCGGTGCCGGCGCCGACGGCGGCGCAGGCCTGCGCGACCCAGGGCGGCGAGCTGCCCCAGGCGCTGGCGCTGACGGCCTTCTCGCAGCAGCCTGGGATCGTGCTGGCGAACGGGGACGAGTGGAGCGGGGACATCCCGAGCTACACCGCCCCGAATGCGTACAGCGTGATCACTGTCAAAACGAACGGCGAAATCACCTCCGCCGCCTTCAGCGCCAACCACAAATACCGCTGCGTGATCCCGCTCGTCACCTGAGCAAGCGGGATCGCCCGCTCGCCGGCTCAGGCGTCGAGCAGGCGGCGGTAGTAGCGGTAGTCGCGCCGGTCGGGGCGCAGGTTCGAGGCCAGGGCCAGGTGATGGCGAGCCCGCGCCTTCTGACCGGTGTGGCTGAGCGCCCGGCCGAGGCAGAAGTGGGCGTAGTCGTTGACGTGGTGGGTCTCCACCACCGCCTCGAACTCGACCGCCGCCTGGGCGAAGCGACCGGCCCGGTAGTAGGCGCGCCCGAGCGCCTCGCGCACGGAGGACTTCTCCGGCGCCCGCCGGGCCGCCTCGGCGAGCGGCTCGGTGGCATGCTCGAAGTCGCCGTCTTCGAGCAGCTCGATACCGCGCCTATACAGCGTGTAAGTCGGCTCAGACTCGGTATCGAAAGGCATGGGTGAAAGTGTAGGAGGCCTGTCACGCCGACTTCACCGACTCCGGCCACCCAAGCCGACGAGTCCGCCCTGCTACCTTCAAACCAGGACTATTTCGTGTCGGTTTCCAGCAAAAAAGCGGAAAGTTGGACCTGCGACGGCTGTGGCGTCAGCATCAGCCAGGCGGGTGGCAAGCGCTTGGCGCTGCCCGAATCGTGGGCGCGCGGCAAGGACGGCACCTTCTGCCTCGTCTGCCGGCGCGAGCGTGCCGCCCAGGCCGCGCTCGACGCCGCACCGGCCAACTGCACCCTGCAGGCCCGCGCCAAATTGCGCCGCGCCGCCCTGATCGAGTTCGAGGTCAGCCGCCGCCCCAGCCACACCGACGGCGCCATCGCCAAAGCCTGCCGTGCCTCGGTCTTCGCCGTGGCCGCCGCCCGCGAGCGGCTCGAGCTCCCAGCGCCCCCCGCGCAGAGCCGCGGCTCCTAACCAGCCAACGCGGCGCACCGTAATACTCCGGTAGCGATGAGCGACGTGGCGCTGGGGGCGCTGATCGCCTTTGCGGTAGCGGTGGTGACGACCCCGGTCGGGGTCTCTGGCGCCGTCTTCCTTGTCCCCGTCCAGGTCAGCCTGCTCGGCACCCCGAGCGCGGCAATCACCCCGACCAACCTGCTCTTCAACGTGCTGGCGATCCCGGGGGCGCTGCTCCGCTTCCACGGTGAGGGGCGCCTCGGCGGGCCGCTGCTGAGGTCGATGCTGATCGGCAGCCTGCCGGGGATGGTCGCCGGCGCGGCGATCCGGGTGGAGCTGCTGAGCGGCGGCCGCGCCTTCCTGCTCGTCGTCGCGGCGGTGCTGGCGCCGCTCGGCGCCTGGCTCGCCTTCGGCCGCCCGGCGCCGGGAGGAGGCCGGCTTCGCCCGGCGACGATCGTCGCCCTCTCGCTGGCGGTCGGCGTGGTCGGCGGGATCTACGGGATCGGCGGCGGCTCGATCCTCGGCCCGCTGCTGGTCGGCTGCGGCTACAGCGTCCTCGAGGTCTCCCCCGCCGCCCTCACCGCGACCTTCCTCGCCTCGCTCGTCGGCGTCGCCACCTTCGCCCTGCTCAGCCTCGGCGGCGACGACGTCGCTCCCGATTGGACGGTCGGGATCGGCATGGGGATCGGCGGCCTTGCCGGCGGCTACCTCGGCGCACGGTTGCAGCCGCTGATGCCGGCGGCGCTGCTGCGACGCGGCCTCGGTCTGCTGGCGCTGCTGCTTGCCGTCCGTTACGCGCTGCAGGCACTCGGCTGAGCCGTGCCCAGAGACCAGGCCCGACGTCGCGCCGCTCAGGCGGCGCCGGCCTCGGTCCGCCGCGCCAGCCAGGCCAGCAGCCCCGCCATCCCCTCGCGCTCGTGGACGCGCCGCTGGCGATCGGCGCCGTTGCCCTCGCGGAGGATCCGCTCGATCTCCCCCAGCGCCTCGCCGCCGCCCAGCTCGCGGGCGTACGGCGCGACGGCGTCGAGGGTGCGGCGACCGACCTCCGGCGCCGGTGCCGCTGTCTCGGCGTCGACCAGCAGGCGCGCCTCCAGCCCGTAGCGGCCGGCCTGGTAGTAGGACTCCTCGAGCGCCTCGCGAGCCAGGCCCAGGGCCGCCGGCTGCTCGATCTCGCGCGCCGCCAGGGCCTGAATCAGGGCCGCCACGGCGGCGTTCCCCTCGACGTCGGTCTGCACGTCCATCCCCCGCACCTCAACCGTGCCCAGCTTCGGGTGCGGGCGCACATCCCACCAGATGTAGGTGTAGTCGGCGACCCCGGCCGCCGCGATCAGCTGGTCGGCGACCGCGAGGAACTCCTCGTAGTCGCGGAACTCGCGCGGCATCTCGAAGCGTGGGTAGCTGGCGACCGTCGCCGCCCGGGCCGAGGCGAGGCCGGTGTCCTCTCCCTCGCGGAAGGGCGAGTTGGCGGTCAACGCCTGCAGCAGCGGCAGGTGGTGCCGCAGCGCGTTGGCGACCCGGATCGCGGTTTCGGGATCCGGCATGCCGACGTGGACATGGAGCCCGCAGGGCGGCGTCCGCAGCAGGCTGACAAGGTCCTGCTTGACCGGCTCGTAGCGCTCCTTGTCGACCAGCGTCGCCTCGGCCGGGTCGTCCGGGTGCAGGCCGGAGCCGAGCAGGCGGGCGCCGGCCTGGCGGGCCAGCCGCCGCATCCGCCGCAGGTCGGCGAGCGCCCCATCGGCGTCGCCGCAGACTCCCGTCTTCAGCTCGATCTGGGCGGCGAAGATCTCGGTCGAGACCTGCTCGCGCCCAGAAGGGTCGAAGGCCGCGATCACCTGCTCGGCCGCCGGCGCCAGGCAGCAATCGGCGTCGACGAGCAGCAGCTCCTCCTCGACGCCGAGCGAGAGCGGCGGCGAGGCGCCGAAGCGGTGTCGTCTAGCGTCGGGCAGAGCCTGCCGGTACCCGCAGCGCCTCGCGGGTTAACCCTCAGGCGTCCTTATCCAAAGCACCGAGCAGCGAGTAGACGACGAGATCGAGAGAGCGATCGCCGACCCGTTCGGCCTTCCTCATCGTCGCCTCTTCACGGAAGCCGAGGCGCTCGGCGAGGGCGCGGCTGCGCTGGTTCTCGACCGCGGCGCGGAGCTCGATTCGGTTCAGGCCCCAGCCGTCCAGCGCATGCCGGGCGAGCGCCGCGACCGCCTCCGTCATCGTCCCCTGTCCCTCCCGATCGGCGGCGATCCAGTAGCCGATCGAGGTGGTGCGGTTGACCCAGTCGACGCCGTGGTAACCGGCGACCCCGGCGATCCGATCCTCGACGAGCACCGCTGCCTGGAAGCCGTCGTTGGCCCGCAGCTGCTGCCGGGCCTGGGCGATGAAGGCACGCGTCTCCGCCTCGCCCTGGGCGGCGGCCCAGGGCATCCACGGCGCCAGGTGCTCGCGGTTGGCGACGATCAGGCGGTGCAGCTCCTCGGCGTCGCCCTCCTCGAGCAACCGCAGCCGGGCGCCGGCCGCCAGCGGCCAACCGCAGCCCTCCCGCTCAGCCACCCTCTTCCTCCCGCAGCGCCCGGCGCAGGGCGGCGTCGAACGGTTCCGGCACGATCCCGAATGGCTCCGCCCCAGAGGAGTCGGTGACCACGGTCGGCGTGGTCAGGCCCTCGACCAGGGGGCGGGCGACGTTGGTGTCGACCGGCGTCACCAGGCCCAGCCACAAAGAGGAGAGCCAGGGGGTGATCAGCGGCACCGCCAGCTTCGGCCGCGGGCTCTTCCCCATCGCGATCGCCATCCGGTCGAGCATGTCCGCGTAGGAGAGGACGTCGGGGCCGCCGATCTGGACCTCTCGCCCGCGCGACTCCGGCACCGCCGGGGCGCGCCGCAGGTATTCGACGACGGCGTCGATGCCGATCGGCTGGGTCGGCGTGCGCAGCCAGCTCGGCGCCACCATCACCGGCAGACGGCCGACCAGGTAGCGGAGGATCCGGTAGGACTCGCTGCCGGCACCGACCACCATCGCCGCCCGGAAGTAGGTGAGCGGCGGGCCCTCGTCGGCGAGCACGCGGGCCGTCTCGTGGCGGCTGCGCAGGTGCTCGGAGACGCTCTCGTCGCCGAGGCCGCCGAGGTAGACGACCCGCTCGACTCCCTCCACCCGGGCCATGCGGGCGAAGTTGCCGGCGGCGAGGCGCTCGCGCTCGGCGAAGCCGGTGCCGCCGCCCATCGCGTGGACGAGGTAGTAGGCGACGTCGATGCCCTGCCCGGCTCCCTCAAGACTGGGGGCGTCGGTGACGTCGCCGACCTGAAGCTCGTGCCCGGCTGCCTCGAGGTCGGCGGCCCGAGAGCGGTCGCGGACCAGGCAGCGAGCAGGTTCGCCGGCTTCGGCGAGGGCCGCGGCCAGCCGGCCGCCGACGAAACCCGTGGCGCCGGCGATGAGAGTCGTGTTCGCTGCGATTGGGTACACCTACCCGAATGCGCGTATATGTCCTCGAACAGACGCAACGGGTCGAGATGTCGCCGGCCGAGGCATTCGACTTCTACGGCGATGCCCTCAACCTGGAGCCGCTGACGCCGCCCTGGCTGCACTTCGAGGTGACGACGCCGATGCCGATCGAGATGGGCGCCGGAACCCTGCTCGACTACCGCCTGAAGCTGCACGGCGTGCCGATCCGCTGGCGCACCAGGATCCAGACCTGGGACCCGCCGACCGGCTTCGTCGACACCCAGGTGCGCGGCCCCTACAGGCTCTGGGAGCACACCCACACCTTCGAGCCCGACGGCGAGGGTGCGACGACGATCCGCGACCGGGTCCGCTACGCGATCCCCTTCGGGCCGCTCGGCGCCCTCGCCCACGCCCTCTTCGTCCGCCGCGACCTGGAGCGGATCTTCGACTACCGCCAGCAGGCGGTGGCGGAACGCCTGCGACTGCGCTGAGACAGGAGCCGATGCGCCGATCGCGAATCCCACAGTGCCTGGGAAGCGAGAGAAAGGACCGCCCGTGGACGCACACGATGCTGCCGATGCCCGCTCCGAGAACCGCGGCGGCTGGGAGGACTGGGTCGTCTATGGCCTCGCCCTCGCCGGCATCTACCTGCTGGTCGGCGTGCTCTTCTTCTACGCCGGCAAGGAGAAGCTCTTCGATGGTCTCGGCGCGCCGGCGGCAATCGAGAAACAGTTCAGCGGCACCTTCCTCGACACGATTCCCGGCACCGATGCCGCCTGGACGATCCTCGGCATCCTCGAGTTCGCGATCTTCGTCCTGACCGCGGTCAGCCTGGTCACGCTCGAGTTCCTGCCGAGGAAGCGCAAGCCGTTCCTGCTCTCCGCCCTGGCCCTGGCGATCTTCACCTTCTCGGTGCTCGGCATCGGCCAGAACGTCGTCGGCGAAAACAGCGGCGTCGCCGAGCTCTTCCTCTACGCCGGCGCGACCGGAGTCCTGCTGGCGCTGGTGCTGCTGATGCCGCCCTACGGCGCCCCCGCCTGGATCAGTCGGCGAGGACGCCCCTGAGCGACTGACTCAGGTGTGGTTGGGGCCGTCGTCGTTGCCGTGATGGTGGTGATGCTTGCCGTGATGGTGGTGCTTGCCGTTGTGCTCCTGGTGATGGCCCGGCGGATCATCGGCCCCATGGCTCGCCTGAGCCACGCCGCCGAGTCCCATCGCCAAAGCCACCGCGCCGGCGCCGAAGACGCCGAGAAGTCGCTTGCGCATGTCTGCCTCCTACTTGATCGGACGATTACACGTTGTCCCCGGGATACGTAGGCGCAGCGCCGAGGTTCAAACCGCCCGGCCCACGACGGGCGACCAGCAGGTAGAGCCGCACCGAAGCGGCGGCGCTGGCGAGCAGGAGCAGCAGCGCCAGAACACGAACCAGCCACTTGTGTTCGGGCGGTGGGTACCACCAGAAGTCGAGCGGGATCGCCAGCTTCGGGTCGGAGAGGTTGACGGTGCGCGAGCGGCCCTCGAAGGGCGCGTAGGTGACGGTGAGGCCGTCGCCGCCGAGCCGATCGATCACCTGCGAGGAGATCAGCCCCTCGGCCTGGACGACGAGTGCCGAGAGCTGCGGGATCCAGCGGGTCGGGTCGTTGCCGTAGGGGATCTTCTCGCGTTCGACGCCGAAGCGGTCCTGGTAGACCGGGACGCCGGTGAGCGCGTCGACGGCGTCGACGTAGTGGGCGTACTGGGCCGAGACCGCGACCACCTGGACACAGACGGCAAGGGCTGCGACACCGGCCAGGACCCGGCGCCGCAGTCGCGTATCCGCCCACCAGGCGATCGGCACCAGCAGCACCCAGGCGGCGGGGACGATGTAGCGGGGGCCCCAGACCTCGTCGCCCCAGAAGGTGGTCGAGCCGGCGATGCAGGTCAGCCCGACGCCGAAGACCAGCAGGGCGATGGCAAGCGATCGGTCCCGGCGCCAGAGACGCGGCAGCCCGAGCGCTCCGAGCACCACCACCGGGCTGTAGAAGATCAGGCCTTTGCCGGGGCTGAACAGCAGCCCCAGCCAGTTGATCGGCGCCGCCAGGGTGAGCAGCGATTCGTCGTAGCCGGAGTTGGCGATGCCGCCGAAGCGGAGCCAGTTGTACCAAGCGATCGCGGCGATCCAGGCGAGCACGGGCAGGGCGATCGCCAGGCCGAGGCGGAGGCGCCGATCGCGGTCGGCGGCCCGGAACCGCGGCCAGAGCAGGATTGCGATAGCGACCAGGACGAGCAGCGCATAGGGCTTGGTGGCGATCGCCGCCCCGGCGGCGAGGCCGGTCAGCGCCCAGCTCCGCGGGCTCGGTCGTTCTCGGGCCCAGACGGCGAGCGCGAAGGCGACCAGCGAGGCCGCCATGAAGGTCGTCTCCATGCCGATCTTCGAGTACGGCCAGGCGATGCTGGCGACCGTGAAGAGCCCGGCGATCGCCGCCCCCCAGCCGAGCGAGCGCCGGGTCATCGCCACCAGGGCGAAGATCGCCACCGCGGCGATCGCGGCGATGAACGGGTTGTAGAACCAGAGAAAGGTGTAGGCGAAGGGGTATTCGCGGGGATGGCCGAAGTTGGCGTCGATCGCGTGGCCGGCGGCGAAGAACGGCGCCTCCAACAGTGGCTGCAGCAGTCCGGCCGTCGAGTAGTAGTGCCCGCCCCGCCCCTGGAAGTTCGCTTTCAGCGGCAGCGACGAGTCTTCCTTGTCCCAGAAGTGCCCTTCCAGCACCAGCCCCTCGGTCACCGCCGCCGTTTCCGGCTCATATCCGGTCAGCGGCTGCGTCGTGAAGGCGAAGAGGCCGAACGCGGCCACGAAGACCAGCAGCCCCGCCCGCACCGAAGTCGGCCAGATGGCCAGATATCCCCGCATCGCGCCCCCAAGTTAGCTTCGCCCCCGGAGGGCCGTCACTGAGGGCAAATTCGTGCGGCGGCGGAAAGTTGCGGAGTGACCGCGGTCTAGCCGACCGCGTCGGCCCACTCGCTGAGGCGGCCCGCGAATTGCGGGGTCGCGGCGTCGACCTCGACGATCGCGTCGGCGGGGACGTTCGCCTTTTCGGCGGCGGCCATGATCGCCTCGGGCGAGGGTGCCTCGTAGAGGCAGTAGGTGCGGCGCCGGTCGGCACTGAGAAAGGAGAACAGCCAGCGGACTCCCTCGCCGCCGTTGATCTCCTCGATCAACTCCACGTCGGATTCGCTGAGATCCAGCTGATCGGCGAAGTTACGCTCGACCACGTAGAGAGCCATCGGCTGATCGTAGCGGGGATCTCTGACTACCGGGAAGCGAGTCCGTGCCGGTGCGCGTAAGACGCTGCCTCGGTGCGGTTCGCGGACTCGGTCTTGCGGAGGATGCTGCGGATGTGGTTCGCCGCGGTGTGCTCGCTGATCGAGAGCCTGCCGCCGATCTCGCGGTTGCTGAGGCCCTCGGCGACGAGCGCCAGGATCTGCGCCTCGCGCGGCGAGAGGCTGCCGGGCAGGTCGACCGCCGGGGCGCTGACTCCCAGCCCACGGACCTTGACGAGCAGTCCCGCCATCCCGATCCGCTCGGCCAGGGAGGCGGCCTCGCCGAGCAGCGCCTCGGCCCGCTCGCGGCTCGCGGCGCCCCGCCCGAGCAGGAAGCGACCGTACTCGTAAGCCGTGTGCGCCAGCCAGGTCGACGCGCCCATCCGCCGGTTCAGGTCCATCGCCCGCTCGAAGTGGTCCTCGGCACGGGTCGGCTCCTTCAACGTCGCGGCGAGCATCCCCAGGTAGCGATCGGCTGACCCGTAACAGGCCACCAGGTGGCCGATCATCACGTTGGTGCCGGCCAGCGGCTCCAGCTCCGGGTAGACGATCGCCGCCATCCTCTCGTCGTCGAGCGCGGCGCAGGCGTCGGCCAGGTAGACGAGCGCGGCCGTCCACAGCGAGGTCCGGAAGCCGTCGATGCCCTGATCGGCGAGGGCGGCCAGCTCTCGCCTTGCCTCGCGCTCCATTCCCAGCTCGGCGAGGACGGCGACGAGTCCGGGGCGCCACGGCCCCTCACGGTCGACCGCGCCGGCGAGAATCCTCATCGCCGGGGCCAGCTCGGCCAGTCGCCCCTGCTCGCGGCGCAGGCCGAACATCTGGATGCCGTAGGTGCCGGATGCGTCGCGCCCGATCAGCAGCTGGCCCCATTCGGCCGAGCGCTCCGCCATCGCTTCGCTTTCCGCGAAGTTCCCCTGGCAGAGGGCGATCGCGGAGCCGTAGTGCTCGGCCACGTGGTTCATGAACGGCTGCGCCGTCCGTTCGGCCAGCTCTCGGTGCGTGGCGACCTCGTCCCAGGCGGAATCGAGATCGCCGAGGGCGACGAACGTCGCCCCGCGCCAGGCCATCGCCTCGGTCTGGATCTCGGTCTCCCCCATCTCCTCGGCGATGTCCCGCGCCTCGGTCAGCATCGCCAGGATCTCCTCGAGCGGGGTCGTCCCGCGTGCCCAGTAGGACCTGATCAGCACCCCCGCCAACGCCCTGCGATCGCCGTGTTCCCGTGCCAGGGCGATCGCGTTGCCACGCACGACCGCGCCCCGCTGCGCCTCGCCCGCCAGGCTGAGCCCGCGGGAGAGCCCGGCGAGCAGGCCGATCCGCAGCTCGGCGTCACCCTCGCCGACCGCGGTCAGCGCCTCCTCGAGCAGATCGATCGAGACCCGGCTGGCGATCCCGGGCCGCCAGCAGGCCTCCTCGTAGCCGATCGCCGCCCGCGCCAACAGCCCGGCGCTCTCCAGCCGGCGACCGATCTCCGCCGCCGCCACGAAGGCCTCCTGCGCATCGGTCGCCTTGCCCCCCCGGTGGCTGACCGAGCCGAGCTCGAGCAGAACGCGGGCCCGCTCGGCCTCGTCCTCGATGCCGATCCCGATCGCGGTTCGCAGCCGCGTCGCGGCGTCGTCGAAGGCGAGCGCGCCGCTCGCGCCGCTCGCGGCGCGAAGGTTGTAGTCGACAGCCCGCTCGGTCTCTCCAAACGGCGCCGCCGCGCCGAAATGATGGGCGAGGTCCGCGAGCTCGCGGTCGGAGGTGCCGCCGGAGCGCTCCAGCTCCTCCCCGACGCGGAGGTGCATCTCGGCGCGCCGCAGCCGCGAAAGCCGATCGTAGAGCGCCCTCCGCACGATCTCGTGGGTGAAGCGACAGGCGAGCCGCTGCGAGTGCAGCTCCTCGATCATGCCGCTTCCCACCGCCTCCTCGATAGCAACAAGGAGATCGGCCTCGCTGAGGCCGGCGGCGCGACGGATCGGCTCGAGCTCGAACTCGGGCCCGGCGACGGCGGCCAGCTCGAGCAGATCCGTCGTCTTCGGGGCGAGGCGCGAGAGCCGCTGGCCGACCACCTCGTGGACGCTTTCGGGGGTGCCGAGCTCGCTCAACGACCGGGTCACCCTCACCTCGCCGCCGCTGACCTCGACGATCCCGGTCTCGACCAGGGCGCGCCAGAGCTCGCAGACGAGAAAGGCGTTGCCGCCGGTGAGATCGTGGATCGTCTCCGGGAGCTCGCCCAGCTCGGCGCCGGGATCGCCGCCGGCGGCGCGGCTGACCAAGTCGGATACCTCCGCTCCGGAGAGGCCCGAAAGCCGCAGTCGCACCACGTCCTCGGCGCGGCGCAGGTCGGCGAGCGTCTCCGCCAACCCCGCGGGCATGTCGGTCTCGGTGTCGCGAAAGGTCACCAGGAGCAACAGCCGGCCGCTGCCGGCGGAACGCGCCAAGTGCCGCAGCATCAGCAGCGTCGGGGCATCGGCCCAGTGCCCGTCCTCGAGCACGACCAGCACCGGCCGACCGCGACTGACGTTCTCCAATAGGTCAGCCACAGCGGTGTGAAGGCGGTGGCGCTCGGTGTCGGGGTCGGCTTCGACCGGCTCGGGCAGCTCGCCGACGCGGGAGGGCAGGTCGGGCAGCAGTCGGGTCAGCTCGCCGCCGCCGGTCCCCAGAGCGGCGCCGAGCTCGGCGGGATCGGTCGCTCGCACGAGCTGATCGAGAGCCTCGACGAAGGGCTGGAAGGGAGTCCGGACCGCCGCGTCGCAGGCCCCGCAGAGAACCAGCACGCCTTCGGCGGCGGCTTCGGCGGCGAACTCGCGCGTCAGCCGGCTCTTGCCGGCACCGGACTCTCCCGCCAGCAGCACCACGCGGCGACCCTCGCCTTCGGCACGCGGCATCAGCGTCCGCAGCTTCTCCAGCTCGGCCGCGCGCCCGACGAACGGGGAGCTCGAGGCTTGCCGGAGCGAGCCTGGGAGCTCCGGGGTCTCCGCATCCATGGGAAAAAGATAGTCAGGCTTGACTATTCCGCCTGGAAAACGGCCCGTCCGGGCTGCTCGAAGTGGGTCAGATCAGGTCATGACAGCGGGATTCCGCCGTCCTACGCTCGAAAGAGATTGAGACGACCCGCAAGGAGGCACCGATGAGCACCACCGCGCCCAGTGAGATTTCCGGCTTCAAGGGAAGGCTGACCCGCCCCGAGGACCCGGGCTACGAGGACACCCGCGCCGTCTACAACGCGATGATCGACCGTCGTCCCGCCCTGATCGCCACCTGCACCGACGCGGATGACGTGGCGAAGGTCATCTCCTTCTCCAGCACTCACGGCCTGCCGCTGGCGGTTCGCGGCGGCGGCCACAACGGCGCCGGGCTTGGCACCGTCGACGACGGCGTCGTCCTCGACCTCTCGGCGCTGAAGAGCATCGCGGTCGACCCCGAGGCCCGGACGGTCCGGGTCGGTGGCGGCTGCCTGTGGGGCGAAGTCGACGCGGCGACCAACCAGCACGGCCTGGCGACGCCGAGCGGGATCATCTCGACCACCGGCGTCGGTGGCCTGACGCTGGGCGGCGGCCTCGGTCACCTGACCCGCAAATGCGGCCTCAGCATCGACAACCTGCTCGAGGCCGACGTCGTCCTCGCCAGCGGCGAGCGGGTGCGGGCAGCCGCCGACGAGAACCCCGACCTCTTCTGGGCGATCCGCGGCGGCGGCGGCAACTTCGGCGTCGTCGCCTCCTTCGTCTTCCGGCTGCACGAGGTCGGCACGATCGTCGGCGGTCCGACCTTCTGGGCGGTCGAGGACGGCGCCGAGGTGCTGGCGGCCTACCGCGACTTCCTCCCCAACGCCCCCAGGGAGTTGAACGGCTTCTTCGCCTTCGCCTCCGTTCCCCCGGCGCCGCCGTTCCCCGACGAGCTGCACCTGCGCAAGGTCAGCGGCGTCGTCTGGTGCTACTCGGGCGACCCGGCCGACGCCGCCGAGGCGATGGCCCCGTTGCTGGAGGCAACCCCGGAGCCGCTGCTGCACGGGCCGCAGGAGATGCCGCTGCCGGCGCTCCAGGGCGCCTTCGACCCGGTCTACCCGGCCGGGGACCAGTGGTACTGGCGGGCCGACTTCGTCAAGGAGATCCCCGACGAGGCGATCGCGCTCCACGCCAAGTTCGGAGCCCAGATGCCGACCTGGAAATCGACCATGCACCTGTACCCGATCGACGGAGCCGCCCACGACGTCGGCCCGACCGACACCCCGTGGGCCTACCGCGACGCCAACTGGGGCTCCGTCTTCGCCGGCGTCGACAGTGACCCGGCCAACGCCGACAGCATCCGCAGCTGGTGCGTCGACTACTTCGAGGCCCTGCACCCCTACTCGGCGGGCGGCGCCTACGTGAACATGATGATGGACGAGGGCCAGGAGCGGGTGCGGGCGAGCTACGGCGCCAACTACGACCGCCTCACCCAGATCAAGGCCAAGTACGACCCCGACAATCTCTTCCGGGTCAACCAGAACATCCAGCCCCAGCGGGAGGGATGATGGCGGAAGCGATCGTCTGCGGCGCGGGCACCGCCGGGCTCGCGGCGGCGGCGGCCCTCCGGGCCGTCGACGTCGACGTGGTGGCGCTCGAGCGAGCCAGCCAGGTCGCGACGAGCTGGCGGACTCGCTATGACGGGCTTCGGCTCAACACGCCGGGTTGGATGTCAACCCAGCCCGGCTTCCGCGCCAGTCGGCGGCGCTATGGCGAGTTCCCCACTCGGGACAAGTGGATCGAGTACCTCGAGGATTACGCCGCTCACCATCGGATCGACGTTCGCTTCGACCAGCGGGTGCGGCGCCTGCAGGCGGCGGCAGGAGGATGGCGGGTCGAGACCGATCGCGAGGATCTGGAGGCGCGCTTCGTGATCGTCGCAACCGGCTTCGACCACGACCCCAACCTTCCCGACTGGCCAGGACGCGACGAGTTCACCGGCGAGCTGATCCATTCCAGCGCCTACCGGAACCCTGATCCCTATCGCGACCGTGACGTACTCGTAATCGGCCCGGGAACGACCGGCTCTGAGGTCGCCGCCCTGCTCGCTCAGGGCGGCGCGGGACGGGTGCGGGTGGCCTGCCGGACTCCCCCGAACCTGACGGCACGCAAGATCCTCGGGACTTCGGTGAACATCCACGGGCTGGCGCTGGAGCGCCTGCCGCTGGCCGTCGCCGATCGAATCGGCTGGCTCTCACAACGATGGCTCTTCGGCAGCCTCGACCGCTACGGCCTGCCACGCCCACCGACCGGAGTCGCCACCCTGATGAGCCGCCACCAGCAAGCCCCGGCCTACGACAGCGGGTTCGTAAGCCTCCTCAAGGCCAGACGGATCGAGATCGTCGCCGCGGTCGCCGAGTTCGACGGCACGGACGTGGTACTCGCCGACAAGACGCGGATCCAGCCTGATGTCGTGATCGCGGCGACCGGATACCGGCGCGGGCTGGAGCCGCTCGTCGGCCACCTCGGCGTGCTCAACGATGAAGGCAAGCCGCTGGTCTGCGGCGGCAATCAGCACCCCTCGGCACCAGGACTGTTCTTCAATGGCTACAGGTCCGGCCTCAGCGGTCAGCTGAGGCTGATGCGCCCCGACGCCCGGGCGATCGCGCGAACGGTGCGGAAGCGGCGATCGCAGAGGGTTGCGTAACCAGGCCACCGGCAGGAGCAGAGCGTCGCCTTTGGCAGCTCACCCTCACGGCTCCGCGGCGCCTTGCCGATGATTCAAGAGAGCCTTACCCTTATCGCCTTGTCCGACTCGAACGCTGGGCTGGAGCGCCTGGCCATCTACTGCGCCGATGTCGGGTCGATCGCGACGAACTTCGGCTGGGCTAGGGTCGATGGCAACGGAGCGCCAACCGCGTCTGGGACCGTGATCGAGGAGATGGCGGAGCACCTTTCGTCGGACCTGGGTAGCGGCGATCCAATTGCCTTGGGCTTCGAGTGCCCCCTGTGGGTCCCTCTTCCAGTCGAGAGTACGAAGCTTGGTAAATCCAGGCCCGGAGAGTCAGGAGCCGGCCAGAAGGCACGGCCGTGGTCGGCAGGGGCCGGCCTAGGGTCTCTCTCGGTAGGGCTCGTTCAGGCGCCTTGGTTGCTACGGGCTATTAGACCCAACGCGGGTGACGCGCGAGCGACGACCGATTGGGCTCTCTTCATGGCCGGCGGCGCGAGCCTGTTCCTCTGGGAGGCCATGGTCACGGACACGGCCAAGGGGAAGAGTCACGAGGATGATGCTCGGATTGGCGCACTGGCTTTCCAGGCAGCCCTGCCCGATCCACGCGCTAACGACGCATGCCCTCCCCGCGGCCCCATCCTTTCCCTCGCTGGCGCCGCGATCCTCCGCGGTGGTTGGAGCGAAGACCCCAAGGAGCTCGAGCGACCATGCGTCGTAATTCGTGCTGGGACGCCGAACTAGACGCCTGGAGATCTAGTCGCCGACGCCGTTGACGAAGGCCCACGACGCTTTTCGGTGGCGGCGAACGGTCCACTTGACCAGGTACTTCCCGGCACTCGAGGGAGCCGCGGTGAAGATCCGGCTCTTCTTACCGGCAGCGCCGGTTTCACCTAGCCAACAGCGGTGATGCGAGTGGTGCAGACGGTGCCAACAGACCCGATAGGGAGTAAATGACCTCCGCCGATCGACGAAGACCAGATTGAGGCCGTCGCCGACCACGAAGTGGTGCCCTTTGCCAGTCACGGCGCCGCCGACGTAGCCCTCGAAACGACTGGCCGAGGCGGCGCTCGCAGTGATGGCGAGTGCGAGGCCGGTGGCGGCAGCGATCAACAGCAAGCGGCTCGAGAAGCGCCTCATCGCACGATCGTGAAGCTCAGCGACTTGGGCGCGGAGCGCGCTCCCGCGGGGTCGGTGGCGGCAATGACGAGCGTGTAGTGCCCGGGCTTGAGCTTCCTCTTGGGCGAGACGCGGCCCTGGAAGGCCACGCTGTTGGTGCCATCGTGGCCCATAAAGGTGAGCACGCCCGCCGTCACGGTGCGGCCACCGACGCGTCGGGTGAAGCTGAAGGTCACGGTTGCCTGGTCGTTGAGCGAGAAAGAGAAGGTCGTTCCGATCGGCGCCTTCGCGCGGCTGATCGTGGCGAGGCGATTGCCCAGACGCCATCTCGTCGCCGACTGGTGGACGTTCTGGAGGAGCAGGAGGTGGGGAGGCTTCCCCGGATCCGGATCGCAGCAGGGCGGTTTGGGTGGCTTGGGGGGTTCAGAGGGTTCGCCGTGGGCGTCGGTCGTAAACGTCTGATCGTTGCCGTGCGCCACTCCCCCTGAGTTTTCGGCGACGAGCCGGAAGTGATAGGTCGTGCCCGGCGCAAGGCCGCCAACGGCGGCGCCGAGCGGACTCGGGCTACCCGAGGCGCCAATGCCCTGGGGGGAAGTCGAGGCCCCATAAGCCGCGCTCGTCCCGTACTGGAAGTACGCCTTGCCCGAGCCCCCAGCGAGGGTCCCGTTGAGAGTGGCGCTGGACTCGCCGATGTTCGTCGCCGCGGCCGTCGTCGCTTCGTACGGGTTCACAAAAGCCCACGCCGCACCCGTGCCGCTGTTGTCGCGCCAGGCGCCGATCAGCCCCGTGGCACCGTCGGCTGAAAGCGCGACGTTCGTGCCGAATTCGCCTTCTCCGGCCCAGTCGCTGGGGACGAGCTTCGGTCCCTGCTGGGCCCAGGTGGAGCCCGATCGGGTGAACAGCCATGCCGCGCCCCTGGTGCCGTTGTCGGCCAGGCCGCCGACCAGGGCCGTGTCGCCGTCGGCGGATAGGGCGACGGCAACGCCGAACCTGCCTTCCCCGGTCTCGCCCCCGCCGGTGAGCTTCGGGCCCTGCTGCGTCCAGGCCGATCCGGAGCGGGTGAAGACCCAGGCCGCGCCCTTGCTGTGGTCGTCGTTCCAAGCGCCGATCAGCGCGGTGTCGCCAGTCGCCGAGAGAGCGACGATCGTGCCGAACTTGCCATTGCCGGTCTCGTCATCCGGCGTGAGCTTGGGCCCCTGCTGGGCCCAGGTGGAACCCGAACGGGTGAAGATCCAGGCGGCACCCTTACCGCTGTAGTCCAGGTTGCCGCCGAATTCGCTGTCGTCGTTCCAGCCGCCGATCAGGGCGGTGTTGCCGTCGGCGGAGAGGGTGACGTTGGTGCCGAACATCCCTTCGCCGTCCTCGTCGTTGGGGGTGAGCTTTTCGCCCTGCTGGGCCCAGGTTGAGCCCGAGCGCGTGAAGACCCAGACCGCGCCCTTCCAGCCGTCGTCGAGCCAGCCGCCAATCAGTGCCGTGTTGCCGTCCCCCGACAGCGCCACGGTGTAGCCGAACCAGGGGCTCCCCGTCGCGCCGGTGGCGGTGAGCTTGCCGCCCTGCTGGGCCCAGGTGGTGCCGGAACGGGTGAAGATCCAGGCAGCGCCGTCGCGGAATTCGTGACCGGGCGCGCCGATCAGGGCGGTGTTGCCGTCGGCGGAGAGCGCCACGCTCGTGCCGAATCCGTCTCCTTCACTCACACCGGTACCGACCAGCTTCGGCCCCTGCTGACTCCACACCCCGCCCGAGCGGGTGAACACCCACGCGGCACCCTTCCTGCCGTCGTCGTTCCAGCCGCCGACCAGCGCCGTGTTGCCGTCGGCGGAGAGAGCGACGAGGACGCCGAACTCGCTGTTGTCCTCTTCGCCGCCGGTGAGCTTCGATCCCTGCTGGCTCCACACCCCGCCCGAACGCGTCAGCACCCAGGTCCCGCCGGTGGCGGCGGCGTCCTCTGGGACCCCGATCAGGGCGGTGTTGCCGTCGGCTGAGAGAGCGACGCTGGAGCCGAATTCGCCGGCTCCGGTCTCGCCGCCGCCGACGAGCTTTCCACCCTGCTGGGCCCAGGTGGAGCCCGAGCGCGCAAAGGCCCAGGCAGCGCCGACATCGCTGTTGTCGCGGGGCCCGCCGACCAGCGCGGTATCGCCATTGGCCGACAGGGCGACGCTGGCCCCGAACCTGCCTTCACCGGTCTCGCCCGCGCCAGTGAGCTTCGCGCCCTGCTGAGCCCAGGTACCGCCCGAGCGGGTGAAAACCCAGGCCGCGCCGACATCGCTGTTGTCTCGGGGGCCGCCGACCAGCGCCGTGTCGCCGTCGCCTGAGAGCGCCACGCTCGTACCGAATTCGCCTTCTCCGCCGACTCCACCGGCGCCGATCAGCTTTTCGCCCTGCTGGGCCCAGGTCGAACCCGAACGCGTGAATGCCCAAGCGGCGCCCTCGTTGCCGTTGTCACTCCAGCCACCGATCAGCGCCGTACCGCCGTCGCCTGAGAGCGCAACGCTGGCGCCAAATTCGCCTTGCCCGGACTCGCCCGTCCCGGTGAGCTTTCCGCCTTGCTGGGCCCAGGTGGAACCCGAGCGCGTGAAGACCCAAGCCGCGCCGACGTTGCTGTTGTCGCGGGTCCCGCCGATCAGCGCGGTCTCACCGTCGGCCGAGAGCGTCACGCTTCTGCCGAACCTCCCCGCTCCGGTCTCACCGGTGCCAGTGAGCTTTTCGCCTTGCTGGGCCCAGGTGGAACCCGAGCGCGTGAAGACCCAAGCCGCGCCGACGTTGCCGTTGTCGGCTGGCCCGCCGATCAACGCCGTGTCGCCGTCGCCTGAGAGCGCCACGCTGGTGCCGAATTCGCCTTCTCCGACATGGGCGAATTCGCCTTCCCCGACATGGCCCGTGCCGACGAGCTTTCCACCCTGCTGGGCCCAGGTACCGCCCGAGCGAGTGAAGACCCAGGCCGCGCCCGCACCGATGTTGAAGTAGTTCCCGCCGATCAGCGCCGTGTTGCCGTCCGCGGACAGCGCCACGTCGTAGCCGAGCCGGCCGGTGCCGATCGCGCCCGTGCCCGTGAGCTTCTTGCCCTGCTGGATCATCGGGTCGATCCGCAGCGGATAGGCGGCGCCACGATCCGCGACGCGAATCAGGACATGCCCCTTCACCAGCTCCAACCAGGAACGCAGCACCTGCCCGTGCGCGTCGGTTGCGACCAAGCCTCCGTAGCGGAGCGCGGCGCCCTCCCCCGTGAACAGCACCGAGCCGTTCCGCGGCCGCGCCACGAGGTTGCCGGAGAGCGCCAGGGAAAGGGTCAGCGGCCCGGCGGCGGGACCGGGGCGAGCCGCGACGTCGAAGCCCTGCTCGATTCCGAGCGGGCCGTTCGCATACCACTCCGTCAGCGCTCCGTGCGCGTAGCGGACACGGTTGGCGCTCGCGCGTGGCACAGCGGGCCCAACTGGCCGGAGCGTGCTCCCGTGCCCGTAGGCGGAGAGCGCCATGCCAAGCCGCGCGGTGCCAGAGGCAACCGTGACGCCGCGGCGCGAGAAGCGGGTGTGAAGGTGCTGATCGGGATTGACAGCCCGCAGACCCTCGAGGCGATAGGCCGGCGCGCTTCGCCCGAGCGATGCCGAGACCGGGCCCTGCGCGGCCAGCGGCAGACTTTCCAAGCCATGACCAGTTGAGCCATGACTAGTGGTCGTGACGGGACCGCCGGGGGTCTCACCGGGCAGCGTTCGAAGCACCGCCACGCATGCGACCGCCACCGTCACGCCCAGAAGCAAGGCCGCGATCCGGGGTCGCAGCCAACCGCTTCGTGCCGCGACGCCATGCCGAAGCACAGGAAACCCGTGCTCTGCAACTCCTGATCGCATCGCCCGCCCCTCTCCGTTTCCCCACCGGCGCGCCCTCGCCTGTCCATTTTTGCCAGGCCGCAGGCCCGCTGTCAAACGTTTTGACCGCCGTCCTGTCGAGCTGGTCCTGAGAGGGCCGTTGTGGCGGATAGCCCCAGGAGACCCTCTTGCCTCCGCGCCTACAGACCGCTCCGCTGGCGTCAGACTTCTGGGCACAAACGAAGCCATGCGGTGAGGACGGCTCCGCACCGTCGTCAACCAGGAAGGCGTGGGCGATCGCTCGCGCGCGCCGACAGGAGACTCCCCTCGAATACAGGCCATCCGTTTGGGTGTAGATCGAGCCGTAGGCGCGGATGACCACGTCTTTGCACTGTCGCTTCACGGCCGCTTCGACCGGCGCGGGATCAGAAAACGTCGCCGCCGCGGCCAAGGCCCCGAGAACGGCCAGCGTCAGGAGCGCACCGACGCCGAGACTCATCCCACGTCCACGCTGATCGCAAGCGGCCGTCCCGAGTTGGCGATCGCATTCAGCTTGGGTCGAGTCGCGCTCCAACAGACGGCTCCTCCGGCGCCGGTGCTGCAGCGCCAGCCGCGTCGAAACCAGCAGGTGGGTCGCCCGTAGGGGGTCCCGTCGGCGGCGTGCCATGGCCAGGTCTGCCGATATCCACACCCGCTGTAGGTGCCGCGCAGCAGGCGCCTGACGAGGCCGCAATGGATATGGCGCTGGCGCTCAATGGAGCTGAAGGTCAGCCCACCCGAGTGAAAGGAGGGGCAGCTGGAGACCGGTCCGGCTCGACGCACGTCTGAGAAGAGTGCGGAGAGGGGTCTCGGTTCTAAGAAGTTGTAGGCGGCGTGACGATCTCCCTTGTGACAGCCGCCCGCACTCGCTCCGTCGGCGCACACCCAACCTGGATAGCGATCAAGGAGCACATGGCCGCCCGTCGAGTCTTCGACGAACGTCTGTCTGCTGTCGGGCCCCTTCCACCACTCCTTGATGATGCGAACCGCCTTCCGGCAGCGGATGCCCTTCGCCGAGACATAGAGAGGTCCGTATCCCACCTTCAACGATCGGCAGATGCGATAACTCTCGCCCCAGTACCCCGCTCCATGCGCACGCTCGCCGCCGGCCGCGAGGAGCAGCAAGACCGGAAGCACAGCCACCACAGCGACGCGGCATATCGATGTGATTAAAGACCGACTCATCCGCAGATCTCGTTCTCATCGGTGTAATAGAACCCACCGAGAAACCCGGCTTCCTGGTACTCGATGAGCCCGCTGGAGGTATCGATGGTGAACTCGACGGCGGTGTTGCGGCCGCCGGGCCGTGCGTAGAGCCGATAGAAGGACTTTCGCAGGGAACCGATCCTCATCACGAATCGCAGGCGTTTGCCAAAGCGCTGCTTCAGCGCCCGAAGACTTTCCCCCAGTTCGACACCTCCGGCTCCATGCCCAGACCGCGGATCTTCCGCGTAGCCGCTGATCGAAGCGGCGCTGAGCGCGCCACGCGAATGGGTCGCCAGCAACGAAACGCCCTCGAGACCCGGAACGCTCCAGCTGTCGCAGAAGCGGGAATGGGCGACGCGAAGGCCCGGCACGACGGCACGCGCCCTAGCCGCGCTCATGCCGAGCCGCAGCGGTCCGATGCCACGTGGCCCAAGACGCCAAGCCGACGGATCCTCGCCCTCCTGAGAGCGCGCCTGGGACAGCAATCGACCCGCGGGTCGATTGTTGAAGATGCTCTGGTAGCCGGCGATCCGATCACCACTCGAACAAGCCCCGCCCCCCGCCCCAAAGCCGCAGCGCCATCCCGGATAGCGATCCAGGGTCCACCACTCCGAGTCCTGGGGGTGATAGTGAACGCCGGGCCCATCTTGAAACCAGTACCTGAGTATGTGCCGCGCCTTACGACATCTCATCTGGGTCGCGCTGATCTTCGCCTTCCAATTGTCCTCGCCGTGCATCCACCCGCATTTGCGTGAGGAGTTCTTCTGCGCGAGCCGCGCGCTGTAATCAGAGCAGAAGCCATCGCCGAAGAAGTCCTCGAGGACCCGACGTGGGATCTTTCGCAGATCGGAGGCACACCGTCCCGGGTACCCCCAATCACTGCCTGCGCCCAGAATGCGCCAAGGGTGCGTCCCGCCTCGTCGCTTCACCAGGATGTACTGGCCGTTTCCGCAGTTGCGATCGGCGATCACCACGGTCCCATATTTGTGGCGAGGCGTGTTAGCCGTCGAGATAAGGCCGCGACGCTGAACACAGTCCTCGAGGTAGGGCTCTTTCTCGACCACCCGCCACATGCCGTTGGACTCGGCGGCCGTTGCTTGCCGATGTGCCTCAGCAGAGTCGGCCGTAGACACGACCAAAGCGAGCACGAGCGCACAGCCGAACAGCCAGACGAAGCACCGTACGTAGATCATCTCCCCCTCCCCACCCTTTCTGAAGACGGGTGATTGTAGGGTCGCCGGAAAGAACCCGCTTGTAGAAAAGGGCACCGCACATCGTCAGCTAGGCGCGACCCATAGGAGCCCCCGGCCACGCGCCTCACCCTCACGTTGATCAGGTCAGGGGCAGCTTCCGTCTCCTCGTTGTTGCACGCCAGTCCCTCGCGCAGGATCGCCTCGATTCTCTCCCCACGATCCGGCTGAGGACTTAGGCTTCGCCGGATGCAGATCGCTCGCGGGATGGTGATCGCCGGCTTCCGGCTGGACGAGTTGATCGGCGAGGGCGGCATGGGAGTCGTCTGGAAGGCGCGCCAGCTCGACCTCGACCGCGTCCTCGCGAAGTTCGGGACGGGCCGGATGCTCGCGGCCCTCGTCGCGGCCACGACGATCGCACTCGTGCCCTTGGGCGTGTCCGCCAGCGCGGAAGCGTCGAGCGGGATCCCGTTGAGAAGCTGCCCGCCCTACGACGCTTCCCAGGGCCTGGCGGCGGGGCCCTTCGCGGTCCGCGTCCACCACATCTCCTGCTCGCAGGGGAAGCGGGTGGCGCGCATCGTTGTCCGGCACGGGAAGGACGCGCTGCCGACCTGGATCTGCTCCTTTCGGATCCAGGGGACCGAGGGCACGGTGACGACGTGCCGCCGCGGAGGAAGGATCGTCCGCTTCTTCAGCGGGGGCTGAGGCGCGGTCGCCTTAGTTGAAGAACCAAATCCCTGCCAGGCGAGACGCCCCTGTCGGTCAGGACCGGAAGGACCGTGATGCCGATCTCCCCGACCGTGGTGAGCGCGAGCCCATCGGCTTTGGGAATGCGGGTAACACGGGTAGCCCCTCGTGCCGCAGCCTTGCGAATGACAAGGTGTCGCCAGGCGGTTGCATCAACCTAAAGGGAAAACCCCCCGGAAACCCGAGGCTTTGGCTTGATAGAGCCGACTAAACGCGATACCGCTACGGGGATTCGAACCCCGGTTTCCGGACTGAGAATCCGGCGTCCTAGTCCCCTAGACGATAGCGGCGAGGGACGGGCATTTTAGCGAGACGGGAGGCTCGGGGGCTCGCGGGGGCAGAGTTGGGCGAGGGCGGCGCAACCGGTAGATTGCCTGCTCCCGCGGCTGTGGCGGAACTGGTAGACGCGCACGGTTCAGGTCCGTGTGGAGGAAACTCCGTGGAGGTTCGACTCCTCTCAGCCGCATTGGGCGCCGGCTCAGGGCCGGCGCGGGTTGGCGAGCTTGAGCAGGACCGAGGCGCTCGCCCGCTGGATGGCGGCGCTGCCGCTCGGGTCGAAGGCAAGCGCCACTTTCACCCACAGCTTTCCCCGACGGCGCAGGGTCGCTAACGCCTTGGCGGTCGGCTTCAGGCGCAGGCTGACGACCCGGGCCTGCTTGGCCTCGGCGCTTGCCGGGAGGAGCAGCTTCGGGCGTTTGGCGGTGAGGCGACCGGCGCCGGGCAGGCGAACGCGGAGGATCGCGCCACCGCTGCCGAGAGACTTGGCTTGGCCGAGCACGCGCAGATGCGAGCCGGCGCCGGCCGCGCCGCCGCTCCCACCCTTTCCGCCCGTCCCGCCAGCGCCGGCTCCGCCCGAGCCCGGCGCTCCCGTGGTCGTCACCGAGACGTCGTCGATCCCGGCGTTGAGCGCCTCTTTGCCGGCGGCAACCGCGATGCGCAATCGCACGGTCTGGCCTGCGTAGGGGGTCAGGTTGGCGGTCATGCGGGTCGGCGGCATCGCCACCGGATCCCCGGGCATGGTGCGAAAGATGGTGCGGAGGATGTCGGCGGGGTCGATCGATTCAAGCGCTGCCTCGGGCTTCATCAGGTCGATCCGGTACTGCTGGTTGGCCTGTCCGCCGATCACGCTCGGATCGGTCGAGAGGGTGTCCGGCGTCGGCACGGCAAGTGGCTTGTTGGAGCTGTAGAAGGTCTGCAGGCTCAGCTGGTGCTTGGCGCCGGCGGCCAGGGAGATGTCCTGGTAGAGGACGAGGGTGTCGGGATCCAGCTGATCGGCGATCGCCGCGTATTCGCCCTGCGGCGGCGCCGGCACCGGCGCGGTGCCGCGGCCGCTTTCGCTGATCGGCGGTTTCGTCCCCTTGTAGGCGAACCAGTTGCCGAAACCGGTGACTCCGTGCGTCTGCCAGCCCTGCAGGTTGCCGGTCTCGAAATTGCCGTTGACGACGGTTGCCGCCGTCGCCGCGGTCGGCACCGCCAGCGCCACGACAAGCATCGCCACAGCCAGTGGAAGCAGGCGCAGCGCGCCTCCCCGCTCTCTCATCCCCAAAGCCCCTTTATTAGCGAAAAAACGAAAGAGTGGAGAGCCTAGCCGGAACGGGCCGGCTGCTCAACCGGAACGACGCGAGCGGCGGTGCCCGAGATCTCGGTGACGAAGGTGGGCCAGAGTGCCGGCGGCAGGTCGTGGCCCATCCCTTCGATGATCTTCAGGCGGGCGCCGGGGATGGCCTTGGCGGTGGCCCGGCCACCGGAGGGACGTACCAGCACGTCGCTGTCGCCATGGATCACCGTCGCCGGCAGCTCGAGCCGGCGCAGCCCTCGGGTCCGATCGCCCGAGGCGGTGATCGCGTGCAGCTGGCGGGCGACGCCGGCGGCCGAGTGACCGCGGTCGTAGCCGGTGCCGGCGATGTGGCGGACCCGCTCCTTGTCGAAGGGGTAGGCGGGCGAGCCGATCACGGTGAAGGTCTTGAACGCCCGCTCGATCGCGGCATCGCGGCTGCGGGGCGGCGTGCCGAGCAGGACGCCGAAGGCTTTGAAGGTCGGGAAGCCGACCCAGCGACTGCCGGTCGTCGACATCATCGAGACCAGCGAGCGGACCCGCTCGGGGTGCTCGATCGCGGTCGTCTGAGCGATCATCCCGCCCATCGAGGCGCCGACCAGGTGGGCGGAATCGATCCCCAGGTGGTCCATCAGGCCAACCGTGTCGGCGGCCATGTCGGCCAGCCGGTAGGGAGCGCTCGAGCCCCGACCGGAGAGCATGTCGATCCGGCTCGGGACGCCGGCCTTCTCGATCTTGGTCGAGCGGCCGATGTCGCGGTTGTCGAAGCGGACGACGCGAAAGCCGCGTTCGGCGAGCAGCCGGCAGAAGTCCTCGTCCCAGGCGATCATCTGCGTCGCCAGGCCCATCACCAGCAGCAACGGCTCGCCATCGGGGTCGCCGATCTCCTGGTAGGCGATCTCGATCCCATTCGCGGCCGCGATGCGCTCCTCGCTGAGCTGCATCCGGCGAGTGTAGGTAAAAAGGTCAGCGATGCGGACGGCGATCGTTTCCGACCTGCACCTCGGCGGCGCCGTCGGCGACGACGTCCTGCGTGACCCCGCGATCGCCGAGCTGCTGATCGCCGAGCTGGCCGGAGCCGACCGGGTAGTGCTGCTCGGCGACGTGGTCGAGCTCCGCGATCTCGCCCTTGGCATCGCCCTCGAGGCGGCCCGGCCCTTCTTCGCCGCGCTCGGCGCGGCCCTCGCCGGCCGTGAGGTGATCGTCGTCCCCGGCAACCACGACCACCGCTTCGCCGAGCCGCTGCTCGACGAGCTCTCGCTGGCCAGCACGCCGCTGGAGCTGGAGCACCGCTACGAGCCCTCCCCCGGCCCGACCGCGAAGATCGCCGAGTGGCTGGAGCCGGCGCGGCTGCGGCTCGCCTATCCCGGGATCTGGCTGCGCGAGGACGTCTACGCGACCCACGGCCACTACATCGACCCGCACCTGACCCTGCCGCGGGCGGAGTGCATCGCCGCCGCCACGGTGATGCGGCTGACCGGCCCGCTTCCCGTCTCCGCGACCCCCGCCGACTACGAGCGCGTGCTCGCCCCTATATATGGACTCGGCTACGGCTTTGCCCAGGGGCGACGACGCCGCTACCGCCGCTCCGGCCATCCCGCCGAGTCAGCCTGGAAGCTGCTCTCCGGCGTCGACGGCGACGCCGGGCGGCGCCAGCGCCTCACCCGCGGCGCCGTGCGCGCCTCCTTCCCGGCCTTCATCGGCGGCGTCAACCGGCTCCTCCACGCCGAGTTCGTCCCGGACGTCTCCTCCGAGGCGATCTTCAGAAGCGGCCTCGACGCCGGCGCCGAGATGGCGGCCCGCCTCGGCGTCGACGCCGGCCACGTGATCACCGGCCACACCCACCGTGGCGGCCCCGAAGCGGGCGACGGCGAGTGGCGACTGCGCGGCGGCGGCCACCTCCACAACACCGGCAACTGGATCTTCGCCACCGCCTTCCACCACCCCGGCCGCCCGCCCGGCCCCTACTGGCCCGGCACCGTCACCTGGCTCGAGGACGACGGCCCACCACATCGAGTCCACTTACTGCGGGAGCACACCCACCGCGGACTGAGCGACACGATCGGCAGAACGGCCTGAGTGAGCGAGCAGGGGTAGGTCTCGACGGAGCCTCCCGCTGTTCGCGACGGCGAGACCTACCCCTGCTCGCTCCCCAACCACTCCGCGACGATCCCGCCGATCTCCGGTCCTGCATCCTCTTGGAGGAAGTGACCGGCGTTCTCGATCGGGCGCGGCGGCGGGAAGTTGAGCTGGCTGGAGACCCGCTCGCCGACCGAGAAGGGCAGCACCATGTCGGAGTCAGCCCAGAGGACCAGCGCCGGGCGGTCGTCCTCGCGCAGCGCGTCGGCGACCCGTTTGCCCTCGGCGGCGCCGGCCATCTCCGGCGTCGTCGGCAGGATCTGCGGGAAGGCGCGGGCGCCGGCCTTCGCGTCCGGGGTCGGGTAGGGCGCCTCGTAGGCGGCGATCACCTCGTCGCCGGGGTCGGTCTTGCAGCCGCCTTTGACGAGGAAGCCGACCGGCACGTCGGCGTTGTCGCGGACGTAGTCGCGGAAGGCCAGCCAGGTCTCGCTCATCCGCTGGTGGCCGGTGAAGGGCCCCGTCTCCATGATCACCAGCCGCGAGAAGCGGTCCGGGTGCTCGACCGCGAGCCGCAGCCCGATCGGCCCACCCCAGTCGTGGACGACGGCGGTGGCGTCGCGCAGGTCGAGCTCCTCGACAAGCGCCGCCATCTGCTCGACATGGCGGTCGTAGGTGTACCAGCCGACGTCGATGGGCTTGTCGGAGCGGCCGAAGCCGGCGTAGTCGGGGGCGATGCAGCGGTAGCCGGCGTCGCGCACCGGCGGGATCACCTTGCGCCAGAGGAACGACCAGGTCGGCTCGCCGTGGAAGAAGACGACCGGCTTGCCCTCCCCCTCGTCGAGGTGCGCGAGCCGCAGCCCTTCGACCTCCCGGTAATGCGACTCGAAGGGATAGTCCGGCAGCCCCTCCAGATCCTCGTCCGGCGTCCGCACCGCGTCCACGCTCATCTCCCACCCCCTGTGGAGCTTTTCTCGGCCTATAGCCGACAAACGCTCCACGCTCGCTGGTCGGACCGAGCCTAATCCACGAAATCCGGATCGGCATTTCCTACTTTGTCGGTCGACATTATGCTAGGCTGCCGGCTCGCTTTCCGAAGTAAGTCAGTCGAAAAAGGAAGGAACTCAATGCGGAACGCTCGCAATGCCCGGCGGCGCGGCGTGAAGGCAGCCCTCCCGGTTGCCCTACTCACGCTGCTCGTCGGCCTGTTCGTCGCTGGTTGCGGTAGCAGCAGCAACGACAGCTCCGGCTCATCCTCGTCCAGCGGTGGTGCCAAGCTCGACGTGGTCGGCTACTCCACCCCCGAATCCGTCTACACGGAATCGATCGAGCCGGCTTTCGAGAAGACCGCCGACGGCAAGGGGATCAGCTTCAGCAACTCCTTTGGCGCCTCCGGCGACCAGAGCCGCGCGGTGGCGGCGGGACAGCCCGCCTCGGTCGTCCACTTCGCCCAGGCCGGTGACATGGAACGGCTGGTCGAAGAAGGCGAAATCGTCGCCAAAGATTGGAACAAGCAGCCCTACGGCGGCATCGCCCAGGACTCGGTCGTCGTAATCAGCGTCCGCAAGGGCAACCCCGAGGGCATCGAGACCCTCGACGACGTGCTCAACAAGGAAGTCGACGTCGTCACCCCCAACCCGTTCAGCTCCGGCGCCGCGCGCTGGAACATCATGGCCGTCTACGGGACCCTGATCAACGAGGGCAAATCGCCCGACGAGGCGCTGGCCGGCGTCAAGACCCTGCTGGAAAAGACGGTCGCGCAGCCGGGCAGTGCCCGCGATGCCCTCTCCGCCTTCACCCAGGGCCAGGGCGACGTCCTGCTCGGTTACGAGAACGAGGCGATCAAGGCCGAAGGCGAAGGCGAAGACCTCGAATACGTGGTCCCGCCCTCGACGATCCTGATCGAAACCCCGATCGCGGTCACCAAAGACGCTCCGGAGCCCGCCGCGGAAGATTTCCTCAAGTTCATCTGGTCCGACCAGGGACAGGAAATCTGGGCCGAAAACGGCTACCGCCCGGTCAACCCGAAGCTCGTCGATGCCAAGCAGTTCCCGACCCCGAAGGAACTGTTCAAGATCAGCCAGTTCGGTGGCTGGGGCAAAGTCAACGACGAGTTCTTCGATGACGAAACCGGCTCGGTCGCCAAGATCGAGAGTGAACTCGGAGTCTCGACCTCCGGCTGATGGCTGCGCACCCGGCAAGCGCAACCGCAGCAACCGCACCCCGGGCAGGCATCCGCCTGCCCGGGGTCGGTGCCGGCCTCGGCCGCGGCATCGTCGTCCTCTACCTGAGCGTCCTCGTCCTGCTGCCGTTGGCAGCACTGACCGACCAGTCGCTCAGCGAGGGCTTCAGTCACTTCTGGGATCAGGTCACCGCCCCGCAGGCAGTGCGCTCGCTGGAGCTGACCCTGATCGCCTCGCTGATCGTCGTCGCCATCAACGGCGTCTTCGGGACGATCCTCGCCTGGCTGCTGGTCCGCGACGAGTTCCCCGGCAAGAGCGCCGTCAACGCCGTCATCGACCTTCCCTTCGCGCTGCCGACGATCGTCGCCAGCCTGATCCTGATCCAGCTCTGGGGACCGGATAGCCCCTTCGGGATCGACATCTTCGCGACCCGCACCGCGGTCGTGGTCGCCCTGCTCTTCGTCACCCTCCCCTTCGTCGTCCGCGCGGTGCAGCCGCTGCTGATCGAGATGGACCGCGAGATGGAGGAGGCGGCCGCCTCGCTCGGCGCCGGCGGCTTCACGATCTTCCGCCGGATCATCTTCCCCAACCTGCTGCCCGGCCTCGCCGCCGGCGTCGCCCTCGCCTTCGCCCGCGCCCTCGGCGAGTTCGGCTCGCTGCTGCTCTTCGCCGGCGGCCTGCCGGACACGATGGTCTCCTCGATCTACATCCGCCAGCAGATCGAGTCCGGCAACGACACCGGCGCCGCCGCCGTCTCGGTGGTGCTGCTGCTGGCCTCGGTGCTGCTGCTGGCCGCCGTGAGCCTCATCCAGCGCTGGGGCAGCGGTCACGAACGCTCCCAGGGAGCTGGCCTGACGACGATGCCGATCAGCGGCGACCAGGTGCTGCCGCACGAGCATGAGGAGGACGACGATGAGCGCCGGTAACAGCCTCACCAGTCGCTGGAGCCTGCGCGTCCTCGGCCTCGGCTACATCCTCCTGCTCCTGCTGCTGCCGCTGGCGCTGATCTTCTACAAGACCTTCGAAGACGGGATCGCGCCGCCGCTCGACGCGATCACTTCCCCCGACGGCCTGCACGCGCTGAAGCTGACCCTGATCATGGTCGCGATCGCGGTGCCGCTGAACACGGTCTTCGGCGTCCTCTGCGCGCTGCTGCTGGTCCGCCACAAGTGGAAGGGCAACGTCGTCATCGACGCGGTCATCAACCTGCCCTTCGCGATCTCCCCGGTCGTGATCGGCCTCTCCCTGTTCCTCCTCTACGGCACCACCGGCTGGCTCGAACCGGGCCTGGCCGAAGCGGGGATCAAGGTCCTCTTCTCGGTACCGGGGATGGTCCTGGCCAGCATCTTCGTCTCGCTGCCGTTCGTGGTCCGGGAGACGGTGCCGGTGCTGCAGGAGATCGGCACCGAGCAGGAGCAAGCCGCTTCGACCCTGGGCGCCAACGCCTGGCAGACCTTCTGGCGGGTCACCCTGCCGGCGATCCGCTGGGGCGTCGCCTACGGCGTCGTCCTCACCACCGCCCGCGTGCTCGGCGAGTTCGGCGCCGTCTCGGTCGTCTCCGGCTCGATCTCCGGCCAGACCCAGACGCTGCCGCTCTTCGTCGAGAAGCAGTACCAGAACTTCAACCTCCCAGGAGCGTTTGGCGCCTCGGTGCTGCTCGCCCTGCTTGCCCTGGCAACGCTGTTCGCCATGAACCTGTTGAAAAGAAAGGAGGACGCCTGATGGGAATCTCAGTCGAGGGAGCTTTCAAGAGCTTCGGTGACTTTCAGGCGCTCAACGACGTCTCCATCGAGGTGCCCGACGGGTCCCTCACCGCCCTGCTGGGACCCAGCGGCAGCGGCAAGTCGACGCTCTTGCGGGCGATCGCCGGCCTCGAGACGCTCGACGCCGGTCAGGTCTTGATCGATGGCGCCAACGTCTCCCGCAAGCCGGTCCAGAAGCGCGAAGTCGGCTTCGTCTTCCAGCACTACGCCGCCTTCAAGCACATGACCGTGTTCCAGAACGTCGGCTTCGGGCTGAAGATCCGCAAGTGGGACAAGGCGAAGATCGCCGCCCGCGTCCACGAGCTGCTCGACCTCGTGCAGCTGCCCGGACTCGCCGACCGCTACCCCTCGCAGCTCTCCGGCGGCCAGCGACAGCGGATGGCGCTGGCTCGGGCGCTGGCGGTCGAGCCGCAGGTGCTGCTGCTCGACGAGCCCTTCGGGGCGCTCGACGCCAAGGTCCGCAAGGACCTGCGCGCCTGGCTGCGCAACCTGCACGAGGAGATGCACGTGACGACGATCTTCGTCACCCACGACCAGGAGGAGGCGATGGACGTCGCCGGCCAGCTGGTGGTGATGAACGAAGGTCGCGTCGAGCAGTCCGGCAGCGCCGACGAGCTCTACGAGAAGCCCGCCAACGAGTTCGTGATGAGCTTCGTCGGCGAGGTCAACCGGCTCGGCGATCATTTCGTGCGCCCGCACGACATGGAGGTCGTCCTCGACCCCGACGAGCGGACCGAGGAGGGGATGGTGCAGCGGATCGTCGCGCTCGGCTTCGAGATCCGGGTCGAGTTCGTGCTCGGCGACGGGACCGAGGTCTGGGCGCAGCTGACCCGCAACGAGCTGCAGCGGCTCGAACTCGAGGAGGGCCAGATCGCCTACTTGCGCCCGGTCCAGGCGAAAAGCTTCAACGGTGCGTCACCGGACGACGGCAGCGGGGCCTCGACTCCCCGCGGCCCACAGGACGGCGGCGACGCAGAGGTATCTGCACCCGTTTGAAGAGGCGACGGGGCGGGGCGCGCTTTTGCCGGGTGGCGCCCCGCCCCATCTCGCCGCCCCATCATCCCGCTTTTTTCGTCCTCCCCTTTTTTCTTGCTATTCTTGAGTTAGTTGCTCGACAAACTCTGGAAAGGAGCGGGAGATGAGCAAGCGCGTCAACCACACGACTTTCATATCCAGGGGCCGACTCACGGGCCTGGTCCGCGACGAGGTGCCGGCCGGGGCCGGGCAGAACCGGACCAGCCGCCAGGCCAATCGCGAGTCGGTGCCCTCGGACGCCGATGAGGCCCTCTTCTACCGGGCCCGGCTGATCCTCGGGGACGCCCTCCCCCGGCCGCAGCGCTAGCCGACGACGAGGTCGCCGCAGGCAGAGGCGGCCTCGTCCAGGAGCCCAAGACCCTCCCTCAGGCGAGCCGGCGCTCGAAGCTCTTCTCGAGCCGGCGCTCGTCCTCCGCATCGGCGCTGGTCTTGTCGAGGCGCATCGAGGCGTGGCGGCCGTCGAGGTGCAGCGTCGCCACCTGGTTGTCGAAGTAGGGGCCCTCGACGGTTCGCCAGCCCATCCCCGGTTCCGGCGCCCCGGCGAGCCGGGCCAGGCCCTGGGTCAGCCTCGTCAGCGGTCGCGAGAAGGCGGCCCGGACGACGCGTTGCTCGCCGCTGCTGAGCGGATTGCGGTACGGCGAGCAGACGGCCTGGACGACGGCGCTCCGCACCCCCGCCTCGGGCCGAAAGCCCATTTCCGCCAGGTAGGCGTGATGGACGTCGCCGGAGAGCACCGCGATCGTCGCCGGCGCCTCCCCCCTGCGCCCCGACCCGACCTCTTCGAGCAGCTCCCGCAGGCGCCGGAAGGAGAACTGGAAGGAGGCCCAGTGATCGAAGTCGACGGCGCGCCGCAGCTTCTCGCTGGCCCGGGCCACCAACCCACCCCAGGCGCCGTCGCAGAGGCGCTCGTTCCAGGCCTCGAGCCGGTCGAAGGCCGGCGAGAGCAGGAACGGCACCGTGGTCGCGATCAGCAGGTGGTCGTATTCGCCCTCGGTGTGTTCGACGATCCACTCCCAGGCTTCGTCGTCGAACATCGAGCGGCGCTCGCGGGTGAGGACGCGGGCGGCGCGTGAGTCCATGAAGATCGCCCGGACGCCGTCGATGTCGCGGCAGAAGCTCCAGCGAGCCCCGGCCGCGGTGCTGTCGATCGCTTCCGCCCACTCGCGCAGGATCTCGGTCGCGTCGGGGTTGCCGCGGACCTTCGCGTAGAGCTCGCTCTCGTCGAGCTCACGCGGGGAGAGGTTGCCGAGGTGCTGGTAGATCCAGTAGCTGGCGATGCCGGCGATCGCGCGCTCGTGCCACCACTCCTTCGCTTCCATCTCCTCGTGCCAGGAGCGGGAGATGTTCCAGTCGTCGCTCATGTCGTGGTCGTCCCAGACCATCGAGGTGGAGACGGTCGAGAGCAGCCAGCGAATCGTCGGGTCGCCCCAGCTCTCGTGGTAGAGGAAGGTGTACTCCTCGAAGTCGAGCACCTCGGCGCCCGGGGCCGGCTCGGTGCTGCGGCGGGCGCGGATCTTCTCGCGCGCCCGCGGCGAGGCCTCGTCGACGTAGACCTGGTCGCCGAGCAGGAAGAGCAGCTCCGGCCACTCGTCGCGCTCGTCGCCGATCATCTGCCGCGCCAGCACGTGCAGCGCGTCGTGCTCGAAGCCGTCTTCGCTCTCGTCCTGGGTCAGCGTGTAAGGCTCCTCATGGGGCGCGGCGACCCGGCAGGAGCCGAAGCAGATGTCCAGCGAGCGCCCCGGCGCGAAGGTCTGGATCGCGCTCGGCGGCAGATCGGCATCGGGCTCGGGCCAGCGCCGCTCGCCGTCGAGCCGCACCTCGTACTCATAGGTGCCGCCCGGCTCGAGGCCCTCGATCCGGACCAGCGCGTAGTGATGGCCGCCGACGCCGAAAGTCGGCTCGCGGTGGTCGAGGATCTCGACCTCGCAGGGCCCGTCGGTCTCGACCCAGACGGTGGCCTCCGTTTCGGAGGCGTAGCGGAGCAGCGGGCCGAGCAGGAGATCGGTCACCCCGCCCCGCTACCCGCCCACACGCGAAGGCATGCGGGCGGGCAGGGGACGCGGTTGCTACGCGCCTTTGGAGCCGCCGCCGCTGGACGGGGTTTCCGTCGTCGGCAGCGCTTCCTCGGGCTGCGGGTAGGCCTCCACCGAGAGGTTCCAGCTTTTCAGCGTGAACGTCACTTTCGAGGCACCGGCGTACTGGACCGAGACCGTGTGGCCGCCTTTGGCGAGCACCGACGTCTGCACGATCGTGTGGACGAGCGTGGCCGGCGTCGGCGAACCGGAGGTCGCGGGGGCGAAGTTGACTTTGCCCGTCGACTGCCCGTCGACCAGGATCTGCACCGGGCAGGCCAGGTCCACGGTCGGTTTTTCCGCCGTGCAGCTGGCGTTGCCGGAGAACGTGATCACAGCCGAGCTGGCGGTCGCCTTGGTCGCGAACGAGGTGAACGCGGAGGGGATGTAGCCAGCCGTGGTGGCCGAGACCGGACCGAACAGCGCCGTCCCGGCGGCAATGCCGGCGACGGGTTGCAGCTGCTGGTCCGCCTTCGCCACGTAGAGATTCGACGCCGCCTTCTTACGCAGGTAGAGCGTCGAGGCTTTCTTGTTGCTCACGTAGACCTTCGCCGCCTTCTGGCTGGTCAGGAACGACTGGGCCTGTTTAGCCACGGACGGGACAACCGCCACCGAAGCGGCAACGACGGCGGCAAGCACGACCGCCGTCGCCGCCTTGGGCGTGGACAGCCTTCTCTTCAGCAATTCGACCTCCATTTCGATCCGCCGGAGGTCTACTGGTGGTGCCGCCGGACGGGGTTTCTCTACTAAGTAGGTCGATAAACTACAGAAACTGGTAGCCTTTGGCGACCTAGTTGGTCAATAAACTCGAATTAACCCGGTCGGAAAGGAATCACAACGAGATGAGAATCAAGACCCTGGCCATCGCGGCGCTCGCCCTTTTGGGGCTGGCCCTGCCCGCCTCGGCGAGCGCCCAGACCCTGATCGGGTCAGGCTCGGTCGCCGCGCAGCCGGTGCTGCAGGCGCTCTTCGCCACCTACACCAAGACGGTGAACAAGAAGGTCCACTTCGTCTACACCGCCAACGGAGGCAACGCGGGCGTCAAAGACGTGCAGAACGGGACCAGCCAGTTCGCAGGCCAGGCCCGCACGCCGCTCCCCAGCGACGCCGGCACCACCTACATCAAGATGTTCATGGACGGCCTCTGCCTGGACGTCAACCCGAAGAACAAGCTGACCGATATCAGCATCCAGCAGGCCCACGACATCTACCGCGGGCTGCTGACCAACTGGAATCAGATTCCGGGCTCCGGGCTGGAAACGACGATCGACCCGGTCGGCCGCGACACCAATGGAGGGACCTACAACTTCTTCCTCCAGGCCGTGCTCAACAACGAAGCCCCGGCCTCCAACGTCAACGCCCTGACCGCTGACGGCCTCGTCGTCAACGCCGTCAAACAGGACCCGAACGCGATCGGCTACGACGGTCTCGCCTGGCAGGGCAAGGGCCAGAAGGCGCTGAAGGTGAACGGCGTCCCCTGCACCCCCAGCAAGATCAGCGTAGAGCCGCTCAAGTACCCGCTCTCGCGGTACCTGTTCCTGGTCCTGCCGGGCGACGGCAGCACCAGCCCGCCGGCGCTGCAGAAATTCATCGACTGGGCCCGTACCAGCCCCGTCGCCGGCGAAGTCATCGCCAAAGCCGGCGGCGTCCCCGCGTTCAACAAGAAGAAGTAGTTGAACGAGGACCTCTCCCCCGAGTACGGCCCGAAGTGGTCCGACCAGCGCGTCGAGCGAATGCTCGGCGCGCTGGTCTGTGCCGTCGTCGGCCTGCTGCTGGCGATGATCGTCACCGTCTTCGTGCGGGCATGGCCCTCGTTCGCCCATAACGGCCTCGCCTGGTTCGGCCCCGGCGGCAACGTCGACGACCAGCTCAACGAAATCTTCCTGTCGGGCCAGAACGGCCTCGAATACGTCTACACCTTCCACGCCTGGCCGCTGATCTGGAGCACGATCCTGATCACCGGTGGCGCCGTCCTGATCGCCCTCGTCTCGGCCCTCTTCGTGGCCGTCTTCATCGTCGAGTTCGCGCCGGAGTGGATGAGCAACATCCTCCAGCCGGTGGTCCGCTTCCTGGCCAGCGTGCCGTCGGTGATCTACGGCCTGCTCGGCGTCCTCGTCCTCGTCCCCTTCATCGGCAACCACCTGGTCAGCGAGCCGCAGAAGGCCTCGGTGGCCGGCGTCATCTCGCTGACCGGCTACAGCCTCCTGGCAGCGACCACCGTGCTGACGGTGATGATCGCGCCGCTGATGGTCTCGATCTTCTCCGACGGCCTGCGCGCCGTTAAGCCGGGCTGGCTGGAGGGCTCGCTCGCCCTCGGCGTCAACCGCTGGCGGACGACCTGGAAGATCGGCGTCCGCAGTGCCCGGCCGGCGATCGTCGCCGGCACCGTGCTGGCGGTGGCGCGGGCGATCGGCGAGGCGGTGATGCTGGCGATGATCTCCGGCTCGGTCGGCTTCGCCCCCAACCCGGCGGACGGCCTGATCTTCATCTACGAGCCCTCGCGGCCGCTGGCGCCGACGATCGTCAAGAACATCGACCAGCTCAGCTCGCCGCCGGCCAACGCCACCCTCTTCGCGATCGCCGCGGTGCTGCTCTTCTCGGCGGCGCTGCTGTCGCTGACCGGCTACGTCGTGCGCCGCTCGATGCAGAAATACGGAGCCGCCTGATGGAGTCCTCGGTGCAGATGCCGGCGCCGCCGCCGGCCCCGAAGCCGCCCGTCGCCGGCAAGCAGCCGACGGGCGCCGTCGAGGGCAGCGCCACCTGGCGGCTCAGCGACCGGATCGGCCTGGCGATCTGCTGGGCGCTCGGCCTGCTCTTCTGCGCGATCGCGGTCGCGATCGTCGTCTACCTGCTGATCCAGGGGCTCTCCTATCTGAAGCCCTCGATGCTGGTCACCCCCGCCGCCTCCGGCTTCAGCCAGGGCGAAAGCGGCGGCTTCTCGGACGCCCTGATCGGGACCATGATCGTCGCCGTGATGGGCCTCGCCCTGGCCCTCCCGGCCGGGATCGCGATCGCGGTATGGCTGGTCGAGTACGGGCGCCCGGCGGCGCTGGCGCGGATCACCGAGTCGACGATCGAGGCGATCGCCGGCATCCCCTCGATCGTCCTCGCCCTGTTCGGCACCGTGATCTTCTCCGACGTCCTGCTCGGCTTCCTCAGCCGCAGCTCGGAAGGGGTCGTCTTCGGGCGCTCCTTCTTCGCCGCCTCGGCAATGCTCTCGCTGGTGGCGCTGCCGCTGATCGTCGCCAGCACCCGCGAGGGCCTCAACTCGATCCCCCGCCACGTCCGCGAGGCCTCCTACGCGGTCGGCAAGACCAAGGCGGCGACGACGCGGCGGATCCTGATCCCGACCAGCCGCCCGCAGATCGCCACCGGGGCGATGCTGGGGCTGGGCCGGATCATCGGCGACACGGCGATCATCCTCGTCCTCCTCGGCGCCACCCAGAACTTCGCCCCGGTCGAAGGTGCCCCCTTCCCGCTCAACTACCTGCGCGGGGCCGGCACCACCCTGACCAACTTCGTCTACGAGGCCTCCCCCACCGGGAACCTCAACCAGCCACAGAAGGCCTACGCGGCGGCCTTCGTCCTCTTGCTGCTGGTCCTGGCCCTGAACGCGGCCGTCGACGTCGTCCATCGCCGCGCCCGAAAGGTAGGCACGTGGAGTCACTGAAATCGCCGCCGCCGCCAATCCGGCGGCTGCCGCTCGAGGACCCTGCCCCCGCCCGCGAGGCGGCGCCGGCACCCGCTCGCAGCGGCGGTGCCCCCACCGCTCCCGGAGGCTTCACCGCCGCCCGCCGCTCGATCGGGGCGCCACAGTTCTCGATCCGGCGCATGGAGGTCGACGACGTAACGATCTCCTACGGGCCCAAACAGGCGGTCAAGGGCGTCTCGCTGCCGATCCGCCAGGGCGAGGTGCTGTCGCTGATCGGTCCCTCGGGCTGCGGCAAGACGACGCTTTTGCGCTCGCTCAACCGCCTCACCGAGCTGACCAGCAGCGCCAAGCTCGAGGGCCGGATCCTCCTCGACGAGGTCGACATCCGCCTGATCGAGCCGACCCTGCTGCGGCGGCGGGTGACGATGGTCTTCCAGCAGCCGAACCCGTTCCCGATGAGCGTCTTCGACAACATCGCCTACGTGCTGCGCGAGCAGGGCTCGCGCCGGCAGCGCAAGAAGACGCTGGAGCCGGCGGTGCACAGCGCCCTCGAGCGCGCCGGCCTCTTCGAGGAGGTCAAGGACAACCTCGACCACCCGGCCCTGAAGCTCTCCGGCGGCCAGCAGCAGCGGCTCTGCATCGCCCGCGCCCTCGCCGCCCAGCCGGAGGTGCTGCTGCTCGACGAGCCCTGCTCGGCGCTCGACCCGCAGTCGACGCAGGTGATCGAGGACCTGATCGTGAAGCTGCGCGACGACGTCGCCGTGGTGATCGTCACCCACAACCTGCAGCAGGCCTACCGGATCGCCGACCACGTCGCCTTCATGTACCTCGGCGACCTGGTCGAGTACAACAGCGCCACGACGCTGTTCGGCTCTCCCCGCGAGAAACGGACCCAGGAGTACGTCAGCGGTGCCTTCGGCTAGCCCCCCACTCGCCCGCTCCAGCGCCGTCGCCGCCTGCGCCCTGCTGCTGGCCGGCGCCGCCGCCGGCTGCTCGACCACGCAGGAAAAGGCCGAACGCCAGCAGGCGCGCGCCCGCCACATCCTCGAGGCCCGGGCAGAGCGCCAGAAGCAGAAGCACCACTCAAAGCAAGACGACAAGAAGGGAGGCGAGAAGGGATGACCGAGACGGACCTGCTGCCACTGGCCACGAAGGGTGGCTATGAGCCCTGCGAGGAGTGCGGGGCGGCGATGGACCCCCAGCAGCGCTACTGCGTCGAATGCGCGGCCCGGCGCGGCAACGGCGCCAACCCCTCCTCGCGCTACTTCGCGACGATGGGCCGCAAGGCCCGGCGCCCGCTGACCCGCCCACCGCAGAAAGCGAACCCGACCAGCCGCGCCGCGGCGGTCGCCTTCTTCGCGCTGCTGCCGATCGCCGTGGCGCTCGGCGTAGTGGTCGGACGTGGCGGTTCCGACGAAGGCAACAACGAGGCGCTGATCCAGGCCCTGCGCAAGCAGGAAGCCGCCAATGCCTCCGCCGGCCCAGTCGCCGCGACCCCGACCACGGGCTCGACTGCCAACACGGCGAAGAAATCCAAAGCCGAGAAAGCCGCTGAGAAGAACGGTGGCAAGGTCGTCGCCAAGACCGCCAACGGCGACGTCCACCAGGTGACCGGCATCAAAGTGAGCAAGGAAAAGACCGAAGCGGACACCAAGCTGGTCGAAGAAAACCCCGAACAGACCGGCGACAACTACATCAAGGCGCAGCAGAACCTGCCCGACGTGATCGTCGTCGGCGGCAGTGGCAGTTCGGCGCCGGCGCCGAGCAACGGGGTGGAACCGTGAGCCGCCGCATCGCCGCCCTCGCCCGCAAACCCGTCGAGCGCCTGCGCCGCCCGGCGCCGGCCCCCACCGCCAAGCCGAAACCGGCGGCGCCGGTGGCGCCGGTGGCGCCGAGCGAGGCCGAGAGCAAAGCCGAGCACGCCGAGCTGATCGCCCAGCGCGATCGGCTGCTGGAGAAGTTCACGGTGATGCAGGCCGACCTCGGCGGTGCCTTCTACGAGATGGCGATCCGCGACCACGTGCGCCTCGACGTCCTCACCCGCAAAGCGGCAGAGCTGCAGCGGGTCGACGCCGACCTGCTGGCGGCGGAGCGGGCCCTGGAGCTGGCCCGCGCCGACGCCGCCGGGCTCTGCCCGAGCTGCCAGTCGCCCTACGGCGCCGCCGACCGCTTCTGCCCCCAGTGCGGCCACTCGCTGGTGACCGAGGCCAGCCGGTGATCGGCTACCTGAAGAAGAACGCCGCCAAGGCGATCGCCGCCGCGGCCTCGCTGACCGGCAAACGCTTCGGCCTGCTGGTCGCCTCGTCGATCGTCGCCACCTCGGCGATCGTCGCCGCGGCGGCGACCAACCCGAACGGCTCCGGCCCGCTGGCCGAACTGCTCGGCCGCAGCCTCGCCGCCGACCGCACCCCGATCGCCGCGGCGCCGACGCCGGAACCGGAACCCGAACCGGAAGTCGCGCCCGAACCCACCCCCGCGCCGGAAGCGACGCCGGAACCGGAAGCGCTGCCGGTCGAAGCGGCGCCGGAACCCGAACCGGAACCGGAACCGGAAGTGCCGGCGCCGGAAGTGCCGGAAACCCCGAGCCCCGAAGCGGGCCAGATCAAACACGTCTTCATCGTCTCCGTGGCCAGCCCCGGTTACGAAGCCGCCTTCGGGACGACGCCGCAGATGCCCTACCTGGCGACGACGCTGCGCCCCAAGGGGGAGCTGCTCAGCGAGTACTCGCTGCTCGACGCGGTCGGGCTGCCCAACGAGATCGCCACGATCAGCGGCCAGGCACCCACCGCCGACACCAAGGCCGGCTGCCCCGACTACGGCAAATGCGTCTACTCCGCCGAAGAACTGACCCTGGCGGACCAGCTGGGGATCGCCCAGTTCAGCTGGCGCGCCTACGTCGAAGGGATGGTCGATCCCACCACCGGCGCCCCCGCAAATTGCGTCTACCCCCAGCCCGGAGCTCCTGAAAACACCGCGCCTGGCAGCTACTCGTCGAAGGCCAATCCCTTCGTCTACTTCCACTCCCTGCTCGACCTCGGCGACTGCGCCAGCAACGACGTGCCGGCAACCGAGCTCGACAAGGACCTGACCAAGGCGACGAAGACGCCGAGCTTCTCCTACATCGCCCCCAGCACCTGCAACGCCGGCGTTCCCGGCCAGTGCCCGCCCAACGCCGACGGGACGCCGGCAACGGAAGGCGCCGCCGCCGCCGACGCCTACCTGGGCCAGCTGGTGCCGAAGATCCTCGCCTCCCCCGCCTACAAGAAGGACGGGCTGCTGATTGTCGCCTTCAGCGAAGCGCCGGCGCCGCCGGCCGGGGCCCCGGCTCCCGCCGAGCCGCTGAAAACGGGCGCCCTGCTGCTCTCGCCGTTCGTCACCGCGGGTTCCACCGACGCCGGCGAATACACGCCCTACTCGCTACTCAAATCGACCGAGGACCTGTTCGGGCTCGAATACCTCGGCAAGGCCGCCGGCGCAAAGGTGCGCTCCTTCGGCCAGGGCCTGCGCGGCGGCGAAACCGCGGCCGGCGACTAGTTCTGAGAAGCTGAGTCGATGGTGGACGCAGGCGGAGAGCCGATAACCGCGGCTGGGATCGCGGAGCTGAAAGCCGAATTGGAGCAGCTCGAAGGCCCGGCCCGGCTGGAGATGGCGGCGCGGATCAAGGACGCGCGGGAGCTCGGCGACCTCAAGGAGAACGCCGATTACCACATCGCCAAAGAGGACCAGGCCCACCTGGAGACGCGGATCAAGCGACTGCAGGAGCGGCTCCGCAATGCCGTCGTCGTCGAGGTCGACGACTCCGCCGACGACGTCTTCGCCTTTGGCCGCACCGCCGAGGTGCTCGACGAAAGCAAAGGCGAGAGCAGCGAGTGGACCCTGGTCGGCTCGACCGAGGCCGACCTGATCGGCGGCCGCCTCTCGGCGGAGTCGCCGATCGGCCGAGCCCTGCTCGACGCCCCGGTCGGCTCGACCGTGAAGGTCGAGACGCCACGCGGCCAGCGCAGCTTCAAGGTCATCCGGCTCGTCTCCTAGGCGCACCCTCGCGTTTGCAACGGATTTCCTGCCTGGCGTCGCCCGGGTCGCCTATGTTGGATGTGGTTTCGGTTCCGTCCAACCGCCAGGAAAGGGTTACTCATGAACGAAACGCTGAGCGGATGGTGGGTGTTCGCCGGGGTGTTGCTGATCGTCGCCGGCGTCCTCAACATCATCTACGGCATCGCCGCGATCGGGGACTCGAAGTTCTTCACCGAACACGGCACCTTCATCGTCAGCGGTTTGCACACGTGGGGATGGGTCCTGCTGATCGTCGGCGTGCTCGAGCTGGTCGCCGCCTTCTCGCTCTTCGCGGGCGGGGAATTCGGCCGCTGGTTCGGGATCTTCATCGGCTCCCTGAACGCGATCGCCTCGCTGCTGGCGATCCCCTCCTACCCGTTCTGGTCGCTGGCGATCTTCGCCCTCTCGATCATCATCATCTACAAGCTGATCGAGGGGCCGGAAGGACGAGTCACGCCCTGACGCCGCGCCTGAGGTGACAATGGGGGCGTGCTGCGGCTGCGTTCATCCGTCGACGCCCAGCGCGCCCCCAGCTTTGCCGGCACCCTGCGTGAGTTGGAAGGGGTGCGCCGGCTGGTTCAGCAGCCCGACGAGGCGGCGGCCGGGGCCGTCGTCTTCGTCGCCGACGTCGAGCCGCACGCCGCCGACGAGGTCGTCGACGCGATCGCGGCGCTCGGGGTGCCGGTCGACGACTACGTGCTGACCCGGGTCGAGGTGGTGGCGCCGCTGCGCCGACACATTGGCGGCGAAGACGTGATCGAAGGCTTCGCCTGGGTGGAGGTGCTGGGGCAGGCGCGCGCCAACTCGCGGCCGCTCGCCCGCTACCTGGCGCTGATCACCGTCGCCGCCGTGGTCGCCGCGCTCGGGGTGATCAACAGCAACGGGATCCTGATCGTCGGCGCGATGGCGGTCAGCCCCGACCTGCTGCCGATCTGCGCCACCTGCGTCGGCCTGGTCGGTCGCCGCCGGGGGCTGGCGAGCCGCTCTTTCTTCACGCTCACCCTGGGAATGACCCTGGTCGTCGCCGTCGCCGCGGTCCTCTCGGCACTGCTCGACGCCTCGGGAGTGCTCGGCAGCAACTTCAAGGTGACCGAAAGCAGCCTCGAGAGCCTCGCCCAGACGGATTACTCGACGGTCCTGATCGCCCTCGCCGCCGGGGTGGCGGCGATGCTCTCCTTCGAGACCCGCGCCAGCACCGCCGTCGGCGTGGCGATCTCGGTGACGACGATCCCCGCCTCCGCCTACCTCGGCGTCGCGATCGGGGCTGGCGACAGCGGCGATGGCCTCCCGGCCTTGATCGTCCTCGCCGTCAACGTCTCGCTGCTGATCGTCGCCGGCAGCGGCACCCTGCTGCTGCAGCGCTGGGTCGCGAACCGCTAGGCGACCGGGCTCGTGGCGGCAGCCTCGGCCACGGGCGGCGCCTCTGGAGTCGACCAGGGCGCCGGCTCCGGCCGCCGCTCGTCATAGAGCACGGTCAAGCCGCTGAAGCGGTCTTCCCAAGCTCGACGATCCTCGCGGAAGAGAACGCCGAGGAAGCCGATGCCGAAGGTGACGACGGAGAAGTAGAGGCCGATCAGGCGCTTCAGAGCGCGACGGGGCTTCAGGCGCCGCTCACTGAGGGCGATGCCGAGGAAGCGCATCCCCGGCGTCTGCCCGGCCAGCGACCAGAAGCCGACGAGGTAGAGCGAGCCGATCGTGACCCAGGCGGTCGAGCCGACCGCGATCGCCAGGCCGGTGCCGCCTTCGCCGCTGCCGGCGAAGGCGTTGAAGGCGAGCGTGAGCAGGGCCGCGAAGGCGGTGAAGCCGAGGTTGACGAAGACGGCGTCGACGGCGTAGGCGAGGGCGCGGCTGACGATGCCGGCGTGGTTGGTCGGCAGCGGCCGGCGCTTGCGGAAGAAGATGCGGCGGACGATCCGCTCGACGCTGTCGTCGAGGCCGCGGGCGACGCGGCCGATCGTGCGGCCGACGTCCTCGATCAAGCCCATGCCTTGGGCGCTGATCGCGGCCCGCACCTCGGGGGCCTCGGCGATCCGCTCGACCAGCTGCTGGGCCTGGTCGCTGGCCAGCAGCCGCCGCCAGACCTCGTCGACCAGCTCGCTGTCCATCGCCTCCAGCAGCGCCCGCTTCACGGCGTCGCTCTCCAGCGCCCCTTCGACCGCCTCTTCGACGATCGGGCCCTGCAGGACCCGCGCCATCGCCCGCTCGACCGCCTCGCTTTCGACCGCGGCGACGATCGCCTCCTCGGCGGCGATCTCGACGGCACGGTCGAGGCCGGTCGCCTTGCCGACCGTGCGGGCGCCGCGAACGCCGACCCCCAGCAGCCGCGCCGAGAGCGGCAGGTGGCCGTTCTGGCTCGCCGCGCCGTTGGCCGCGGCGACGTTCGCCATCGGCGGCGCCTCAGCGCCGTTGGCCGCGACCTGCGGCTCGGTACCGTCGCCCGGGGTGGAGCCGTTCGTCTCCATCATCACGATCTTCCCAGGTGGGCAAGCAAGCGGTCAAGGAAGGGCTGCTGGGCAGGCAGGATCTTCTTCCGCGCCGCCTCCGGCTCGAGCCAGGCCGCCCGATCGACCTCGGGGAAGGACTGGCGCTCGCCGCTGCGCGGCGGCCACTCCATCTCGAAGCTGTTGCTGTCCAGCGCCGCCGGGTCGAAATTCCCCTCGGCGGCCCAGGCATCGACCACCTTGCCCGACTTCTGGCGCACCGAGCCGAGCTCGATCAGGGTCTCCCGCTCGATCTCCGGGGCCGGGCCGAGCTCCTCGCGCAGCTCCCGCAGGGCGCAGGCGACGTCCTCCTCCTCCGGCTCCACCTCCCCCTTGGGGATCGTCCAGGCGCCGGCGTCTTTCTTCGCCCAGAAGGGACCGCCCGGGTGGACGAGGAGGAATTCGGGCTTGCTGCCCGCCAACCGGTAGAGCAGGATCCCGGCGCTGTGCTTGGCGGCCACGCCGCCACCGTAGCGCCGGGACTGCTGATCCGGCTAGCCACCGAGTCGATAGGCGACCAGCCCCGGAGTCTGCCCTTCCGCCGCGGTGACGCCGGCCGGAGCGAGCAGCGTGTCGCCGCTGACGACCAGGCCGGCGTTGATTCCCGCCGGCAGCGACTGCACCCAGAGTTCGCCGCCGCTTTCGGCTTCGAGGGCGAACAGGGAGCCGTCGTAGCTGCTGACGAAGACGACGTCGTTGACGACAACGGGCGCCCCGAAGGCGGCCGAGGGCAGTTCGTAGGTCCATTTCACCTTGCCGGTGGCGGCGTCGAGGGCAACCAGTTCGCCGGTCATCGAGCTGCCTTCGCCGAGTTCAGCGCCGGATTCGATCGTCAGCGGGTGATTGACGACCGGGGCGAAGACGGTCTTGCCGTCGGTCGCCATCGGCGCGATCACCCCGCCGAGTTTGCCGGGGAAGACTCCGCCGCCCTTGATCTTGCTCGATTCGCCGCGCATCGCCAGTAGGCCGTCCTTGTCGTGTCCGTTGTGGGTGCCGACCGGCTGCTGCCAGACCGGCTTGCCGGTCTTCGCGTCGACGGCGACGACGATCCCCGACTTGCCGCCTGAGATCGCCAGTTCGCGGCCACCCGACTTGATCAGCATCGGCGGGTCCTGCTGGTCCCAGTCGTAGACGTCGTGCGGGGTCACCTGATGGAACCACTGCAGCTTGCCGGTCTTGGCGTCGAGCTTGACGACCGAGTCGGTGTAGGTGTTCGGGCCGGGACGGCTGGCGCCCCACGGCTTCTGCGTGGTGCCCGGGAACGGCACCGGGTTGCCGACCCCGAAGTACATCGAGCCCTGGTCGTCGAAGGTCGGCTCATACCAAGCGCCGCCGCCCGAGTTGTCGGTCTTGTCGCCCCAAAGGTCGGCCGGGACGGTGTCGAAGTGCCAGGCCTCCTTGCCGGTCTTGGCGTCGAGCGCGTAGAGGGTGCCGACGCCGCCGGCCGGATAGGTCGAACTGACGGTGACCGGCACGGTCGAGACGTAGACGAGCCCTTCGTGGGCGCCGACCGGCATGTCGATTTCCATCACGCCCTTGGCCAGCTTCGTGCTCCAGAGCTGTTCGCCGGTCGTCTGGTCGAGCGCGAAGGCGCCCTTCGGGGTGGCGCCGTAGACGCGGCCTTCGGAGACTGAGACGCCGTTGGGGCCCTGGTCGGGCTGTTGGTAGCTCTTTTCCCAGAGGACGGTGCCGTCGGCGAGGTCGATCGCCTGCACGTTGGACTCGAGGTCCTGGATGTAGACGACGCCGTTGCTTACCGCCGGCGAGGTCGAGAAGGCGCCGTAGGAGCTTTCCGCCGAGGCCGGCAGGAACCACGCTTCTTCGAGATTGGCGACGGTGCTGCTGTCGATCGGGCTGTCGGTGACATGACGGGTGCTCGCCTTATCGATGCCGGGATAGGCGTCGCCGCTGAAGCTGACGTCTTCACCCGAGGAGGACGAGGAGCCGGTGGCGAGGATCACCACCACGGCGACGATCGCGAGCACCAGCACGCCCGCTCCGATCCAGGCAGCTTTCGGGACTTTCTCCAGGCTCACTGTCAGTACCCCTCCCACATCGAGTTTGAATATCCCATCTCTACTCCAGCAATAAAGACTTATATTCCATTGCCAGCTCGCCGCCAAGTTCTTCCTTTGCAGCCTTTTCCTGCAGCAGGGGCTGCAGGACGCGGTTGGAGAGCAGGCCGAGGGCGCCGAGGTTGGCGAAACCCGGCCCCTGGCTGAGGCCGGCCAGGCCCGGGATCTGCAGGCGCGGGCTGAGGCCGCGCAGCTCGAGGTGGCGGCCGATCGGCACCACGGTCCCGGCCGGGCGGTCCCAGAGTGGCCCTACCTCGGCCTCGATCGCGGCTCGCTGCTCGGGTGAGAAGAGCGAACGCAGCTGCGCCAAGAGGTCGAACCCGGTGCAGTTGACTATGTACTCGTGCTCGCGGCCCCCGGAGCCTTCCGGCGCCTCGTACTCGAGCCGCACCCCCTCGCCGCCGGCGCTGGCGGCGACATCGGTGACCCGGCCGGTGACGAACTGGGCGCGTTCCTCGAAGGCGATCGCCGCCAGGCTGGGCGGGTCGAAGACGCCGCGGTCGCTGTGCTTGACGAAGTCGCGCCGGGTGCGCTCGTCGAGCGCCTCCCATTCGACCACGTCGGGGTTGGAGAAGACGCGGTTCTCGAGGAAGCTCTCGCCGCGGCTCATCGGCAGCATCGGCGTGTAGACGGTGCAGTGGGCGCGCGGGCGGAAGCCGCGCAGGAACATCACGCAGCTGAGCGCGCTCTCGCCGCCGCCGACGACGCCGACGTCGACCTCGCGGTCCTCGGGCAGGCGGGCGAACTCCTCGCGGCGGCTGTCGCAGTGGAAGACCCGGGCGGCGATCGCTTCCTCGTGCGGAAAGGAGCGGTGGACGCCGGGGCCGGTGAGGACGAGGGCGCCGGCTTCGTGGCGGGTGGTCCCGTCCGGCTCGGCGACGTCGACCTGCCAACGGCCGTCGGCCAGCCAGACGGCGACGACCCGGCCGCGCACGTGGCTGACCCCCTCGGTCGCCCGCGAGAGCACCCAGCGCAGATAGGCGCCGTAGTCGCGGTGGCGGACCGAGGGCGAGCCGGCGTCGATCCAGCGCGCGTAGTCGCGCTTGCCGATCATGTAGCGCTGCCAGGAGAAGGCCATCGTCTCGGCGTCGATCGCCTCGCCGGCCTCGCCGAACTCGCGGTGGCTCTGGTACGGGAAGCCGACGTCCTTGATCGGCGTCACCGCCAGCGGCTCCTCGCCCGAGGTCATGCCGTTGCGGCCGAGCCAGGAGGCGGCCGGCTCGACCCCCTCGACGACCTTCATGGTCAGCGGCCCGAGGCCGATCCGGTTGAAGGCGTGGACCTTGGTCGCGATCCCCGAGGCCTTGGCGCCGGCCCCGACCACGATCAGGTCGGTGTAGGCGTTCATGCCGGCTCGGCGATCACGAGGCCGCGCTGGTCGGGGCTGAAGGAGATCGCGCTTTTGGTCATCCGCTCCGAGCCCTCGCCGACGGGCCGCAGCTCGACCTCGCGCAGGACCGTGCGCATCACCCGTTTCATCTCCAGTTCGGCGTAGCTGGCGGCGAGGCAGCGGCGGACGCCGCCGCCGAAGGGGATCCAGGTGTAGGTCCCGGTCGGCTCGTCGAGGAAGCGCTCGGGAACGAAGCGCTTGGCGTGCGGGTAGATCGCCTCGTTGCGGTGGATCAGGTGGACGCAGGGCGCCACCGTCGTGCCGGCGGGGATCTCGTAGCCCCCCAGCTCCATCGGCTCGCGCAGCCGCCGCACCACCACCGGCACCGGCGGGCAGAGCCGCAGCGTCTCCTTGATCACCGCGTCCATGTACTCGCCCTCGCTGCCGTTGCGGGCCTCGGCGCTGGTCCGCTCCAGCTTCTCGGGGTGGCGCAGCAGCCGCTCGAAGGTCCAGGCCAGCGAGGAGGAGGTCGGCCCGTCGGTCAGCAGCGTCATCAGTTCGTCGCGGAGGTCGCTCTCGCTCATCTCGCCGCCGTCCTCGTAGCTGGAGAAGACCAGCATCGAGACGATGTCGGCACGCCCCTGGTCGCCTTCGGCGCGGCGGCGGCGGACCTCGTTCATCAGCTCCTCTTCGACCGGCGCCATCGCCCGCCGGAAGCGGCGGCTCCCGGAGACCCAGCGCGGCCCGAAGAGGAAGAGCCGATTCATCTGGCCGGGGTCGTTCATCGCCGCGGTCAGCTCGGTGAGCAGGCCGCGCAGGCGGTCGAGCCGGCCCTCCTCGTCGGGCCCGAAGACCGCCCGCATCACCACCTCCTGGGTGATCGCCTGCATTCGCGGCCAGAGCTCGAAGGGCTCGCCGACCGGCCAGCGGCCGACTTCGCGGCGGGCCACCTCGGCGATCATCTCGGCGTCGGCCTCGATGCTCTGGCGGTGGAAGGGCGGCAGCATCAGCTTGCGGCGCCGCATGTGCTCGGGTTCTTCCAGCAGCATCACCGAGCGCGGCCCGAGCACCGGCTCCAGCATCGGGTTGGCGACGTCGACGCCAACCTTTTCGCCGGCGGTGAAGACCGCTTTGACGTCCTCGGGATCGCAGAGCAGCACCCAGTCGCCCCAGTGGAGGATGCGCAGCGTGAAGATGTCGCCGTAGCGCTGCTGGCAGCGCTCCATGAAGGCGAGCGGCCGTTGCATCCAGCCGATCGCCTGCAGGGCGCGCGGCATCCTCGGGCCGGGCGGCAGGGTCACGCCGACTCCCTGGCGCGTGACGAGTTCTGCCCGCCAGGCGGCGACAAATCGTCACGCCCGGCGGCGATCCGCGCCATCAGCTCGTCCTCCTCCTTGCAGGTAGCGGCGATCAGGAGGTCGAAGAGGTCGGCGGTGAACTCGGCCGGCAGGTCGACGTCGGCGCCGCGGTCGAGGTAGCGCTGGCGCACCTCGACGACCCGGCTCGGCTGCATCATCGGGATCTCGTGGGCGCTCTTGTAGAGGGCGACTTCGCGGCAGATCTCGAAGCGCTCGCCGAGCAGCCGGGCGATCTCGTCGTCGATCGCGTCGAGCCGCCGGCGGAACGGCTCGAGCCCGTTCTCGCTCATCGCACCGTTCCCTCGGGTGCGGTCGACTTTCCCTCCGCTATGCGACGGAAAGGTCGACCGCGCTCCTCCAGCAGGCCGGCGGCGAAGGCGTAGCTGCAGGGGGCGAGCAGGGGCAGCGAGTAGCCGCCCTCCTGGATCACGCAGACCGGCAGGCCGGGGGCGGCGAGGATGCGGCCGACCTCGGCGAAGATCTCCGGGGCGAAGTCCCAGGAGCCGTGCGGGTCGCCGGCGACGGTGTCGTAGCCGAGCGAGACGACCAGCACGGCCGCTTTGGCGGCCAACGCCTCGACCGAGGTGGCGACCTCGCGCAGGTAGGCGGCGGCGCCGGGGCTGCCGGCGAAGGCGACGGCGCGTTCGCCCTCGGCCCGCGGCAGCACCGTGTCCGGCGCCACGTTGGTGACCGGCGCCGCGTGCAGCGAGTGCAGGACGGCGCCGTCCATCTCCTCGACCAGGACCGAGGTCCCGTTCGGGTAGTGGAGGTCGAGGTCGAGGATGCCGACCGGGCCGAGGCCGGCCTCGCGCAGCGTCCGCACCGCCACGGCGGCGTTGTTGAAGTAGCAGTAGCCGCCGCAGAAGTCCGGGCCGGCGTGGTGGCCGGGCGGCCGGCAGACGGCATAGGAGAACTGAGCGCCGCCGGCGATCCGCTCCGCCGCGGCGATCGCGGTCCGCACCGCCTCGTGGGCGGCGGCGACGAGGCCGGCGCTGACGGGGATGTCGGGCTCCAGCCCGGGGGCCGCCATCTGCGAGAGCACCACCGGCCGCTCCGGGGAGACCTCCCGCAGCGCCGTCAGGTAATCGGCATCGTG
>Ga0105247_10000182_pt1 | contig 61009 bp, 46 predicted proteins | sample KBSS24metaG_FD_81519 | JGI IMG/M metagenome (GOLD analysis project Ga0105247, IMG submission 81519) | Switchgrass rhizosphere microbial communities from Kellogg Biological Station, Michigan, USA - KBS S2-4 metaG | ecosystem: Host-associated > Plants > Roots > Rhizosphere > Soil | place... | reverse complement strand
CCACCCGCATTGCCGAGTCCTGGAATCGATGGCGGCGTGAAGGCGAGGCAAACAGCCTCCGGTACGTGCTGGGCCATCTGCGCGTTTAGTGTCTTAACAATTCCATCAACCTCGAGCTCAGCACTGCCTCGTTCCTCCCACGGCTTCAGCGCGACAAAGAAGAAGCCTTGATAACTGTCTGTGACTCGGGAAAGTAAACTGAACCCGCTGATCATCGTGTAATACTGAACACCTTGAGTCTTCGACAGGATGTCTTCAACTTTTCTCATCGCCACATCGGTACGCTCAGTTGATGCAGCCGGAGGCAGTTGCACATTTATGTAGGCATAGCCGTAGTCTTCCGGCGGAATGAAACTGGCGGGTAATCGATAACCTAAAAACGCATCAGCAACAGCGAAACCAACGAGGATCACGACTGCAATCACTGACTTTCGGATCAACGCGTGGCTCAAGCTGACATAACCGTGCGTGATCCGCTCGAACCAGCGGTTGAAAACGTCGAAGAAGCGTCTGAGAAAGCCTTTTGATTCTTTTCTTGGTCTAAGCAGCAGCGCGGACAATGCGGGAGAAAGAGTCAGCGCATTGAATGCCGAAAGCAGGACAGCAATCGCAATCGTAAACGCAAACTGTTTATTCAAGCTGCCCTGAATGCCGCCCATCAAACCAATCGGCAGGAACACTGATGAAAGAATCAACGCGATCGCTATGACTGGCCCAGACACTTCCTTCATCGCCTGGAGCGTCGCCTCGCGTGGAGTTTGCCCCTCCTCGATATGGTGCTCTACGGCTTCGACAACAACGATCGCATCGTCGACGACGAGTCCGATTGCCAGCACGAGGGCAAAGAGCGAGAGAGTGTTGATTGAAAAACCGAGAAATGGAAAAACTGCGAACGTGCCAATGAGAGAAACCGGGACAGCGATCATCGGGATCAGTGTCGCGCGCCAGTTTTGCAGGAATATATAGACGACCAGGATTACCAGTACGACTGCGATGAAAAGCGTCTTTACGATTTCCGTGATTCCTTCAGTCACGGCTTGCGTCGTATCGAGCGTAACTGCGTATTCGAGGTCACTCGGAAAGCGCTTTTTCAAATCTGCCATCACAGCCTTCACACCGGCGGCGACAGCGAGCGCATTTGAACCCGGGGCCTGATAGATCGCGATTGTCGATGACGGTTGACCACCCATGCGCGATCGTTGTCGATAAGTCAGCCCGCCTAACTCGATCCGGGCGATGTCTTTGAGGCGCACGATCGATCCGTCAGGTTTTTCGAGCACGACTATCTGGCCAAATTCTTCGGGCGTTTGCAGCCGGCCCTGAGCACGCACCGTGTACGTCATCTCACGACCCGAAGGCGCTGGATCCGCGCCCACCTGGCCCGAGGGATTGACCGTGCTCTGCTGGTTCACCGCGTTGACGATGTCCCTTACAGACACCCCGAGTTTCGCCAGTACATCGGGCTTGACCCAGATTCGCATCGCATACTGCGCTGAGCCGAAGACGGTGACGTCGCCAACGCCGGGCACTCGAAACAGCGTGTCAACTACGTTGATGTTGTTGTAGTTGGCGAGAAACAAAGAGTCGTAGCTGTTGTTTGGCGAAAAGAGTGAGACCAACAAAACCGGCGAGCCATTCGATTTGCGCAACGTCACTCCAAACTGGGCCACGTCAGGTGGAAGACTCGATAGCGCTTGCGACACACGGTTCTGAACATTCACTTGATCGATATTCGGATCGGTATTGATGTCGAAAGTAACCGCCAGCGCTTCGGAGCCGTCGTTGGCGTTGGTCGACTGCATGTAAAGCAAGCCGTCAACGCCGCTTATCTGTTGCTCGATCGGAGTTGAAACGGACTGTTCGATCGTTATCGCGTCCGCGCCAGTGAACGTCGTGGAAACATTGATCTGCGGTGGCACAATTTGCGGAAACTGGGCCAACGGCAATTGAAACATCGTGAGGAGGCCGATGAGCAATGTCAGTAAAGCTATTGCCATCGCCACAATCGGACGCCTGATAAAAAACGCTGAAATCATCTGGTCAATCCTGTTGCTGCGACTCTGGTTGTTGAGTGGGGGTAAAAGGCCTTGGCTTCACAGTCATGCCGGAACTGACTCGCTGGGTTCCATCTACCAGTACGGTTTCACCGTCTTTTAATCCATCCTGTATCACCCAGAGCTGGCCGAAAGTTGGACCAGGCGTAATCGAGCGTATTGAAACCTTGTTGTCGCTGCCGACAACGGCCACGCGATACAGTCCCTGAAGTTGACTGACTGCACGCTGCGGCACCAGCAAGGCATTCTCCTGAACGCTCGTTGCTGCACGCACACGTCCATACTGTCCGGGACGCAGAATGTTGTCGGGATTGGGAAAGACTCCAGCGATCCTGATCGATCCGGTTTGCGTGTCGACTTGTCGATCGGCGATGTAGAACCTGCCGGTGTGTGGATAGAGACTTCCGTCGGCCAGAAACAGTTGCAGCTCGAGTTGCTTCTCTGCCGCGCTGCGTTGTGCCGCAGTCGGATTCTCTTTTACGTAATTCAGATACTCCTGCTCACTAACCGTGAAATAAACGCGAATTGGATCCACGGTTGAGACAGTCGTGAGCACACCGCTGTTTGGATTGACGAGGTCGCCTACCTGCGCGGCCGCGATGCCGGCGATGCCGTCAATCGGCGAGACGATCTTTGTGAAGCCAAGGTTTAGTTCGGCTGTTCTTACGACTGCCTGCGACGACTGAACCTGCGCCTGGGCCGCGACGATCGAGGCTTTTGCATTGCCGACTGCAGCCTCGCTCGCACGGATTTGCGAGCGTGCTGCATCTACTTGCGCCTTCGAGGCGTCGTTCGACTGGACCGCATTGTCCATGTCTTGCTGGGTCACGGCTTTTTTCGCAAACAACGGAACAAACTTGTTGACGTCGAGTTGAGTTTTTCGTTGGTTGGCCTCGGCGGTGAGGAGGCCGCTGTTAGCCTGGGCCAATTGCGCTTGCGCTTGTTCCAACTGGCTCACAGCCTGTCCGAGTTGTGCCTGGGCTCGGGCTAAATCCGCCTTGGCCTGATTAACGACAGCTTCGAAGGGCCGTGGATCGATTTCAAATAACAGTTGGCCGGTGCGCACGAACGCGCCTTCGGTGTAGTTCCGGCGCAGTAGATAACCCGACACCTGACTGCGGATATCGGCGTTCACCATTCCGTCGGTAGTGCCGATCCATTCGCTGTAGATCGGCACGTTCTGTTCCTTAACCTGGACAACGTCCACTTCGAGTGGAGCGGCCGGAGGCGCGATACGTTTTCGCTCGCGGGCTCTCACCACCACGAAGATCAGCGCTAATCCAATGACGCCTGTCACCGCGACAAAAACAAGCTTGTGCTTTCGCAGTTTTTCAATCGCTGTGGAAATCACAGTCACAACCTCCGAGTGTCAGGAGAGTAGACAGCTATGACTATAGTTTTCTTTCGTAACCTTGCTGCAAACGCTGGTAGGTTGCTGGTTAAGCAGGCAGCAAACGGGGCGCGTTAAGAGCAAGATATCGAAAGATGTCGCGGGCGCTCAGGTAGATGATTCACAGTGTCAGGAGGCAGAGGTGATGGAATCAATCGATGAGTTGTTGGAGAGATGTGAGCAGGCCCACGGTCATCTGTGCGCGGGTCAATTGTTGGGCGTACGAATGGCGTTACTCGGGTGTGACAGTCTCGGTATAGACGATCCGCGCGGCTCCGATCGCAGGAAACTGATCGTGTGGGTCGAGATCGATCGATGCATGACTGATGCGGTGAGTGCAGTAACAGGCACGAGACTCGGTAAGAGGACGCTCAAATTCCTGGATTATGGGAAAGTCGCCGCAACGTTTCTAAACCTTGACACTGGTAACGCGGTCCGAATCGTTGCGCGCGAGTCAGCGAGAGACCTGGCGGACCGCATGCATCCTGAGATTGAGAATAAGAAACTCCGGCAGATGATCACCTACCGTGAAGCCAGTGATGCCGATCTCTTCTCAACGAGTGCGGTGGATATAACTCTGAATGAGATGGACCTACCCGGACATCCGCGCTCGCGAGTAATTTGTGAGGAGTGCGGCGAAGGCATCAATGACGGTCGCGAGCTAAACACAGTGGACCAGGGCCTTATCTGCCAGTCCTGCGCCTTCGGAACCTACTATCAACCGAAATCCGAGCCGATCTTGTGTATTGGTCTCCTAAGTTCATCCACAGATTACGCAGAGATCAGAAAATCTGCGTAATCTGTGGATAATAATGGCCCGGATCCTTTATATATAACCCTCACATGAAACCAAATAGAATCTTACTCGCATGCGTCGCGGCTGCGTTGCTCCTGACAAACACGCTTACGTTTGCCACCGCTCGGCCGCCTTATCTCAACCGATCACTGCCGGTTGACCGCCGCGTTGACGATCTGATGTCGCGGATGACCGTAGACGAAAAGGTGGGCCAACTCAACCAGCTCTTCTACTTCAGCCAGTTCATGAAACCCGAGATGATGGAACCGGGCCTACGCGAGGGCAAGATCGGCTCGCTGCTCTTCATGACTGACCCTGCCACTATCAATCGCTTCCAGAAGATCGCCGTTGAGCAGTCGCGACTGAAGATCCCGATACTGTTCGGCTTCGACGTCATCCACGGTTTCCACACCATCTTCCCTGTTCCGCTCGCGCTGGCCTCTTCCTGGGACACCAATCTCGTCGAGCGTGTGCAGACAGTCGCGGCGCGCGAGGCGAGCGCCGCCGGCATCCGTTGGACGTTCGCGCCGATGTTGGATATCGCGCGCGACCCGCGCTGGGGCCGCATCGTCGAGGGCGCGGGTGAAGACCCTTTCCTCGGCGCACGGATCGCAGCTGCGCAGGTGCGTGGTTTTCAGGGATCAGATCCGGCAAGCCCGGGCCGGCTGCTCGCGTGCATGAAACACTTTGCGGGTTACGGCGCTGCGGCAGGCGGGCGCGATTACGACGGCGCTTACATTTCAGACGCCGAGCTTTACAACGTCTACCTCCCGCCGTTCAAAGCAGCCGTCGACGCGGGCGTTGGCAGCGCGATGTCTGCTTACATGGATTTGAACGACGTGCCCGCGACCGGCAGCGCATTCCTCCTGCGCGACGTGCTGCGCACACAGTGGGGGTTCAAGGGCTTCGTCGTGAGCGATGCTAATGCAGTAGGCAATCTCGTCACGCATGGCTTCGCGGAAGACAAATCGGATGCAGCCGCGCGCGCGCTCACGGCAGGCGTCGACATGGAAATGTCATTACCGATCGACCCTGTCTCGGGCGCGTACTCGAGCAGCCTCGCCAAACATCTACAGGAAGGTCGGGTCACAAAAGCTCAACTCGACGAAGCGGTGCGCCGCGTTCTCGAGGCGAAGTTCAAAGCCGGCCTCTTCGAGAATCCTTACGCCGACGAATCTCGCGTAGCTTCGATTCACAACGATCCGGATCACAGGCGGCTCGCACGCATCGCCGCTCAGCGCTCGGCAGTGCTTCTGCGCAACGAGGGCAACCTGCTCCCGCTTGATACGAAGTTCTCGTCCGTCGCCGTTATTGGACCATTGGCGGATTCCAAGCGCGACATACGTGGATCGTGGAGCTTCGCCGACGATATAAAGAGCGCGGTCACTGTTCTCGAAGGCATCCGCGCGAAGGTTCGTCCGGGAGTTAAGGTCGAATATGCGCCGGGCGTGGACATCGCACGCGCGTACCCGTCGATATTCGAGACGTTCTTCGGCCGCCGGCCCGCAGCTTGGGGGGAAGCGCAAAGGCGAGAAGAGTTCGACAAGGCTGTGGCGCTCGCACGCTCATCAGACTTAATCGTGATGGTCCTGGGCCAGCATGAAGAAATGAGTGGCGAGGCGGCGTCGCAGTCGAGCATCGAGCTGCCTGGCCGGCAGCGCGAGTTACTTGAATCGATCTCTGCTCTTGGAAAACCAGTGGTGCTCGTGCTCATCAACGGTCGCCCACTCGATATCTCGTGGGCCGTGACGCGCGTTCCTGCGATCCTGGAAGCGTGGCATCCGGGCACCGAGGGCGGGAATGCTATCGCTGATCTGCTCTGGGGCGACGCGACTCCGGGCGGCAAACTCCCGGTCACGTGGCCGCGCAGCGCAGGGCAGATCCCGATCTATTACGCCCGCAACCTCACGCAAGAACCCGAGACCAAGCAGGGATTCACGTCGCGCTACTGGGACATTCCAACCTCGCCGCTCTACCCGTTCGGCTACGGATTGAGCTACACGACGTTCACTTACTCGAACCTGCGCGTGAGTAAACCGACGGCGAAGTTGGGCGAACCGGTGGAAGTGTCGGTAGATGTAGAGAACACGGGCCGTCGTTCTGGTGAGGAGGTCGCACAACTTTACATACACCAGCGGTCCGGCAGCGCGTCGAGACCCGTGCGCGAATTGAAAGGGTTCGAGCGCGTCGCGCTCGCTCCAGGCGAGAAGAAAACCGTTCGTTTCACTCTTGGCAAGCCGGAGCTGACCTACTGGAGCGCAGCTAGTAAAGGCTGGGTGCAGGATCCTGCAACCTTCGACGTCTGGGTCGGCGGCGACTCAACCGCAACCCTTCAAACAAAGTTCCAGATCACCCGGTAAAATGATTTGCATAAACAACTGTAGGGGTGGCCCTCTGTGGCCACCCGTTCCGAAATGGACCGGCGGGTGGCCACAGAGGGCCACCCCTACAATTCGTTGGAGGTAATATTAAACGTATGAGCAAAACCAAAAAGCAGTTGTCAGCACAACAACGTGACGAACTACTCGCTGCATTGAAAGCCCGCTTTGAGAAAAACATGGGTCGCCATAAAGGTCTCGAGTGGTCCAAGGTACAAACAAAGCTCGAAGCTAATCCGGAAAAACTTTGGTCACTAAACGAAATGGAAAGAACCGGCGGTGAACCGGATGTGGTCGGCTTCGATAAGAAGACGGGCGAATACACTTTCTATGATTGTTCAGCCGAAAGCCCCAGAGACCGCAGGAGCATTTGTTACGATCGCGACGCACTGGAAGCGAGGAAAGAAAACAAACCCAAAGACAGCGCAGTCAACATGGCTGCCGTCATGGGCATTGAACTTTTAACGGAAGAACAATATCGAGAGCTACAACAACTCGGAAATTTCGATTTGAAAACGTCGAGCTGGGTGCAAACGCCTGCTGACATTAGAAAACTCGGCGGCGCACTCTTCTGTGATCGCCGCTACAACCACGTCTTTCTCTACCACAACGGCGCAGACTCTTACTACGCCGCGCGCGGTTTCCGTGGCTCGCTAAGTGTCTAACTTTGCACGCCGCCAGGGCAGGCTCCACAGTCCATGCACGGAAAGGACGATGGAGAAGAGCGCGGTCACACTGATTGCGATCAGCGTCCATACGAAGAAGAATGCTCCGCTGGAACCGGCGACCCTGCTCGCGAGACCGACACCCTTTCCCTGCATGTGGATAAGCGGAACAATCAACGCAAAGAGCGACAGAAGTAGATTGACGATGAATCCCGATCGGCGTCCGGTAAGCACAAGCGTTCCGTACAGCCAAAGGACAACGATGGGCACAGCAATCAGGTTTGAGAGCCCTCCCTTTTCGTATCCGCGCACGATGTCGTCCGCCAGGTGAAACGTCAAGAAGAGAATCGAGAGCAGAGACGCGATGGTTAACAAAGCGTTTTGTTTCACTTGATATTCTCCTATCCTCGTTATTCGGTGAAGCGATACCCGATCCGGTGAACGGTGATAATGTGCTGCGGCTCCGACGGATCTTGTTCGATTTTCTGCCGCAGCCTCGCGATGTGGTTGTCAACGGTGCGTGTAACCGGAGTGCTGCGATAACCCCAAACTTCGTCAAGCAGTTGATCGCGTGTGACGATTTCACCGCGACGCCGGATCAGATAGCGCAAGATCTCAAACTCGCGCGCTGAAAGATCCAATGCCTGCCCGCCTTTGCGCGCCGCATATTTCTTGAAATTCAACTCGACATCGCCAAAGCTAAAACTCTCGATGTCGACGACTTGTTTCGTAGCCCTACGCAAATGCGCCCTGATACGCGCAAGCAGTTCCTTGATGCTGAATGGTTTCGTCACGTAATCATCTGCGCCAACTTCCAACCCAACCACCTTGTCCATTTCCTGACTCCGGGCAGTCAGCATCAGAATCGGAGTCTCGATCCCGCGAGTGCGCAACGTGCGACACACATCAATTCCGCTCATCAAAGGCAGCATCACGTCGAGCAGAATGATGTCAGGCTTCTCAGTCGCGGCCTTCTCTAATCCTTCCTTACCATTGCGCGCGACGCAGACCTCGTAGCCTTCATACTCACAGCTATCCTTCAGCCCGAGAACCATGTTGGGCTCGTCTTCGATGATCAGGACTTTGGCCAACTTATGTTTCTCCTATCACTGAGTCAGTTTTAGACAGGATGACTGGATTCGCAGGATTATCATGATGATTCTGTAAATCCTGTCATTCCTGTCTACGACTTTGCTTCGGGCGCGAGTGGCAGGAGAATCGTAAAACGACTTCCCTTCCCGACATCGCTTTCGACGGAGATGGTTCCGTTATGAGCTTCGACAATGTGCTTCACCAGCGACAAGCCCAGGCCACTACCTTTAACGTCATGGACCAGCCCGTTACCGACACGATAAAACTTCTCGAACACCTTTGCCTGTTCAGCGCGCGGAATTCCAATGCCGTGATCCGCTACTTCAATAGATAGATCAGATCCGCGCCTTTCCATTGTGATCGAAAGCTGCTTCACGTCGCGTGAATATTTGATGGCATTATCAAGCAGATTCGAGATAGCTTGCGCCATCGCATCGCGATCAATTGAGACTGGCGGCAGATCAGGTTGTAAGTTTGTTTGCACGTGAAAACCGGAATTGACGATCTGATAACGATAACTGGAAAGCACCTGCTCAATCACTTCTGCCATATCACCATCGGCGAAAACATACGTCTTCCGTCCCGCCTCGATTTTTGAGAAGTCGAGGATGTTATCGATCATCTTGTTCAAACGGAGGCTTTCATGACGGATGATCCCGTAGTACTCCGTCTTCTTCTCTTCGCTGTCGACGCGACCCAGCTCGAGGATTTCAGAAAACAGGCTGAGCAATGAGAGCGGTGTCTTTAGTTCGTGCGAGACATTCGAGACGAAATTTGATTTCGCCTGGGCCAGGCGCGCTTCGCGATCGGTGGCTCGGATGATCAGCGCCATACCAGTAAACAAAAACAGCAATACCAGAAGAGTGGCGCCGGCACTGTGCAAGAAACTATCGCGCGCGAGATCATCGAGATTTGTGTTCTTCAGCCCGACTCGTGCTTTCCAATTGGAGAACGGAGGATCAAAGTTGGTTTCGAGAAAGTATCCGTGTTGAGCCTGCGAATTTGAGAAAAGAACGTGGCCGTTCTCATCGCTGATCGTAATCGCCAGTGCTGATAACGAGGCAGTGTTCCCGTGAAAAATATTCGAGACCTTATTAATGCTGCCAACCAGCAAGTCATCGCGGACAAAACCTTCGTTTAGTAAGACACCCGCAACACCGCGCTGATCCGGCAACGGATAAAACAGATACGCTCCCTTATCCATGTTCGGTACGAATAAATACCTGCGGTCACTATCAATGAAACTTTGTGACATCCGCGCACTGTCAAATAGAGACAGAATGTCAGACTGCGTCTTTTGCTGATCGCCTGAGACGTGGAAAACAAAAATCTGTTCAATCTCAGAGTGCGTACGCTTCACGCTTGCAAAATGTTTTTCGAACTCTTCCGCGTGCATGCTGCTCAGCGGGTCCAGGGTTTGATCGCCGGTGTCCTTCAGGCGTTGTTTCATCTGCTGCTCTACATACGTTAATCCCTGCCGAAGGTTATCCTTGAACGCGCCTTTGGTTTTGTTCTGGAGCTCGGTGAGCGATCGATACTGCAAATAAGTCAATACGAGGACCGGAAGTAACACGCCAACTGAGGCGAGTATCACGAGCTTTTTTCGCAGCGAGAGTTTGCTGATTGCATCTCGTAACGGACGAAGCGAGAGCATACCGGGATTCTACAGAAAAGTTGCCACCCGTTCGTACCGGAATTGTAAAAAGTTGTCACTCCTCGTCGTTTGTACCAGCGTTCGCAAACATTGCATTCATAACGTTCGCATTGGTGACTGTAGTATTCTGCGGATCTCGTGTATTCGTGAACGAAATCGTCAGTTCTTACGGCTAAGCTAACCAATCGTAATAAACCTGCAACCAATTTCGACTGAAATTTGACACTTGGACCATGTTCCGCTTGCGGCATCGTGATTGCTATTGGTTGTGGCAAGGTTCACGTAAAAGGAGAACGTTATGAAAACTAGTTTGCTAACGAAAAAGGTCCTCGGAGTTGTTTTTGGTTTATCTCTCCTTCTAGGAATCGGAATGACGGCGAGCTCTGAAGCCAAGGGTCAGTGGCAGGATCCAAACTGGCAACGGGAACAGATCAGACGTCAACGCGAATATGAACGCGAGCAACGACGTCGCAATCGTGATTATCGTAATGATGGTCGTTATGACGATCGTTACGGGTACGGCCTCTCTGCCAACGCTCGTCAGACTGCTTTGAATGCAGGCTACAACGAAGGCATCAAGGAAGGACGTAAGGACCGTCAGAGAGGTGAACGCTTCGAGTATCGCGACGAGGAAGACTACCGCAACGCGAACACGGACTATAATTCACGTTTCGGTAACAGAGCGCTGTACCAGCAATACTTCCGACAGGGGTTTGTGAACGGTTACAGTGACGGATACCGAGGTTACTAACAACACCATTTAGCTTCTAACATCGAAGGGCGGGATCGGATTGCCGGTCCCGCCCTTTTCGTATCTTCAGATCGTGCCGGTTTGTATATTCCTTGACACGTATATGCCCTTTGAGGCATATTCAGCGCGTGGCATCTGTATTCGAAATCATTGCGGAGCCGAACCGCCGCGCAATATTGAGTCTTCTGGTTTCGGCAGAACAGTCGGTGGGAGATATCGAGCGTCAGCTTAGTATGACGCAACCGACTGTCTCAAAACACCTGCGAGTGTTGCGCGAGGCGGGTGTCGTGGAAGCAACCGTGGACGCACAGCGCCGTCTCTACCGGCTCAAGCCTGAACTACTTCAGGAAGTGGATGAATGGCTGGCCCCCTTCCGCCAGCTCTGGTCCGCGCACGTCGATGCTCTCGAACGCCACCTCGACCGCATGGATCAATCAACAACTAAAAGTAAGACAAGGAAAAAAAGATGACTGATCGCGAGCATTACACACCGGGTCCGGCCGGCGGTGCAGAGGTGCGGAAGGATGGAGACACGTGGACGCTCGTTCTCGTCAGAGAACTGCGCCACCCGCCGGAAAAAGTATGGCAGGCATTAACCGACCCGGCGCATCTGCGCGAGTGGGCGCCGTTCGACGCCGATGGGAACATGGGTACGGCTGGAGCACAGGTAAAGCTCACGACAGTGGGAGCGCCTGGGCCACACGTTACCGAAACAACCGTGACGCGAGCCGACGCTCCGAATGTGCTCGAGTACAACTGGGGTGGCTTTGACATGCGTTGGGAACTCGAAGCCACCGGTGACGGCACGCGGCTGACGCTATGGACCAACATCGATCGCCGTTTCATCTCCATGGGCGCTGCCGGCTGGCACATCTGCTTAGACGTGCTGGAACGGTTCCTAGCAGATCAACCCATCGGACGCATCGTTGGGCCAGACGCGATGAAGTTTGGCGGCTGGCAGCGGTTGAACGCCGAGTACGCAAAGCAGTTCGGTATTGAAAAGCCGTGAGTCAAGAGAACAAAGAACAAGTCCATTGAGAGAGGAACAAGTCAGAAAAGAACAAGTCAGGAAGAGGGGCTTGCCCCCGCTGCTGCTTGGATTGGACGAGCGGGGGCAAGCCCCTCTTCCTGACTTGTTCTTCTCTCAATTGACTTGTTCTTCAAAGGAGCCACGAATGAACTGGAACAAATGGGTTAGACAGATCCACCGCTGGATGTCCATCGCCTTTACGGTGACCGTCATCGCCAACATCGTTGTGTTGAGCCTGGGACAAGGAAAGCAGCAGCCTCCCGCGTGGATAACCTACTCGCCGCTGCTCCCACTCTTCCTGCTCCTGTTCACTGGGTTGTATTTGTTCGTGCTGCCTTACGCCGCGAAGTGGCGCAGCGCGCGACGCACGGGAGCCGCGGGTTAAGAAACGATCACTCGATCCGTTGAGCTATCGAAATCAACTGTAATCTGCGCGTCTCTCAAATGCGGGTTGCGGTTGAGATGGAGGGCCAGCGGCGTCACGATTTCTCTTTCGATAACTCTCTGCAACGGCCGCGCCCCCAAGCGAGAGTCAAATCCAGTTTGGGCCACGCGATCCACGACCCGATCGGTCCAAACGAGCCTGATGCTTCGCTTCATCATTCCTTCGCGCGAGTTGAGGGCGTTTAGCTCCTTGATCGCTATGCGGCGGACGTTCTCTTTGTCGAGTGCGCTGAAACTCAGAACGGCATCGATGCGGTTGTAAAACTCGGGTCGAAAGAAGGTTTGCGCGGCACGATGGTAAGTTGAAGAAGCGATGTCACCGGCTCCAAATCCCGGTGTTTCAGAGGCTATCGCCCCCAGGTTTGAAGTCATGATCAAAACGGCGCTCTGAAAATATGTAGTGCGTCCAAACCGATCCGTCAGCCGGCCCTCGTCGAACACGCTGAGCAACAAATCGAACACGCCCTCATCTGCCTTTTCGATCTCGTCAAACAGAACGACGGCAAAAGGCTGTCGACGCATTTGATTGATAAACTCACTCGGCTGACCCCACGGTCCGGCGATCAAGCGTTCGGCGCTGCCAGGTAGAGAATATTCGCTCATATCCAGCCGTATGAATCGCTCCGAATCTTCCGCCGCGCCGAAAAGAAAGCGTGCCAATGAACGCGAAAGCTCGGTCTTACCAACACCTGTAGGACCAGTGAATAACAGGACACTGATTGGTCTGGCTGGATCATTCAATCCGGCCTTGAACGTCAACACTGCACTTGTCGCTGCCCGGCACGCCTCGGTTTGGCCAATCACTTCATGCTCAAAGAATGCTTGTAGATCCCGCTCTTCCAACGACACCTCGTCCCGTAAGAACAGCTCGGGCAGTCCAGTCGCTTTGACGAAAGCGCCAATAACGCGGTCGCTGGTAATTTCCGTGACGTGATCCGATTTCGCGCGTTCGTAAAGCCTTGATGTGAAATTTACTGTCTTACCGGGAAAGGCTTCATACGGCAGAAAACGCCGGAACAGTCGATAAATGAGATTGCGCTCGTCGCCCTTCATACGCACCGGACTGTTTCGTTCGATGTTTGTGCAGTAAGCATGCAAGGCTGAGAGAGCTTCGGATTGCGTGAAATCAGGAACTCGCAAAATTCGAAACGCATCAACGAATCCCGGCAAGATGCGACGACACGCGTCGAGGCCCGCCGGCGTCGTTTCACTAACGATTCGCATTTCAGATCGCTCGAGGAATGGTTGGAAAAATGAAGCGATGCTCTCGGTGGTGGCGCCGCCGGTATGGACCATCTCCAGCAGATCTTCAAACGCGATCACTCCATCGATCCGCGCCAGCTCTTCAATCACTCGCTCGCACCGTTCTTCCCACTGACCCAGGTATTTCATCCCCGCGATGACGCGCGCCGCGCTCGAGCTCCAAAAGCGAGGCAGTCTTGCATCGTTATTGTCTTCACTTGAACGCACTTCTCGTTCGACTATCCGCACTGCATCGACGAGTATCGACGTCTTACCCACGCCTGATTCGCCGACGAGCAGCACGTTTGCGCGATCGCGTTGCACTAACTGGACCAACTCTGAAACAAGTCGCTCTCGACCGAACGCACGAGAAAAACCGCGGCGCATTTCGTCTGAGCCGAGCGGAGTCGCGACCAGCTTGAGGTTTTGGATGTCAGGCGGCGTAAACATCGCAATGGAAGGCTTGCCACCTCTGACGGCAAGCTCCTCCAGGCGGATGCTTTTGGGACTCAGATAACGTCTGAGTTGTTGCGGAGTAGAATTTTTTAACCACTCTTGCGCGTAAGTCGTCACGAGTCCACGCAACGCACTCGCTTCGTAATAGTAAAACTGCACCCCGAGCATCGGCAGAGCGCACACAAGCATTCCGTTCTGCTGCCGCCCATGAACACAAGCGACTCGAAGTGGAAAAGATTCATCGCACGGGTACACTCGACCTTTAAGTATGTACTCGGGCCTCACCTCTACTCTGAATTCCACGAGCTGTGGATCGAGAAAGTCAGGCGGGGCGCGCCACGGCTCATGGTCAAAGGACCAGGTGAGGTATTCCTTGAGTTGAGCCAACGCCTCACGCGCCGTACGACCAAAGCCGGCCAGCGGCATCATCGGATCTTCCACGTCGTCAATCAGCCGCGCCGAGTAACGACCGGTGAAGTCTTCCCAAATTAAGACTGGAAATCGATGCATAGCCTGGTTACCCGAGATTCTCTGCGCAACCTCTGCGTTCTCTGCGTCTCTGCGGTGAACTTATCTGCAAAAACAAGTAAACCGCAGAGACGCAGAGAACGCAGAGGTTGCGCAGAGAAAGCGTTCAATCAAATTCGTGTGGCGCCGGTAACGCAGCGAGCACGAAGGCACGGAGCTCGGCGCTTCCCATTTTGCCAATTGATAGTAATTGCGTACGAAGATCGAGGGTGGCTTCCGGTTCCGCGTAAATGCGAAGTACGGGAGGCAAACTCTCAAACTGTTTCTGCTGTGCAGAGCCAATCGTTACGACAACCGGCTGGTACGTTTGGCTGTTGGAAACGAACAGGTGCGTGCCGGCTTCGAGTGGAGCCAGCAGTGCTGCAAGCGGCCCTTCCAGCAGCAGTGTGGCGACATGCATGTGTGCGTGTGTGCCGGCATCCGTTTCTGACTTGATAACTTTGCAGTTGAATTCCTTTTCAAACAATGTGCGGTAGAGATCGCGCAACTGTACACACGCTGTTCGTCCAGTTGCATCAAGCGATACGACTCTGATCAGCGTTTGTCCATCACTTTCGTCGGCGATGGTTGACAATGCATTCAGAAGAGAAGTCTCGTTCAGTAAGTCGACAAGGTAATCATTGATGTTGTCGCCGAAGATCTCACTTCGAGCCGGTAGCTCCGTGAGAAGTTGGTGCAGGTTGTGAGCAAATAGCTGGTTATCAAAGCTCAGTCCCGCAACAACTTTCGCGAGCTGGCGTTTGTATCCTTTGTCAGCGGTACGTCTTGGACGACTGCTGGTGGATCTGGTGACTGGCTGGTCCTGTTTGGCGCGCCTTTCGTCCGCCCGGTCCAGCATCCTCGACACGCGCCGCATTTGTTGTCGCAGATTGAGCCGGTGCATTTGCACGAGCGACGACTGTCCGTCGCCCAGCAGAATCTCACCTGCGGGAAATAGACGATCGGCGAGGTCTTCGACGCGAATCAGCACATCCTCAATGCGATCGAGAAACTCAGCAGCATCTGTAAACGGAAATTTGCCTCGGGCATCTGATTCAACGACACTCAACGTGCAAGCATCAACTTTAATCCGCCCTTGATCGTCGTTTATAAAAACAATGAGCGGTTGCTCAGCGGAAGTCGCAGACAATCGCGCCGCCAGAGGTGCTGTAACCTGACGCTCGAGTGTTCGTTTGAGAGCACGAGCGCCGAGTTGCGGATGATAACCAGCTTCGACCAACAGATTCAGCGCGCCAGTTTCAACCACCAACTTCACGCCGCGACGGACCAACCCCTCGCGATTCAAAACATCTTCAATCAACCGGTTCGCAATCTTCTGCACATGCTCGCGACTCAAACGCTCGAATGGCACGACCCGGCTCAGCCGGTTGAAGAATTCGGGCTTAAAGAATTTCTCAGCCGCAAGACGATAGACTGAGGCCTCACTTCTATTGGTCTGGCGAAACCCGACGTCACTCGCAGCTTCACGCGCGCCGAGGTTCGAAGTCAGAATAATGATGGTGTTGGAGAAATCCACGAGCTGGCCACGCGCGTCTGTCAGACGTCCGTCTCCCATCACGCCGAGCAGGAGGTCAAAAACAGCCGGATGCGCTTTCTCGATTTCATCGAAAAGCAAAACGGCAAACGGCGAACGCCGCACCGCGCTCGTCAGCAGTCCTTCCGGCGCATCGAGCGTTCCGGTAAGTCGCGCCACCGAGTAATAACTGGCAAACTCATTCATGTCGAATCGAATGAGGCGCTCGCGATCACCAAACAAATACTTTGCGAGTGCTTTAGCACACTGAGTTTTACCGACACCGGTTGGTCCTAAGAACAGGAACGAAGCGATCGGCCGGATGCTGTCATTCAATCGAGCTTTCGCGATCGTTACCGCATCAGCACACGCAGTCACGGCGGCCTTTTGACCGATCACTTCCCTGCTGAGCGCTTCGATCACCTGAGCGTAGTCGAGCTCAGATCGATCATCGAGGAAAGTTACACTGAGACCGCTTCTGGCTGAGAACTCTTCCAACGCCGCGGCTCGCGTCACTTCCGCGAGTTTGTGTTTTCCGGCCAACGATTGAAGCAGACGCGCAGCTTTACCCGGAAACGCCGCGTCAGAAACATAGCGCCGCGTCAGATCTATTACAGTCGGCAAGACATCCGGATGAAAGCGGGTATTGTGCTGTCGCTCCAGCGTGCGCCGCGAGCCAAGCAACGTATGCAAGTTCTTTGCTTCATTTGGCTCGTCGATTCGCACCACCTGGAAGAGATCCGCAAAGCTGCGATCGAGCTCTTGTAACACGCGAAATGCTTCCGGCGTTGACTCCGCCAGCACGCGCACGTCGCGACGTTCGAGATACGGTTTGAGTACGTGAGCAGCACTCAACTGCGACGAGCTCGTGCGACCCGCATAAAACAAACCAATCACGTCATCAAAATACAGTGTGTGATGTTTGCGCTGGCTTTCTTTAAGAATCGCCAGTAAACGTCCTTCCCATTGGCCCAGGTAAGACATTCCCGATATCAATCGCTGCGGCGAGATAAGCCAGACGTCGCCACTGAGATCGGCGATGCTCGCGACATGCATCGTTACTTCGGACGTTCTACGCCGGTCCATCCGGCGACGAACAAACTCGTGAATGATCGCAGTCTTGCCTACCAGTCTTTTGCCGATAACCAGAACCGGGCGCTGATCGCTGGCGCTCAGCAAAGTCGAGAGCTCATTTACTTCAGCTTCACGATTGATCGCATGGTCCAGGTCGTCTGGATAGAGTGAATTGAGCGATCGACCAACACGTGCTAATTCAGCGGCGCCGGAAAATTCCTGTTCTGCACCGATAGCGGCAAAGAAAGTTTCCGTTGCCGGCGTGTACAAGCTGGGAATGTCTATCGAAACTTCGATGGATGTGATCCATGCCTTCCCGTGAACTGTGTTTACGTCGGGCTTGATAACTTCACTGCCAAAGCGTCGCTCGAGCACACGATAGTGTTCGGTGAGCGCTTCCTGAACTCTGTCGCGAATGGTTTCGCCGCGTGCGACTTCGACCCAAACTTCCGGCACGCTGGGAGTCCATGCAAAACGACGGTCGAATGCCGAGAGGATCAGGAATAGGTGACGCAGTATGAAACGCTTTTTGCCGACTTCGACAGGAAACTCCAGCATCAGCTCGTCCAGAGGTGGGTAAAAACTATAAGCGGCCAACTCTTCGTGACGTGCAGATCGCGCGAGCGTACCTAAGACCTGACGTAATACGTTCGTAAGTCGAGCCGTCCCGCGCTGCAAGCTAATGTCCTGTTCGATTGGTTGTGGAAAGAAGAGCGGACGCAAGCTTACCGGGCGCACGTGTTGCAGCCCGGCAACCTCCGGTTTCCGCTCCTCAACATAAATTGGAACCCTGACGTTCATTCGTCGATAAATGGCTGGATAAGAACAAGTCAGGAAGAGGGGCTTGCCTCCGCTTGTCCAATCCAAGCAGCGGCGGGGGCAAGCCCCTCTTCCTGACTTGTTCTTGTCCTTCGCGTCAAGTTCATTCGTCGATTAATTTTTCCGCTGCACGTTGCAGTTGTTGGCCCAGGAAGTAGGTAAGCACGCCCGGCAAGTTCATACGCCAGACGTGGCGCATTGCGAGCGAATGATCCTCTACGTACATCTCGGCCCGCTTGTAGGTACGACGACAGGCGCCCACGTTCGCGGGCTGGAGCGTCCCGCGCTTTTCAAGAAACGGCGGCGGACGATACTCCTTCATCTCCACATCACTCGTATGAACAAAGACGGGATTGCTTGTTTTCCCTTCAACAAAAGTATGCAGCCCGTACTCGAGCGCCCACATCGCAAAAGCACTCTTGCCGTCCAGCCTGAAAACAACAGCATTGCACGCGTCAGGTTTGTGCGAGAAAAACTCCGCGGGCTTATTCGTTTCGGCGCGCACAACCTTTCGACCGAGCATCTCAATCACCTTCGGTTCGTCATCATCTTCCGGCAGATCCGACGTGTAATAAGAAACCGTCACCTGCATTTGCATACCAATTGCCGCCTTGTAATAGCCCCGGGCCAGTTCAAAGAGCGCATCTTTGTTCTCACTGTAAAGCGCCATCGTCACACGATTCGGGTGTGTGAACTGGAGATCGAGTAGTTGCCGCAGCAAGTCTTGTAAACCCGTTTCGATTTCCTGGACCACGTCCGCCTGCTCGTCCGTCAACTGCAGCGACTCACCGCTATACAACATGAGCAGTGCTTCGTCTTCAGCCTTCGCGCTTTTCGACTCGAGCTCGGTGAGGATGGCCATCTTCCGTTGATACCCCGGCAGCACATCAAGGATGGCGGACTCTCTCGGACTCACCACGGCAAACTTGCCCTGAACCGACTTCAACTTCGCGCGACGTGTGGCCTTCCTGATTCGTCGCTCGAGCTCGCTCAGTCGCCAGATCGTGTTTTGCAACTCGATAACTGCCGAGCTTCGTCCAAGCCGCACGATACGCCGGCGCAGCTCACCCAGACGATCGACTCTCGCCGCCAGACTCGAATCGTCGCGAGCTGATTTACCTTCACCGCCGATCTCAACCGCAAGACGTCCCGCCTTCACCTCCACGTTCGCAATCAACGTTGTTCGCCTGCCCTCTGTGGGCCGGCAGTTGAGCTCGACTGAAAGCGGCAGCAGCAGCTCACGTTCAATCAGACGTTTCAGCGGGCGAGCGCCGTAATGCGCGTCATAACCACGACGGGCCAGAATTTCCAACACTTGCGGTGAAGTGCGCAACGCGACACCGCGGCGCAGCAATCCATCGCGCTGCTCGACCAGCTTCAGCTCTCGCACCGCAATTTGCTCAACTGTTTTGCGGTCGAGCGGAAGAAACGGCACGATATGGTCTATGCGATTGAAGATTTCCGGACGCAGAAATTCCCGAACCGCTCGAGTGAAGTGTCTCTGCGTCGCGCGATCAGAACCATTCAGACTTTGATCGCCGGCGTCGAAACCGGCGCGTGGACGTCGAAACTTCGCCGCACCAAGGTTCGAGGTCATCACGACGATTGAATTAGTGAAGTCTGCCACTCGCCCACGGCCGTCAGTCATGCGCCCGTCGCCGAGTGTTTGTAACAGCAAGTCGAAGAACGAATGATGTGCTTTCTCAAACTCGTCAAACAAGACGACGCTGAACGGTTGCTCGCGTATGCGCGCGGTAAGCGTGCCTTCACTTCCGGTGACGCCGCCGACGAGGTGAGTTACAGCCAGCGCGTCAGCGTATTCGCTCATATCAAAACGCGCCATTCTGTTTTCATCACCAAAAAAGAAGCGCGCGAGGGATTTCGCCATCTCGGTCTTACCGACGCCGGTTGGACCAGCAAACAACAGCGATGCGATCGGACGCCGCGGGCGCGTTAGCCCAGCCTTCACGGTGGCGAGTAAATCCACAATCAAACGGACGGCAGCAGACTGTCCGATGACGCGCTCGTCAAACCACTTTGCGGTGACATCAGTATCGAAAAGCACGTGATCGTCGAGTAAGAACAGCGGCAGCCCTGTCTCGGCGGCAAAGGCTGCGATCACTTCACTGTTTCCGATCGGCTCTGACTCATGAGCGTGGCTCTGTAATAAGCCGCGTAGAAAACGCAGCGGTCGACTCGGATAAGCTGAATAACCGGCAAAGCGACGATGTAACTGATCGAGCAACTCGAGCGCCGGATCGGTTATTGGAGACGTAAGATGTCGCGTTAGCTGCCGTCGCCTCTTTTTCTCCGTAATGCTCGCATCCACACGATGAAACTCGTTAGCGAAACGTTTCAAGATCTTGCGTCCGGCTTCGACAGAAGGCTCCTCTATCACCAACTGACGAAGAACTTTCAGCGTGCCGGGATCTTCACGTTCCACCACGGACAACTGTTCGGGCGTGCATTCAAGAATTGCGAGTGCCTGGCGGCGCGCAAAACGCTGGCGAAAGAAACTCGCCAAACCCTGCGTGTTATGTTCACTCTTTCCCGTGTCTACCAGCTCGACGAGGTTGCCCAAGTGCACGATGGCGTTTGTTTTCTCTGCTTCCTGCCACAGTGCGTCACAACGCTCCTGCCACATTCCGTAACCAGTCATGCCGGCCACAAGGCGTGCGCCACTGGTGGACCAGAATGGGGTTGTGCCTAAACCGAAACGCTCCCGGCGGTGCACGAGCTCATGGACCAACGCGGTCTTTCCGACTCCGGCCTTACCAACCAGCAAAACGCTGGATGCCGACTGGCCCACCAGAACTTCGGCGAGGTTTTCAACCACGTGGTCAACTTCATAGGCCGGACTGAGTTTCTGCTTCGTCAGGTCAACTGCCGTCTGTTCGAGCGTGGATTTCTTTTCCTTTGTCTTGCCCGCGCTGGCCATCACCTGCTTCGGACTGCGAACATCTGCCTGAAAGAAGGCTCGGGCCACGGACACGCCGCGCGTGCGGTTTATCAACATCAGGTTCAGAAGATTTGCCAACGCGCCACGACGCTGCAATTCCGCGCGCGCGTGCCGTCGCAGCATTGAAGGCTGGTCCGCATTCTCCTGCAAGTCAATTAACTTCGTGCTCAACACCTCGATTCCGAGTGCCGGTATCAAGGCAATGTGCGCGGCGTCGCCCTGACTCCAGCGAAGGACGTCGAGTCTGAGATCGATCGGTTCACGCCAGGTCAGACGCTTTTCCGGTGGATCGAGAACCAGGTTGATTTCAAAGGATTCGAAGTCGGTGGGTTTCAGTCGCGTCCAGACTCGCGCGAGGGCTTCAGCTTCAATAATGCGAGCCGCATTCTTGATGATCGCTCTCTTCAACTTCTCCGGATCGTCACCAAAGCGCGACACCTCCGGAAACAGCAACGCCTCTGCAAGGAAAGCGTCGTCATCAAGGTTGCGAAGCAGAATGGCCAGATCAAATTCGTGAACGGGCATCCGAGGAGTATAAAATTTTTCCAGATTCAGCTGTAGGGGTGGCCCCTCCGTGGCCACCCGTCGTTACATCGAACGCGCGCGGCCACGGAGGGCCGCCCCTACAGTTATTCGGCCAGCCGCTTCCTTCAACTCACTTAATGGTGACTGTCATCGTATACGTGCTGTTGCGGGCGTCGGAGTCGATGATGATTGTGTATCACCAGTCTCGCCGAGCACGCCGGTCCAGTCACGCGCGTTATCGGCCACAAGACTCCTCGTACTCGGGCTCATCAACAGAAAACGCACCGTTTTTCGCGGCGCTGTGAATTTTATCGTCATCGTCTGTCCGGCACGCGCGCCGACAAGGTAGGTGTCAGGCAGGGCGATTGACACTTTACCTTGCACCGTCGCCTCTGATGTGCCGCGTTTGAACTGCAGGCGCCGCGAGGCGGGTTTGGTCTCTCCCGTTTCGAGTTGGACCAGCATGTTCTTAGCTTCGCGATACTGCTTGCCGTCAAACTTGTAAGTCTGTTGTCCTTGTGTCGCTGCGGTATCGCGCGCGGTGACCATCAGGTCGCGATAGCCGTTTGTTGACGTTTTCAACAGCTCAACACCAAATCCGGCAGCATCATCCAGGATCGACTCAAAGCCCTGCGGTGTTTTGCGATAGATGTAGATCGAACAGTTTACCATCCCGCACGTGCACGGCCCGCTCAGCTCGACTTCATACTCGTTTACGCCGTCACGATTTAAGTCGTGCTCTTCAACGTTCATATCCTCCTGGGCCTTGCGCAGCCCACCTTCTTCCTGCTCCAAACACTCGCGCACATCTTTGACGTCACTGAGCACCTGGTTGAAAAGTTTGGCGCGTAGTTCTTGCTTGTCGTCATGTTGCTGCGCCTGCACCACTACACTAAAAAGCAAACACGTAATAGCGATGATAGATTTCGCTCGTCTTCGAAACGTCATAGTCGTCATTCGCTCCTATCTTGTCAGGCCATGGCGCAGGGCTTTCGCGACTGCTTCTGACTTGGTGTGTACTTGCAGCTTGTCGTAGATGTGGCGCAGGTGGAATTTGATGGTATTCACGGAAACGTGCAGCTCTGCCGCGGCGGTCTTGTAGCTGTGACCTTCAACCAGCATCCGTAGCAATCGCACTTCGTGCGGGGTGAGCTCGTGTGGAGCTTCTTTCGGTGGCTTGATCTCGCGAAATAAGTTGATCACGCGACGCGCCACTTCCGGCGACATCGGCGAGCCACCTTCAAGTGCTTCCCGCAAAGCCTCAGCCACCTTTTCCCACGGTGTCTTCTTTAGAAGGTATCCACACGCGCCCGCGCACAATGCGTCGAAGATGCGCTCGTTGTCGTCGTAAACCGTCAGCATCAGGATCAAAAGCTCAGGATAACGTTCTTTCAGGATCGTGATGCCGCTAATACCATCGAGGCCCGGAAGGCCGATGTCTGAAAGCACAAGGTCAGGAAGATTGTTGTCGAGCTTATCAAATGCCTCTTCCATCGACGCATACACGCCCGTGCAACGATAACCCGGGGTGGCATTGATGAGGCGCGCGAGCCCCTCACGAATCTCGCGCAGGTCTTCAATGATCGCGATTTTGAGAGTCCGGGTTTCAGTCATCAGAATCGATGGATAATAGCTGAGTTGATCGTGAATGGTCACCGCCCATTCGGGTAGGTTGAGAGCCAGCGCCGCCAGCCTGATCCCTGCCGGATTGGCACTCTCAACGTCACGTTCGTGCCGCGGCTGACGCCGGACTCGATCTGCAAACTACCACCGAGCGCGCTGGCGCGGCGTTGCATACTCGTTAGACCATGACCGCCCATTCCCGGCGAGCTCCCATTCAACGCCGGCTCGAATCCTTTTCCATTGTCGCTGATCGAGACTGAAAGCCATGGACCATTGACGCTGAAGACTACGGCAGCTTCAGTACAGTCAGAGTGTTTTACTAAATTGTTGATACATTCTTTGAAGATCAGGTAGACCTCGCGGCGCAGGTCCGCGCCGAGCGAAACATCTTTTTCGTCCAATGACGAGCGAATCGTAAAGTCGATGTCTTTCGCGTCGAGCAGATCTTCTGCAAAGCGACGCATGCGATGAGTCAGGTCGCTCAAGTTGTCGCGTTGTGGATTGACTGCCCAAACGATGTCGCTCATGGCGTCGACGCAGTCGCGCGACGTGTCGGCTATCTGGGCCAACGGAGCCGCGACCGGAGAATCGCGCATTGTCGAGAGCTCCTGGGCCGCAACGTCACTGAGTATGGCAATCTTCGACAAGCTCGCACCGATGTCATCGTGCAGATCAGTCGCGATGCGGGTGCGCACTCGTTCGAGCTCAATCAAACGCCGAGTGTGATAGCGATAAATAAGATGAGTAATACCGGCCAGGACCAGAATCACCAGACCAATAAACCACCAGCGCTGCCAAACAGGCGGCACGATCGTGAACGCAACTGACGCCGGCTCACTGCTCACCACGCCATCCGCATTCACTGCTCTCACCCGAAAGCGATAGCTGCCGGGCTTCAAGTTCGCATAGTTAACGTACCTTTGATTTGTTGGTGCGCTCCAGTCGCGGTCAGCGCCTTCGAGCATGAACTGGTAACGAAGAATATCGCCCGATCGAAATCCCAGACTCACGAATTTGATCTCGAGCTGGTTCTTGTTTGCCTCAAACTCGAGGTTGCCGAGTTGTGTTATGCCTAGCTCGGAAATCGGCAGATCAGTACCCGCTACTCGCAATTGTTGAATCAGAATCGGCGGCGCGTCAGATGGACCGTCGAGCGCCGGTACAAAGCTCGACAAACCCTGCAACGTCCCGAACCAAAGAGTGTTGTTTTTATCCCGGTACGCGACATTCACAAAACCATTCGGCAAGCCATCGGCGATCGTGAAGCGTTTGATACGTCCGGTCTCCGGGTCGAGGCGATCGATGCCGATGCCTGTGCCGATATAAATTCGGCCCCACTGGTCTTCGGTGATGCATGTGATCTGATCGCTCGAGAGTCCTTCCTTCACTGTGTAACGCACAAAGTTCGGACGGTCCTGAATTGGATCATCGACGCGCCCGAGGCCGCCTTCCGCACTCGCGATCCACAAACGTCCCAGATGGTCCACGTGCAGCGCGCGTATCAATCCCGCAGGCACACCGTCTGCTTTAGTGAAAGGCTCAAACTTACCGTTGCGATAACGAGATAGACCACCCCAGTAGAAACCAATCCAAAGATCACCTTTGCGATCTTCCTGAAATGCAGTCGGGGCGCTGTCCGCACGCATCGCGATGTCCTGTCCATACGCGTAAAACTTGCCAGTTGCTGGTTCAAACCTGTTCAGGTAGGAGTTCGAAGGACCGCTGATAATGCTGATCCAGATATCGCCACGCGAGTCTTCGTACAAGCGAAACGGCTCGTTGCCGCTGAGGCCATTCTGCGACGTGTAGGTTTTCGCTGGTCTTGCTGTCGAAAACTCGTCGAGCGAGCGCATGGCTGGAAACTGAAAGAGTCCATTCGTTGACGGCACCCACCATTGCAGCGATCGATCCTGAACAAACAGTTGATTCCAACCCCATGTGGGAACAATGCCGGCGGGCAGGTTAACGCGAATGTTTTTGAAGTGTCGCCCGTCGAAGCGATGAATATGAAACGACGGCGACTGCAGCGAGCCTGTAACCACAAACAACTCGCGATTGCGATCTTCCCCGAGTGCAGCAATGCGCCCATGTTCAAGACCATCGGCTTCAGCATATGAAGTGAAACCGCGACGCGTGATCTTCATGGCGCCGCCACTCTCGCTGCCGAGCCACAGATTTCCATCGTGGTCTTCAGCGATCGTTCTGACTCCTGCGTCGCTGAGCCCGTGTTCTCGAGTGTAGTTAACGAAGTGCCCGCCGTCCGGTAACGGGTCCGGAGAAAACTCCGAAATGCCCATCATCGTCGACATCCACAACGAGCCGCTCGACGTTCGAAACAACGAAAAGAGACCTTCATTCAGCAGGCCATCTTTCTTCGTGTAAACACGCTCGACGATCGGTTCGTCCACACGAAGGTTTGTCTTAAGCCGGCAAAGACCGAGTCCGGTGGCGATCCACACAGTGCCGTCAGGATCGCGGAGGATGTCGCGCACGTGCGGGTGTGGCAAGCCATCTTTGGTTGAGAACCGCTCGGCCTTGCCGTCACTTAAACGACGGAAGAGTCCCTGTTCCGCGCCAATCCATAAAACTCCGGGTGAATCTTCAACGATTCTCGTAATGTCTAACTGCTCGCGTGTGTCTTCACCGAGATTGACATACTCGACCTGCCAGTCGCTTCCGTTTTGGACCAGCCGGTGAAGACCGTTGCCGGTACCCACCCAGATTGTGGCGGAGCTGTCCTGGTAAAGAGTGGTAATCACTTCCGCATCGGGTCGAGCAGCCGGAACGTAAGTCTTGAACTTCGACTCTGAGCTGGAGGCATTAGGATTGAAGCGCGCCACGCCAGCGGATGTCGCCACCCAATAATCACCGCTGCGCGTGATGAGGAGATCGAAGACCACGCGATGCGGCAGACCCTGCGCGACGCTGTAGTTTACGAATTCGTAGCCATCAAAACGCGACAAACCATCGTAAGTGCAGAACCAGAGATAGCCTCGCGGATCAGGAACAATCTTGTACACCCGATCACGCGGCAGTCCGTCAGCGGTGGTGTAAGTTCGAATAGGAAGTTGTTCAGCGCGGGTTTGCGCGCAGGAGATAAGAACAAGTAAGGAGATGGCGATCACGCGCTTCACGGCGCGGATATCATACAATCAAACAAAGCGGCAGGAGCGGGAGATTACTTCAGGCTCTGCCGCCTTGTTTTTGCTGCGGGCGGGGTGAGAATCCGACCCAAAAGACCTGTTCAAAACTCGAACAAGCCTTTTTGTCTCCCTGTTGCATTAGAACGCGGATTCCGCCGCAACATTCCCTCAAATATTTTCCGGTGTTAGAATCAGCAGCCACGGGCGCCTTGCAGACTGCCCACTCACACTCCCCGATTGGGTTTCGCGCAACAGAAAGAGAAAAGCGCATGACGACTAGCTCGTCCGACGGCATCACTGAATTACTCGAAAGATGGAACAATGGTGAGGAAACTGCGCTCGACGAGTTGATGCCTCTCGTTTATGAGGAGCTTCACAAGATCGCCAAGAGGTACCTGCGCAACGAGCGCGGCCAGCACACGTTACAACCAACGGCCCTCGTAAATGAGCTTTTTCTGAAGTTTTCTGAACAGAACAATATGAGCTGGCAGAACCGGGCCCAGTTTTTTGGCATTTCGGCGCAGTTTATGCGACGTATTCTCATCGACTATGCCCGGGCCAAACAGGCCGAGAAGCGTGGGGGTGACCGTTACTGCGTATCTCTCAAACATTGCCGGGCCTTTGGCGACGAGCCGGACGCCGACCTGTTGGACCTTCACGATGCTTTAGACAAACTCGCAGAGATCGATACGGTCCAGGCCCAGATTGTTGAATTGCGATTCTTTGGCGGACTGACAATAAAAGAGACCGCGCAAGTGATGAAGATTTCCCATGCCACCGTCGAGCGCGAATGGAAAATAGCGAAAGCTTTCCTCAAGTGTGAGTTAACCAAAACGAAAACGCGTTCTTGAGGGACTTAGCTGAGTATTCTCGCGTTATAGTCAGCAACCATGCAACTACAACTCCAGAACGGACATGATCACCCATGACAGATGGCAAAGAATAAAAGAGATATTTATATCTGCCCAGGGTCGCCCACCTGCAGAGCGTTCAGATTATCTCAATGAGGTTTGCCGCGACGATCCATCCGTGCGGCAAGAGGTGGAAGCCTTACTTACCGCCGACGCAGACAATGACGACTTTCTAAGCTCTCCCGCTTATGAATTTGCGGCCGGCATGCTCGCCGATGAGCCGAGCGAATTCGTAGCCGGGCAAAAGATCGGTCGCTTCGAGATTCTCTGTTCGATCGGCGCGGGCGGAATGGGCCAGATCTATCTTGCACACGACGAGAACCTCGATCGCAAGATCGCCCTTAAACTCATTTCCCGCGACTTCGCCGCTGATCCTCATCGCGTAAATCGCTTCGAACAGGAAGCTCGTGCTGCGTCAGCACTCAACCACCCGAACGTCTGCGTGATCCACGATGTGTGCAAGACGGAGACCGGGCGCCATTTCATCGCGATGGAGTTCATCCAGGGGATCACTCTTCGCGATCAACTCAGACGCGGTACATTCAAACCACTCGAAGCGTTACAAGTCGCGCTGCAGGTCGGAGCTGCACTCGCCAGCGCGCACGCGATCGGAATCGTTCATCGCGATATCAAACCCGAAAACATCATGCTGCGGCCTGACGGCTATGTAAAAGTCGTCGACTTCGGTCTCGCTAAACTCACAGAAATTTTGCCGGAACAACACCGGTTAGGTAAGGCAAGCGCCCAGGTGCTCACCGAGCCGCGCATGTTGATGGGAACGGTGAAGTACATGTCGCCGGAACAACTGCGCGAAGAGTCAGTAGACGAACGAACAGACATTTGGAGCCTGGGCATCGTGCTTTATGAGATGCTGACTGGCTCGACACCTTTCGAAGCACGCTCACGCAATGATTCGATCGCTGCGATCCTCGCGTCAGAACCCGTACAGCTCATATTTCCTGATAAAGTCCCGCCGAGGCTTCGCGAGGTCGTCGCGAAAGCATTGGAAAAAAACTGCGAGAAAAGATATCAAACTATCTTAAAACTCACCGCCGATCTGACAAGGTTGAAAAAAGAGATCGAGATCAATGATGAAGGTTCCACTACTGTTTCGGTAGTGCAATCGTCGCCGGAGCCATACGCGGGTTCACGGGTTTTCACACGCCTCAAATCACAAACGATCTCAATTGCCGATTCCCTGTTCAATGAGATCAAAACTCATAAAACAGCAACAGCGATTTCGGCAGCAAGCGGCGTCCTCGCCTTTCTTCTATTCCTTCCGGCCGTGGCGCGTTGGATCACCAGGGCAGTCGATCCGGTCAACCCGCCGCAACAGGTAGAAAAAACCCCGCTGGCGTGGACCATGAAGCAGTTGACGACGACCGGAACGTCAGTCGCGGCAGCATTGTCTCCCGACGGCAAACTGGTGGCCCATGTTGAAGAACAAAATGGCAAACAGCGCCTGCTTGTAACGAGCACGACTGCGCCCGACTCGTCTGTCGCAGTGCCTCCCAGTGACAGTGTGAAATATCTCGGCATCACGTTTTCGCGTGACGGCTCGTATCTCTATTTCACACGCACGGAGAACAATGATCCCGGCAATCTCTACCGTCTCGCCTGGCCGGGCAACACGCCGGAGCAGATCAGAAAAGGTGTCGATAGTCCGATCAGCCTCTCGCCAGAAGGCGATCGCTTCGCTTTCGTTCGTCACGATCGCGGGAATGCATACTTGCTGATGCTGGCGAATATCGACGGCACAAACGAGGAAGTGCTTGCTACTCGTACTGGCGGCGATACGTTTTCGGTGTACGGTCTGGCCTGGTCACCGGACGGCCGGACGGTTGTTTGTCCTGAGAGCCGTTGGAAACCCAAGTTTCACACCAACCTGGTCGCGTTCGATGTAAATGACAAACACGAAGAAGTTATTCGCGGGCCGTCGTGGTTCAAGATCTTAGACGTCGACTGGCAGGACGCGTCGAGTCTCATCGTCAACGCCTCTGAGTACAACAGCTCGCCTTTCCACCTGTGGCGGATCCAATTGCGTGACGGAACGGTACAACAAATAACCTCGGATATAGATGATTACCAGGGCGTCAGCATCTCCGGCGGAAAGATAGTAACTGTAAAAACAGATCTCCGTTGGCGGTTATGGGTTTCGACTCCCGGCGACCTGCAACAACCGACGTCGATCACATCAGGAGGAGGTTTGTACTATGGTGTCGCCTGGACAAGCCTTGGAAAAATCGTCTACTCGTCGATGGCCCAGGACAGGCTAAACATCTTCCGGATTAATCCCGATGGCTCTGATCCGGTCCAACTCACGACCAATGCCGGCGACAATTACACGCCCACCGTGTCCGCCGATGGCCAATACATCGTATTTGCGTCCGACCGCAACGGTCCGTTCAATATCTGGCGTATGAATGCTGACGACGGCAGTGATCCAGTACAACTGACATTCAGGGACGGCAACTTTTATCCTTCATGCTCGTCAGACAATGAGTGGGTGGCATACGACAACCAAACTGACACGAAAATGAGTATTTGGAAAGTTCCTATGCAGGGTGGCAAGCCGGTAAAGCTCAGCGAGGGGTATCGAATGCCAGTATTCTCGCCTGACAGTCAACTAGTTGCGTGTCGTTATGACGAAGATTCAGACACGTACGACGTAGCCATTTTTCCGGCACAGAGCGGCCGGCCCTTGCGCCAATTCAAGATTCCGAAGCAGGAATGGCAGTCGGTGCGGTGGCTCGGAGACAACCGCCACGTGACGTTTGTAAGGAACGTCAACGGCTATTCGAACATCTGGAGCTACAATCTCGATACCGGCGCAGAAAAACAACTCACGAACTTCAACAGCGATCAGATCTATGCGTACGCCTGGTCACCCGACTACAAGCAGGTCGCTTGTCAACGCGGGACTAAGATCAGTGACGTAACGATAATCAGCGAACGGTGAAGCTAAGCCGGCCAGTCTGGATCGCAACCCGGAGGTTTGATACCGGCGACCTGGTGACTATAGCCGTAGGCTTCGCTGATCGCATTATTCACTTCTACAAGGTTGATGTGGTGAGTGGCAGGTAATGCCCTGATCGCATCCCTGAGTGCCTCGAGGGCCTTAATGAGCTTCTCGTCCACTACTGTGAGGGCGTAATTGATCTTTCGCTGTCCGGCATTAATTGCACCTTGGCTGTGATCCTCTGGTTTATATTCCATTTGCGTATTCCCCGGTTTCTTGTGGTCTGTGGGTTGTAGTAAAAGGTGTTCCCTTGATGGATACACCATACCTCCTCGCCGCGTTGGCGTTGGAACGGGTGATTGTGAGTTGTTCAGCTCTGGATTAAGGAGGCCGCTGAGTTTAAAACCAGACGCTGAACTGGTAACGCGGTCCTGGATCGGCTTTGTTCCTTGTTAACAGCAGCAGGGAAACTGTTGAGTGATAAGCAACCGACAAAGCCTGGTCCAGGACCCTCTGGGCAATTGTTCCTGCTTAACGTAACGCGGAAACGGGTAGTAGATTCCCTCAGCAGTAAGCGGTAGCGATAGGTAGCGACGCACTTGATCAGTGCAAGCTCTTACATGGAGCTACAAAATCTCGGATCAGCACCTGGCAGAATTGATCCACTCAGTCGCAGTGAGTTCAGAGTTCAGGAATTTTTGACCGTTAACGTTCGCGGTGGGATCTTTGGTCCGACTAAGCGGACCAATGGAAAGTCGTTCCTCCTGCCAGTCTTGCAGCAGGCGTAAGCATGTTCGTTCTGCGTCTGAGTCTAGCTGCGAGGAAAGTTTACAACAAACGTATATTCTTCCGGGGGACCTGTGACACCGTTATCTGCAACGCCGCTCACTTCAATCTGGTAAAGGCCGCGCGTGAGATAGCGTGGGGGAAGTCGCAGGTAAATCGCATTGCCGCTATCAAGTTGCAGGTTAGGGATCGTGTACTGCTCGTCTTCATCGAATCTTCGAATCGTTGCCTGGTAGGATGGGAAACGCTCTTTTTGCGTCCAGAGAAGACGCAGCTCAACAGACTCAACATTAGGCGGTGGGTTTACTTCTTTCTCAGCGTCGGTACTTCGCAATGCTCCGGGCATCAATGTCACAGCAGTGGCTGAGACATCACGAGGCATCGACGGCGCATTGAGTCGCAACAACTCCTGCTGTATCGCGAGATAAGTGTTGCGCTGTTCCCACCTGCCTCTCAGCACAACCACAGCAAAAATGATCGCGATCAGAGCAACTGCTGCGATCGGAACTACAAATACAGGTTTCAGCCGGACACGACCAAGCAGACGACTCCACCTCGACCCGGCAGCAGCACCAACCGCAGTTACTTCCGCGCTCGTCGCTGCCCAGTCCTGAATAGACTTCGCGATTCTCAGCTTGCGTTGTGCGGCAGGTGTTTCACCGTACTGCGCAAGAAATCGCTCTCTATCTTCCGGTGTGAGTGAATCTTCCAGGAAATCGTCCAGTAAATGCTGCTCGGCCGCCATCACTCTTTCGTTCGAAAGAGTCCCGGTCACAAACATACTTTCAAGACGTTGCCGCTCCTGGTCGTCGACCTGCCCTAACAAAAATTGCCGCAATAGGGCGTCGCTCACGGGTTCTTCGCTCATGGGTCATCCTCCCGACGTCCCCATCCCATTACAATGATTTTTTGCGCGATACGTTTCATTTGTTTTGGGCCATGCGATCGAGGCAGCGTCCGATGCACTGTTCCAAGGTGACGCGAATCCGGTAGGCTTTCACGCGCAAAGTCTCCACGGAAATGCCCATCTGCTGCGCCATTTCTTCCCGATGATCGATCTTAGCCTGCTTGTCGCGGGCGTAATAGGCCAATATTAACTCTCGTTTTTCTTTACTCAGCTTTTGCAAACACGAGCGCAGGCAATCCTCACGCATAGCCGCGGTTTCCTGCTGTGCCTCGCGGCGTGGATCCGAGGCCGGCTCAGTTCCCTGCAACGACATTTGCGCTTTGATTTTTTTGGGGATTTCTTTGATTACGTTGCGGGCGACGCCGTAGAAGTAGAGTTTCGGATCGCCTTTATAGGTCGGTCGAACGTCATGAACCTTCTTCGCAACTCGATCGAAGACTTCATCAGTCAAGCCTTCCGGATCGGGGCAATGGTTCCAGGTGAATATTTTGGTGAGTTCCTGGCGAAGCTGAACATAGATCGTTCCTGCCACGTCACGATCGGGGTTGAGCCAGGCGAGAATCTCATCGAAACTCTCGGGTGGAATTGCCGAGTCTCGCGCCATTTCGGGGTCTTCAGTTTAGCCACAAAAAGGCACAAAAACACAAAAATAAGAAAGAACAGTACGCGCTACTAATCCGGAGAAGTTTCATGTATCCACCGCTCAGAAAAGCCTTTTGTGTTTTTGTGCCTTTTTGTGGCTAAAATTTTTGCGCCTTCTTGTGGCTAAGATTAGACCACACGAAGTCAGAAGCAACGACAGTAAAACTATCACACCGAGATTGCGCCGCGAATTGCTTTCAATGGTTATATGATTCGTATATTCACCTTGCACTACAAATCCGGCCCAGTAGTAAGGATTATTCCAGCGCTCGTCCCGCATCAATTTCAACTTGGCCTCTCGGAGTGCAGCAGCCGGCGACAGGCCCTTTTGCAGCATTGACTGGTAAAACTCGTCCATGAGCGCCGCCGTCGCGCGATCGTCTACTTTCCAAAGACTCGCAACAACGCTCTTCGATCCGGCGGAGATGAAACTGTGAGTTAGACCAACGAAACCTTCTCCTTTTATGTCTTTCCCCAGCGCCGTTTGGCACGCACTCAGAACCGTGAGCTCAGCCGAAAGGTTCATGTTGTAAATATCGTGCAGCGGCATCATGCCGTTTTTCTCGACGCCATTCTTTTCGACCATCGTGAGTACCATGCCGGACAATTCCGGATGCTCACTGTCGAGAAAACCGTGAGTCGCGAAGTGAACGATCTGATACTCACCGAGACGCCCGTCCATGGCCGTCTCACGTGTGGCGTCGAAGCCTTTGGCGATCATCGTCGTGCCACGAGGCGCCGCTTTCGCAATGGCATCCGCCTCTTCGGAAGAATGAATCAGACGTGCCGAACCGCCATTACGTAAACTTTCGAGCGCTCGCTGTGTCGATATGGGCCGGTCCTCGTCGTTTGCAGCACTCGCGATGGCCGGAGCGAGCGAAGAGTTTTGTACACGTGTATCGCTCCTCGCAAAAACCGGATCGGCAATCACAGCCGCGATTTTGTCCGCGGCATCACGATTCTTCTTTTTGGCCGCACGAATGGCGCGCAAGGTAGCAATCGATGGCAACTGGACGATCTCATGGTCCTCTATCAGCCATTTGGGAGGCTTTGAATCGACCGGAGCACCGGGCACCGGCAACGCAGCAAAGGGAACGAATTGCAATTTTCCTTCAGTTACCAAAAGCAATCGTTTACTTCCGAGCTCGGTAGCGATCTGCCCAAACAGCATCTGGCTTAGCTCGGGTGCTTTTTGGCGAAAGAGTTTGTCTGATTCGTCGATCTGGGCCTGAATCGTAGCGGTGTCGGTTTGTCCGTCGAGTTGCTGTCGAGTGGTGATTGCATTGTAGACTTCAAGTGACAAGTCTTCGATCGTCTGGCGAGCGGGTAATTGAAAATACTGAAACGAGTCGGAAGTCACCATCCATAAGTGACTGCGCTCGTCGCCCAACGCGATTTCAAGCAGGACGTCGTCGCGACTCAACTCTTTTTGAATGTCCTGAAGACTCAACGGCTCAAAGCGAGAGAGAGACAACGCACGCGGATCTTGTTCGCGTATAAGTCCCTGGATCTCCTGGTATTTAGATTTAAGCTGGACGAGCTGTTTTTCGACCTCTGCGATTTCTGATGAGTCTTTGTCGCCCGGCTTCAACTTCATCTGGTACTGTGCCTGCGCTCGAATCAGACCCCTTAACTCGGCCTCGCGATCGATTAGATCCTTCGGCGCGTCGTGGCGGAGATCAGCTCCCGATTCTCGAATCAGATCGACAAGCGCACGCGCACGACTCTTCTCACTCAGCAACAGCGCCTCAACAGCAGAGCCGTTGCCCGGTCGCGCGCGCTCGAGTTCCACCAGAATATCGATAGCCAACTCATAATTTTCACGAACCCCTGAAAAGTAAGACGCACGAAGATCGGGGCTGCTGACATCCGTGCGGAGTTCCTCGATCTTTTTGAGCGAGCGATTTATTAACGACAAAGCATCATCGAGATGTCCAAGCGCTCGCTCGGCACGCGCAAGGTTGCAAAACGTCTTGATGATGGTTCCGGTATCGGCAGCCGCCTCGCTGAGCTGAAGGGCATGGCGGAAGGCTTCGGCTGCTTCCAATTTTTTTCCGTTTTGGAGAAAAACCGTACCCAGATCATTTAACGCGTCCACCTGCCCGCGACGATCGTTGATGCGTTCATAGAACTGCAACGCTGTGTTGGATTGTTGCAGTGCTTCCCTACTGCGTCCCTGTGCGGCGTAAACGATCGCGATATCACTGAGCGCATTAGCCTCAGTCCGCTGCTTTTTGGCGGAGCGGCTTAACTTCAAACAACGATCGTAAGAGGAAAGAGCCTGCTCGAAGTTCTTCAACAGCCTCTGCATCTGCGCGACTTTGAAGATCGTCCCTGCTTCATATTCCAACGCGCCGCTATCATGAAAGATTTGTGAAGCGTTCTGGTAGTTTGAGAGAGCAGTTGAGAAATCTTTCAGATACTCGTAAACCTGGCCCGTCGCGTTGAGAGCGACTGCTTCACTATTTCTATCTCCGATGGTTTGAAAAATTTCGCTCGCCTGCTTGTGCAACTTAATTGCCGAGCCCTGCTTTCCATCAATGGAATGGGCCAGGCCCTGCACGGTGGTTGCGAGTCCTTCACCGCCCTGGTCGTTTGTCGCCCGGTATAACTTGAGGGCCTCAGAAATCTCAGACATCGCCTTTTCGCGCAGGCCTATACTTCCATCAATGTAAGCAGCAAACAAATGTACCCGGGCTTCCCCTTTTCGATCGCCTTTAAGGAATGTAAGCGCCTGATCAAACTGCTCTCGGGCCTTCACGGTGTTGCCCTTCGAGTAGATCACCTCGCCGATGTTGCTGAGGGCTTCACCGTAAGTGTTTTTAACGATCGGGTTTGTATTACCGTCGATCGGACCGAGAAGATTTTTAGCTTTGGTCAACTCGTCCTGGGCCAGATCGTTCTTGCCAAAGTAAGAGTGCAGCCGGCCGAGATGACTCAGCGCCTTAGCCTCCGCGAGTGGATCGTGCGCCTTTGCACTGAGCGTAGCGGCACTTTCGTATTGTTTTAGTGCTTGTTGGTATTCGCTCAGGAGAAAATAAACATCACCGGATTTGAGAGTCGCTTGTGAGGCGCTGCTGAGATTGCCGAGAGACGTCCAACTCACTGCGGCCTTTTCATACTCGTCGATGGCTTGCCTGAGTGAAACTTCTTTCCACTCAGCGCGCTTAACGCCGGCCTTGCTCATTGCCTGCCGGGCCTCGCTGTCCTTTCGAGCCGCCGGCGTTGTTGGCGTTAGAGGTTCAACCTTCAATTCGTAGCGTCGTGCCGTATCCACCTTTTCGCGCGACTGGATCTCGATCCGGTAACCGCCCGAAACGTCAACAGGCACGGAGAGCTCGACGATCTCGAAATCTTCGCTCACATGCTCCGACAACAACTTCGTGTTCGTTGGACCATAAACAACCGTCGTCAGCGCCAGATCACCTTTGTCGATCGAAAAGCGAAGGAGAGTGCCTTCCTTTGCCGAGACTACAAACACTCGTTTAGCGCCTGCAGTAATCTCACTGGGCACGGAACCGCCGGGGGTGACCTGCTCTGACTCAGCACCCGCGGCGGTTTCAGTCACAACCGAATGGTGCACCGGAGACAACTCCAGCAGAACAGTTACGCACAAGCCCACCAGCACTACGCTCCAGAGCCCATGAAGTTTGGATCTGATTGTTACGGGTAGCATTAAGAGCTTCAGTTGCCTTTGTGGACTACCGTCGTGAGACCTAACGGAGAGCACGTACTGCTTACTCTCGGAGGAAAGAAAGACAGACGACTTTATTTATCATGTATTGACCAGCAGATTCAATGTGCGGCGGCTTGCGCCATGGAGTGCGGCGGCGGGCGCCGCACTCCAAAGAGGCGCATAGTCACGAGGTTCTTAGCGTCCATCGCGAAATTCGTTGCGACGCTGGTTTCCCGTTTTACCGCACTTGCCGGAGACTCCTCTCCAGTCCTGGACTGTACCGAGTCTGGTACCGGGCGCCTTCGCCTGAGACTTTCGACAAGCTGAAACCGACGAACTACGTTTGATTTTCTTACTCATTTTCTTTCTCCTTAATCTGGGTGTGAAGCGTCGCAGATCACTCCACACTACTACCCTGCCGGGCGCGATTTTCTCGCTTGAGTCGTCACGCCTGCGCCGGCCCTTACTTCAATGACGTGTGTTGCTGAACGGCGGGTGGCCACGGAGGGCCACCCCTACAGTTGATCGGGTGATAACTGTGATCTCAAATCGCTCTTCCGTTGTTCTGTACAAGGAGAGTTTGGAAGAATTTTGAATCTTTGGCGGAAACGAATCCTTTTTCCTGACACCGTCTCGCACAAACAACTCGATTCCCTGCGTTCGTGGCACCTTTCTAAACTCGAGCTCCGCTTTGGCCGAGTTGAAAGCGTCGCGAATGGATTCGCCAAAACTCAGGGCACGGTAAAATGCTCCCGCAAACGCGACGCTTCCCTTGTCGCCGATTTTCTTACCCGTGCCGATCGAGTAGTCGATCACTTCCGCGAGCGAGCGCGCCTGCGTTTTAGTGAAGCAGGCATTGAGCAACACCAGTCGCAGATGACGGCTGTAATGACCCAACACTTTTACAAGGCCCTGTTGATCGATCGTTTTACCGCGGCCGGTCGTCCCACCGAGAATGATCTCGTGTTTTTTACTTCCGTGACCGCTGAAATGAAGGATGTGCGGCTTGTGCAGGAACAAGAATCGCTGTAGATCGATCGCGCGCGTCGCCGTATGCTTGTGCAGCTCGAATCGATCGCGATACGGACCTTCCTGGATTCTTTCAAAAATTTCCCGGGCTTCTTCATCCACCAGGATCCGTCCGGTGGTCCATGGATTCGCGGACAGAAACAATATGCGGTGTTTTTTATTCATCGTGTTTCCCTCTCCACAACACGGGGCGCGGGAAAGACTCAGATCTCGTCACCGTTCGCGAAAATTTTTTCGGTTTATTTCATATACGAGAGGAGCAGGTTGAAGAGGAGTCCTCCGTGGCTTCGTGGAGTGAGGAGGTAGATCGTTTGTGGGGCTGGGTCGTTGCGGGTTAATTGCCTGGTTCCGGTAGCTTCGAACTCTTCGATGGTTCGGGTTTCGCCCACACCACCATTCATCTCAAATCGCTCGGTCATTCCACTCCACTTTCTCTCCCACGCGGTCAATTGCGTTTTCGAAATCGGCAGCGGATCGTCCGAGAGCGCCAATGGGAGTGGCGCTAAGGTGATGATGATGGTGAGCATCTCACCTGCTTGATTAGCTTTGGGACTTGCCTTGAACGGCTCGTCTTTCGTGGCCGGTATGTCAATCAGTTTTCCAGCCCGCAAGCGATTGTCTTCACCGTGCTGCGGAAAGATCAAATTCGTCTCGCCGCCCGGCGTATTGTCAGTAAACCAGTCACGATCGACAACGTAAAGATACCCGCCTCGCGGCGACTCGATACTCAAGCGAATCAAATCGCCGTCGCGAAACAGCGTACCGGCTTCGACGCGTCTGGCGATTTCCTTTCGCGACGGTCCCTCACCTACTCGTTCCACTTTCCAAAGTGTGACACCGGCTTTCAATGTTGTGGGGCTGTCTATATCCAGTGGTTTGGCGAGTGGGTCTGACGTGAGTCGATATGTTTTGGGAGGACCAGCACGTCGCTTGGAATTTTTTCGAGGCTTGTTGAAATCATCTGACGTGATATCCCTGTTTTGCGGTTGTGGATGGGCCACTAACGGAAGCGAGATGGCGAGGATGACTAAGAAGATTCGGATCACGATGTGCCTCGTTTTATCTGTGTTGTAACTCAAGCAATCTAACAACTACGTCCCCAGTACCGCGGACGGTAGTGTGTTGCGTAGCTTTGTCTCTATTGATTTTAGAATTTGACTCTTTTTCCTTCGTCGTAAGGAAGGCTTTGACTGCGTCGAGACTCTGGCCTGTCAACCTTCCGTTATTGTTGAAAGCTTCGACTTTGCCGGTCTCGAGTTGCGGGACAGATGCAGTGGACCAGACTATCCACAAATTTTCCGTGCCCGGCTGACCTCCGAATGTGTTCCAGTTGGTTCGCGCCCATTGATTTGCGCCGACTGAAGCAGAACCGTTATTAACGCTCGGAATCGGATAGATTATGGTGAAGCTGCTTACGTTAGGTCCGGGTGTTCCTTCATTGAATACGTAAACGTAACCGGAATTATTACTCATGACATTGAGTTGAAATTTATCGCCAGTATCAAAAACGTCCTGGCCGGTAGACTGAAAAGCAGCTTGAAATGCCCTCCGGTTGCGCATTCGTTGCACAGTCAGTGAATAAATAAAGGAGTGCGTGGGAAGCGAAGGCGTTTCAGTCGCGGTGGGAGCATTCACCGCATTCGTATTCTTCGGCTCTGCATTTTGTTTGAGAATCCACAAAACCACCAGAACACCGACCAGGACAACTAAAAACCCACCAATGATCGCGAACTGAAGCTTGCCTAACCTGAATTGCCGATCTTGCTTGCTGCCCGAGCTTCCAGGCGTCTCTTCTTCATCCAAAAGCGCACGGGCCAAAGTGTCGCCAAATTCAGCCGCACTCTGATAACGCGCCGCGGGCTCGAACGATAACGAGCGCAGAATGATCGCCTGTGCCGTGCTCGAGAGACTGGGGCGGAGATCGCCCGGCTTCACGCGTACGCCTTCGCGCTGCATCTCGAGCAATTGCGCCGCTGAACTCGGGTTGAATGGACGCCGGCCCGTCACCATCTCGTACGCCATCACGCCCATCGAGTAGGTTTCGCTCGCAGCCGTGATTTGTGGACCACCACGAAGCTGCTCCGGCGACATGTACAACACGGTCCCAACCGAAACTTTATCAGACGTACTCGACGCGACCACTGAATTTTTGACTTTCGCAATCCCGAAATCCACTACCATCACATGCTCCACGCCATTGAGCGACTGCAGCATGATGTTGTCAGGTTTCAGATCACGGTGGAAAATTTTTTGCTGGTGTACGTATTCGAGTGCAGCGCCAACCTGTTTCAAAATCAGTCCGGCACGCTCAAGATCCATGCCTTCGCCCAGAATCTGTGAGCGCAAAGTCTCGCCGTTGACGTACTGCATCACGATGTACAACGTTCCATCCGGCAGCTCGTTCGCGCCCAACACAATGACAACGTTCGGGTGAGCGATGCGTGCGAGCGCTTCGACTTCCTGTCGAAACTTCTTCACCACATACGGGTCTTTCACAGATGCATCGAGAAGCACCTTGATGACGACCGCTTTGTTGTGAAGTTTCTCATCGCGTGCAAGGTAAACCTTACCCATGCCGCCCTGGCCCAACGCACGTTCGACCAGAAACCTGTTCTCGATCGTTGTTCCAATAAGATTGTCCGCGGAGTTGTTAGCACTATTGCGGGAGAAGAGCTTAAGTCCTAACTCGAAGACGGAAGACTCGAGGAAACCGTCCAACGAATCGTCGGCTTTCAGAAGCGACGTAACCTCACGAATCAGAACAGGATCGTGGTCACAAGCACTCGCGATGAACGCGCTGCGCTCAGACTCAGGCATCGGCAAGGTCAGATGATAAATTTCCTGAATGCGGTCCCAGACCGGGCGCTCCATTCAAATGTCTCCTAAGCCTCTTTAAGTAATGGCCCCAGGTCGCGATTCATTACTATACGAAAGCTTTTAACAGTTTTCGCCATTTAGATCGGCGGATTGCTGGTAAGATAGCCAGTTTTTCAGCTCAGATTGCTCAACGGGGATGCTCCCATGACCCGTCCGGACGACATTACTGACCTGCTGCGAAGATGGAGTCAAGGCGATTCCGAGGCTTTAGAGAAGCTGCTACCGCTCGTCGATAATGAGCTCAAACGAATCGCGCGCGCATACATGCTCAACGAACGAGCCGGGCGGCGCTCGCTTCATACAAGCGCGCTGGTCCAGGAAGCACTCGCCAGCCTGATTGTCGGTAAACCGATCGAGTGGAAAAGCAGGAAGCAGTTTTTTTCAATCGTAGCGTGGCGAATGCGCGAAACTCTCGTAGACCACGCACGCAAACGTCGAGCGAACAAGCGAGGAAAAGACGCAGAACATCTCAATCTCGACGACGTCATACTGACGAAGGAGATGTCTGAGCATCTGGATCTGCTCGACGAAGCATTAAAAAAGCTCGCCCGGATTGATGAACAAAAATCCAGGATCGTGGAGCTTCGTTATTTCGGAGGATTTACTCTCGAAGAAGTGGCGTCGATCATGGAGCTTTCGCAGACCAAGGTTGAACGTGAGTGGCGGTTCACTCGCTCGTGGCTGAAGCGTGAGATCACCGGAGAAGAAGATGAGACCTAAAACATTGCCACCGTGACTTCACAGCGTTATTCTCTTCCGCATTATGAAATTCCAATCCCTCTTGATACTCGTCTTCGCAACGCTTCTTCTTTCCTTCAACGCACTGGCCCAGGATGCAGGCACTCCTGCTTCATCTGCCAACATCAAAACCGTGGTGGTCACCCCTGCAACGAAGGAAGCCGAAGTCGGTCAACAAGTAAAGATCACCGTCATAGCGAAGGACGCGTCCGGCAACATCATCAACGAAAAACCTTCGGCCTACTTCGCTGGACCATTCGACATCGCCGCCGCCGATGACGACGGCAACGTGAAGCTCTTCGGCACTGGTGAAGTGACTGTCGGCGCGATCGTAGGCGGCCAGCCGGGCTTCTCGAGTTTTATGGTGAAAGCGCCGGCTGTGAAGACGATCGAGATCGCGCCCGTCAAGACGCCAGTCGTAACCGGCGGCAACCTACCGCTCGAGGCCGTGACGCGCATCTTCACGGGCGATCCACGCACCGGCGTTCCGATCAGTTGGACCTCCGATAACGCGCAAGTCGCCACTGTCGACGCAGCCGGCGTCGTAACCGGTGTTGGACCAGGCAAAGCTACCATCACCGCCACCGCCGGTCCTGCAACTGCGACTACAACAATCACGGTAGTCAAAAACAATCTCCGCAGCCTCACTGTGACCGCAGGCGCAAAAACTGCACGAACGGGCGACGTGGTCCGTTTCACTGCCAAAGGAGATCCCAGCGGCGACTTCTCCACGCGCTGGTCCGTCAGCGGCAACGCCGCCACCGTCGATTCGAACGGCGCCTTCATCGCTGACCTACCCGGAACTTACATCGTGACGGCGATGACTGGAAACGTGTCGTCGAGCGCGTCGATCGTAGTGGCGCCGCGCGATATGGAACGTGAAATCGAAGTTGTCGGACGCGTGCCGATGAAAGAATTTCAGGGCGCGGAACAATGGATCATCGGCAACTACGCTTACTATTCGACGATCAACGATCGCTTTCTGGTCTATGACATTTCCGATCCCACCAATCCAAAACTGACTGATACGGTCAAAGTCGATGCGCGCCTCGTCAACGACATCTCAACGACCGCCGACGGCAAGATTCTAGTGATCTCGCGTGAAGGTGCGTCGAATCGCAAGAACGGAATCGCGTTCTACGACACGTCTGATCCGGCTCATCCAAAACTGATCTCGGAATACACCGCAACAGTAACGGGCGGTGTGCACAGCGCGTTTGTTGACGGTCACTACGTTTACCTGACCGACGACGCGACCGGCTCGATGCGCGTGATCGACTTCGCAGACGTTAAGAATCCGAAGGAAGTCGCGCGCTGGCAGACCGAAACGCCGACGGTGACCAAACTCCAGACGAAAGAGGGCGATCATATCGTTGGTCGTTACGTCCACGATCTACAGGTCAAGGACGGACTCGCGTATCTCGCTTACTGGCACGATGGCCTCGTGATACTCGACGTCGGCGCGGGAATAAAAGGCGGCAGCCCGGAGAATCCGAAGTTTGTCAGCGAGTACCGTTTCAATCACAACGAGCTTTACGGCAACGGCTGGCTCGCGGGCACGCATTCTGTCTTTCGTTATCGCAACTACGTCTTCATCGGCGATGAAGTGTTCCCGGCGATATTCGACATCAGATCGCCGAAGCGTATTCCGGTGCGTGGTGTGGTCCATGTGATGGATGTTTCAGACATCAACAATCCGCGTAAAGTCGCGGAGTACCCGGTGCCGGAAGGCGGCGCGCACAACATGTGGGTCGAGAACGATCTGATGTACGTGGGTTATTACAGCGGCGGTGGGCGTGTGGTTGATGTATCGGGCGAGTTGCGTGGTGATCTTTACCGGCAGGGTCGCGAGATTGCGCGCATCTATACCGGCGATCCCAACGGTTTCCGGCCGAACCTGGCGCTCACCTGGGGCGCGCAACCGCACAATGGTCTGATCTATTTCAACGACATCAACTCGGGACTGTGGATCGTGAAGCTCGGTGAGAAGATCGACAAAGGTTCAACAACGGCGCCAGGCCAGTGAGTCAGTCGTAGACAGGATTTACAAGATTTTTCAGGATTGACATGTAAATCCTGAAAAATCTTGTAAATCCTGTCTAAAAACTACCGGTAAAAATCGATCCCCGCCGCACCCTGCGCAACATCCAGCGTTGCGACTGTCTTCATCTCCGCGAGATCGATCACCTCAACCGTTCCCGGTTCCGATCCAATACCTTCAACCGTCACAAACGCATAACGATCGTCCGGAGTTACCACCACACCGTGCAGCACTTTCCGCTTCGTCGGCAGTCGCGCTAGCTCTTTCCCCGTTTTCAAATTGTAGATCGATACTGACTGATCACGCTTGTTCGTCGCAATCAAACGTGAACCATCGTGCGTGACATCAAGGTTATAAACACCGGGTCGCGCCGGAATACGACGAACGGGCGCCCACGTCTTCGCATTCACCTCGACAATCTCACTCGACGCGTTACACGCAACATAAATCGACGATCCATCAACCGAAGGCTCGGCCCACGTCGGCGAGCACGAATTGTCGCCCGGCTTCGGCGGCTCAGATCCGTGTCCGGCGTTTCCATGCACCGTGTGCATCTCCGGGCTCATGCGTGGCCCGGGTGGTCCAATCATGCCGTTTTCCTTGTTCTTTGTGACGATGAAATGCCGCGCCACCTTCAATGTTCGCGTGTCGATCTCGACCAGCATGTCGTCCATCATGCACGCCGAATATTGCTTTGTGCCCTGTGGATTCAAACGCGAGCCATGCGGCATCGTGCAGGTTTGTATGCGCGCGACTTCGGTCATCGTCTGCGTCGAGACCACTGAAACACTCGATGGCGTCATGTCGCCGTGTAAGTTGAAATTGACGACGAAAAGAAAGTCACCGCCAGGACTGACGTCGAGTGTTGCCGGGAACAGACCCAGCGATGCTTTGCCAATGACGGCATCGTTTTTAGTCGAATATTTCCAGACCGAGCCGAACGGGCGGCCATGCGCGATCGTAACGTAATAGAACTGTCGATCCGGGGAAAGAACGATGCCATGTGGACCGTCGATATCGATCGGCATGTCGCCCGTGTCGATCTGATGATCGATTTTGATCCCCGCTGGTCCAAAACGTACAAGGGCGATCTTGTCAGCGCCTTCTGACAAAACGTAAACGAGATAGTCCTTGTCGGGTTTGGTTTGCGATCGCAAGGAGGAAGGACAAAGCGGAATCAGAAATAGGATAAAAATGATGACTCTCATCGCGTGAAGTCTACTACTCTTTGTGACCATACCAACAGACTACAAGTGACAAATCCAAATGCATTCAGCAGCCCGTGCGTCATCGCCATGCCTGGGATCGTAATGATTAACGCGTGGGTTGCGAGGCTGTATGCGTAAAGACATGCGAGCACCATTGCGGCGCAACTCGAGATCGCTCCAATTAGTAACAGCGCTCGCGAAGCTGGTGAAGTAATCAATGGCCGTATCCAGCCGATGGTGAGCACAGCCAACATCAGCAAACCAGCAGTCAGCAACAATGCACCTACTAATCCAATCCACGGTGAAAACGTAATTCCCGCCGCCACGAGTGGCATGGCTGCTACAAGGGCAACCACCGAAAATCCAAAAACCTTTCGCGGGTGATTCCGGTGCGCGAATACTCTTCCGCACATGCCGGCGATGATCGGAGTTGCAAATCCGGCAAAGTGGAAGTGGACCACGGTTAGTAGGATGATCATCTCACCATAGTCGAAAGGCTGAACACCGAGGCGGTAGACCACGAGCCACGCACCAGCCACCGGCAAGTACAACAAACCGGCATCGATGCTCAACTCCTCGAGGTGATGAAAGCCACTCTTCGTAAGTCTCAGCAATCCAAATAACGCGATCAGGAGGTTGAGGATTAGCCACGCTGACGCGAGGACGGCGGAAAGCACTCCTTTTTGGACGAAGAAAGACGAGATCGTGAATAGCGCGGCAACCGGCTGTGCAAACCCCACGATCTTATATAACGCTGATTCATCCGCAACAACTGAAAGTCCCAACGGCACGATAACGAGCACCGCCCAAAACACAATCTTATGGACCAATTCAGTCTGTTCGGAATCAGAAGTGGTAAGCAGAAGAGTAATCAGCCAAACTACTACACCACCCGCAGCACTTCGTTTGGCCAAGGTTGATAGCATGTTGGATAAAAGTCGGTGCCACTATAACAGACCCTACGGTGCGCGCATGGTCCGTCGTTATGTTTAGACAGGATTTACAAGATTTCATGATTTTGCAGGATGAATCCTGAACATCCTGTAAATCCTGTCATCCTGTCTAACAAACCGCACCAACAGGATCGGCAAGATGATCATTAGCGGCATCACCAACACAAAACCAAAGTGTTCCCAAAACCCTGCCCGGTGAAACGCTCCGTTGATCAGTGGAACGCCTAACGTCATCACGTAATAAATAACGACCGGAAACATCAATAACTTTCTTTCCATCACCACGAACAACAACATCAAAAACGTAAAGTAAACCACGATTCCCTCAAGCCGGTGTAGTTGGTTCTCCGTCAACCCGCTAACCTCAAACGAGCGCCTCTGAATCTCCAGCGCGATAACAATCCGCATCGCGTTCGCAATCACCGTCGTCACATAGCTTAAAACCATACTTACCGGCAGAAAGCGCCAGCTCACACTCTCAAACCGCCCGTTCCACAACCGCCGCAGCGCCAGCATCACGAACGCCGTGATCAGAAAATTCACGCCCGCACACGGCACAGCAATCACGAACGTGTGATCGCTGCTCATGTAGCCCGTGTACGACTCGAACACAAACGACCGTCCGCTCAACAACTCGACGATCAGCGTCGTCGGAGCAAGTATCCACCGCAACTCATTCGCAGTTGCGGTGGAGTAATACTGCTTGAGTGCGAGGGCGCACAGCAAAACTATCGCGAGCTGTGCGCCCCAGATCATCCTACGGCGATTCATACAAACCACCTTCGTCTCCGCATCATGATCGTCGCGAGCAGGAGCGTGCCGACCATTAACCAAATCAACTCCGGTTCGCTGCCGACTTCCGCGCCACCACCAACAGCCAGGTCACTCACTCTCAGCGGCATCGGCAACGGCTGCTTCACGTCCTGCGCGTTACCGTTCGGATTGGTCACGACTTCACGCACCGCAATGAACGACGTGTATCGCGTCAGCAAGTTGTACTTCAAACCAAGCGACGTGATCTCTTTAATGTTTGCCTCCGCAAGATCCGACGAGCCGTAATCAGACAACTCGGCTATTCGCGAACGCGCCCACAGGTAACGCAACGCGCTGTTACCTTCATCCGGCTGACTGTCAGCTACATCGAGACGACTGACGTACTCGCCCTGACCTGTCTTGCCAGTCAGTTCAATCGTTCCGGCAACTGGCCCACGCCATTTACCAAACAGAATGATCGGACGTTGCGCCAGCAGATCAGGAAATCGCATCGGGTTCACGTCGTAAGTGTCGAAACCGACTGAGCGGACCTGGATGTCAGTCAGCACCGGCGTTTGAATGTACTCGCGAAACTTGTCAGCAACGCTTTCAGCTTCCGATTCTTCCGTGACGATGAACGGCTCACCCATGCCCGCCTTCGCGATGCCTTCGATCAGGTAACGATTGACCGATCCACCGATGCCAAACGCAAAGACGTTGCAACGGTTCAGGTTTGCGCGAATGTGGTCGAACACGCCCTGTTCACCGGAGACGTAACCGTCTGTGACGAGCACGACGCTACGCGAGATACCGTCCTGTCGCGGCAAGCTCATCGCGTTCTGAATTGCGGCCAGCAGCTCGGTTCCACCACTGCCGCGCTGCTGCTCGAGCAAGTGAACAGCCTGTGCGATGTTCTGCGGGTTAGCTTGCAGCGATTGCGGCGAGAGCACTGTCGAGTCGCCGGCAAACAGCACAACATTGAATAAATCTGTCGGGCGCAGCTTACCAATCAAGTCTTTGAGCAATCGCTTGGACGTGTTCAGAGGAAATCCCTCCATCGAGCCCGAAACGTCGACAACAAAGATATATTCGCGCGGCGGAATGGCTTCTGTCTCGACACGCTGCGGCGGTTGGGCCATGTAGAGAAAGAAGTTCTCATCCTGACCCTGGAACAGCAGCAGACCCGAAGCGATCTGATCGCCCGCGAGACGATAACGCACGACGAAGTCGCGATTGCCCTGGAACGGATTCGAGTCGTCGAGCGTCAACTGCGCCACACCCTGACTCGGCCACTGCGGCATGATCTGGTGTGAAGGGCACGTTAGATCGTAAACCGGCACACCCGCGGCAATCCGAGCCGAGATGTGGAGAGCGCTCGCCGGCTGCTCGCCCTGATGTTGATAAGGCGCCTCGACAAACCCGTCTTCCTTTTTCTTGCCATCCTGTGGCGAGGCGTAGCGTGGTCCAACAACTGTCGGAAACACGACTTCGTATACGTTGTCGGTGGGAACAAGGAGCTCGGTGTAACGCAGCTCGATCTCAACCTGTTCCTGCGGCATGATGTTGGCTAAACTCATCGAGAAGACATTCGGCCGCTGCTGTTCGAGTAGCGATGCGCTCTTCCCTTCTTCTTTCGCCTGTTCGAAATCTTTCTTCGCCTGTTCGCGTTCTTTGATCTTCGCGACGATGATCTCGTTCCCGATTTGCATGTGCATCGAGTAGACGGCTGCGCGCGTCGAAGCGGGAAAGACGTAAGAAGCGTTAATCGGACGTGATCCTTCGTTGCGATAAATCTGACGGACTTTGACGTCGGCAATAACACCTGAAACTGAGATGTCGACTTTTGTGTCCTTGAGCGGCAGGTGATCGACGCTCGGATCTCCCTGGACCACGAAATAGGGAGCGAGCGTTTTGTCTGCCGGGGATTGCGCCCGCGCGCAGGTGAAAGCGATCGCAACCGCGATCAAAGCAACACAGAAACTTCTAAAATTGACTCGCATGATTTCCTCTCCGCCCTTCTGGGCGACCAAACGTTGGACCGCCTTACTGGCCCTACCTAAAACGCGCAAATGCTAAGGAATTGAGGGCTTTGAACTAACGATACAGACCACAGGCCAGCACCGTACGGGCCACAGTCGGAAGAAAAACTAGCCACAAAAAGGCACAAAAAGCACAAAGAGAACTGGTTGCTCACAAGCCGTCAGGCTTTTGTGCTTTTTGTGCTTTTTGTGGCTAGTTTTTCTCTTCGAGGGCGCGGAGGGCGAGGCCTTTGGCGACGGTCGTGAGCTCTTCGCCGCTGCGCAGTTTGTTCGCGCCGAAGGTTCGTGAGAAGAAGCGGCGTACGACGGGCACGAACGACGATCCACCGGTGAGGAAGATGCTGTCGATGTCAGTGGGCTTCACACCGCACTGGTCCAACAGCGAGCGAACACACGCGGCGATGTTTTGAATGTCGTCCTGAATCCACGACTCAAACTGCCAGCGCTCGAGTGAGTCTTCAAGTCGCACAATGGATTGCGAGAACAGAAAGCTGGCCAGCTCTTTTTCCGTGAGCTGAACTTTGGTCTGTTCCACCGCTCGATACAATGCGTAGCCGAGATTCTCCGCGATGATTTGGACCAGCGCCGCGACCTTCTCAGGTTCCGTCGCCTGGTTCCTCACTTCGCGCAGAATCGCCATTGTCTTCGGCTCCTTCAACAGAAACATGTGGTGCCAGCTCGACAACTGCGAGTAGACCCACACAGGCACTGGCAGCTCCTTACCTAAGGAAATGTAATGTGAGCCGAGTCCGAGTTTTGGCGCCACGAGCCGCATCATGATGCGACTGTCGAACGTGTCGCCGGCGATCGCGACACCGGAAGTACCGAGCACAGGGTTGTGACCGGCCTTCTTTCTGCCTGGACCAAGCCGAGCGAGGGTGAAGTCGCTCGTGCCGCCGCCGAAGTCTCCGATCAGAACCAGCTCATCGTGATCGAGTTGCGTCTCGTATTGATAAGCAGCAGCGACCGGTTCCAGCTCGAACGAGATCTGCTTGAACCCGGCCAACTCAGCCGCCGTCGTCAAACGTTGTAATGCGAGTTTTTCACCGGCTTCATTCTCAGCCCCGGAAAAGCGAACCGGCCGGCCCAACACGACCTGAGTCGCAGACGTGCCGAATTGCTCCATCGCCGCAACTCGCAATCGACGCAGGATGATCGCGATGAGATCTTCGAGGGTATAGTTGCGACCGTTGATGTTCGTGGAAGTAAACAAAGGGCTCGCGAGGTACGACTTGATCGAGACGATCAATCTGCCTTTCGTGTCGGCGTCGAGATATGAGTTGATAGCTTCTGGTCCGGCCTGTGTTTCGATTTTCTGCTGCGGTAACGAGCGGTCTTTTGCCGGGAAGTAAAGAATGGACCGGAAGGTAGTAGATCCGTCTGCAAAACTCGCAAGCGCGGCTTGTCGATCGTCGTCAGCGACCGCAATCGCGCTGTTGGTAGTGCCAAAATCGAGGCCAATGACTGGTTCCATCACGTGATATCCTGCAAACCCTGAAATTCAGATCACACTCGAACGCTGAAGAATATGCAAGAGTCGCCGGTCAAGATCGATGCTTTGCTCGAACCTCTTTTAAGAGCAACCAGCGACGAGCATGCAGACGAGCTTCTCTCACAATTGATTGCGGGCCACGCTGAGCCCGTGATCAAAGGCGTCATTCGTTTCAAACTCCGCTTCAACTCGCACCAGGAAACGCAACGCGCCGAGGCCGATGACATTCACCAGGACGTCGTACTGCAACTCGTCGGGCAGTTGCAGCGCTTTCGCAAACTTCCCGACACGCACCCGATCACAGACCTACGCGGGATGGCTGCGATCATTGCCCATCGCACTTGTGCGCGCTGGATGCGACGCCAGTTTCCCGAACGACACGCGCTCAAGAATCGTCTGCATTACTTACTGACGCGCCAGCGCGGCTTCGCTATCTGGGAAGAAAACGGCAAATCGATCGCCGGCTTCGCGCTCTGGCAACAACAGAAGAAGACTACTGTGCGCAATCTTTCTGCTGTTGAAAACATTCGCAAAGCACAAGAGCTAGCCGAGACAGTAAAGAGCATCTTTGATTACGCTGGTGGCCCGATTGAGTTCGATGAATTAGTGAGTGCGGTATCGGCGATACAGGGAGTCAGCGATCAGCCGGTTGAATCACTCGCGCAAGATGACGACGAAGGATTTGATCCCGCGACGCCGGATCCCGATCCCGCGTGGCGAATCGAGAAGAAAATGTTTTTGCAGCGGTTGTGGGAAGAGTTAACGCAGCTTCCCGTGAACCAGCGCGCCGCGTTGCTGCTGAACCTGAAAGACGCCAGCGGCTTTGGTTGCATCACGTTGTTTCCCGCAATAGGCATCGCGACGATTCGCCAGCTCGCCACGGCGCTCGAGCTCTCGGCGGAACGCCTGGCGGAGCTTTGGAACGAGTTGCCGATCGAGGATGCGCGTATCGCAGAGCTGCTCGGTTTGACGCGCCAACAAGTGATAAATGCTCGGAAATCGGGCCGCGAACGCCTCGGGCGCCGGCTGAAAGGATTTATTTAGGGCGATGGTAATACGCAGCAATTTTCGCCAACTTCTGAATATGAAGCCCACCGGGACCCCGGTTGCGGTTCAAAAGAAAAACCTGTGGAACACCTGAGTCAAAAACAGATTGAGAATTATTCTCAGAATCGCCTGAGCGCCGCGGAATTGCTGGCGGCGAGTGATCATCTTGGTGAGTGTGAGGCGTGCCGGGCGCGCGTCGAGGCGGGGTTGGATGTTGATGCGGCATTCTTCGCGGTGCGTGAGGAGGCGTTTGACGGGAATGTTGGCGCGCACCTCACGAGTGAACAGACGGCTGAGTATGTCGATAAGAACTTGTCGGGTGATGAGCTTCAGTTTGTGACTGATCATCTGAGCGGTTGTGAGCAGTGTGCGTTCGCGGTTGATGATCTACGCGCATTTCGAAACGAGATCGCGCCATTGTTGGATCGTGAGTATGGTCCGGCTCGTGATGTGGCTGTCGTTCGAGAGTCATGGTGGCGCAGGTTTGTTTCGTTATTTAGCGGCTCGCCCGTGCCGGCGTTTGGGGCAGCGGCGCTCGCGATCATCGCGTTGGTGTTGGTTGGATGGGCCATTTGGCGAATGCCGAAGGAAGAAACGCACGAGGTTATTGTTGCGCCAACGCCTTCGTTACAGCCGTTGCCGTCTGTTGCGCCGTCAGTGCAGGTGCAACCTGAGCCAGTGGCGGTTGTCGCGCAGTTGAACGACGGTGCGGGTGTGGTGAGCCTGGACCAGCAAGGCAAATTATCAGGCGCTGAGAACCTGCCGCCGTCGTATCAGGAGCTTTTGCGAAAGGCGCTCACGTCGCAACGGATCGAGCGTTCGTCGCAGTTGCAGGGACTAACGCGACCGCCGAGCTCGTTGATGGGTGCGAACGAAGAGGGACGAGAGTTTTTAGTGATTGCGCCGGCGGGCGTCGTGCTGATGAGCGATCGACCGGCGTTTCGTTGGACCAGACTGGAAGGTGCGACGGGTTACGTGGTTGAAGTTTACGACGAGCAATTCAAGCGAGTGATGACGAGTCCATCGATTACGACGCTCTCGTGGAGCGCGACTCAGTCGCTGTCGCGTGGGCAAGTTTATTCGTGGCAGGTCAAAGCAGTTAAAGATGGTCAGGAAGTGACTGTGCCGCGCCCGCCCGCACCACAGGCAAAGTTCCGCGTGATTGACCAGGGAAGCTTCAACGAGATCTCGAGCGCGAAACGAGCTTATGGATCGTCGCACTTGATGCTTGCGTTGCTCTACGCGAGGGTGGGGTTGCTCAACGAAGCGGAGCAGGAGTTGCGCGTGCTGCAAAAGGCGAATCCACAGTCAGAAATTGTGAGGAAGTTGATGCGGCAGTTGCGGTAGACGTTAGACAGGATTTACAAGATTTTTCAGGATTAACAAGACTCGTTCTCATAGGGATATCTTGTTAATCCTGAAAAATCTTGTAAATCCTGTCTAACGTCCATCACCCACGATCACGAACGCACCCCAGTAAAACGGATGGCTCGTCTCCGGATTTTTCATCACCTTCAACGCTGCCTGTCTGAGCGCTGCTGACTTCGCTCCGGACGAAATCAAATTACGATGAAAGTTGACCATCAAATCGCGCGTGCCCGCTGACTCAACCTTCCACTGGCTCACAACGATCGACGGTACACCGGCCATGAACATGGCCCAGGAGAATCCAACCATTCCCTCACCCGCACCGATGCGCCCGCGCGCAGTCTCGCACGCCGATAACACAACCAGATCAGCACTCAAATCGAGTTGCATTAACTCCCACGCTTCCAGCAATCCGTCTTCATTCGCGCCGCCTTCAGCCAGCGCCAGGTGTGAATACATGGGCGACGCATTGTTCAGAATTCCGTGCGTCGCGAAGTGAAGTATCTTTGCCTTGCTCGCCTCCTCCTTGACACGATCCTCACGCGCTTCCGCTCCGATATAAACCTTGCTCCGCGAAGCGCCGTACAAACGTCCCAGCGCTTTAACTTCCTGCTCCGCCTCGGGCAACGGCTCGAGCTTGCCGTCGCGCAACGTCAGCGCCGCGCGTTTCAACGTCTCACTGCCAACGAGGGGATTGCCAAGCGCAAGCAATGTCGCCGGCGATGCGTGCGCAGCTTCGATTTTTCGACGCTTCGTCATCTCGCGCAGCACCGTCAGCGACGGCGCATAACTGATCGCTGCATCTTCGATCAGGAAACGATTCGCGCTGTTGACGAGTGTTTGAAACGGCAAATCCCACAACGTGTTATCCGGGACGATGATGAGGTTCGTTCGCCCGCGTAGCTGAGCTTCTGCCGGCTTGAGCAACGATTCGTAAAGCCTGGACGACGCCGCGCGGAAACCGAGATCGCGTGCTGCAAGTTGCTTCCGAAGAGCCTCAGTCTGCTTCGCCAGCTCGTCTCGCTTCAACGGCAAAGTGTAAACACGCACATCCGCATCGTTGTTTCTTTTCGTAACGACAAACAGAAACGTCTTGTCATCATCAACCACGTACTCGAGCAACGCGCTCGAAGCGTCCTGGACAAATGACGCGAGCTCATCGGCTTTGACGATCGGCGTCTCACCGCGCTGCAATCTGAGCTCGGGGTGCGTGACGTAAAGCCGCGTCTCGAAGTCTTCGTATTCGAGCCGCGCCTTCTCAACCGCGCTCTTCAACTCCGTCACACGCACAGCGTCAGGCTTATCGCGACGACTCTCTGTCATGAGTTGCGAGTTGAGCGTCACGAGTTTTAGACGCTGGCGCTCTTCTGCTTCCTGCTCATCTTTAGACCACGATTTGCGCAGGTTCGGGCGTCCGGTTTGAAGCGCATCGAGCAACACGCGTGCTTTCGATTGTTCGGCAAACGTCAGCGCCTCAGCATACTTCTGTTGCGACACGAGCACGTCGATCATGCCGAACCACGGCGATAGCCTGTTCTCGAGAAAACTCTGTTGCTGCTGTTCGCCACCGGCGACTTCACGACGCAGCGCTTCGATGCCCTTAATCGCTGCGAGAAAACTGTCGCGAGCCTCCGCGGGCTTGCCGAGACCGACAAGCGCGCGGCCGATGTTGTCCTGCGCGCCCCAGATCTCTTCGCGACTGTAAATGTCGTCCGCGAGTTTCGCCGAGCGCCGGCTCACTTCCAGCATCTCCGCATACTTGCCCTGCGCTTCATACAGGTGCGCGAGATTGTTGAGCGATAGCGTTACAGCGCCGCGATCCTTGCCCTGCTCACGCAAGCGAAGACTTTTCATTAACGGCTCGAGCGCCTCGTCGTACCGTCCCTGCAAGCGATACGTGTCGCCGATGTTATTCAACACACGCGCGATGCCGGGCGTTGCATTCAATGCTTCATACGCGGGCAGAGCTTTTCGAAACCATGCGAGCGCTTCGTCATACTCTCCCTGCGATTTGTAAATCACACCGATGTTGTTTTGGAGATTCGCGATGCCAAATTTGTCATCAGCTTGCACGAGCAGATCGAGACTCTTCCGCGAATATGCAAGCGCCTGGTCCAGGTGGCCCTGACGGCGGTAAACCAAACCGATGTTTTGATACTTGTAAGCAAGACTTCGCGGATCAGCCGACGCTCCCATCTCCTGAAGAACCGCGAGACTTTTATGAAGATAGTCGAGCGCTTCCGCGTAACGACCCTGGGCAAGATATCGCGTGCCGATATTGTTCAGCGCCATATTGAGCGTGCCTTTGTCGCCGAGTTCTTCGCTCAAGGCCCGCGCTTTGAAATAAAAGTCGAGACCGACTTCGTAATGGCCGAGATTCGTGTGAGCCATTCCCAGACCGTTAAAGATCAACGCGGTCAGTTTTCTGTCGCCGATCTCCTGACTCAGAGCCAGACTCTTTTCGTACAATTCGAGTGCAAGCTGGTGGCGGCGTTCGGCATCGTGAACAACTGCCATCGAGTGGAGCGCTTGCGCTTGCCCTTTCTTGTCACGGTGTTCCTCAAAAATGGTGAGACATTTTTGCCAGTAATTAATTACCTCCTGCGGGGGCGTGCGACGATCGCTAAGCTCGCTGCCGGCACACGGCGACTGACCCAGGGCCGGCGTGATAAAAGCGAGAGTAAAGATCAGCAGAGTGAGCGGCTTTCGGAACGCGATCGACACAGAGGACCCCTCCTTAGCTGTACTAACTTAGTTGTAACGCGCAAAAAACACTTCTACAGGACCGCACCAAATCAGGAGAAATCTCTTTTATGTGTTTTTGTGCCTTTTCGTGGCTAAAAAAACTTTGTGGCGACAACGGTAATACGTGGCGCGCTTCAGCAACTTCATCCTTCGGTTATGCAAATACGTTCGAAGGAGAAACTCATGTACCGCACCAAGGTTAGTCGCATTTTTCAATTTCTCGTGCTAATCGCTCTCGTTACTCTCGCTACGACTTCAGCATTCGCATTCGACAACTCCAACGGTCCCGAACTGCCGGAGGAATGCAGCAGTATCCGCGTTCCTGAGGGAAACAAGCTCACGTTTCACGCCTACGCGAAAGGCGTGCAGATCTATAAATGGAACGTGGTCACTCAAAAGTGGGACCTGTTAGCGCCACAGGCCGGCCTGTTCGCAGAGGAGAACTACTTCGGTGAAATCGGCAGTCACTACGCTGGTCCAAGATGGGAAAGCAAGAGCGGCAGCATCGTCGAAGGTCGTCGCGTGCTCGGCACCGGCTGCACTCCTGATCCAACTGCCGTCGCGTGGATATTGCTCTCGAAGTTCACCACCGAAGGCTCCGGAATCTTCAGCAAGGTCACCTACATTCAACGTGTGAACACGACCGGTGGCTTGGCTCCGAGCGAGGCGGGTTTGATTGACGGAGAAACGAAGCAGATTCCGTACACCGCTGAGTATTACTTCTATAAAGCCGAGAACCCCAACAGCAATTGATGAGTGGGTGCGGTAGCGATTGGAAGCGGCAGTTCGCTGTCGTTTCCAATCGCGTTTGGTCCGCAGAAAGCATTGTTATAACTTACTGGTTTGTCGGTGGTGCGCCGCGTAGGCTAATTTCTTGCGACTCAGTTTGTCTTTGAGTCGATCCTTCAAGGACGAAGCGGCCTCTTGTAGCGACGCACACTCTTCCATCACTGCGGGCATCGCAGCAAAACTCGCGCACGCCGCTCGCGTCTCAGCCAGCGCACTGCCGAGTACGTTTTCAGCACCAGCGTAATCTCCCGCATCCATGCGCTTCATCGCTTCGTTTCGCGCGCGTGCGTTCATCAAAAACTGCACCGTCTTGATCACTTCGTCGTTCACAGGACTGTTCTCAACTTGAGAAGCGAACTCAATCGTGTGGGCTTGTTTCAACACTTCCGCCTGTTTCGCATCTTGCGGCGTGAAACCGAGTCGCAAATCGAGCAGACGCATCTGGGTTCCGGCTTCTTCCGCTCCGACTTTCAACTGCGCCACGATGTCGAGCGGTGAACCGGCCTGTAAATTCGGCAGTCGATAACGCCCGGTTTCAGTTAGTTCAAAATCATTGAGCACGTCGACAATACGCACGCCATCCGCCGGAATCAGTGATAACGAGACTGTGTGGGCATACTGCGCGATCAGACCTTCGAGCTCTGTCTGGAAAATGTGCTGCATATCGTCAGGCTCGACGACGTGCCAGGCATTGCCGCCGCCTGATTGGGCCATCGGCATCAGCAAGTCTTCATTGAAGTCAGCGCCGATACCAATCGTCGAGGTGCTGACACCGCGCTGGTAAAGACCCATTGCTTGCGTGACGATCTCGTCTGTATTCGTGACGCCTACATTTGCGAGCCCGTCAGTTATCAGGACCACACGGTTGATACCCTGATCGAGCATCCGCTCGCTGACAGTCAGAGCGCCGCGAAGCCATGCCTCGTGTAGCGCCGTCGAACCACGAGCAGTGACGCGTGCGATCAGATCCTTCATTGCCTGCTTATTCGTGACCGGCTCACTCGGAAACAGCACCTCGATGCGATCGTCAAACGTAACTACGCTGAGACGATCCGCCGGCAACATCTGATCGACGCAAAACATCGCTGCTTCGCGGGCGCGGACCATCTTCTCGCCTTCCATCGAGCCGGAGCGATCCAGGACGAGGCTGAGATTCAGATCGGGACGACCCTTCCAGTTCGGGCGCGTGCTCGGGTCCGGGCTCAGCGCAGCCGGTGTTATGCGAATCAGCACATCCACAGTTTGCTCTCGTCCTGCTTCAAGCTTCGCGCGTGTGGTGAAAAACTCTACCTTTGGGTATTCCATGTTAGAACTCCTTTCTAATCGCGTAATCGGCGTAATCTGTGGATGGCTCTTTCCAGCAAGCTTCTGGTCTTGCCGGTTGTTGCCGGTGGTGAGTAATCAGAGCGAACGTGCAGCTCGAGCCCGGGTTCGATTTCAACTCTTTGCCATGAGGCTGACGCCTCGAGCTGTTGCGGCGGCGGCGCTGCGTCTATTGGTGGTGCGCTCGGTGCCGGCGCCAGTAACGATTCGAGATAGCGTTTTGCTTCAGTCTTCTTACCGGATGGGCCACGCACGCCGAGCAGCGTCTCGAGCTCCTGTTCGCTCTTGCCCGCTACGAGCTCGCGTATCTTGCGAATCGGCAGATGCTCGGCTTGCAGTTTCTTGACGGTGAGCAGTTGCAAGAGGTTCAGGTAACTAAAGACCGACGCCGTTCCCTGTCGCTCTTCCGGCGTCTGAATCAGGCCCTCTGCGAGGTAGTACCGAATCGTCCGTTCATCCGGAACACTTGTAACAGTGCCCCTCTCCTGCTCAAGCTGGAGCTCGGCAACAATCTGCCCGCCCACCCGCGCAAACTCCGGCAACCCCACATACTTCTTTCCCTTTTCCTTCAGCACGCTCATCGCCATGAGTCGGCACTATACTCTTGCCAGTATTTACTGTCAACAGCAACAAGCGGCTTTTTCATCCTGATTGTCGTTCGTCATGCGTGACGTGTAGGATTGTTGACTCTACAATGAGTGAACAAATATTTCGCTAAGGCGAAAGAAAGAAGCTGATGCGATGATCGAAGAAGGACTTCTCGAGCGGATAACAGTAAATCCCGGGATTTTCGGTGGTAAACCGATCATTCGCGGCATGCGTATCTCCGTCGAGCTTATCCTTAGCTTGCTCGCTCAAGGGGAAACTCCTGAGACAATCCTCACGGACTACCCTGATTTAGAACCTGATGACCTCAGAGCCTGTCTTGCTTATGCTCACGCTGTAATTGCGCATGACAAGCTCGACTCTGTTCATATCTCAGGATAATGCGATTCTTAATCGATCGTTGTGCCGGTCGGTTAATTGCTGACTGGCTCCGCAAACAAGGACATGACGTGGTCGAGTCTCGTGAGCTAGGGCCAGACCCTGGTGATCGCGCATTACTGGAGTGGGCAGCTAATGAGGCTCGCATCCTCATTACGATCGATACGGATTTTGGCCAACTAGTTTATGTCGAGAACGTTGTCCATGCAGGGCTTATCCGTTTACCGGATGTTCCAAGTCGCGCCCGCGAAGAGATTCTTGAAGATTTACTAAGCCGATACGAATCGGAATTGAAAGATGCCGCGATTATCACTGTAAGAGGTGGACGGATCAGGATTTCCAAGGGCCCGAAACACTAACACAACCGCTTGCCGATTCACGCAGATTAGATGACTGCCCTTTTCCCAACTCCCAAACCCGTTATCGGTGTGATTCACGTCGGCGCGTTGCCGGGGACGCCGCGCGGGTCGAAGAGTGTGGCGGAGTTAGTAAAGGAGGCGAAGGAAGAAGCGAGGGTTTACAGAGAGTGCGGCATTGATGGTGTGATCATCGAGAATATGCACGATGTGCCGTATCTCAAGGGCGAAGCTGGGCCGGAGATTGTTGCGGCGATGACGGCCATCGGCGTTGAAGTAAAAAGCGAATGCCAGTTGCCGGTGGGTATTCAAATTCTTGCGGGTGCAAACATCGAAGCGATGGCGGTCGCACACGCAGCCGGCCTGGACTTCATTCGCGCCGAAGGTTACGCGTATGCCCACATCGCTGATGAAGGATTAATCGAAGCTTCAGCGGCGAAGCTGTTGCGTTATCGCAAAATGATCGGAGCGGAACGCGTCCAGGTCTGGACCGACGTAAAGAAGAAACACTCAGCCCACTCGATCACCGCGGACGTGAGTCTTGGTCAAACAGCGGAGACTGTTGAATTCATGGGGGCGGATTGCGTAATCGTCACTGGCAGTGTCACCGGCGAGGCACCGCAAGTCGCCGATGTTAAGGAAGCAAAGAGCCACTGCCACTTACCAGTGTTTCTAGGCTCGGGCATCAGCCAAGCCAACATCGATCAGTTCTACAACGAAGCTGACGGCTTCATCATCGGCTCAGCGTTCAAACTCGAAGGACTCTGGTCCAACACGATCGATCCGGCCCGGGTAACACGATTTAAGAAGATCCTCAATCAATTGAAGGCTAATGCTTGACTCGTAACGCCGGACCCTCGCCATCACCCGCCGGTGGCACGTAATCACTGATACTCGACGTCAACTCAATCTTCTGTGCGGCGATGCGAAATTTCGGCGCCCAACAACCAGGTGAGGCATGAGCATCGAATTTTCCCTCGATGATCGCGTCGGCAACCTTCTCGCTTGAACTCTCTCCAGATAGCAACAACTCATTTACATAATCGTTACCTGAAGCCATCCGACCGCCTCCAAATTCCACGGAAGCAACCAGCGCTTCTACTGGATCGCAGTCCTCGTAGATATACATACCGCCGATCCCAATGTGGACCTTCGCTTTAACACGCACGAACCTCATATGATACGACTCAGCATTGTTCGCGACCCGGCAGTAGGGCAACGTCCGCACGTGCAGCCAAAACGCTGAAGACTGCAGCCCGACGCTGGTTCCAATCACGATTGCAACAATGATCAGTATCAACTTACGCATCTTCGTGAATTAGACTCTTACGACTGATTTAGGTTCCACAAAATGCCGCGGGCCTACAATTGAAATACTGTTGCACTTCTGAAACAACTTCGTGAATGACACTTGGCAAGGTTGAATCAGGAGGTGGCTATGAGTCAAGCAGGTATTGCAGACAAGGAAAATTCGAACATGATCAAAGACCCGGAGGACTGGGTCACTGGTGACGAAGAAATGACTGGCGCACAACGTTCGTATCTTCAAACTCTTTGCGAAGAGGCGGGCGAAGACTTCGATCCCAATCTCACCAAAGCCGAAGCATCGAGGCGAATCGAAGAGTTACAGCAGCAGACTGGCCGCGGCATCGATCATTAAGCCGCCTGGACGGCGCCCGGTTTTTCGTTGGGCGCCTTCTCTCCCTTCTCTTTCGCTTCGGGTTCGCCCTGCTTAGCGGCAGCGTTCTCGATTTCCGAGTTTATTTCGCCACCGATTAAGACAGCGGCGCCCGTAAAATATAACCACAACATCAAGATGATCACGGCGCCGAGCGAGCCGTAGGTGGCGCTGTAGGAATTGAAGAAGTGCAGGTAGACACGAAAGCCGAGTGAGACCAGCAGCCACAACACCACGCCGATCGCGGCGCCGGGTGTCAGCCACACCCATGCTTGTTTACGGAAATCAGGTGCGAAGTAATAAATCAACGCGAATGCAAAAATCATGGCCGCAAACACCGCCGGCCACTGAATGATCTTCCAAGTCATCGGAAAGACTGGACCAAAACCGTAGTGAGCGGCGAGCCACTCCGCGATCTTTCCACCCGCAACTACCAGCACGAGCGCCCCGATGATTAAAACGGAGAGCGCCATCGTCAAACCAATCGCAACCAACCGCTGCTTCCACCACGGTCGACTCTCCTTCAGATCGTAGGCCGTGTTGAGCGATCCGGTGATCGCTGTAAGTCCATTCGACGCCGCCCACAATGCCGCAAGCAGTCCAAACGACAACTTCCCGCCACTACTCGCCGCCGACACTTCATACATCGTCGTGTCGATCAGTTGAAACGCCGACGGCGGCATGATGCGCGCGAGGTAGTTAAAGAGCGTGTGGCGCGTTCCGGTTCCCGACCCAAGCGCAAAACCGATTATAGAAGTCAAAAAAATCAGGAACGGAACGAGCGCCAGAAGAAAGTAGTACGACAACTCCGCCGCTCGGCCAAACACGTTGTCTTCCTGAACCTCATTCCAAACACGTTTGGCTAATTGCAGCCAACTCAAACCGCCCAGTTTCCAAAGTGATGGCATTGCAGTCGTTCCCCCTCGATGTGCTGCTGTGATAGCAAAAAATAAGCCACACATTCATGTTGATCGTGTTAATCTGCGAAAGTCTCACTCCCGAGCCCAGGGCTATCTCAGACTCTCAACCCCTTGGAGGAGCTCAATGACAAAACAAAAGAATGGTTTGACTCGAAGACGTTTCCTCGAGCGAGTCGGCGTCGCGGGCGGCTCAGTCGCTCTGTACGAGACGATGACAGCGCTCGGACTGATCAACCTTCCGGAAGCATGGGCAGGTCCGCCCCAACTGCCTGCTGGATCCGGAACCGGAAAGAAAGTCGTGATACTCGGCGCCGGCATCGGCGGTCTCACTGCGGCCTACGAACTCGCAAAAGCAAACTACACAGTACAGATCATCGAAGTAACCGAAAGAGCCGGCGGTCGCAATCACTCCGCGCGGCGTGGCACCGTCCTCGAAGAGAAGACTGAAAGCGGCGAGACTTTCCGCCAGGTCTGCAAATTCGATGAGGGCCTTTACCTCAATCTTGGACCAGGACGTCTTCCGTATCATCATCGCAGAGTTCTTCATTACTGTCAGGTTCTCGGTGGCGGCCGCGTGGTTTACATAATGGAGACGATGGCAAACCTGTTCCAAACCAATAAAGCGTTCGGTGGCAAGCCGACAGTCCGTCGT
>Ga0105247_10000179_pt1 | contig 61933 bp, 58 predicted proteins | sample KBSS24metaG_FD_81519 | JGI IMG/M metagenome (GOLD analysis project Ga0105247, IMG submission 81519) | Switchgrass rhizosphere microbial communities from Kellogg Biological Station, Michigan, USA - KBS S2-4 metaG | ecosystem: Host-associated > Plants > Roots > Rhizosphere > Soil | place... | reverse complement strand
TACGGTCGTCCTGGTCCGGCAGGGTGAATTCTGGAGCCCGCGATCCAATTGCCAGCATGGCTTTTCCGATTTATGGCCCCGATTCACGGCAGGGAACTCGATCATAGCGAACTACGATGCTAGAATCGCGCGCCTTGTCTGGGGCGGTAGCTCAGTTGGGAGAGCGTCGCGTTCGCAATGCGAAGGTCGAGGGTTCGATTCCCTTCCGCTCCACCAAGTTTAGCGTTGATCAGTCAACTACTTACCCTTCGGCGCTGGTCACCCTCAGCACTGTGCGTGTGGGAGATTCGCGGGACTTGGTGATTTGGTTGGCCGCCTCCACCAGGTTCTCGATCTCCGGCGCGCTGTAATGCGTCGTGATCCTCCTCGCCTCATGGCCGAGCAGGTCCTGACGATCCTCAAGGCTAACTTTGGCCGCTCGTAAGCGGCGACCAAACGTATGCCGGAGGTTGTGAGCACGCACCCGCTGAAAGCCCATTGGCGGCCTTCTGCCGAGTTCCTTCTCGTAGCGGGCCGACGCCCGGCGCCGCGCGGCAATCCATCCGCTATTGCGCAGTGTGAGCAGTCGATCGCGTTCGCCTCGGAAGCCTTGGAACGTGAACACGTAACGCGGGTGCAGTCCCCGCTGACTGTCGACGATAGATTGCGCCACGTCGTTCAGGATCACGACCCGAGCCCTCCCGAACTTGGCCGGACCTCCTTCGGGTAGTGCGAATACCGTCCGCCGGATCTCAGGCGTGTCGAGCTCCGGCACCCGCTGCTCCCATGCCCATTCCAAGGCGCAGAGTTCCTCGTCCCGGAGCCCTGTGTTCAGATCAAACAGGGCCATCCTCTACAGATGCGTGGCGAGTTCGCTGAACAGCAGCCGCTGCTCCTGCCAATCGAGCGGGTAGGGAAGGCGCTTGTTGTACTTGCGCCTGTACTCAATCATCGGCGTCTCGGCCAGCCACGTTAGATTCGTCTTCTCGTCCCGCCACTTCCGAGCAGCCTCCTCAAGAACGCGAGCCGCTACACCGATATCCCTATCCACGGTCCCGATACAAATACCCTCTGCAGCGCGAAGTTCCCTGAAGGCATCGAACGACCCGTCATGGATCTCATCTAACATGAGATGTCCGATATACGGTTCGAGATTCTTCAGCGAAGTCGCGTCGCGGGATATTCCTCGACGTCGCACGTGCGCGGTCAGGTACTTCGTGGCAGCCTCCCTGAACCGACGCTTGGGTCGGACCCCAAGCTGCCGGGCTTTTCGGATGTCCTCGAGTCGTCTGGTGAGGTACGCGGGTCGCCCGCCGCAGGGGATTGGGCGCGGTGTATGGCTGAGCAGTCTCCCAGCGTGGGGCCATCAGACAATACCAATACCTTGAGTGGTATTGAAAGCCACCGGCTCGCCCTCGACGTATACCGCGATGGGCCGTAGCGTTCGATCCAACACCACGAGATCGGCCCATGCGCCGGGTTCAATTCGGCCGCGGTCAGTCCTTCAAACCCAGGTAGTCTGCCGGATTGCGCGACACCCGCGCGGAGGCATCTTCGAGCGAGAGGCCCATGTCCACGAGATTGCGAAATGCCTGATCCAGCGTCAGCGTGCTGCCAACCAGGGTGCCATCTGCCAGCCGTACGCAGCCGAGGTTCTTCGTACCAAGTTGCCGGCCCAATCGATACTCGCCGTCGGGCATGCCGACGACGGCTGTCGAATCACTCACGCATCAGGCTTTCGGAATTGCATGCAGTGCGGCGCGAAGAGCACCTGGATGCACGTGCACAAAGTCCGGGATCAGCTCACAGTAGTCTCCATGCGCAAGCGCGGCGCCCACGATGCCGGGAGACCGATGGTTCAACGGCGTCATGACGTTGAATAGATGCGTAAAGCCACACGCTCCGCCCTCGAGCGCCCGCAGACCCTCCTGGCTTTCTGCAAAGCGACAACGAGTTTGGCCCCACCTTACCCTCTAGCAGAAAGCGCTGATCACCATCGGCGCCGAAAATCGGACCGCAAACACGCGAGCGAGTGCGCAGATCCTCTGCAGCCGCCATGAAGCCGGGCCGTTCAACGCCTCGACGGTGTCGTCTGCAGCGCTGCGGCCGGTTGATATTTGTAGTGCCCTAAAAAATCCTGAATGACCGCGCCCATGCCGGCCTTGTCGAACACATAGAACAATTCGTTCGCGCGCGGTGCCCGCCGAAAATAGTCTTCCTCGGGCATGCGCGGATAGTCGGGTCGATGTGCAGTCACTGTCGTGCCGCAATTGAGCTGTTCATCGGGTGAGAGCCGCAGATCATGCATCGACTCCAAGGCAAACAGCTTGCGGATCTGCAGCGCCTTGGGTGTGACATGCGAGTATACCTTCTGCATGACGAGCGGCCGCTCGCTCGGTGGGAGTGATACCACGCTACCGGCGGGCCCATAAGGATAATGGTTCGCGTCAGCGTGATTGGTGTAGAGCAGGAAGTCTGGATTGCCTTGCCAGCGTGCAAGTGCCTGTACGACGGCCACTGCAGTGAATTCATGATCGGGATGAGTGTCCAGGCGCGGATCGGGCATGACCACTATGGCCGGATTCACCTCGGCCAGTATCTCGGCGACATCATCCACCAGGTGGCGCCAGCTGTTGCTACGTGTCGAGCTGGACACCAGTTTGCTCAAGTTAGCTCGCCGATACACCGCGACGTCGACATTGGTGCCGTAAACTTCCGGGACGGTTTGTTCGGGCGATTGATACATCGTGTCCAATTGGCCATCGAAATACCCGAGGTTGGCCGTGCGCTCGGGTGGAATGTTGCCTTGCCACGGAACCGTCACGCTATCGACGGCACGCAGATAACCTTTGAGCGAGTAATGTTCAGCTGGGTCGGCGACGTTGGCGCGATAGTTCATGTCGCCGGCATTGCCCGCGGTCAGGGTAATCACACTGGCCTGTCGATCGGCATACAACCCAAATGCTGCGACCTCGGCGTCATCGGGATGTGGCGCAATGACCAGAATGCGTTGCAGCAGGTCGAGTTGATTGTTAAACACACGCACGGTGCCGGTCGAGGCGGCAAGCGTTATGGCGTGCGTGCGGATGATGACCTCGGCGCCCTCAACGAGTTGCTCGCGTAACTCGCTCAAGTTCAGCCAACGCATACCGAGTGCATTGGCATCGAGATACTGCTCGATGCGCTGTGCGCCCACAGACACCTCAACCCAAGGAGCCTGCTCTGCGCCCCAACTGCGCACCGAAAGCAGGGCAGTGTCCCATTGACCGGTCAGTCGGGGCCAGTTGAAACGGATTCCATCGGCACTTCGAGCGAGTTGGACGCTCTGCGAGATACTGTCGTTTGCCGTAAACAGATAAGGTGTGTCGCTTTCTTTGTGTAAGGCAGATGCAGATCTCGCCGCAGGCGGTATATTGCCCGAAGTTGTTGATGGCGTTTGCGCTGCGCCGAGTTCCGCAACGATCACCAATAGCGCCACTGTTCCCCTGAACGCTGTGCTCATAGGCTCAATTCCGGTGGGCGAATGTACTGCCGCGGACAGTGCGAAATAGTCGCGGTGGCGGTGACGCATCCTGCGCGCAGCGACTCTGTTATGTCGTCGCTACGTGGGTGCGCTTGCAGATAGCCGGCATTGAAGGGATCGCCTGCGCCAATAGTATCGAACACCTGACGAAGCTGCGGCGTGCGAATAGAACAATTGATCGCGCAGTGCCATCGCTCCCCGCGCGCCCAACGGATCCTCACCATGTTGCCCGACGAGTCTGCAGGAGATCCCGGGTGCGCGTAGCGGAAATGCGGTGTTGCCACCGGAACCGCCAGAGCGGAGCCCGCTGCGCTCCATCGGTTCCCACTGCCGGCCGTTGACCAAATAGGGCCCATGACCACGTCGACGGTAACTGCGCCGATCACAATGAAGGGCGTGCGAGCAGGAGACGGATTCATTGAATACTCTGGCGAGTTTTGAAATAATAAACACAATGGATGGAAAAAATAAAGAAGTACGGCGGTGGGGGTGCGTTGAATGAGACTGGTCCCACCGATTCCGACAGAGGCTGGCAGTCGTCCGGCTTGTACTTCAGCCCGAAGCGATACGTGCCCTGACAGCAAGGAACTGGCCTCGCGCGAAGGCTCGAGCCAACGCCTGGTATCTCTGGACGTTCTGCGCGGGCTGACTCTGATCGGCATGATCGTGGTCAATTCGGCGGCTGCGCTGGAAAATTCCATGCGCACATTCGCGGTTCTCCTGCACTCGCAGTGGGAAGGCTTTACCGTTGCTGACAGCGTGTTTCCTGCATTCCTGTTTGTGGCTGGTGTCTCCATTCCACTGGCGCTGCGCAGAGAGGCGCAGCAACCGGCGTCCCAGCAGAACACTCTGCATATCCTTCAACGCAGTCTCATCCTCATCCTGCTGGGGTTTCTTCTGCACAATCTGGGTTCATTGGCCGATTTTTCCCGGCCACTGCGCCCGTTCGGCGTGCTGCAGCGTATCGGCCTGGTGTACGGAATCTGTGCCTTCTTGTTTCTGCGCACCGAATCGCGCATTCGACTGATCATGATTCCGATCCTGCTGCTGGGTTACTGGGCGCTGCTTTACGTACCCAGTCCCGACGGGCTTGCGACCGATCTGTGGCACCGCGGACACAATTTCGCAGCCGGCTTCGATCGTCTAGTGCTTGGCGATCATCGGTATGTCAAAGGGCCCGAAGGCTATGACCCGGAGGGTCCGTTGGGAGACATCCCCAGCGTCGCTCACTGCCTGATCGGCGTGGCGGTAGGTGAATACATCCGGAAAAACCGGGGCAGCAGCGCGGCCGTGAAGTTGGTCGTTGTCGGGCTGCTCATGGCGGCTGCGGGCGCTTGCTGGGGTTACATCCTGCCCGTGGTCAAAAGCATGTGGACGCCGAGCTTCGTCATTCTGAGTTGCGGCCTGACCATGGCGGTTCTCGGTGTTATGCATGCGCTCCTGGATAACCGGGAAACGACCGGGAGCAAGCCGCTCTTACCGTTCTGTCTCGCCTTCGGTATCAACTCCATCCTCGCTTACACCTTGCACGTGCTGGCATCAGGCATTCTGAGCGCCGATCTCTTCACGGTTCCGTACGCGTCCCTCGCCCCGTTGATTGGCGGTCAGGTGGCGGAGCTCGTGCCGATCCTTACCTTCCTCATACTGATCTGGCTGCCACTGGAGTATCTGCGGCGCAAGCGTTGGATCGTCAAGATCTGAGCGTGTGTACGGTTGATGCCCATCTCGGCGAGGCGCGAGCTGTGCGCGCACCTCCAAGACCAACGAGTGCGCGGCGAAGCCGCACCATGGAGTCGCCCGGCTCTCGGCGATGCTCGTGCGGTCCCTCGGAAGCTACTGCCGTATCGAAGTCATCGACGCTCAAGTTGGCCCGGCGATTCATTGGAAGTGCTCCTCGAACGAGCAGATGCCGCCATGTATGCCGCCAAGCGCGCGGGTCGCAACCGCGTTGAGATCGCCGCCGCGGACGCAGGCCCAATTGCGTGAGAGTGTGAAAGGCCTTGAAAAAGGGTGGAAATTCCCTTCAAGAAATAAGACGGATCGGGGCTGTCTTCAAGACGGTAGGCGAGCGCGACGCGATTGAGATGGGTGTTCCTTACAACGGACTTACCTGCTGGGAAGAGATGGATTCTTCCACGGTCGGAAGTTCGGATTGCTGAGAACCACAGAGTCGCCTGCAGCGAAGGCCCACCCGTCATTCTCGCCGATCTGTTTCACGCCATTTGCGGGAAGCACAAGTTCTCGCGTCTGAGGTGCCGCCCCAGGTCTCCCGAAAGTGGCTGTTATCGGTAGGTCCGAACCAGAGGCATTCTGCATAGTTAGCACCAGGCCGGATGCTAGTAGTGCGCGCCGGAGCCCTACGCGAACGGGCAGATCGGGCTTTGCCAGTTCATTGCTCTGCATCTGAAGCCGGGCCAGTTGATTGCGCGTCGCAATAATTTCAGAGCGGAGATCCATTGTGTACTTCACATACGGGACGCCTACTAACAACGCCCCGCAGAGGAAACCTAGAACGGATGGCGACAGGCGCAATGGATGGTTCCGGGCAACTCGCTCGGTCATGTTGTCTTCCCTGTGTTTACTTACAATGCATCCTAGGCGTTGACCTTGGCGTCATTCCGCGACACACGCCAACATTCCGATTTCGTACGTGTGACCACTCACACGTTTCCCCGTTGCTGCAATCGGTCTCGTCCCTGGTCGTCAGTAGTCCATCCTGACCATTGCAGAGGAGCCAAAGGGGGAAGCTCAAGCGACGTCTCGTTGACGACGACGTTCTGAGCTGGCCGGCTGCTATCGCCCCGGCGCAAAACTGGGAATGTTTTCTTCCAGGCGCGCGCCGCCTGGATTGTGAGTGCGGCGCAATAGTATGGTGTAAACGAATGAAGTGGCGCATGACCAGCAATGTTGATTTTCCCGCAGGCGAGACTGCTCGCGCCAAACAAGCGCGCCCGCAATATCTCTCGAAACGATGATGCATCAGCGTCGGCGGCGCAGCACAGACGCACGCACCGCAGTATCGGTGCTATGATGGTCCTGCTGGCGTCATCTCAGGTGTTGGGAGTTTCACGACCCATACCGCCCGCCGGTGCGGCATCTCGGAGCCCTTACGCCTGCGAACTAATGGACCTTAAGCTGGGCCGAATGGCCGAGGAGGCGTTATGGCACCGAAACGATGGCAGGACTTGGTCAATGGGGTCCTGGGTCTTTATATGTTCGCATCGCCATCAATCCTTGGATTCGCCGCACCGGGAAGCATGGCGACGCGGGCTGCGTGGATACTGGGCCTGGCGATCGTCGTTTTCGCGGCTATTGCGATGTATATGCCGAAGGCTTGGGAGGAAGCTCTCAACATCATCCTCGGTGTCTGTCTGCTCGCATCACCTTGGGGATTGGGCTACTCCGACCAACCGAGGCCGACCACGAGCGCCGTCGTGGTTGGATTGCTCGTTACCGCACTTGCGGTCTGGGCGATGCTCATGGACACCGCGGTCCAGAAGTGGTGGCACGAGCGGCATTTGACACGGTAGCCGTTCAGCATCAGACGATGAGCGGTGGGCTGGGCGGAGGAAATACCGCCCGAGCGCCGATGTTGACTCCCGTTCAACGTGCCGGGCAGTCACCAGGTGCAAGTCCTGCGTAGGGTGCCCAGAGCCCGCTCAGTATGGCCAGCGGCTTAATACTGGAGCGGGCACAGTCGATGCTGCCCAGCGCATGGACGACTTGGGCAGGGGGCGTCGCGAGGCTACCGCTTAGGCTTGAGGGTCTGGGAATAAGGACGTGGCGTTCGAAACGTTGATACGTCGATGCCAAAGGAGCGCGAGGTGCGGCCCAACTTTCTTGAGCGGCGTGCGCCCCGCATGTACGCCGCAGCGCTCACGCGGAACGGCAATTCAGCTACGGGTTGCCGCAAGGGTGCAAAACACGCGCCGGCGCGCGTGATCCTGATCGCAGCCGCAGCGCTGCTCGCCGCTTGCGAGCCCAACCCGCATCCAAACCCAGTGCCCCGAGTGCCGACGCCGACGCCAGAGCCGAATCGTGAACCTGAGCCGCCCGTGAGTCCAAAGACACTATCCATCACGGGCACTCGAATCCTTGTCGGAAAATGCGGAGGGCAGGGCACGCGGCAAGAGACGCAGACCTCGCCGACGGAATCGCGCGCTGGCGGCGAGGCCGGGTTCGAGCTGTGAGCCGCAGGCCTCGCTCGTCAACTCTATCTAGACTCTAGTGTCTGGCTCAGCAACTGATTGAGCGCGTCCGGGTCGAGCGGCTTCACGAGATGACGGTCGAATCCAGCCTGTTTGGTCCCGTTGCTTGTCGTCGTCCTGGCCCCAGCCGGTCTGCGCGACGAGGAGCACAGACTCCCCACCGGGACGTCGGCCAAGTCGCCGGGCAGTCTCGTAGCCATCGAGTTTGGGCATCCCAATGTCGAGCAGCCCGACCTCGGGATGAAATTCCTCCGCGATCTGCAACGCTCCTACACCGTCATACGCCGTACGGACCTCATGGCCCTCCATCGCGAGCATAAGGGCAAGGCTGCGGGCAGCATCGCGGTTGTCGTCGGCAATGAGGATTCGTGCGTGCGGGTGTGCTCCGGCGACTCTGTTGGTCGAGACAGGCAGGCTCGTATCGGGGCCCTTGCGTCGAGCAGAGCCAGTCGTACGGTAAACGAGCTTCCCATGCCGGGTCCATCACTGCAGGCGCTCACCGTCCCACCGACCAGTCAAAAGGAACGGCGCATTACTTCAATCTGAAACAAGGGGAGTAACTTTTCCGGACGCAGTCTGGTCCTAAGAAGAACCCTATGACGAACACCGTGCGCTGAAGGATCGGCTCGCCTTTTATGACGACAAGATTCCGCAGATTCGTTTGCGCCCCGAGTCGGTGAAACGGTGGCGCAAGGATTTCGAATGAGGTAGGCAGCAGCAGGTGGCTTGTAGCCGTTGCGCCGAATGGGCCCGAAGGCCGCGTTGAGTCGGCATCGAGTTTACGAGTTCGATTTCAGGAATGCGATGATTTTCGCACGGACGGCCTCATCGCTCACGCCCTTGAACGGCTTCATGTTGTTGTTGGGGACGACGGCGTCTGGATTCGCAATGAACTTGTCGAGCGTCGTCTCGTCCCAGTTGATTCCGGAGCTCTTGAGGCCTTGCGAATAATTTGAGTAGCCGGGCGCTGTGCCGGCCTTCCTGCCGATGACCTTGTTGAGGGAGGGACCGAGCCGATTGTCGCCTTCCTTCGCGGAATGACAGGTTCGGCAATTATTGTTGAACGCTTCGGGCCCAGCGTTGGCCGTTTCACCGCGTGCCGGGGCGGCGGACACGATCACCAGAGCGCCATAGATGAGACCGCACGCAAGTAGCGCCACAGTCGTGAAATTGCGATGGTGCATGGGCATCGGACGCCGTGCCACGTCCCCTCCGTCGATGGTTTCCACCCAAAATCGGGTGCGCGGACAATATCGCCAGCAAGACCCGGTTTCAATCGATAGGGCAGACTTGCGACATTGCTCGCCGAAAATGCCTTCGCGGTCTATCTCTTGCACCTTGCTGCAGGCTTGGGTGCTCGGGCGGCTCTATTGCGCCACGGGGAGGAATTCGGGAGTTGTGCGGAACATCCGCTGGCGCGAATTATGCTGCTGTGTCGGCAGCGTCATGAGAGTTAAGGCGCTCACGTTGAAACGGCCGTCGGGAGTACGAGCCGGTGCCCCATCGAGGTTCACGATGCGTAGACATAGAAGCTCGAGGTCGTCCCTGGGAGAGATCCACCGTTATTTCCCCGAATGGGCGGATCGACCGACCAGAGACGGCGTGCTGTGGGAATCCGATCGCAATTCCTACTCAGCTGGCGGTTACGCTGAGGAATTTGGTTATGCCAGCCAAGCGGGGTTGCCTCCGCCGGCTAGAGCGCTCCATGGCGATGCCGAACGCTCCGCGCAGTGGTGTAGCCAGACTGGGGCCCTTCATCCAGGCTATCCCGAGTGCTCCAAGCCACTCGACCGCGACAAAGTTCGACCCAGAGGCGCGCCGGTTTCAGGCGCGCAATCATCCGGCCCGGAACGCGTGCCGAGGCCGGCTGATTTCCGCGTCATTCGGGTCGGGCACGGCCACTCTGTCTCGACCCATGTTGGTCTCGTGAGGGAGTTCATATTGTTATGGAAGGTCCTCGGCATCCGCCACCTTCCGAAGCCGCACCGCTTCTGACTAGCGCGCCCGCGGGCGGTGCTAATGGGGATATATCGGACTGGCCATCTTGAGGTCCTCGTGCGCGCGGAAGGTCGGGCTTCCTTGAGCGCGGAACCTTGAGCTTCCGAATGCCACTATTTCGGAAGGGGTGCCGCTCGAAACCGGGGCAGGAGTAAGTCGTCCCGCTAGGCGGCTGCTCCTGAGGGCGCGGCGTCGAAGGGCCATCTTGATCCGGAGCGTTCGGCATCGTGCCTGAACCGGGCGATCGCGGATCTGCCTGGAACGGATGTCCGCCTCATCCCGTCACGGACTGCTGTGGACCACGCTCGGTATGTTGGTGGCCCTTTGTTATAGCGCTGTGTTGTGCCCTGATCTCGAAAGAGTGCTCCTCCAAGCACTCCCTCGCAACGTCGAGCTGCGCTTTAGGTTCGTTGTCATCGACATTCGCACCCACTCGCGACGAGCGAGGAAGGGGCGGTTTCGCTCGATGAGATTTTGTCTCGCGCGGCTGTTGCGCTGTACAAGGCGAAGAACTCTGGGCGGGATCTCGGTGGGCAGAAGCGTCAAGCGGTTTCTCGAGGGCGATAAGGTGTATGGTTACAACGCGCTCGGCGCAAAGAACGGGTTCTACGTGGAATACACGGTGTTGAAGGCCGTTGACATCGCTCCTTTGCCGCAGGGGCTCAGTCAAGGACAACACGGGGCGGTCTTTCTGGTCTGCATCACACGCACCACCGGCCGGGCTGAAGTCAGCCGAGCGCTCAACTACGCGTTTCCGCCGGGGGTTATCCAGGAGGTCGATCTGGGACGCCCCAGCTCGGCACTCGTGCGCAGCTTGATTGACAAACTGTTGCCGAAGTCTTCCCCCATGCATCGGGATGCGATCGGACGGTTCGTGCGCCAGTCGTACTTCGGGGCAGTGTTTGTCTGCACACTGTTGAGCTGCGAGCGCAAGCTCCCGCAAAGTTTCCAACCACAGTATCTACGGGATCACGTCTGCCGTCAGCCCTTAGCGGAATCCACACGGGAAGTGTGTCCGATAGAGACAGCTTTGCGGGGCCTGGCTGTTTACGCAGCACTGTCCCCGGTGCCGAAGGACAATGTGCAGGTTCGCGAACTCGCGGCGCAATTGAGCGGACTTGCGACTGAGCAAGTCGAGGTGCTGCTCAATCGGGTCCTTGCTGCAGGACTCTTCCAGGAGTATGGCCGTGCCCGCGTTCGACCCGTTCCGGATCTTTTCGGGGACTTGATTCTCGAGGAAGCCTGCCTGGATACGCAGGCCAAGCCCACTGCCTACAGCAGCACGCTCATCGATCGCGTCTTCGAACTTGACGCGCACGCGCGGTCGTGAACTGCGCCGACATTGGCCAACTGTTTGGCACCGCCCAAGATGTGGATTTGGTCAGCAAGCGCATCCTCGACCGCGCGCGAACAATCCCGCGCGAGAGCAAATGGGAGTTCATGCGACTGCTGCAAAGCTGTCAGCCGCTCACCGGGCGTCATCCGATGACCGTGGTCGAAGTCGCCCGCATACTAGAGTCGCGCGGAGCTCTGCGATCGACATGCAGATGCTTGCACGCCTGACCAGCAGATCTCATTGACCGATCCAGATGCCCGCTTTATGAAGACCCGCGAGGGCGGTGTTGTGGGCTACAACGTGCAGACTGCGGTGGAGGCCGAGCACCATCTGATCGTTGCGCACGAAGTCACCAATGACGGCGTAGACCGCGGTCTGCTGGCCACCATGGCGCAGAGCGCGCGCGAGGCGGTCGGCACGCAAGAACTCGAGGTGCTGGCCGACCGTGGATACTACAAGAGCGAGACGATCCTGGATTGCACACGCGCCGGCATGACGCCGATCGTGCCCAAGTCGATGACTTCTAACAACCTCTCCCGGGCCGATTCGACAAACAGGACTTTGTATTTATTCCTGAGGTCGACGAGTATCGGTGCCCCGCCGGCCAGCAGGCTATACGACGCTTCACAACGCTCGAGCATGGCTTAAACCTTCATAAATATTGGTCTTCCGCCTGCCCCAGGTGCTCCAGCGCCGCATCACCGACTAAGCTCGAGCACCCATCGCGATCACTGGAGAGCAGCAGGGTAGGCGTGTTCCCCGCCGCTGTCGATCTGGGCGGGTGCCATTCGTATAGGGGATGATACCGGCACACGCCGGTGACAACCTACATAGGAGCACCCCATGAAGCCTTACATTCTCAGCGTCTGCTATCCCGCCGGGTCCGCGCGACCGTCCGACGAAGTACTGGATAGAGTGATGCGCGACGTAAATACGGTAAACAAGGAAATAAAAGCCGTCGGCGCATGGGTTTTCGCCGGGGGCCTGTACCCGCCGAGCACCGCCACGGTGGTGCGGCCCAAAGACGGCGAGTTTCTCCTCACGGATGGCCCCTTCATTGAGAGCAAGGAGCAGATCGGCGGGTTCTCGATCATCAAAGTCCCCGACCTGGACGCGGCGCTGGACTGGGCCCGAAAGCTCTCCCGCGCCATCGGCACGCCGATTGAAGTTCGGCCAATTCAGGAGCACGGCTAAGACACACCCTCCGCTATGCCAGACCTTGCGATCCCCGAGATTGAGCGCGTATTCCGTCGAGAGTACGGCCGCGCGGTGGCCGTCCTGGTCCGTCACTTCGGCAACATCGACGTTGCTGAAGAGGCGGTCCAGGACGCTTTCACCACGGCAGTGCAGCGATGGCCGGCAACCGGGGTCCCGCCGAGTCCCGCCGGATGGATCATAACAACGGCCCGAAATCGTGCGATCGACCGGCTCCGCCGCGAGGCGTCCCGAGAGGATCGATATGCCGAGGCTGCACTTCTACAGGCCCCCGAAGAACCAGCCGAGGAAACCGCAGTGTCAGATGATCGCCTACGCCTGATCTTCACCTGCTGTCACCCCGCGCTTGCCGCGACCGCGCAAGTTGCGCTGACTCTGCGTCTGTTGGGAGGGCTCACCACGAGCGAGGTCGCGCGCGCTTTCCTGATTCCTGAAGTGACAATGGCCCAGCGGTTGGTTCGCGCGAAGGACAAGATCCGCGATGCAAACATTCCATTTCGTATCCCGAGCGAGGCGCACCTGCCGGAGCGCCTCCGATCCGTGCTCGCGGTGGTCTACCTCATATTCAACGAAGGCTACACGGCAAGTTCCGGCGACCGCCTGATTCGCGAGGATCTCTGTGCGGAAGCCATTCGCCTCGGGCGCCTCATTTGCGAGTTGATGCCCAACGAACCGGAAGCGTTCGGGTTGCTCGCTCTCATGCTGCTCACAGATTCGCGGCGCGCAGCGCGCATTTCCCCGGGCGGTGCAATGATCACACTTGCAGAGCAGAACCGCGAGCTGTGGGATCGCGGTCTCATCGCCGAGGGACAGGCTCTCGTCAGTCAAAGCATTCGGTACAACCGTCCCGGCCCGTACCAGATCCAGGCGGCAATCAATGCGGTCCACAGCGACGCGCCGACCGCTAAGGAAACTGACTGGCAGCAGATCCTTCATCTGTATGACCAGTTCATGTCGTTCGCACCAAGTCCAGTCGTCGCTTTCAACCGTGCGGTCGCGGTCGCCGAGCTCGACGGTCCCGAGACGGCCCTCGCTCTCGTCGACGGGCTCGGGATCGAGCTCGAGCGGTACTACCTGTTCCACGCGACTCGCGCCGACCTGCTTCGGCGGGTGGGTCGGTTAGCCGAAGCAGAATTGGCTTACAGCGCAGCTATTGCCCGCTGCGAGAACGAGGCGGAGCGCAACTTCATGCGGCGGCGGAGTCAGTCTCTGCACGAACCTAGATGAACCGTGTTAATTGCGGCCCAGGCGGCGGCACGACGTGTATTTGCGGCAGACGGGCGACCCGCGGCCTTGCTTGCGCGGCAGGGCGGGAAGAGAATTTCACCTACGCGCAGAGGACTATCGCATGTGGTGGAAAATGCCGATGAAAATGAAGGCCGTTGCCGCATCGTTGCTCGGATTCGCCATGCTGGTCGGTACGCAAGCCGCCTCAGCGAAGGGCTGCATCAAAGGTGCTGCGGTAGGCGCCGTGGCCGGACACGTCGCCGGCCATCATGCGGTGCTGGGCGCTGCAGCCGGTTGCGCCGTCGGGCATCACCTGGCGAAGAAAAAACAGCAGCAGCAACAGCTGCAACAACAGCAGGACCAGCCGAAGCCGCAACAGCAACACGGGGCGACTGCGCCAATCGTGTCATAGGACTGAGCTGCTCGACGGCGGCAACGATCCGGCCCTGTGCTATTGTGCATTGCAGCGTAAAAGCCACATCTTGAACTGGCTCTCACAAGCCGGCTGATTTTACCAACCCATTTCACGTAAGCCGGGGGCAGGCGACATATGCTTGCAGCGCCTTGATCGTAGGCCTTGCGCCGAAGCGCGTGTGGAGGCGATCAACGCCGAGTGCAGTCACTCGCAATCACCGCCGATCCCCCGCGGTGCACGCTCTGCTTGGGCCCTTTCCCCGCCCGGTGTTCCAACACTGTCCGGCTGCGGAGGGGGCCCATGTCATCTGGTCAAGAGATTCTCGCGCAAGACGAGATCGATGCATTGATCCACGGCATCGGCAACGGCGCTGTGCCCACGGAGGCGCCGCCGGGGCGCGACGAGGCGCGCCAATATAACTTCAGCCAGAACACCCGCATCGTCCGCGGGCGTATGCCCACGCTCGAAATGATCAACGAGCGGTTCGGGCGGTTGCTGCGTACCAGTATCTACAACCTCCTACGGCGCGCGCCGGCGATTTCGGTCGGTTCGGTACAGATACTCAAGTTTGCGGAGTACGTGCGCACTCTGCACCTGCCGACGAGCCTCAACTTGGTGAAGTTCTCGCCGCTGCGCGGCACGGGCCTGGTAATTCTCGATCCGAAGCTCGTATTTGCGCTGGTGGATCTGTATTTCGGGGGCAGGGGCCGGCACGCGAAGATCGAGGGCCGTGATTTCACGCCCATCGAACACGGGATCATCAACGCGTTGTTGGACAGTGCCTTTGCAAATCTTCGCGATGCGTGGGCGCACGTGGCGGATCTTACCGTCGAGAAGGTGGGCTCCGAGATGAACCCGCACTTCGCCAACATCGTCAGTCCGACGGAAATTGTAGTCGTCACGCGCTTCAGCGTTGAGCTCGATGGCTGCGGGGGCGACTTTCACGTGACGATGCCGTATTCGATGATCGAGCCGCTGCGTGAAGTGCTCGACTCGGGCATGCAGAGCGATCGCGTCGAACAGGATGATCGCTGGTCGCAGACCCTGAAGCACGAGGTCGGTGACGCGCCGGTTGAGGTGCGCGCTCTGCTCGGGCAAACGACGATAACGCTAGCGGACCTGATGAACATGAAGGCCGGGGACGTGCTGTCCACCGACTTCGCCGGCACTTTGACGCTGCTCGCCGAAGACGTACCCATGTTCCGCGGGACCTATGGCATGTCCCGGGGACAGCAGGCCGTAAAGGTGGGCGATCTCATTCGCCGCACCCGTCCGGCTACCGCCGATGAGCTCGTGTCGAAACGGCCGGCGGCCACAGCGGCGGCTTCTGCCGCCTCACCCTTGACCGCAACCTCCATGGGGGCTCGATGAGCAGTCAGCTCAGATTCCTGGTCGTTGATGACTTCTCCACGATGCGCCGGATCGTCAAGAACCTGCTGCAGGAACTCGGCTACGCCAACGTGCAGGAGGCTGACGACGGCAGCACCGCGCTGCCGATGTTGAAAACCGGCAATTTCGATTTTGTCATCACCGACTGGAACATGCCGCAGCTGCCGGGACTGGAGCTGCTGAAGGCCGTGCGCGCTGATCCGAACCTGACGCATCTGCCGGTACTCATGGTGACCGCGGAGGCGAAGCGGGAGCAGATCGTCGAGGCGGCCCAAGCGGGCGTCAGCGGGTACGTGATCAAGCCATTCACCGCCCAGACGCTGGGGGAGAAGTTGGCGAAGATTCTCCAAGCCCGCGCTCCCGCCCGGAGCTGACCCGATGCCAACTGCAGACGCACTGGGGCCGGTATGGGAGGACTTGCGGGCACTGAACGCAAGCCTGCAGCGAACGTTGGACGAATTCCGCTCGAGCTTCCATCGCGCCAGTGTGGCGGGAAAGGAGATGCCGGATGCGCGGCTGCGCCTGGACCACGTTCTCAAGCTGACAGAGGAGGCGGCACACCGCACGTTGGATCTGGTCGAGCGCTCAGGTCCGCTGGCGGATCGTCTGGCGGCCGACGCCGCCGCGCTGGTCGAGCCAATTCGAGCGGCCCGCGCGGCCTATCAGGGCAGCGGAATCGAGGACCTGCTCTCACGGGTGGAAACCTTTCTGGTGAGTGCCGAGCGCGACGGCGGTGCCGTCGGCGCCAACCTCGACGAAGTATTGATGGCGCAGAGCTATCAGGATCTGAGCGGGCAAATCATCCGCACGGTGATCAAACTCGTCGTGGAGTTGGAACGTACGCTGGCGCACTTTGCCAAGCTGGCCGGAGAGCGCCCTGCCGGCGAGGCAGACCCGGTCACGAAGCAGACCTCCGACAGCCATGGCCATGGGCCCGCGATCCCTGGTGCAACCGCCGATGCGGTCGGCGAGCAGGGGGATGTAGATGCGCTGTTGGCAATGATGGGCATGTAGATGATCCGGACGTTGAAGTGCATTCGTGAGGCGAGACCGTGACCGAAGTCAGTTCGAATAGCGCGCCGCTGCGCCTGGGCTCGACGAGCCTGCGGGATGTGACCGCGTTCCAGGCCGAGCTTGCGGAGCGGCTGGATGACAGTGGGACCGTGCAGATTGACGCAAGCGGGGTTGAGCGCATCGATACGGCAACCCTGCAGCTATTGGCGGCGTTCGTGCGCGATCTGCGGGGGGATGCTCGCCTGGTCGAATGGGTCGAGTGCAGCGCGGCGCTGCGGCGCGCAGCCCGGGCGCTCGGACTGACAAGCGCGCTCGACCTGACCGCGGAGCCTGGCTGACGCCATGGCAGAACTCGACCTGGCGCAATTCCACGATACCTTCTTCGAAGAGAGCTTCGAGGCGCTCGACAGCATGGAGGCCGCGCTCCTCAAGTTGGATGTGGGTGCGCCCAATCCGGAAGGTGTGAATACCATCTTCCGCGTGGCGCACTCGATCAAGGGTGGCGCCGGAATGTTCGGCTTTACCGACGTCGCCTCGTTTACTCATACGCTCGAGACGCTCCTCGATGAGTTGCGCTCCGCTCGTATGCAGGTGACTACCTATATCGCGGACCAGTTGCTTTTGTCGGTGGATGTGCTGCGCGCCATGATGCGCTCGGTGCAACGCAAAGAGCCGGTCGACATGCAGCGGGTCGCTGACCTGCAGTTCGATCTCGAGGCCATTGTTGCGAAGAAGGGTGATGGCTCGGCGCCTGCGGTAGCTCCCCAGGGAGCGGCCATTCCCGGGGTGGTCCCAGAGGCGTCCAGTGCAAATCCCGGAGTGGTTGGAGTGTCTGTGGGTGCCGAGCCCGTGGCAGTGGCTGCTGCCGCGACCGTCAGGCGCGGAGGCTGGGAGATTGGCTTTCGTGCCCTTCCGGAGCTGCTCCTGCGCGGTAATGATCCGCTCGCCATCTTCTCCAGTCTGGCAGAGTTGGGATCGCTGCAGGTAACGGTGAACATGGATGCTCTGCCGCGACTGCGCGAGATCGACGCGGAGCGCTGCTATCTGACATGGAGGCTGCAGCTGACATCGAATTGTTCGCGCGAGCAGATTGACGCCGCCTTTGATTGGGCCGCGGGTGATTGCGAGGTGACGGTTGTTCAACGTTCTGCTGATGTTGTGCCCAAGGCAGTGGCGCCAGCCGTGGTAGTGGTTGCCGAGCCAGCACCAGTACGCCCCTCAACAGCAACACAGGTCCAGGAAGCTCCCAAGGCGGCCGGCGCGGAACACAGCTCGATTCGCGTCAGCATCGAGAAGATCGACGAGCTCATCAATACAGTGGGTGAGCTGGTGATCACGCAGGCCATGCTCAGCGAGGTGGGCCGCAAGCTCGAGGGGCCGTTCGCCGAGCAGTTCCGCAGTGGGTTGAGTCAGCTCGAGCGCAACATGCGCGAGTTGCAGGAAAGCGTGATGCGGGTGCGCATGCTCCCCATCAGCTTCACATTCAGCCGCTTTCCGCGCATGGTCCGCGATCTTGCGCAACGGCTGGGCAAGCAGATCGAGCTGAAGATGACTGGCGAGCAGACTGAGCTCGACAAGACGGTGCTCGAGAAGATCGGCGATCCCCTGGTGCATCTCGTGCGCAATAGCGTCGATCATGGCATAGAGTCGCCGCAAGCCCGCATAGCCGCCGGCAAGTCCCCGGTTGGTACCGTCCATCTGGACGCCTGCCACCGCGGCGGCAGCATCGCCGTGGAGATTCGCGACGACGGTGGTGGCCTGGACAAGAGCCGAATTCTTGCCAAGGCTCGTTCACGCGGGCTTGTCGGGGCGAACGATGTCCTGACGGACGACCAGATTCACGAACTGATATTTCTGCCGGGATTCTCGACCGCAGAAAAGACGACTGATGTATCCGGCCGCGGCGTAGGAATGGATGTCGTACGCCGGAACGTCAAAGAGCTAGGGGGCAAGATCGAAATTGCCAGTGAGCTGGGCAAGGGCTCCCGGTTCATCATTACGCTGCCGCTGACCCTTGCAATCGTCGACGGCCAATCCGTGTCGGTGGGCACGGAAACATACATCGTCCCACTTACCTCCATCATCGAGTCGCTGCAGCTGCAGCCACATAACGTCAGCCGGCTGTCGGGCCGTGGCGAAGTATTTTCATTCCGCGGCGACTATCTACCGATCGTCCGCCTGCATGAGGTATTCGGTGTGAAGCCACGCGCACACGCGCTCCACGATGGACTCATCGTCGTCGCTGAGGGTGACGGCCGGCGCATTGGCCTGTTCGTCGACGAGCTTCTGGGACAGCAGCAGGTCGTGATCAAGTCGATGGAGACCAACTACGGGCCCATTGACGGGGTGGCCGGCGCGACGATTCTTGGCGACGGCTCCGTCGCGCTCATCCTGGATCTGACCGGACTCATTCGTGTGGCCGCGACGCGCGCAGCAGCCTGAATGCAGCCATTCCGCGCCGCACAGTATTACGAGGATTCACATACATGACAACCAATGCAACAGCCGGCCCGGATGCGGCGGTATCACAACAGGTACTGACATTCGTGCTCGGCAGCGAGACGTACGGCGTGGATATCCTGCGGGTGCAGGAGATCCGCGGCTGGTCATCCGTGACCAAGATTCCGCATGCACCGCCGCACGTATTGGGAGTGTTGAATCTACGCGGCTCGATCGTGCCGATCGTGGACATGCGCATGCAATTCAATCTCGAGCGCGCTGAATACACCGCCGTGACCGTGATCATCGTGTTGTCGGTGCAGTCGCGCACCGGGCGGCGGGATTTCGGTGTGGTGGTTGACGGCGTGTCCGATGTCGTGAACGTCAATGCCGCCGAGGTCAAACCTGCTCCCGACCTGGCTTCCCGTGCTGCGACCGAGCACATCCGCGGCCTGATGCCGGTCGCGGAGCGAATGGTCGTTTTACTCGATATCGATCGCCTCATTGGTCACGAGATGGGCGCGCTGGGCGACGCGCTCCCTGAGCCGGCATCACCGGCCCAATCCGCGGCCTGACGCCGATCCAACTCGATCACACAGAGGACTTCGTCTCATGAACTGGTTCAAGAACTTGAAAATAACCGCGAAACTCGCGCTGTCCTTCGGCGTGCTGCTCGCAATCATGGCCTTGGTCGGCACGGTCGCGATCCTGCGGCTGAATGGCGTTGCCGCCGAATCGCACGAAATCGCGCGCAACTGGCTGCCGAGCGTGGAGTACCTCAACGAGATAAACACGATCAAATCCGACCTTCGCGTTGAGCAGTTGCGCTATGCAACAGCAACTACGCCGGAGGAGCTCGCGCAGTTCGAGAAGCGCATGCCGGAGGCCATTGCGGATATTGAACAGAAGAAGCGGCTCTACACTCCGTTGATCTCGGATGCAACCGAGCGCGCCATGTGGGACGAATTCGATCGCCAGTGGCAGGCCTACATCACGTTCTCCAACAAGCTGATTACCGTCGGGCGGCAGGGCAAACACCAGGAAGCCTGGCAGATGATGGTGGACACCCGGGACACTTACGTCGCTCTTGGCACCGCTTTGAGGAAGGACGTTGAATTTAATGTCTCGGGGGCGAACGATGAGGTGAAGAAGGCGGAAGACATCTACTCCAGCTCCCGCACCATCCTCATCGGGCTGATCGTCATCTCGATGGTCGTTGGCGCGCTGCTGGCGCTGGCGGTCGGGCGTTCGATCGGACAGCCGCTGATCGGCATCATCGAGATCTTCAAGAAGATTGCGGCCGGCAAGCTCGATAACACCATCGAGGCGAACCGCCGGGATGAGCTGGGCGTGCTGCTCATGAATCTCGATGACATGCAGAGCCAGATGCGCAAGCTGCTGGCGGAGAGTCAGGGTCAGCTCGCGGCCATCAACCGCGCGCAAGCCGTCATTGAGTTCGACCTCAAGGGCGTTATTGTGTCCGCCAACGAGAACTTCCTCAACGTCATGGGCTACCGGCTCGAGGAGATCAAGGGCCAGCACCACAGCATGTTCATCGACGCCGCGTATCGCTCGAGCGATGATTACCGGCGCTTCTGGGAAAAGCTGGCGCGCGGCGATTACGAAACAGCCCAGTACAAACGCGTTGGCAAAGGCGGCAAGGAGGTCTGGATCCAGGGCAGCTACAACCCGATTCTTGACGCCACCGGTAAGCCGTACAAGGTCGTCAAGTATGCAAGCGACGTGACTGCCCAGGTGAAACTGAGCCAGCAGATGGAGGAATCGGTCGCCCAGACTCAGCAGATCATCAAGGGTGCCACCGAAGGCGATCTGGCCAAGCGCCTCGATGTGCGCGGCAAGAGCGGCGAGCTCGCGAAACTTGCCGAAGCCATCAACTCCCTGCTGGAGAGTGTTGCCGACATCGTCTCGAACGTAAAGCACTCGGCGGGCGAAGTGCTGCGCGGGGCCGAGGAGATCTCCCAAGGTAATGCCAACCTCTCGCAGCGCACCGAGGAGCAATCCTCGTCACTGGAAGAGACCGCCTCGTCCATGGAGGAGATGACCTCCACGGTGAAGCAGAACGCGGATAACGCGGGCCAGGCAAACCAGCTCGCCACTGCAGCGCGCGATCAGGCCGAGAAGGGTGGGGCTGTCGTCGGCAATGCGGTGAAGGCCATGGCTGATATCAATGACTCGTCGAAGAAGATTTCCGACATCATCAGTGTGATTGACGAGATCGCATTCCAAACCAACCTGCTGGCGCTCAATGCCGCGGTCGAGGCCGCGCGTGCCGGCGAACAGGGACGCGGTTTCGCAGTTGTCGCAACCGAGGTGCGCAGTCTCGCCGGCCGATCTGCCACCGCGGCCAAGGAGATCAAGGAGCTGATCCAGGACTCCGTGCGGAAGGTGGAGGACGGCTCGCTGCTCGTCACCCAGTCAGGGCAAACGCTGGAGCAGATCGTCCTGTCGGTCAAGAAAGTGTCGGATATCGTCGCGGAGATCGCGGCCGCATCGCGCGAGCAATCCTCTGGTATCGAGCAGGTCAACAAGGCCGTCATGCAGATGGATGAGATGACGCAGCAGAACGCTGCGCTCGTGGAACAGGCAACCGCCGCTTCCCAGTCGATGGCCGACCAGGCGCGTGACCTCACCAAGATGATGGACCGGTTTCAGGTGGGCGAAGCCGGCGCCGCAATCAGGGCCAGCCGTCCCGAGCCGGCGCCCGTTGCCAGGCCCGAGCGGCGCTCGGCCAACAGGCCGTTCGCGGGCAAGCCGCGGATGGCTGCCAAACCAGCCACAGTCGCGCCCAGCGAGGCGCCGGCCGCGCGCCGCAAGGCAGCCGCCAATGGTGGCGATGCCGATTGGCGCGAGTTCTAGAGGAAGCGACGCTCATGACAAGAATACTTGCAGTAGATGACTCGCCGTCGATGCGCCAAATGGTCGGAGTGACCCTGAAAAGCGCTGGTTACGAGGTGGTGGAGGCATGTGACGGGCGCGAGGCACTCAACATCGCCAAGGAGCAGCCACCCGTGGACCTCGTCATAACCGACGTAAATATGCCGAACATGGACGGCCTCACGTTGGTGCGGGAGCTACGGCTGCTTCCGCACTACCGCGGGGTGCCGCTGTTGGTGTTGACGACCGAGGCGAGCCCGCAGAAGAAGCTGGAAGGCAAAGCGGCCGGAGCCACTGGCTGGGTGGTGAAGCCATTCAGTCCCGACCGGCTGCTCGCCACCATTGCGCGGATTGTGACTTGATTCCTACATCCCGACGGGAAAGGTTGAACGAGATGGCGCCCACCTACCAGAACATCGATGCTGCCCAGGCGATTGCGGCCGCGGTCGCGCAGGTTGAGCTCGCAGTACGCGAAGTTCAGCCTGCCGTCGAGGAGCTCGGCGCGCTCATCGACCGCATGGCAGGGGGGCTGGGCGCACTGCGGACTCTGCGCTCGCAACCAGCGGATCCTGAGGCGATCTCCGTTTTTCCCGACGAGTTTGGCCGGCTCGTGGGAGGGTTGCAGAAGCACGTCAACGGCAGTATCACTCAGCTGCAGTTCTATGACCGGCTGGTGCAGCACCTGGGACACGTTCAGGACTTTCTGACAGGTGCTGCCGGTCAGCTCGCAAACGCAGTAGACAGGGAGGACGATGCGTGGGGCGCGCTGCGTAACAAGCTGCGCGTGCGTCTCATCTCCGAAGCCCAGCGTGAGCTGTTGGACGCGGTTCTGCCGCCACCCCAAGGTGCTCAGTTCAATTCTCACCAGGCACGCGAGGAGCACGCGGCCCAGGGAACGGTCGAGCTGTTCTGACATGGAGGTGCGGCTGCGGGAATTTGCGTTCAGCGACGAGGACTTCAATTCGCTTCGTACGCTGGTACGCAAGCACACGGGTATAAGTCTTTCGGATTCCAAGCGTGAGTTGGTGTACGGCCGCCTATCGCGGCGTCTGCGTGCACTCGGACTGCGGTCGTTCCGCGACTACCGCAATGTACTGACCGCCGATCCGGTAGGGCAGGAGATGGTCGAGTTCTGCAACGCCATCACGACCAACCTGACGTCGTTTTTCCGAGAGTCGCACCACTTCGATTATCTGCGTGACCAGGTCCTGGCGCCGCTGGGGTCGCGCCCGCCAGGGCAGCGCCTTCGCATATGGTCCGCGGGCTGCTCAACCGGCGAGGAGCCTTACTCGATTGCGATGACGGTTCGTGAGTCGCTGCCGCAAGCGGCCCGTCACGACATCAAGATCCTGGCTACGGACTTGGACTCCGATGTCCTCTCCCGGGGCCGCAGGGGTGTGTACGCAGAAGACCGGGTCAAGGGGATGTCCCAAGCGCGTATCACCACGTTTTTCCGGGAGCAGCGCGCGGGCGGCACGTCGAGCCTGGCAGTGACGCCCGACATCCGGGAGCTCATAACCTTCAACCAGCTCAATCTGATGCACGAGCTGCCGATGCGGGGTCCTTTCGATGTGATCTTCTGCCGGAACGTCGTGATCTATTTCGACAAGGACACGCAGCGCGACCTGTTCCGGCGCTTCGCTCAGCTGCAACGGCCCGGCGACGTCCTGTTTCTGGGACATTCGGAGAGCATGTTCAAGGTGTCTGATGCCTACACGCTGGTCGGCCGCACGATCTACAGGCGGAACGAATCATGATCAAGACGGGCGCGCCTGGCAGGCTACCCGGGAACGAGCCGGCGCAGGCCTGTCCCGCGACCCTGGCGGGTTTCGGACACATTCAGCGAAGCTGGGATCGGCACAACGAGCGTTGGGCCGCCCGGATCCTGCCGGGCGAATACTTTGTGACCCGCAGCGACGAGATCATCACGACGGTGTTGGGATCGTGTATCTCGGCCTGTGTGCGTGATCCGGGCCTGCGCGTGGGCGGCATGAATCATTTCATGCTGCCGGAGGACACCACCCAGGGATCGAGCAACTGGCTGGATCCGCGGGCCGGCCTTGCGACGCGCTATGGCTCGTTTGCGATGGAGAGTCTCCTCAACGACCTGATGAAGCTCGGTGCGCGCCGCGACCGGTTGGAAGTCAAGCTCGCCGGCGGAGGGCGGATACTGGCTTCGATGACCGATGTAGGTGAGCGCAATATCCAGTTCGTCCGCAACTGGTTGAGTATCGAAGGACTGAAGATCGCCGGTGAGGACGTTGGTGATTCCTATCCGCGCCGTATTCAGTACTTCCCCGCGAGCGGCCGTGTGCTCATGTTTCGCCTGCGTAGCCCGGATCACAGCGCCGTGGTCACCCGTGAGAAGGAGTACCTGTCCAACCTGCAGCGCACACCGGCGGGTAACGACGTGGAGCTGTTCTGATGGACGGTGGTGTAATTCTGACAGGGATGGGTAAGGATGGTGCGATAGGTCGCTAATGGCGTTAGGGCAGGGGGGAACCGTCCGAACGCCGCCGTACCTGATCTGTCTCGTTGTGATGCTCCACTTCTAACAGCAGCCGGTTGGGTGGTATCTTCAGGAACCTGTAGATACGGCGCGATTGCAAGGAGAGACGAAAGTCGGGAATCAACTCGACCTGGTCGCCGAGCAACCCTGAATTGATCTCATGCACCAGGCGAGCCTCGCCCGTCAGGCGTGAGCCGAAGTTCAGGTTGTCAAATTCATCGAAATAAATCACCGCGCCATTGGGAATCCGGTCCACCAGCCGGGTCAGGACGGTCCGGGCGGAAGAATAATAATCGCAGTCCACCCAGATCAGAACGGGTGGCTCATCCGCCAGGCTGTTCAGGAACGCGGTATCGAGTGACTCCTCGAAATAGCCGCGGTGAATCTGGTAGTTCGAGTAACGCTGTGCGCAATAGCGCTCAAGTGCCTGATAGTTGCCACGGAACTGCCCGGCAGCCCAATCGTCGCCATTCCACCAGTTCCGGTCGCGCGGATCACTGGAAGCGGGCATGCCCTCGAAGCTGTCGAAGGTGTGCACGGTCACCCTGCGCTCCAATCCCAGGTAACGGGTTGCATACAGAAGCTTCACGAACGAGTAGCCGTCCGACGTTCCAAATTCTAGAACCGAGAAACGTCCGGCTGACGATTGAGCGAATTCGCGCAACACCGCGTACACGTGGTCGTACCGGTAGAACGAGAACAGAGCATCCCGCAGTGCTCTGCGCGGCCGGTCGATGCAGTTGAGGTAGAAGGCGGTCTTCAGATACTCGCCGGGCAGCAGGCAAGCAAACCCGTGCAGCAACCGGATCATTCCGGGGCGCTTGGTATAGTCACCCGTCTGCACGGGCTGGCTCATGCTCATGCTGTTTCGCACCACCCTGGGAAGGTCGCAAGAACTATTCCCTCAGTGCTGGACCTTACTCCAGTTAGACCGATTGCAGCGGCGGAGTTTCAACGGTCTTGGGCGGTGTCAGAGTTTGCAAACAGCGCGCGCTCCAGAAGCGGCTGCGGTAGGGGTCCAAACTTCAGGGCCTGGTCATGAAATGATGCAAGATCATATTGTGGGAGAGCGCCGCCGCAAGCTTTGGCGTGCACTGCCCGCCAGCCGTAATACCCGATCTCATCGCCGCCAACCATGCCGGGCTGGACGAAGTAACGGTCCACATCTGTTTCGCACTGCTCCAGGGGTTGGGCAGTCAGTTCCATGAGCGTCTGGATGGCCTGTGTGCGGCTCCAACCGGAAACGTGGATTCCGATGTCGGTGAGCATTCTTGCAACTCTGAACAGGCGCGCCTGCAGGTAGCCGATTTCACTCAAGGGCTCATCGCGGTAGACGCCAATGCGCTGGGCGAGTGTCTCGGCGTAGATCGCCCAACCTTCGGAGTAGCCTCGCGGCGTCAATTGTTGGCGCAGCGGGTGTAACTTTGCGGCTTCCTGTATGGGCAACTGCAGCAAATGACCCGGAAGTGTCTCGTGGTAGGTCACCGACGCAAGTGACCATGTTGGACGGTTGCGGATGGCGTGCAGATCGACAAAATAGACTCCGGGCCGTGCTCCGTCCGCAGATGGTGCCACGCGGTACCCGATTCGACCGGCGAGCTCTTCACTCGCAGTCAGTCTGCGCACCTCGATGTTGGTGTTGATAACAGTCTTGAAGAGCGGCTGCAGCGCCGGAAGCATTGTGCGGATACGCGCGTTCATATCCGCGACGGCGCGCGCTTTGCCGGCGTCGCTGTCGGGGTAGAGATAGCGCTCATCATTTGCAAGGCTGCGCAGACGTTGGCCGACCGGACCGCGTTTGAAGCCAACCTTGCTGAGAAGTACATCGGCACGGGCGTGCAGGTCGTGTACCTCCGCGGAGCCTTGGCGTTTGAATTCGGGCACGTTGGGCTCGGTGGTGGCCCCTACCCGCAGCGCGGCTGAATAGCAGTCATCACAATTCTTGAGGCGACTGAGCCCGCCATCCGAGGATGCCCGGCTACGAAGCGACTCGAGCAGCGCGATCTGCTGCGCCAGCTTTGGCAGCACCTCCTTATCGAGGGTGTCGCGTGCAGCCGCGCTGGGGTCACGCACAGACTCAAGAATGTTCCGCGCCGCGAGTTTGGCCTGCTGCGAGCGCATTCGACTGAGGGTACGTTCGAGAATGAAGTTCGGAGGTACGACACCCGCCGCTGCATCACGGCGAATGCGCTCGCTCTCGCCATCAAGGTTGCGGGCAAAATCCCGCAGCCGCGATACATACACTTCGGTCTCGTTACTGTCCGCCGGTGGCCGTTTGCTGCTGAGAAATTCCGGCGCATCCAGATATGAGCCAGCCAGGTGATTCACAACGTACGGGCTGATGCGCCGGTCGAACCGGCCGCAGGTAAAGCGCTCGCGAACAATCGCTTCGGCCCGCACACTGAACAACACGGCTTCGTAGTCGAGCCGCCCGCGCATGGACAGACCGGCAGGATCGAACTTTACGAGGTCGGTGAGGCTCTCGGCATTCGCCCGCATGCGGCGCGCCTGGCCGTCGGGCGTCTCATCGTCGAGCCGCATCCGGGACTGCGAGAGGGTGCCCGAATCACGGCCGAGCATCACGGCGAGTTGTGGAGAAATCTCAAGAACACGCTCGAAGAGCGAGTCGAACAACATCTGCAACCGTTGATCGGGAACGGCCTGCGCTGAGGCCGGGGGAGCGATCGCGCCCACGGCGAGCAGCGCCGCACTGTTGAACAAGAACTCGCGACGCGATCCGCTCATGGTCCGTAGCGAGCCGGTCGCCCCCTCTTGGTCTTCATCTTCTCCCGTGAACTCCCAAAGCGGGTTCGGCGCGCAAGTGGGTCCAGAAGGGCAGCCGCGATCTTGTAATGCGCTCACCCGGGCGTGCGCCCAAAACCGTTCAAAGTGATCCGCCCGCCTCGCAGTTCCCCACAGTCAGCTCCCCGACCCTTACCCGCCCCCAAAGGTGCGCCCCGTCCGGGTGAGCGCATTACAAGATCACGGTGGCCCGGGACTGATACCTATCGCCCTTCCTATCTCCTTCTTGTGTGCAAGGTATTGCAACACCTTACCGCCCGATAGGAAAGGGGCACGGACTGGGAAGTGATTGAACAGTCGATGCTGATGCCCTCAGTCGGTAATGATGTCCCGGTAGGCATGCCACGTCGCATGCCCTAGAACCGGCGCAACGACGATCATCCCAAACAGGAACGGCAGGAAGCCAACCACGGTGAGCACCACGATGAGCGCGGCCCACACGATCATCGCCGGCAGATTCCAGAAAGTCACCTTGGCACTGATCCACATGGCGTCGATCGCACTCGCGTGGCGGTCAATGATCAGTGGCACGGCGACTACGGACAGCATAAACACAATGGCTGCCAGCACGGCGCCGGAGCCAAGGTAGGCCAGCATCTGCGGCCGGCTCGAGTCATCCGACAGACTACCCCACAGCGCGTCGCCCAAACTCGGTGCCGACGCATGCAGTGTCGACTGCAGCAGCATCCCCGACAGCACGAACCACGTAGCCGCCACAATCGCGAGTACCACCCCGAACCACAACAGACCTTCTGGGTTTCGTGTCATACCCTGAAGTGATTCATCGAACCCAACAGGCTCGTTCGCGGCCCGCCGCCGCGACAGCTCGCAAAGCCCTGTCGTCATGACGGGCCCAACGAGCAGATAACCTGAGATCGCCGCAGCGACCAGGTAGGGGTGACTGCTGCCGAGCATCAACAGTACAGCGCCCAGCGCCGTTATCAATGCACCATGCGCGAGGCTTGCCGATTTCATGTGCCGAAAATCGTCCCAGCCGTGGCGCAACCACTCAACCGGCTGGCGCGCTGACACGTGGCGGATCCCGACGTGAAGAAAGTGATGTCTGCCTAGAATGATGTGGTTGGCCATCGAGGTCTCCTGCAACGTCATGCGTTGCACCTGCTAAGCAGGCATTTGCCCGCGCATCGCCCCTCGAGCAGTCCACGGACTGCCCACGCGCAGCTCACCCCTGTCCTCGACGGCGAAAGCCCCGACTGGGTCCCGACCCCGGCATCCGGGCTCGACGGCGACGACTGCGGCCAGCAGGTCGCGCCGCTTCATAGTACGCCTGCCTTTTATCCATGGCCACCTGCGGTCTGCACACTCTTGACGCCTAAAAGATCGCGACCTGAAACAATTTGAGACCGGCGGTTTTGCCCCGTGGGAGTGCCATGAAATCGATTGCGCGTCGGGGCGCGAAGTCACGCTCGACCGAATCACGGTACAATGGGGGACCGTCCCCGTAGCTCAGCGGATAGAGCACTCGCCTCCTAAGCGAGGGGTCGCCGGTTCAATTCCGGCCGGGGACGCCACACCCCACCGGCTTGATCTGCCGCTGGCGGTCGAGCGCGGGGGAATATGGATCGTATCTGGACGAATCTAAATGGGTTGACGCAGTCGGCCATCGTCGTCATCACCCTGATCGCGATTGTTTTCCACGTTCAGTGGACCCGCCGCAATACTGCGCTGGGGCCAACTTTCCTCACCACCCTCGGGATCTTCTTCTGCTTTACCGGAATTGCCTGGGGGCTGCTCAATTTCGATGCCAGTGACGTCCGTTACAGCATCCCGCGGCTGCTGGAGGGGATCCGCACGTCTTTCTGGGCATCAGTGGCGGGAATTTTCTGGGCGCTGACCATCAAGGCCCGCCTGGCAATCTGGGGGGATGCGAAGCTCGCGGTCACTGCGAACAACCAGCAGGGCGCCACGTTGAACGACGTCGCCGAATACCTCGCCCGGCTCAACAGTGCGCTGGCGGGCAAGGAGGACTCGACCCTGCTCGGGCAGATCAAGCTGCTGCGCAGTGATTCGAATTACCGTCTGGATCGCCTCAATGCCACTTTTGAGTCCTATTCGGAAAACATCGCGGCGGCGAATTCCCGCGCCCTGGTGCAGGCGTTGCAGTCGGTGGTGCGCGATTTCAACGCGCAGGTCAACGATCAATTCGGCGAGAATTTCAAACACCTGAACGCCGCGGTGGAGAAGCTCGTTACCTGGCAGGCACGCTACGAGCAGCAGCTGGCGAGCCTCGTTGCCCAGGAAACCGAAACTCGCCAGTCGATGACCGAGGCGGCCGCCCGCTTTACCGAGCTCGTGAAGCGGTCCGCCGAGTTCACTGACATCGTCGTGTCGTTGAAGCGGCTGCTGGTGGCGCTGAATACCGAAAAAGAGCAGTTGAACTTCTCGCTGTCCACGCTCGGTGAGCTGATCAACCATGCCTCCAAGGGCTTGCCGACCCTGGAGCAGAACATCACTGCAATGACGCACCAGGTGGAGCAGGGCGTGAAGGCCAACCAGGAGGCCATGACGGCCATTCTCAGGAATGCGGCCGCGTCGATCCACGGGTACAACCAGCAGCTGACGGCGTTGTTGGCTGCGAGCATTGCGGCCGCCAACAAAGAGCTGGCGGACTCGCTCGGGCGGCAGATTTCGGGGAGCCCGGCGGCGCAGAAACACGTGCAGGACGCGCGCCGGTGAGCGGCGCGCGCGGCTGAATCCTCGAGGGCATGACAATGGACGGCGAGCTTGGACAGAACAGTGTGGCAGTCGCGGAGGAGAGTCATTGGATTCCCCTGAGCGACCTGATGACCGGCCTCATGGTCATTTTCCTGCTGATTGCAGTGTCCTACATGATGCAGGTCGAGGCCGATGCGGCGCGGATCAAAAATGTCGCCGTCGCGTACAGCGAGATCAAGGATGCGCTGTTCGAGGACCTCAACAAGGAGTTCAGGCTGGATCTGCCCAAGTGGAAGGCGCAGCTGCTCAAGAACGACCTGACCATCCGCTTCTCGGAGCCGGAGGTGCTGTTCGCCACCGGCAGCAGCGAGCTCAAGCCGGAGTTCCAGGCCATTCTGCAGGACTTCTTTCCGCGCTACATGCGGATCCTGACCTCACGCAAATACCGCGACTCCATCAGTGAAGTGCGGATCGAAGGCCATACTTCCTCGGACTGGAACGGGGTTGCCTCCCCGGAAGATGCCTACTTTCTGAACATGGAGCTGTCGCAGGCCCGCACCCGGTCCACGCTCGCCTATGTATTGAGCCTGCCGGCCGACCACGAGCAGGTTGCCTGGTTGCGGCGGTTTGTGACCGCCAATGGTCTGTCCTCATCCCGCCTGATCCTGGACAACAAGGGTGTGGAGGACGTCGCAAGGTCCCGCCGGGTGGAGTTCCGGGTTCGTACGGATGCCGAGACGCGCCTTACCAAGATTCTCGAGGTCAGCAAGTAACCGCCCCGATGGAACGCGCCAACCTCATCTACCGGCATACGGTCGTAACCCGGATCCTGCACTGGTTGAATGCACTGTGTGTGTTCCTGGTGCTGATGAGTGGCCTGCAGATCTTCAACGCACATCCGCGCCTGTACTGGGGCGAGTACGGTGCCAATACGGATACTGCCTTCATTCAGCTCGGCAACCAGCATGCGCCGGGGGGAAAGGCGTTTCCACCGTGGGCCACCGTTCCGAGCTGGCAGGATCTGGCCGGTGGGCGGCGGTGGCACTTCTTTTTTGCCTGGGTGTTGGTCTTCAACAGTGCCCTGTATCTGCTCGTCAGCTTCGTCAACGGACATGTACGGCGCGACCTGGTGCCGAGCAGGGCCGAGATCTCTCCACGACACCTGGCGCGCGAGCTGTGGAATCACCTGCGCCTCAAATTCCCCTTTGGCGCTGCCGCCAGGCACTACAACTCTCTGCAGAAGCTCGCCTATCTCGGGGTGATCTTCGGGCTGGCGCCCATGATGCTGATCACCGGGCTCACCATGTCTCCCGGTATCGATGCCGCCGCACCCTGGCTTCTCGACCTGCTCGGTGGCCGTCAAAGTGCCCGGACGCTGCACTTCCTGACTGCGATGCTGATTGTGCTCTTCATCATCGTACACCTCGTCATGGTGGTACTGGCCGGTCCACTGAATGAGCTGCGCTCGATGGTGACCGGCCGCTTCGAAGTGCCACCGGATAGAACCGAATGACTGCTCGAATTCTGACACGGCGCCAGATGTTGTTGCGCGGATCGTCCGTTCTCGGCGGACTGCTGCTGGCTGGGTGCGATCGGCTGACGAGCGCGCCGTCTTTCCAGCGTGTGTTGGAAAGTGCGGAGGGGCTCACCTATCGCAGCCAACGTCTGCTGCAGGGATCGGGCGCGCTCGCGCGCGAATTCCGCGAGTCGGACCTGTCACCGGTATTCAGATCGAACGGCACGAGCTTTCCGGATTCGGACCTGTACCTGCGGCTGCTTGAAAATCAGTTTGCCGACTGGCGTCTGTCCGTCGGTGGTCTCGTCGCCAGGCCCCTCAGCCTGCCATTGACTGCGCTGCGTGCGATGCCCGCGCGCAGACAGATTACCCGGCATGATTGCGTCGAAGGTTGGAGCGCGATCGGAAAATGGACGGGAGTGCCCCTGAGCGCTGTCCTCAAACTTGCTCAGGTGCTGCCTCACGCGCGCTACGTGGTGTTTCACTGCGCGGACTCTCTCGGCGGATCTGAGGCAGAGACTTATTATGAGAGTGTCGATCTGCTCGATGCTTTCCACCCGCAGACCCTCCTCGCGTACGAGCTGAACGGCAAACCCCTTCCCGTTCCGAATGGTGCGCCACTTCGGCTTCGCGTCGAGCGTCAGCTCGGCTATAAGCAGGCCAAGTACATCATGGGCCTGGAACTGGTCGCCGCTCTTGGCGGCATCCGCGGCGGTAAGGGCGGTTTCTGGGAAGATCGCGGCTACGAGTGGTACGCGGGTATCTGACGCGCGCGATCTAACAAGTTCCGTACACCAACTGACGCCCCAACTGACGCAGGATAGAGAGCGTCGTGTTGGGTCAAGCGCCGTTCGGCCCGCGTTATTTCGCGGTGTCCGCTGTCAACACGAGCGGAGTCGAGAGCGCTCTCACCGAGGTCCTGAGCGAGCCCTTAGAAGTCCTCCTCCCCTAGAGAGGGTTGCGGACCCCGTTGAAGGTGCTAAGGTGGGCTGACCGAGGTGTGTTGCCGGAGTTACCGTGAGCACCAAATCAAGCCGGCTGGATCCGGCTTTCATTGAGAAACAACGGCAGTCGCTGACGAAGCTGCGCGCGGAGCTCTCCAGCGCCGTCAAGAATGAGGAGGCCGAGGAGGCCGGTGTCAAAGAGGAGAGTACAGGCTCGCGAGAGTACGAGGACGACGCACAGAAGCTTGCTACGCTCGAGCTGGACGGCGCTCTGCGCGTGCGCGATTTGGAGCGTCGCGGTCGGATCGACCGTGCTCTGAAGAAGATCGAGGAGGGCACCTACGGCTTCTCGGATATGAGCGGTCAGCCTATCCCGCGAGAGCGTCTCGAGGTGGTGCCGGAATCGATCTATACGCTTTCCGAAGAGGAGTCGTTGGAAAAGAAGCGCTAGACAGTGTTGGCCAGCGCCCTCGCCAGAGCATTCTTCACCAACGTGTCCGGCCGCAGGTAGTGCCGATAGTACGCCGCATTGTTGCACATGATCTGCTGCCGCAAGGCGGTGTCTTCAATTAGCCTGACGGCGCCCGCCACGCATTCCTCGGGCGATGTGAATTCGATGTAGTTGCGGCCGCTGGCAAAATCCCCCGGCACATCGTAAACCAACGGCTCCGACAGAACAGCCTTGCCAAAGGCTATGTACTCAGCAAGCTTCCAGCCGGTCGAGCCGTGCAGCCCGGTGCTTGCGACGCAGATCGGAAAGGATCGCAGCGTCCGCAGATAGCCTTCCTGCAAAGTCGACTCGGGCGGGGCCACGAGGTCAGCGTACTGCTTCAGTGTGAACGGATTGCTGCTGAAGCCACCGGTAAAACGCGGTCCAAGGGCCTCCTTCAGCAATCTGATGCAGCGCGCCCTTGTCTCGTTGATGGAAATACGATCGTCAATCTTCTCTTGAGCTCGCTGCGGATCATCGTATGGATCGTAAGCGGTGACCAGGAACAGGACGTTGGGAGCAGCGTCAAGATCGGGTGCCGACTCCATCTGTGCCAGGCGCGGCTGGAATCCGAATCGGTTGGCAGTGTCGAGCGCTTGCTTGAACGCTGCCAGTGTGGCACGGGATAGTCCCGTCAGCGCCAGGCTGCGCCGGATTCCGGCAAGCTCCGTGGTGTCCGGGAGCACACGGTAGTTCAGTCCAAGCGGCAGGACTTTGCCGCGCTGAGCCGCGGCAAGGTGCTCGACAGCCGCGGGCAGGTAAGAGCGTTTGAAGTAGAAGTCGCAGTCCTCGAGCTCGCCGAGCGCGATTTCCCCTGCGTCGTGCGTATCGAAGTGCAGCCGCAGCCGCCCATCGACAATCACCCGCAGATGCGCATGACCGGCATCGTACAAGTGAGGAGCATCGTTCAGGTATCTCACCGGTGTGCGACGGAGCTGCTGCGACAGGCGCACAAAACCGCTTCGCTGCAACAGGAGGAAGCCTGTGTAGAGTTGCTGCAGGTGGGGACTGGTTGACCCATATAACAGCCGGCACGAAATCGCTGCCAATGCGAGCTCCTGTAATACCCGCTCGCCGCAGGGGCGATCGATGTGTAAGCCCGAGCGTTCCATGCACGGCTCGTCTATACTGCCGCAAGCCCGCAGCTCCTCAATAACACGGCCCATGGAACTGATCGCAGCGGACTCGGGATCCCGTTCGAACAATCTCGTCTTCACCTCTGCCGGTGACCGTTCCAATCTGCGCGGTTGGCTGCGCGGCCGGCGGGATTTCGATTTGTGGGTAGTGTACTACGGCAACGTTCCGGGAACCTTCCAGCAGCTTGCGACTTATCATGTCAACCGCCAGGGCTCGAAGTTCCAGAACCTGCACTACTGCTACCAGCAGTGGCCGCAGCTATTGTCCCGCTACGATGCCATCATGGTGATGGATGATGACATTGTGATCGACGCCACCGGCATCACGCGGTTGTTCGAAATCCGCCGCGAGCACGACCTTTGGGCGCTGCAGCCGGCCTTCCGCCTGGCTGGCAAAGTGAGCTGGTTCATCACTGCCGTGCATGCCACGTCCAAGCTGAGGTATACCAATTTCATCGAGATGGCCTGCCCGCTGTTTCGCCGGGACAAGCTTGATGCGTTCATGGCGGTCTACGACCCGGAGCTGGTCGGCTACGGTGTGGACTGGTGGTTCCTGCACACGCTCGGGACCGAACTTGACAAACGCGTCGCCGTTATCGACGAGGTGACCTGCATCAATCCGTACGACCGCACCAAGGGGGGCGTGCGCGAAATCGACACCCTGCAGACTCACGCGAGGCGCAAAGAAGTCTGGGAGCGGATGAAGGCGCTCCATGGGCTCGATGAGCTGGGGCGGCAGTACCGCGAATTAGGACGTATCAACCAATCCTCCCTGGGAGCGGCGGCTGGCCTGCTGCGGAATTTTCCCGACTGGGCGTATTTCAACGCGAAGCGCCTCGCCAGGCGGCTGCTCCCGCGTGCAACGTCCCGGCAGCGATAGTTACGTGGACGCACCTATCTATACACGGGGCCGCGCGCGCCGCTCTCTGATCGATAGCGTCACCTTCCGCGTGCTCTCCCAGATCACGACTGCGCTCGCCCTGATCATCCAGGTCCGGGGGATGTCCGAGCACGATTTCGGCGTCTACAGCCTGTTGTATACCTTCATTCCCGTGATCGGGACCCTGCTGTCGTTGGGACTCGAGCAGGTGATGCTGCGCTATCAGCCCGAGTATCTGCGCGCGGGCAACAAAGCCGGTGCCGCCTGGCTGATGCGCACGATTGCCTGGGGGAGGCTCGCCGCCAACATCCTGATCATCATCGCCGTGTTGCTGTGCTGGAACCTGGTGGCACCGCTCTTCAAGATCACTCCCTACCGCGCCACTTTTGCAATTTTCTCGCTCCTCATCCTGGTGCATTTTCAGTCGCGCGTCCTGCAGCTCGCGCTCGGCTCGCACATGATGCACCGGTATAGCGTGGGCTCGATGACCATGCTGTCCGCCATCAAGCTGGTGTCGTACGGCGTCCTGTACGTATTGCATAAACTGACGCTCGAGGCGGCAATCTTCGCGGACATGCTCGCCTATGCATGCGCCTACGTGTCACTACGCGTCATCTACAACAGACGCTGCCTGGTTCCGGAGGCACGGCAGCCTTACCGGCCGGACGCCCCGGAGCGCAAGCGCCTGTTCCGCTACGGCCTGTACAACAACTTCAACGACGCCGGGGTGTTCCTGCTGTACTCGACCATGGACAATTTCTTCATCGCCGCCTACCTGGATACGGTATCTGTCGGCATATATTCATTTTACGGACGCTTGCGGCAGATGGTGCTGAACGCGCTGCCGGCGAAGCAGTTCGAGAACATCATCCAGCCCATGTTTTTCTCGATTCCGCGCGAGCAGGCAGACCGCAACGTGCCGCGCTTCTTCTCGTTCCTGCTGAACATGAACCTGTTGCTGCAGTGGCCGGCGGTGGCGTTCGCGGTCGCCTACCATCACGAGATCGTGCAGCTGGTCTTTCACAACAAGTTCAGCGACGACTCGTGGCTGCTGCCTGTTCTGATGGGGTTCGCGACCTTGAATGTCGTCGCCGATCCGGTCACCCTGGTCGCGCAGTACGAAGAGAAGGCGCACATCCTGCTGCTGAGCAAGCTGTTCGCCGCATACAACATCCTCGCAATGTTCCTCCTCGTGCCGCTCTTCGGCATCTATGGAGCGGCGCTGGCGGGCGGTACGGCGCAGGCCATGAAGAACTTTTTCATCTGGTGGTGCGTGCGCAAGCGGGCGGTATGGACCAATGCGGGCGCCGCATTGCTCTATAGCATCGGGCTGTGGGGCCTGGTGATCGGCATCTGCTATGGATTGAAAGTGTTATTACCAGTGCCCGCCTCAGTACAGGTGGCGCTGGGCGTGGTGGTGTTCGTCATCGCGGGTTTGTTCTACATTCGAACTCCGGCGCTCTCTGCTTCCGACAGGGACATTCTGCGATCTGTCATGCCTGACAAAGCTGCGCGCATCATGCAGCGTGTAGGGTTCCTGTCGGCGTAACCTCACGCGTGGCCCCGCCTGGTGCGGGCGCAAGAATCGGGTGGGCCGCCTGGACGGTGTTCGCCATAGTGCGAGCTGCAGCGCCTACAGTGCCACTTTCCCCGAATCGTCCCGACCATTGGCTGCCAACCCCGGCGGCGCGCTACGCTCGTGAAACTCATGAAAACCAACAGAGTGCCGTTGCTTGCCGCGTTTCTTATTTTGGTGGCGCAGGCGCACGCCGGCGAATCGTCTGCGAATCGTCAGTCGCGCGACGATGCCTGGTGGACGGGCCCGCTGCTGGCCGCATCGGCCGGCTCGCTGACACCAGGCCACTTCCTGATCGAGCCTTATGTGTTTGATGCCATGCCACGCGGTTACTATGACAATGACGGGCAGCGCCACAGCGGCCCGCATGCCAACAACTTCGGCTCGCAAAGTTATGTTCTGTACGGGCTTACCGACCGGGTGGGCATCGGCCTCATTCCGCGATTTGGCTTCAATGATCCGAGCGTCGGCCGCAGCAGCTCGAAAGTGGGCGTCGGGGACCTCACGTTGCAGGCACAATACGGACTCAGCCGCTTCACGGAGGGCAGCTGGATTCCGAGTACGTCGTTCGTGTTCCAGGAAACGCTCCCCGTCGGGAAATACGATCGGCTGGGCGATCGACCGGCAGACGGCTTGGGCGCAGGGGTGTACTCGACGACGCTCGGGCTGTACTCGCAGTATTTTTTCTGGACGCCCAACGGCCGCATTCTGCGGACGCGGCTCGATATCTCGTATTCGATTTCAGGATCGGCCAGTGTCCGCGATGTCAGTGTCTACGGTACGGGAGAGGGATTCAGCGGGCGCGCGCGGCCGGGCAACTCCGCAATCTTCAATGCCGCCTGGGAGTACAGCCTGACTCGCAACTGGGTGCTGGCGCTCGATGTTGTTTACGAGCACGACTCGAACACACACGTGTCGGGGCTCGACTTCAGGATCGCGGGTGCGGGGTTACCGCCGGCCGCCATGGAGTTGAACTCGGGTCCCGGGCATACCTGGAGCCTGGCGCCCGCGATCGAATACAACTTCACCAGCCGGATAGGGGTGATCGCCGGGGCGAAGCTGACTGTCGCGGGCCGAAATGCGGCGGCCGTGGTAATCCCGGTGGCGGCCATCAATATCGTGATTTAGCGAGGATGTGACCGGCTTCACGCCGCGTCACGTTCGGCTACCGCCTACGGTGACGCAGTGCGGCTACAATGTGGCGCGGGGAGGGCGCCGAATGAGGCTGAGCATACATAATTGAGTAGTAGGGATGCACTCAAGATGAAGCCGGAGATGGCAGATACAGCCCATGCGTCCGGCGGACCTGATGGCGGACTGGATATGTCACACGCGATCGACGCTTCGCAGCTAGTCACGGACCGGCGCAACGCCGCCGACAGACGTCGGCGAACGTTGTACTCGCTTGTCTACGGCAGCTTCAACCCTCGTCGACGTGGGGCGCGCCGCACAGATGCGCGCTCCTTGCGCGATCTCGACTGGCACCACCCGCAGTGGCTGGCTGTCGCGATGCTGATCGTCGTCTTGTCCTGCGTAGATGCAGCGTTGACATTGACCCTGATCGAGCACGGTGCCTACGAAGTTAATCCCGTTATGGCGCCCATCGTTGGCGGATCGGCCCTGGTCTTCACCTTGGTTAAGGTTGGCTTGACCGCCGGTGGGGTGGTACTGCTCACGTTGGCGGCGCGTATGCGGGCGTTCGGGAAGATACCAGTCAGTTTCCTGCTTTATGCAGTCCTCCTCGGGTACGGGGCACTGGTCATTTACGAGCTGCGCCTCCTGGAAGCTTCGCCTCTGTAGTCTGGCGCTGCATTCCGTTAAACTTACCGTCTTGGCTCTTCTGTTTTGCGCATGCTTGAACCCACACCCTTGTACGGCGGTAACGCCGACTTTCTCGAAAGCCTCTACGAGCAATATCTCCGCGATCCGGCGAGTGTAGACGCGCGCTGGCGCGGCTACTTCGAGCGCATCGCGCCGCCATTGGCGGGTGAGCGTCCTCATGGTCCCATCCAGGCGGAAATTGCCCAGCGGGCGCGCACGCCACGCGTGCCATCGCCTGCGGTACCCCCCTCCGGCTCGCCCGGAGCGGACAACGCGGCCAAGCAGGCGGCCGTTTCCCGCCTCATCCAGATCTGGACCAATCGCGGCCACTTGGTGGCCAAGGTTGACCCCCTGGGCCTGACTGAGAGAGCCCGGCCGCGGGTTCTCGACCTGGGCTATTTCGGCCTGGCCGAGAGCGACCTGGATACCGAGTTCTTCACCGGGAGCCGCAGTGGCGCCGTCCCGAAGCGGATGAAGCTGCGTGATATTCTGGCGCAGCTGGAATTCATCTACGCCGGTACGATCGGTGCCGAGTTCGCGCACGTATCCGAATCCGAAGAGCGGTTGTGGCTGCAGGATCAATTCCAGTCCGGCCGCCTGGTCGGCAAGTTCACGCCCGATGAGCAGCGCAACATTCTGTGGCAGCTCACCGCAGCCGAAGGGCTGGAGCGCTACCTGCACACGAAGTACGTGGGCCAGAAGCGCTTCTCGCTGGAGGGCGGCGACTCGTTCATTCCACTGCTGGACGATCTCATACAGAGCTCGGGCGCGGCTGGCATTGAGGAAGGTGTCATCGGCATGGCCCACCGTGGGCGGCTGAATGTCCTGGTCAATCTGCTGGGCAAGTCGCCGTCTGTGCTGTTCTCCGAATTCGAAGGCATCTATGACCTGAGCCACCTCAAGGGCTCCGGCGACGTGAAGTACCACAAGGGCTTCTCGGCTGATCTTCGGACCCCGAGCGGCAACGTCCATACGGTTCTCGCTTTCAACCCGTCGCACCTCGAGGTAGTCAACCCGGTGGTCGAGGGCTCGGTCCGCGCGCGCCAGGAGCGGCGCGGCGATGAAAAGGGCCAACGAGTCCTCCCGATCCTCGTTCACGGTGACTCCGCGTTCGCGGGACAGGGCGTCGTCATGGAGACCCTGCAGCTTTCGCAGGCGCGTGGCTACTACACTGGCGGTACCGTGCACCTGGTCATCAACAACCAGGTTGGTTTCACGACTTCGAATCCCAGTGATACGCGCTCGACGATCTATTCCAGCGACGTTGCCAAGATGCTCGAGGCGCCGATCTTCCACGTGAACGCGGATGATCCCGAGGCCGTGGTGTTTGTTGCGCGCCTGGCGCTCAAGTACCGGATGAAATTCCACAAGGATGTCGTGATCGATCTGGTTTGCTACCGGCGCCACGGCCACAACGAGGCCGACGAGCCGGCTGCAACCCAACCGGTCATGTATCGTGTCATTCGCCAGCATCCTACTGCCCGTAAGCTCTATGCTGACAAGCTGATAGCTCAAGGTGTGATCACCGAGGGCGAAGCAGCAGCCATGATGGAGCAGTACCGGACCGGGCTCGATGAGGGGCGGCCGCAGGCGCGGGCCTCGCTCGGGATGATCGGCAACAAGTACACGGTTGATTGGACCCCGTACGCTCAGATCGATTGGACGGAGCGCGTGCAATCCGGAGTTGAGCTACGTCGTCTGCGTGCCCTCGGCGAGCGCATCACGGGCCTTCCGGAGGGGTTCAGTCTGCATCCGCGCGTTGCGCAGATGATGCTGAACCGCAAGAAGATGCTGGCAGGCGAGCTGCCGGTCGACTGGGGTACTGCCGAGACTCTCGCCTACGCGGCGTTGATTCAAGACGGTTTCTCGGTGCGAATCTCCGGACAGGACAGCGGGCGTGGAACCTTCTTCCATCGCCACGCCGTGCTGCACGATCAGAATAGTGACTCCACGTACATCCCGCTGCAACACATCGCCGACCATCAGCCGCGCGTGCAGGTGATCGATTCCGTGCTGTCGGAAGAAGCAGTGATGGGTTTCGAGTACGGTTACTCGACCACGGAGCCGAATGCCTTGGTGGTGTGGGAAGGGCAGTATGGCGACTTCGCCAACGGTGCCCAGGTAATCATCGACCAATTCATCAGCTCCGGCGAGGCGAAGTGGGAGCGCTTCTGCGGTCTTGCGTTGTTCCTGCCGCACGGCTACGAAGGCGCCGGTCCGGAGCATTCCTCCGCGCGCTTGGAGCGTTTCCTGCAACTTTGTGCCGAATCCAACATGCAGGTGTGCGTGCCCTCGACGCCGGCCCAGATGTTCCACATGCTGCGCCGGCAGATGCTGCAGTCGTTCCGCAAGCCGCTGGTCGTGATGACGCCCAAGAGCCTGTTGCGGCACGAGATGTCCGTTTCCTCGCTCGAGGACCTCACCCGTGGCAGCTTTGCGCGTGTGATCGACGAGAGTGACGATTTCACTCCCGGCCAGGTGCGGCGGCTCGTATTCTGCAGCGGCAAGGTTTACTTCGACCTGTTGAAGGCGCGGCGCAAAGATGGCATCCGCGATGTTGCGCTGGTGCGCATCGAACAGTTGTATCCCTTCCCGAGCGAAGAATACGAAGCCATTCTCAATCGCTACGCGAACGCCCGCGAGATCGTGTGGTGCCAGGAGGAGCCGCAGAACCAGGGCGCCTGGTACCAGATCCGCCACCGTCTGCAGGAGCCGCTGGGCGCTCGGCGCCAGGTGTTGTACGCCGGCCGCGCTCCTGCGGCAGCGCCCGCCACCGGTATCGCCAAGATCCACGACGCTGAACAACATGCCCTGATCGATGCGGCGTTGAAATCGAGTACGACCGAAGATTCCGCACGCGAAACAACACGTCTGACCGGAAATGCACCCGCGCCAACAGCTGCCCCGGCGGTCGCGGCGCCTGCGCCCGCGATGCGAAAGAGCTCATAAATGACGACTGAAATTCGAGTGCCACAGCTCCCGGAGTCTGTGGCGGATGCCACGCTCGTTGCCTGGCACAAACAGCCTGGCGACACCGTCAGCCGCGATGAGAACCTCGCCGATCTGGAAACCGACAAGGTGGTGCTCGAAGTGCCTGCGCCGCTGAATGGCGTGATCAAGGAGATCCGGATTCAGAGCGGCACGACGGTGACCAGTGGCCAGGTACTTGCGGTTATCGACGAGGCGGCGAGCGCCGCGAAGTCGGCTCCCACGGCCAGTACGGTTAAAGAGAGTGCTGAGGCGGCGAAGGACGCCGGCAAACTGAGCCCGTCGGTCCGCCGCTTGGTTGAGGAGAACAAACTCGACCCGGGCGCCATTCCGGCCTCGGGAAAAGACGGTCGCCTGACAAAGTCGGATGTCGTGGATTTTCTGGGCAAGCAGCCCAACGGCGGCGGCAGGGCTGATCACGCAGCGGCGGGGTCAGCGGCTCCGGCCGCGCGAGCACCTGGCCCAGTGGCGCGTCCCAGCGCTCCAGGCGGGCGTACCGAACAGCGCGTGCCAATGACTCGTCTGCGTCAACGCATTGCGCAACGGCTCGTAGATGCACAATCGACGCAGGCACTTCTGACCTCCTTCAACGAGGTGGATTTGACTGCGGTGCAAGAGCTCCGCACACGTTATAAGGACCGCTTCGAGAAGGAGCACGGCGTGAAGCTTGGCTTCATGTCGTTCTTCGTAAAGGCATGCATCGAAGCCTTGAAGAAATTTCCGGTGGTCAATGCCTCCGTTGATGGCACCGACATCCTCTATCACGAGTACTACGACATTGGCGTCGCCGTCTCGACCGATCGCGGCTTGATGGTTCCGATCGTGCGGGACGCAGATGCAAAGAGCTTCGCGGACATCGAGAAAGAAATTGCGCAGTACGCCAAGAAGGCTCGCGAAGGCACGATCGCCATCGAAGATCTGACGGGTGGGACCTTCACCATCACGAACGGAGGTGTCTTTGGCTCGCTGCTGTCGACACCCATTGTAAACGCGCCACAAAGCGCCATCTTGGGTATGCACAAGACTCAGGATAGGCCCATGGTCGTGAACGGCCAGATTGTGGTCCGTCCGATGATGTATCTGGCGGTGACCTACGACCACCGCATCATCGACGGCCGCGAAGCGGTGCAGTTCCTCGTGGCGGTGAAAGAAGGCCTGGAAGACCCGGGCCGCATGTTGCTCGGCCTATAGAAAGCGCCGCAGGCGACTTTCTTAATCGGGATAATAGGATCAACGAATGGCTGATTCATTTGACGTCGTCGTCATTGGCGGCGGCCCGGCCGGCTATCCGGCTGCAATCCGTGCTGCCCAGAACAAGCTCAGCGTTGCCTGCATCGATGAGTGGAAGAACCTCGACGGCACTTTCGCCTTTGGCGGCACTTGTCTGAACGCAGGTTGTATTCCATCCAAGGCGCTCCTCGAATCATCCGAGCTCTATCATCGCGTGCACGAGGAGTTTGCCGTCCACGGGATCAAGACGACAGGTGTTACCCTCGAGTTGCCCCAGATGCAGAAGCGCAAGGCTGGGGTCGTGAAGACCATGACTCAGGGCATCCTGGCGCTGTTCAAGGCAGCGGGTGTCACGCCGCTGCAGGGTCACGGCAAGCTCTTACCTGGCCGGCGCGTTGAATACACCGCTCATGACGGCACCCGGCGTGAGCTGACGGCGAAGAGTGTCATCCTCGCCTCCGGCTCGAGTCCCATGGAGCTGCGGTCGGCGCCGTTCGACGGCAAGCGCATCGTTGACTCCTGGGGCGCGCTCGAATTTGATGCCGTACCCAAGCGGCTGGGTGTCATCGGCGCGGGCGTCATCGGTCTGGAGCTCGGTAGCGTATGGCGGCGGCTGGGAAGCGAAGTGGTCGTCCTCGAGGCGTTGCCTGACTTCCTGGCCATTGCCGACCAACAGGTCGCGAAGGAAGCCCTACGCCACTTCAAGAAGCAGGGGTTGGACATCCGCCTCGGCGCGAAGGTGACGAGCGCTGCGGTTTCCGGCGAGACGGTCAATGTCAAGTACACGGATGCGAAGGGTGATCAGTCACTGACTGTCGACAAGTTGGTCGTTGCTATCGGCCGCCGTCCGTACACGAAGGACCTGTTGGCTGCGGGCACGGGCGTGGAGCTCGACGAGCGTGGCTTCGTCAAAGTTGATCACGAGTGCCGCACGAGTGCTGAGGGCATCTGGGCGGTTGGCGACGTGGTGCGCGGCCCGATGTTGGCGCACAAGGGTAAGGAAGAGGGCGTCATGGTCGCCGACCTCATTTCCGGCCGTTACGGAGAGGTCAATTACAAGACCGTGCCGTCAGTGATCTATACGGCACCCGAGATTGCGTGGGTTGGTCAGACCGAGGAGCAGGTCAAGGCTGAGGGCCGTCCGTACAAGACCGGCGTGTTTCCGTTTCTCGCGAGCGGCCGCGCACGGGCGATGGAGCAGGCCCAGGGATTTGCAAAGATCATCGCCGCTCAGGACGATGATGAGATCCTGGGTGTCCATGTCATCGGCCCGCTTGCGGGCGAGCTGATCGCGGAAGCGGTGCTGGCCATGGAGTACTCAGCCAGCAGCGAGGATCTGCAGCGCACGATTCATGCGCATCCCACACTGTCGGAAGCGCTGCACGAGGCGGCGTTGGCTGTGGACAAGCGGGCGATCGACTCGATCAATAAATAGCCTACTTCGGCGGCGGGACCTTTCTGACAATCGGCGGCTGGATAGGCGCACCGAAAACTCTGCGCGTAGTGGGATGCGGGGCGAAGGAACTAGCCTTGTGGGGTGTACCCACTGGATGATGGGCTTTGGACACCACCTTCGGGTACGACCCTGCTTGCTGTGTGCGGACCACGGCGTTGGGCGGGGATACCTGCGCCACCGTGCTCCCGGCTGAAAGCGCTGCGAATGCAGCGGCCACCAGGCTCAGACGCAAGCGCCGAACCCGCGCGGCCATCGACATGTTCTTTACCTTCATGACGCTACCTCTCAGTTGGTCCTCGCGAGCTGTCCCAACTCGCGGCGGCCGTCTTTCCACAGATCAAAGGGGCGAGCGTCCTGATCGCCTTCCAGTTGCATTCGCAAGTGGCGCGCGGTCGAAATGAATTGCACCGTGGCGCGGTCTGTACGGTAGATTCGCGGGGAGCCGCGGGCGTGCAAGGGCGCCAGCAGCGGCTTTGCGATGCCAACCTCCTTCAAGCTGCGCCCGTCGCGCGGCAGCCTGATTGCCCGATCGTCCGCCAGGAGTATCAGCGTGTCGCCTGGATGGGCGCCCGCGCCGAGCCGCGCGTCCACCGTCGACCAGATGTAAACCAACAGAACATACTCGTAGTGGCCGGAGCGATTGACGCTTGCGCCGACTATGTTGGCGTATTGTCGGGCATTCGCCGCAACGTCAGGGTGTGCCCGCGCAAATATGATCGGCGCGGTCACGCTGCTCACCATCGCAGCCGTAACGGAATCGAGATACTCGTTCGGGTGCCGCGGCGCTGCTGCCTTGCACGAAAGCAGGCATAGGGAAACTAGTGTGAGTACGAGGTTACGCATATTCAGAAGTTTATGCGGTAGCCGATGCTGACGAACAGCCGCGTGGTGTTGCCGATCTCCAGTCCCGCCGGGTTCTTGCCCAATTCGGCGCCAGCTTCGGCCTCCAGGACATGGCCATGCCGCTGATAGTCGACGTGACCGTAGGGCGCGTAAAGGATCGAGGTGAAGCCGGTATTGGTGGCTGTGCGCTGAAACAGCATGCGCGGCCCGACGCGCCATGCCCCAAACACCGGGTATCGCGAGATGAACTGCCAGCCGATCACGTTGTAGGTTGGCGTCGAGTCGTAACGGACCACGACCTGGTTGAAATCGTTCGTGCGCAGGATGCTCGATCCCAGCATCTGCACCTGGTAGGAAATCTGGTTGCCCCCGGTGCCGGTGAAGGCTTCAACCCCTCCCGAGGCGGGCGTAGTAGAGAGCTTCGTGTAGAACACATCGAAAATCGCCTGGAAACGCTCGCCCAATTGCTTCAGCGCAGAGGCGCTGTAGGTGGACAAGACTGGAGTGCGGTCGCGTGCGAGGTCCGCGATCTGCTGTTCGCTGTAGATCTTCTGCAGGTCGTTCAGGGTCGGCACGATCTGGCCGATGAGTGCGTTCTGTGTGGTGATTATGGGTGCGTTGCGATGTTCCAGATCGAGTGTGAGCTGCCAGCGGTCCGGAAGTTGTAGCGTGCCCAGCAGCACCAGTGCGTTCAGGGACTGGTACGCCGTGTCGTAGTCGACGTAACTGACCAACGATGCGTTCTGCCGTGCGTATTGGACTTCGGCTCCGACGGCCTGCCGGTCGCGAAGGCCATCGTTACGCTGTTGAGTCACGTAGACGCTCGTGTCCCAATGCGACAGAGGGGGCGCGAAATCCACGGCCAGCGTCTCGAAGCGGCGGTCTGTCTGGACTCCGTCCCCGGAGTTGACGACTGGCATGCCTACGGTGCCACGCACTGACCAGGAGGGAGCGAAGCGATAGGAGAGGGCTGCACCATCGAAGGTCCCGAAGATACCGTCAGCGACGGTTGTCTGGCGGCCCAGCCGGCCTCTGAGACCCAATAACTTGTCACCGAGATCGAGGAATGCCGTGGTAATCCGGACACGGTCTTCGACGCCCCGAATGTCTCTCGGCAGAAAGGTCTTCGCGTACCCAAAGTTGGTCCGGAAGCCCGTGGTGAACCGCTCTCCATCCTTGTGAACAAACAGGTCGGCGTCTGTGAAAATTGCGTTCTGTACGATGGTCGAGGTCAACGGTCCGTTGAAGTCCGTACCAAAACTGTCGCGGCGATAAAGCTGGGACGCGCCGCCCGAAATCTTCCAGCCGTGGTCTGCCTCCGCGCCCAGATCCAGGCCGCCGTTGCGGCCGGCCGCGGAGGCCGCTCGTAAAATCCGCAGCCGCGTGCGGATACGGTCCGCGGCCGCGCCCTTGGGATAGCGCTGCAGGTATTCCTCGTATTCGGCCTTCGCCTGGGCCACTTCCCCCGAACGCTCGCGCGCGAGGCCGAGCAACTCCTGGACCTCGGCGCGCTCGGGGAATTCGGGTTGACGCTGCAGCTTCGTCAGAATCTGCACAGCCTTGGGATAATCGCGGGCCCGCATCGCCTTGCGGCCTTGATCGAAGAGCGCATTGCGTTCCGCGGCCGGTAGAGGTGGGTCCACGCCTATCTGTTCGACGGCGGGCAGTGGCGGCTCGGCGATGGCCGCGTTGGGATCGTTGGTGATGGAGTCGTCGCCGACGGCAAGCCAGGCGCGCGGATAGTCTTTGGTCGCGGACCGCAGTACGGCCTCGGCTACCGTACGTTGATCGAAAGGTCCGGCCCGCAGCCGATACCATTTCTCACCGCCGGTCTCCACCGCCGACACGAACGTTTTCGTCTGCAGCCGCTTGGCAGCCTGCTCGACGGCGCCCGGCTCGAATGGTTGGCGTTGTGATTCGAGATTCACCGCGTAGTTGCTCGCGGTCTCGCCGCGTTCTGTCACCAGGATGCGCGTCTTTTCGTCGCGAGCCCGGAGCAGCCGGATTCTCATTCCACTGGCGCTCGCGCCCTGTGCAAGTACAAAGGACTCCGGCTTCCCAAAGGTCAGTGTCAGCGTGACCTCACCGCCCAGGGAGGACTCCAGCCGTGCGGCGGTGATTATGCCTCTCGGCCCGGATATGGGCGGGATCTCCGTGGTGATCTCGCCGCCGGCTGCCAGCGAGCCTGTGACACCGCAGTCGCGATCGATGCGCAATCGCAGTCGCACTTCCGGGCCCTCGCTGGCAGGCGAGTGGCCCGAATAGTGCAGCGAGCAATTGAACTGCAGCGTCACGTCGACCTGTGATTCCCGCTCGTCGACGTCGATGACGTCAATCAGCCGAGCCGGGCCCTGGGGCTGCAAGCGCGGGGCGCCGATGCCGCGCACCTGCGCCGAAACATCAGGAGATGCGACGAGGGCACACAGCAGCGCCCCGACCCCGAGTATGTGGAGTCGCGCGTTAATGGAAGGCACCGTCGGTCACCTTGTGATGGCCCGCGGGCCTGGGCTTCGCGATCGTCGTCAGTTTCGCGTCCGTATATACGTGACAGGCGCCAGAGCAGTTCTGCAGCTCGCTGATGTTGTATTTCATTCCGTCGGCAGTCTTGTCGTGGCCCTCGGGCTTGAATGCGCCGGCATGACAGCCGCCGCATCCTGGCCGATAGGAGGCAAACTGCCAGGTCGCCTTGTCTGTGTTGGTGGTATGACAGGCCGTGCAGGTCGGGGAGCTGCGATGTTCGCCGGGATATTCAGCCGAGGTATGTACGAAAGTCACCGCGGACCAGTTCGGATAGTGGTGACACGTGGAGCAGTCCAGCGAGGTTGTCATGTGATTGGCAACCTTGCCCGTGGCCGCGGCGCCGTTGTGGCAGCTCTGGCAGTTGCCGGCAATTCCGGTGTGATCGAAGCGGGCAGGGGTCCAGGACAGGGTGCCGTGGCAGGCGCCGCATTCCTGGGTGGTCGGCAGGTGATTGCGCGGCAGCGTTGCCGCCTGCACGCCGGAATGACAGCCGCGGCAGGAATTGGCGGCCCGCACGACGAGATTTGCATGCTCCATGCGGACCGGACTGAACGCGTTGGTCGTATGGCAGCCGCCGCAGTTGTTGTCGCTGGGCACGTGGCCTAAATTCTTGCCCCGCGCGGCCACGCCGTTGTGACAGCTGAAACAACTACCCCGCGCCGCCAGGTGATCCATGCGGACGATGGGCGCGAAGTTATAAAGAGAGTGACAGGTCTGGCAGTTGTCCTGGGTTGAGATGTGGTTGGCGGGCCGCGGCGTCGAGCTGACACGCGAGCCCATCGCGTGGCATCCCACGCAGTTGCGTGGAGTTCCTTTGAACACGCCCTGCTGATGGCAATATTCACACGAGAGATCCCGATGGGCGCCCTGTAGCTCGTAGCCGGTGGTCAGGTGGTCAAACTGGGTGCGCTGCACGGCCGTGGCGGGCCCCATGAGCAGCAATGCCAGCGCCAGCGCGATGATTCCCCGGAACATTCAGTACCGTCCTTTAGTTTGTTCGAGGGCGCCGGAAGGTGGTCGTGTTGTGACACTGCTGGCACTCCGTTCCGAAGCGCCCGGCGTGCACGTCATTGCCCGCATGACACGTTCCGCAGATCATCGACGGCTTGACGACGTTCTGCGGCCTGATATGGCAGTCGGCACAACCGATTTTTGCGTGTGCCCCCAACAGCGGAAAGCGAGTGTGGGCTGCGTGATCGAAGTCCCACATCTTCCAGCCATTCGGTGTGTGGCATTCGCCGCAGTCCTTGCCCAGGCCGCCGTTGTGGATGTCGTCCTTGGCGTGACAGCCCACACATTCCTTTGGCGCGTCATTGAACCGCTGGGTTGTATGACACTGCCCGCATGTGACGACGACATGCAGTCCGGTGAGCGGATACTTCGATTGGTCGTGATCGAAGTTCACCTCCTTCCACTTTGTAGCGGTATGGCATTGCTCGCACTTCTTGCCCAAGGTGCCGCCGTGAGGCTCATCGGCGCGATGGCAATCGACGCACTCCGTGCCCAGTTTCTGATCTTTGGCGACGCTGGTATGGCAAACGTGACAGTCAAGGTTCGCGTGCGCGCCTTCGAGTGCAAACTTGAAGCGCGCAAGATGATCGAAGCTGGTGACGTGCCATGCGTCGTTTCCGTGGCAATCCGCGCACGCAGGCCCCAGCCGGCTGGCGTGCTTGTCATCTGACTTGTGGCAGCCGGCGCAATCCTTCGGTATCGGGTCCTTCAGATTTCCGCTGCGGTGACAATCTCCGCAGCCGATACGGGCGTGGCGCCCCTGCAGCGCGAACCCGGTCTCGCGCGCATGGTCGAACTTCTGCGAGGCCCAATCAGCCGTGGAGTGGCAATTGGCGCACTGGGGTCCTTGGCTGCCTTTGTGCACGTCGTCCGGTAAGTGGCAGCCGACGCATTGCTTCGGTGTGCCCTTGTAACGCTGGCCGGCATGACACGCGGCGCAAGGCACCTCGCGATGCTTGTTGGTGAGCGGAAAATCCGTCTTCTCGTGGTCGAAGCGCGTCTGTTGCCACGCCTTCGCATCATGGCAGGAAGCACAATCAGTCCCGAGCGCACCGCGGTGAACGTCATCCTTGCGATGACACTCGACACAGGTGGAAGGCGTTTTGCGATAGGCAGTGGCGGGACGGTGGCAGGCGCCACACGCGAGGGCCACGTGCGCGTCCTTCAGCGGGAAGTTCGTCAAATCATGGGTGAAGCCGGCCTGGCTCAGTTTGTTGATATCGGCGTCACGGCCCAGGTGTTCCGTGTGACAGCCTCGGCATTGGCCCGCAGCGGCCTGCTGCATGCGTCCGTGATAGCGGGTCCGGGTCTTGATATCGGCGGCAGTGTCCTTGTGACAGTCCAGACACAGCGCGGTCTGGCGCTCGCGGTTGGCCCTGTCGTGGCAGTTGCTGCATTCGCCCTCGATCTTGGCGTGAGCCTTGCTGACCGGTCCGGGCATGATGAGCTTCTCGATGCTGGCCGCGTGAGCGGTCGGAGCGAGTGGCGAGGCGAGCAACACAAACAACAGCGCCTTGGCCAGGGTCCTTAAGCCGAGCATGAATGAGCGCAGTCAGTACACGTGAACGGAGATCACATGCACGATGCCGGCGGCTATGAGCATGAGAAACAACGGCATGTGCAGCACGTGCCACACGGAGAACAGCTTCTCGTAAATCCGGAACTCAACTACCTCCCGCGTGATCTTCATCCTCCGCGATACGTAGTCGAACGCGACGCGTTCGAATCGGTCGCTCTGCTTGGCGACGGCTTTATGGCGTGCTGCCGTCACTCGAATGGCGGCGCGAACGTAGCGGCGCAAACGGGAGCGCCCGCTCGAGTAGCTATACGCAATAGCGGCCGGCGCAAACAGCATGCGGGCCGGACCCCAATCGGCAACCGCAAGCAGCCGGCGCTCTTCATCTTCGAGCAGGTTGACGAGCTCGGGCATCATGAGGATCTTGGTGGCGCGCTCGCGGAGGTCCTGCGCGCGGTCCTGCAGCTCGGCGAGGGTTGCCTTGCGCCCGTACAGGCCGTGGTGGATCTTCGAATAGAAATAGCGGCCAAAGATGCCGCTGCCTGAAACCGTCAGCATCGAGAAGAGGGCGATGTTGCTGTTGGTGGCGCCGAGGCTGAAACCGCAATGGAGCAGTATGCACACGGGCCCCACGACCCCCACGATCATGTGGGTCTGGAACCACTTGGGCACGCTTCCGAGGAAGCTCAGCGAGCGGACGCGCTTGCGTACTGCATATAGCAGCTGAGACAGGATGAGCACGCCCCCGACGATACCGATCGCATAACCGAGCCCGCTCTTGGGACTCATGTAATGGGCCACCGGTAGTTGGCTGCCGATGATCAGCACCACCCCCGCACCTACGAAGATGAGCTGTTCGGTGGAAAAACGTGAGCGGGCCTGCTGCATAGATGTCTTCAGCCAATTTCTCGATCAATGGAAATCTTAACGGGATGGCCGCCGCGCGGATTCACACTGGTCACACTTCCAACCAGATCACCGGATTGGGGGAGTGCGTCACCGCTTCTTGAGATACGCGCCTCAATCTGCACGTCATCAGCGTTGGAGAGATTGCGGCCGGGAACCATTGCATTCGTGTCATTGAGCGTGAAAGTCACAGGCCAGTGGTCCGCCCGCATGCGTAGAACCGCGAGCGGCGGGCCGGGCACATTCGGTTGCTTGGCGTAGATAAACAGGGTTGTGCCGCTGGCACGCACTGTGAGCCTGGGGGCGATTTCCACGGTACCGGTTATCTGTGCGTTGCCGGCTGCGGCGGGGGTAGTGGGGATGCGCGCTACGGGGCTGTCTAATGCGCTGGCAACCGCGGCCATCTGTTGGCCGGTCACCGCCGGCCCCTCGGTGCCCGAATTACCCGGGTCTGAGGCCGTGCCAGAGGCGATATGCGCCCTTGCTGCCTTCGCTTCGCCGGTGAGGCCCATATAATCGTAAGACTCCGCCAGAAGCTTCCATTCGCTGTCGGAGCCTCCCTTTGCGGCAAGCCGCGCAGCCAGCTTTCGCGTCACGTCGTCTAATGAGCCCGCGTTGGCCTGCTCTGACTGTTGCAGCGACGAGCTTGCGGACATCATCTGCGTGTCGGACACGCGCGCGTTTGCGTCCCCGTGGGCGGATGCAATGGAATCCGGTGAGCCCAGCAGGAAATAGATTCCGAGGGCAACGCCAATGAGCGCGAGTGCCGCTGCAATCGGCACTGCAAATGACGGAATCGCGTTGCGTACAGCCTGTGCGGGACGCTCACGCAGCCAGGCGCGCACGGTCACCATGATGGCAAACGTAACGAGCGCGCCGGCGAGGAACCAGAACGAATCGCGGGGTGACATAAGCCCTGAGTTAAGTTGCAGGAAAATCTACGGAACAGTTGTAGCGTGTGTTGAAGAAAGCGTCTACGCGTCGCGGTTCACAGACGCGCGCAAAATGCGAATCAGTTCACACTAACTTCAGACAGTATTGTCTGTGTGAACAGACGTCTATGCCGCCATGATTCTAAAGGGTAAGTTGTGCCAGCGAAGCGCAATGTGCTGTCCACCGAGAAATGTGATCTGCGTCAATGAGTGCCTGGTACTGGCTCGTCTACCTCATTCCTTTGTTGCTCGTCTGGAGCTGGCAAGTTGCCAGGCGGCGCAACGTTGCGTCCAAGGGACGCGACGCACACATACAGGCTCAGCGTACCGGGCTCAGTGAGCCCGTTTCACTTCATCCCACGATAAACGCCGCCCTCTGCGTCGGATGCAGCGAGTGCGTGAAGGCATGTCCGGAGAAGGACTTCAACGTTCTGGGAATGGTCGACGGCAAAGCGGAGCTCATAAACGCCGGCGATTGCATTGGGCATGGGGCCTGCCGCACATCCTGCCCAGTCAATGCGATCTCCCTGGTCTTCGGCACGGCGAAGCGCGGAATCGATATTCCCATTCTGACTCCCGAATTTGAGACTAACGTCCCGGGTATCTTTGTGGCTGGGGAGTTGGGGGGCATGGGCCTGATTCGAAATGCGCTCGTGCAGGGTACGGAAGCGGTGGAGGCCATTGCACGCCGCAGACAGCGGCGTCAGGGGATGATCGACGTCCTCATCGTAGGCGCAGGTCCCGCAGGATTTGCGGCGTCGCTTACCGCTATGTCACTTGGCTTGAAGTACGTGACGCTCGAACAGGAGTCCCTTGGCGGCTGTGTATTTCAGTATCCACGGGCAAAGCTGGTCATGACATCCCCGGTCGAAGTCCCGATCATCGGCAGGTTGAAAATCACTCAGACGTCCAAGGAAGAGTTGCTCGAATTCTGGCGCAACGTCGAAAAGAAGACGGGCGTGGCCATCAAGTACCGGGAACGGGTCGAGACGATCACCCCACGGGGAGGTGGGTTTCTGGTGCGCACCGCCAAGGGTCAATACGCCGCATCCTCGGTGTTGTTGGCGATCGGGCGTCGGGGGACTCCTCGCAAACTCGGCGTGCCCGGCGAAGAGTTGTCGAAGGTGGTCTACCGGCTGGTCGATCCAGAGCAGTATTCCGGCCAGCGGGTCCTGGTCGTTGGTGGCGGCGATAGCGCGCTGGAGGCTGCGAGCAGCATTGCGGAGTCCACCAACGCGAAAGTGGCATTGTCCTACCGCGGCGAGGCGTTCGTTCGTGCGAAAGCACGTAATCGCGAGCGCCTGGAGTCGGCTCGCAGGGCCGGGCGGCTGCACGTGGTGCTGAACTCGCAGGTACGCCAGATTGCACCGGACGCAGTGGTTATGGAGCAGGCGGGCAAACTCATGCGGATTCCCAACGAGGTGGTCATCGTGGCCGCGGGCGGTATCGTGCCAACGGATTTTCTCAAGAACGTCGGCGTGCAGGTGCAGACGAAGTACGGGACGGCATGAAGTTGCGTCGACCCTGTGGACGGCGGCTGGCCTTTGCGGTGGTTGCATTGGCCTTCGTGGCACAGGTTTCTGCGCAAACGGAGGGGCCCGCAGCGCCATCATCCGGCGCAGCCGCAGCGTCAACAGCGGCTTCGGCCCCCGCCCCAGCAAAGAAGTCGTGGCGCAATCGCGTTGGCGATCTCGCCGCCAAATTGAAACCGGGCCACGCAGCGGCAAAGACAGACGCGAAGGCGACGGCGTCCGAAGCCACGGCGCCGCCACCGGCTCCGGTTACCGCAAAGAAATCCTGGCGCACCCGCATCAGTGGGCTCGCCGCTAAATTGACACCGGGCCACAGCTCGCGGGCCAAGGAACCACGACTTTCGAAGCCCGGGCCAGTCAAGCGTCATGCGCCGGACAGCGCGCTCGCCGCGGAGGCCAAAGCCTCACTGCGGACCAAACAGTTCGGCGCTGCGCTCCAGGAGCTACGCACGGCCGCTGAGCATGGTGACGTTCAGTCGCAATATCTGCTCGGCCTAGTCTACGCAAGCGGTGTCGGCCCCGAGTTGTCGCTGCCCGAAGCGCGACGTTGGCTCGAAGCTGCCGCCGAAAAGTCGAATCCCGAAGCCGCACTGGCGCTATCGGGCCTGTTGGCTGAGCAGGATCGTGCCGCTGCGCAACTATGGCTGGCCCGCGCTGCAAGTGAGGGGCAGCCGACAGCTGCGAAACTTGTGGCGGCTCATTCGTTGCCACTTGCCCCTTCCAGGAATGCCGCGGGAGACGTTGCACTCGCCCGCGAGCTGTTGGTTTGGGCGATTCGTCATGGTGACGAGCAGACACTGGACGCCTTCATCAAGACTGCTGGAACAGAGAATGCCGACGATTTTGGACGCACTCCATTGCAATACGCAGTGATGAGTGGTTCTGAGCTGGCTGTTCAGCATCTGCTCGCGGCGGGCGCGGCCACTGCACACGCGGATCACTTCGGCGTCACGCCATTGATGCTCGCAGCTGAAGCCGAGAGCGACGCAATCCTTGACGAATTGATCAAAGCCAGCGGCGCTGGGCTCGACGCAAAAGACACCGTCGGGGATACAGCAGTGTTTTACGCGGCTCGCGTTGGACGAAGCGACCACGTTCAGCGGCTGCTTGCGGCGGGCGCGGCGCTCGACCTGTCGAACTCGGATGGCTGGACAGTTTTGGACGTGGCAACGAAGGCGAACCATCTCGACACGGTTCAGGTGCTGAGAAAAGCAGGCGCTGCCGGGCATCTGAAGACGTCAGTGACGCGCGAGGGTTCTGGCGTCGATCCCACACGCGGCGGCGAGCTTTACCAGGGTTGGCCGCCTCTAGCCATAGCGGCCAGCCGGAACGATGCGAGGGTGGTGGCGGAGCTTCTGGCGAGCGGAGCACGCGTCGACGAACCGACACCTCATCGTGACACGCCGCTGCTGGTAGCGGCAAAGTATCGTGCGGCGGCCGTGATCGGGCCGCTATTGAAAGCGGGTGCGAATCCCGCTCACTTCGACGAGACCGGCGAAACCGCTGTTGGTTATGCCGCGGCTCATAGTGATCTCGAGGTGCTGGATGCGCTGCTGCAGAAGGGCGTATCACCCGATACCCGAGGACGCTCTGAAGAGCCCGCGGTCGTTCGCGCAACGCGTGCGCACGACGAGACGGCGGTTAAGCGTCTGATCGATGCGGGCGCTGATGTCAACCTACGATCAGCGAACGGTACCTCTGCCCTGATGGTCGCTGCTGCCACATCTGATGCGAAGGTTATGCAGTTGCTGCTTGGTGCTGGTGGCCATGTGGAACTCCAGGACAAGACGGGGCGAGATGCTTTGTGGTTTGCGGCCGATTCCGGCAGTGAAGAGATTGCCGACCAGCTGCTTGCCGCGGGAGCACCGGTTGACTCCAACCGGACGCAACAATCGCCACTTTTTGCGGCGGTGCATGCGGGACGGGCGGGCATGGTCGAGCATCTGGTTCGCAAAGGGTTGTCGCCTAACGCCAAGGGTCCCGCCGGCGATACGCCGCTGATCTCCGCGGCTGCTCGAGGTGATGCGGCGGTGGTGAAGGTGCTTGTTGGAGGAGGCGCCACCATCGACGAACAGAATGCCGCCGGCAACACCGCGTTGATCGTTGCGATCCGCGAAGGTCACACGGACGTGTGCCGCGTGCTACTGACGGGCGGAGCGAACGCCAGAGTACGTAACAAGGATCGTATCGATGCACTGGATACGGCTAAGCGACGCAACATGTCCGACATAGTGGCGCTGCTGGACACCCACTGAGCGGTAGGAGACGGCCTGCTCGGGCAGCGTCTTACTTGCCGGGTCCGAATTCCAGGTGCACTTTCACATGCGCCTCTGATGGCAAGCCATCGACGAAGCGCGGATCGTATTTCCACTTGCGCACCGCCGCCACCGCGGATTTCTCAAACACGTCCGGAGGCGTAGCGCGGAGAACGGAGACGTCTTCGACGACTCCTCGTGACGAAATCCTTACGTCAAGGTCAACGAAGCCCTTTATCCCATCGCGCTTCGCCGCCGACGGGTAGTCCGGGATCACATTACGAATAAGTTTAGCTTCCCGAACCACTGGCGGTGGCTCGCCCGAAGAGGCTCGCCGTATTGCGGAAGTTGATGCGGATGCGGAGGACGCGGGTGGTGCGGAGGCGTCGGTTGACGGAGATTCCGCGCCTGACACGGGTGTCGTGGCCGGCGCTGAGTGCCCGGTGTCCGACGCGAATACTGAAGGCGAGGCGGAGCCTGCGGCTGGCGCGGACTCTGTGGCGGATGCGGAGGATCCCGTGGCCCGTGCGGAGGGCGCGGGCGCATCGGCTTCATGCGATGGACGCGTCAATCCCGGCGGCGTTTCCGGAGCCAATCCAGCCGTATGTGTCGCTGCAGACTCGTCAGCAGCGACAGTTGTCGACCTCGAATTGGCACCGGAATCGGCAGGTCGTGTGGCCGCGTTTGATGTCGCCGCCGCGGAGGTGTGCGAAGGCGGGTTGGAAGGCGGTGGCGAAGTGGGTGGGGTCCCTTTTGGGGTCGAATTCGAGACCGCAGTCGACGACTGTGCGCCTCGCTTTACAGTCCCGCGAGCACTGGCAGCGCTGAAGCCTTTCGACGCATCGATTCGCTGCGCCAACAAGCCGTCGAAGAATGCCAGACGCGGGTGCGAAGGTGCCATCTGACGAAGCCTGTCAACATCCGCCCGCGCGCTCTTGAAGTCGTCCCCTTTGAGCGCCGATTCGATTTGCGCCACCAGATCCACCACTTCCTGCGGATATTCCGGTGCGTGCACAGCCGGTGCCGCGGCAGGGCGCGGCGCCTCACTTTTCGAGCCGAACAATTTGAATCCGAGCACTACGACGGCCAGCACGACGGCGGCACCGCCGCCCACTATGACGGCCAGACGCTTGGTGTCGAAGTCTTCGGGCGGACCTTCGAAGTTGGAGCGGGCTGCCCGAGCCATTGCCGCCGCCTCCGCGAATGAGTCCGTTTGGGAGGCGCCGGACCTGCCGGCCACCTGCGGCGGTTCCAATGGGGGAGAGCGCTCCAAAGGCGGGAACCGTACCGGCGGCGCTCTGTTGGTCGTGCCCCGGGATCGACCGTGCCGTAGGGGCCGCCTTACTTCGGGTGCGGTTGTGGGTGGGCCGGCTGCGCCGTTCCCACGAGGCCGCTGTCCGGGGACGGAACGTACCCTGTGAGAAGCACCTACTCGCACAGCACTGCGGCTGACTTTCGGCGCAGCCTCGGCATGCTCCATGGAAGCTGCCCGCCGATTGGGCTGCGCTACGGGAAACTCGCCCGACCGCGCCGACTCTGCGGCCTGCTCGATTTCTTCGGGTGCTTCCGACGACGGCTCGCCGCTCAACACGACGTGCTGAATATTGGAAGTGTCTGCGTGGGCGTCCTGGATAGCGTCGGCGAGATTCAGCGTTGCAATCAGCCGCTCCGGATCGATAGGGTAGGTCAGCGTTTGAAACAACTCGAACGGACCCAATCGGCCTTTGAGCAACTGCAGCCGTTGACGATCGGCTGCAAATATGCGCAGCACCGATGGCCACCGCTTCGCTATCTGACCCAGCAGTTCGAGCCCTGAACCGTCCTCCAGGCGCTCGCTCGCGACGATGACCTCGAAGGTGTTTGAGCGCAGCAGATCGAGGCAGTCGCCCTTGTTCGTAACCGCGTCGACGGTATATAGCTCACGCAGCGATCGGGCGATCGCCTCGTTGCTGGCGGAATCCTGGTCGACGACGAGCACACGCATGCGGGAAAGTTACCGGCGTGAGCAGTTTGGAGGCTCAGCGACAGGTCACGGTTTCCATATTCTGGCCGGATAGACAGTGTTGCTCAACGCAGCCGGCGTGCATGCGTCACATTCGGAACGCTGCTCAGCCTGCGCAATACCCGCGCAAGCTGCTCCAGATCGGCCACGGAAACGGTCACCAGGACATGAGCCGAACCTGCCTCCCGATCGGTTGTCGTGGTCATAGCTTCTATGCTCAGCCGCTCCAGTGCCAGAACATCGGTCACATCCCGTACCAACTCGCGGCGGTCAAAGGCGTTGATCGAGATTTCCACGACGAGTCCCGCTCCCGCCGCGGACGTCCATTCCACCTTGAGAACGCGCTCCGGTTTTACCGCACGCATCCGGGCAAGGCTCGGGCAGTCGCTGCGATGGATAGTGACCCCGCGGCCGAGAGTTACGTAACCCGCTATTGCCTGTGGGCGCAGAGGTGCACAACACCGCGCCAGTGTGGTTGGCAGATCGCCCACGCCTTCAATCTCCACCGGGGAGCCACTACTGCTGCTTCGCGCCCTGGGGCGGCTAACGAGCTTGCCGACGCGCGGCGGTTCAGGCTGTAGCACTTCCGGCGCGGCCTGCTCGGGGTGCTCGTCATCCTTCTTACGGAACCAGGCCCGCACCTTCGCCCTGCTGTGGGCCGAAAGGAGATAACCCTGTTCCGGCGCGAGCCAGTCGCGGCTCGGCGTTTCCTGCTTTCCGGCGATGATCTCAACGACTTCGCCGTTTTGCAGAGTGTAAGTGAGCGGCACGATCCGCCCATTTACTTTTGCGCCCTTACAACGATGCCCCAGGGACGTGTGAATCTGATAGGCAAAGTCGAGCGGTGTTGCCCCGCGCGGCAGATCAATGACTTCACCCTTAGGTGTCAGCGCGTACACCCGGTCTTCGAACAACTCGGTACGCATCCGCTCGAGAAAGTCGCGGTCGCTGGGCTCACCGGATGTGTCCTGAGGCTCAAGAAGTTTGCGGACCCATTCGATCTTGCGCTCGTACTGAGAATCCCGTGAGCCACCCTCTTTGTATGTCCAGTGTGCCGCCACGCCCAGCTCAGCGTGCTCGTGCATCTCTCGGGTGCGGATTTGAACTTCGACGCTCTTGCCGCCCGGGCCGATCACCGCGGTATGAATGGAGCGGTAGAAGTTGCCTTTGGGTGTCGCGATGTAGTCGTCGAACTCCCCTGGAATGTAGTGCCACAATCCGTGCACGACGCCTAGCGCTGCATAGCATTCGGGAATTGAGCTCACCACGACACGAACGGCTCGCACATCAAACAGTTGGTCGAACGCGAGGTGCTTGCGCTGCATCTTCCGATAGATGCTGTACATGTGTTTCGGCCGGCCATACACCTCGGCGGTAATAGCGGCCTTGCGCAGCTCAGCCTGCAGGTTTACGCACAACTCCTCAATGTAACGCTCTCGATCCGCGCGGCGTTCGTTGAGGGCGGCCGCGATGTCGCGGTAATCGTCCGCATCCAGATACCGGAAAGCGAGGTCTTCGAGCTCCCACTTGATCTGCCAAACGCCCAAGCGGTTGGCCAGCGGTGCGAACACGGCGCGGGCTTCAACGGCGAGTCTTTCTCTATCCTCGGCGGGGAGCTCGCGCGCATGGCGCAGGGCCACGAGCTGTTCGGCCAACCTGGCGAGCACCAGCCTTGGATCGCTCACGACGGCCAGCAGCATCTTGCGAAGCGTCTCTGCCTGCCGCGAATCAAGCCCTTGCACCGGTGACCAGTGCCTCGGCAGGCCCAACTCGCCGAGGCGCACGAGCGCCATGGCGATATCGGCGGCAGAAGAGCCGACCAGCCGTGCGAGTTTCTCCGGAGTGACGCCCGGAAGGACTACCGCAGGCTTCGCTAGAACCGCCGTGGCGAGCACCGGGTCTTCCGTGAGAGCCCCCATCACCTCGGCCACTTCGGCACTAAAGGCCAGGCTGGCAGGCGAAATCTGGGTGGCGTCCTCGATGGCGAGCCGAGCGGTCGCTATCGATTCACGGATGGGCGGCGGACAGAGTTGAATGATCTCCACGGTTTACCGTTATCATACCTACCTGTTTTCCTTGGCGGCGCCGAAGCTTAGCTGCCTGACGGCCTCTGCAGAGTAATGAAACGGCGGTGCCGGAAGTTTTCGAAAGCATTCGCTGCGAGGCGTATGGGCCCGGCGGCGCAGCGCTCATTGTCGACTGCCGTACTGACAGTCGCGATCGCACGGTTGCGCGGGTGCGGGAGATCGTGCGCGCGTACGGCGGATATCCCGCCGCGCGCGGCGCGGTCAGCTATTTGTTTAACGAGGTGGGACAGCTGGTATTTCCGGCCGGGACGGAGGTCGCCCGGCTAACCGAGGCGGCTGTGCAGGCCGGTGCCGAGGACCTCATACCTGCGGGGGCGGCTCAGCCGGGTGCGCCTCAGCCTGCGCTGGAAGTGTTGACCGATCCGATCGATTTCGAGACTGTGCGCGTGGCGTTGCAAGCCGCAGGATTCGTCCCGAGCAGCGCGCAAGTGACCTATCGCGCTTCGATAACGGCTCCGCTCCGAGGGGAGGCAGCGGTGGCGATGCTGCATTTGATCAAAGACCTCAAAGACTTGAACGACGTAGAGAACGTTTACACAAATGCCGAGATACCGGACGAGGTCCTGGCGCGCTTATGACGGGGCCGCCTTAGCCGCGCGCTCCGCCGAGCTGCGCGCCGCGCCGGCGATTGTTCGAATCCTGGGGCTGGATCCAGGTTCCCGGCGGACTGGCTTCGGCGTCATCGAATGCCGCGGTCCTGATTACCGGCATGTGGCGCACGGCTGCATTGCCGTCGCGGGGCTGGAGATTGCCGAGCGGTTGCGGCAGATATTCGAAGCCCTGCAGGCGCTGATTTCCGAGCATGACCCCGGGGAGGTTGCGGTGGAGCGCGTGTTCGTCAACCGCAATGTCGATAGCGCCTTGAAGCTCGGCCAGGCTCGGGGGGCGGCACTGTGCGCCATACCGCAGGGCACCCCGGTGTTCGAATATGCGCCGCGCGCCATCAAGCTGGCCCTCGTAGGTTCGGGCGCGGCCGAGAAGGTGCAAGTGGCTCACATGATCAAGACTTTGCTGCAACTGGATGGACAGATTTCGCCGGACGCCTCCGATGCGCTGGCCATTGCCGTGTGTCATGCCCACACCCGCCGGCTGCACCAATTGGCTGCCAGCCAATGATCGGCTCGGTACACGGCCGCATCGCCTCGAAAACACCACCGCAACTGACAGTGGAAGTCGGTGGTCTCGGCTATGAGCTCGAGGCACCCATGTCGACATTCTTCCTGCTGCCCGCACTGGGAGAGGAGGTGCGCCTGTTGACGCACCTGGTGGTGCGCGAGGACGCTCATATCCTGTACGCCTTCGCTACTGAGAACGAGCGCAGGCTGTTCCGCAGCCTCATCAAGGTGTCCGGCGTGGGCCCGAAAATCGCCCTCGCGCTGTTGTCAGGGATCAGTGTCGAGGCTTTTGCGTTGTGCGTGCAGAATCAGGATATCGCCGCGCTGACTCGTGTCCCGGGTATAGGCAGAAAGACCGCGGAGCGCCTCGTGGTTGAGATGCGGGACAGACTCGGACCCACGGCCGATTCGGCAGCCTTTGCGGTTGCCAGCCTACCCGCGGCCGCAAATCCGGAGGCCGAGGCCTTTGGAGCGCTCGTTGCCCTGGGCTACCGGCCTGCCGAGGCGACGCGCTTGCTCAAGGCGGCAGGTCCCGGTACACACTCCACCGAGGAGCTGATCAGGCGCGCCTTGCAGGGCGCAATCTGAGGGCTGCGGCGCAGGTAATCAAAAGTGGAAGCAGAGCGAGTCATCGGCGGTTCCGCCCGCCAGGAAGAGGAGGCCGTCGAGCGCGCCATCAGGCCGCGGCGCCTCGATGAGTATGTCGGCCAGGCGCCGGTGAAGACTCAACTCGAGATCTTCATCACCGCCGCGCGTCAACGTGCGGAGGCGCTCGATCACGTGTTGATCTTCGGGCCCCCCGGTCTCGGCAAGACGACGCTGGCCAACATCATAGCGGCTGAGTTGGGCGTCAACCTGCGCCAGACTTCAGGCCCGGTGCTCGAGCGTCCCGGAGACCTGGCCGCCCTGCTGACCAATCTGCAGGCGCGCGATGTCCTGTTCGTGGACGAGATCCACCGCCTCTCGCCCGTGGTGGAGGAAGTGCTCTATCCGGCGCTGGAGGACTACCAGCTCGACATCATGATCGGCGAAGGACCGGCTGCCCGCTCGATCAAGCTGAACCTGCCGCCCTTTACGCTCATAGGTGCAACAACCCGGGCGGGCCTCCTGACCTCACCCCTGCGGGATCGCTTCGGAATCGTTCAGCGGCTGGAGTTCTACGGAGTTGAAGATCTCGAACGGATCGTCACGCGCTCGGCCTCGATTCTGAATGCACCCATCGATGAGGGCGGCGCACGGCGCATCGCCCAGCGCTCGCGCGGCACGCCGCGCATAGCCAATCGGCTGCTTCGCAGGGTTCGTGACTACGCGCAGGTGAAGGCGGACGGCAGCATCAACGAACGCATTGCGGATGCGGCGCTCAACCTGCTGGAGGTCGATCCACTCGGCTTCGACACCCTGGACCGCAAGTTCCTGACGACTATCATCGAGCGTTTTGACGGCGGGCCGGTGGGCATCGACAGCATCGCCGCCGCCATCGGCGAGGAGCGTGGCACGCTGGAAGATGTCATCGAGCCCTTCCTGATCCAACAGGGTTTCGTGGTCCGCACCG
>Ga0105247_10000174_pt1 | contig 63371 bp, 52 predicted proteins | sample KBSS24metaG_FD_81519 | JGI IMG/M metagenome (GOLD analysis project Ga0105247, IMG submission 81519) | Switchgrass rhizosphere microbial communities from Kellogg Biological Station, Michigan, USA - KBS S2-4 metaG | ecosystem: Host-associated > Plants > Roots > Rhizosphere > Soil | place... | reverse complement strand
TGACCGTCGAGCTCGCCTTCGTTTTGTAACATGCGCGCGAAACGCATGTAGTCATCCAGCGAAGATATCAGCCCAAAGCTGCCCGGTTTCAGCGGCCAATCGCGGCCATTGAACTCCAACGCCTTCTCGTCAGGTTCCCGAGTCAGCGAACCGTCCTCGTGCCAGTCGTACATGGCGGCGACACGGGCACGATCCTGTGGCCGCAACACATAGCGCGTGCTCTTCATGCCCAGTGGCTTGAAGATCTTCTGCTCCAGGTACTTGTCGGACGGCATGCCGGACAATCGCTCGACCAACAACGCCTGCACGTCAACCGAGGGGCCATACAGCCAGCGGGTTCCCGGGTGAAACAACAGGGGCAGCGACCCGAGCTTACGCGCCTCTTCCGTCAGGGTGTTTCTCCAGTTGGTGGGATCGCCGGCGCGATAGATCTCGGCGACCGGCGTGTGATCCGAGCCTGAGTAGAACCCAACCGTATGCCGGGTGATATCCCGGATGGTCACGGGCCGGCTCACGGGCTCGTATACAACCTCACCGCGGGTATTCATGCCCGCGTAGACGCGCAGGTTGGCGAATTCCGGAGCGTATTTGTCGAGCCGGTCGTCGAGCTGAAACTTACCGGCCTCGTACAAGGTCATCAAGGCAACACCGATGATCGGCTTGGTCATCGAGTAGATCTGCACGAGAGTGTCGCGTGTCATCGGCTTGCCCGCTTCGCGGTCAGCTTTGCCGAACGCACCGAAATACGCCTCGTGTCCGTCCTCATATACCAACGCGGATACACCTACGAGCGCTTTCGATTCCGTAAAGCGGCTCAGGGCGGCATCGATCGCGGCTTTGTCAATCCTGCCCGCGCCGAGCGCAGCGGGCGGACCGAGCAACACGGCAAGCATTGCCAAAAACACGCCCGACAACACAACTAACTTGCGCATGTTCCGTTGCCCCCTTGCACTACACCAGCCTTATGATAGCGCTACCATCCGTTTGCATACAATCCCACTGCGGCGGATACGGTGGCCCCCTATCAGCAACAGTGATGCGATCACCCACCAGTCGAGGGCGCCACCCCCACCGCCGCCGGTACTGAGGGTCGGATTCGGGGTCGCGGCTGGCGGCGGCGTTGCGGAACCAGTAACTGTAACGGTCATCGTGGCAGAAGCCGATCGGCCCGCGCCGTCAACCGCCGCCACAGTCACGGTGACCGTACCACCTGGACCGTTGGCCGGCATGATAGAAAGGGTGCATGAGAGCGTGGCGCTACCGCAATCCGCGGGTGCGATCGTCACACCTGGCGAGCCGGCAGCAACTACGGAAGCAGGAATCGAGGCCGTGTTGCTGCTCGTCACAGAGAAATGCAACGCGCCCGTGCCACTGACCGTGAATGGATAGGCAGCAGAGCTCGAGCCGGCCGTCAGTGCGGAATCCGGCAGTGCCGTGATTGTCGGCACAGGGAATGTCCCGAGCGCACCAATGGCCTCAATGCGGCCGTAGCCGAAGGTTCCATCGGGCGCTGCGCTCCCCAGCTGCACAGCACCTGCCTTGAGCGCTGACACGAGTTGCGAAGCCGTGAGACTCGGAAATGCGCCGCGAATCAGCGCCGCAACGCCGGCAGCATTGGGAGCAGATGCCGACGTGCCGTAGAAATTCCCGTCTGGAAACAGACTCCCCGCGAAGTATGTCCCGGCTGCATCTACATTGATCCCGTCGGGCGCCACCAGCACAGGAGCCTGAATTCGTGTTGCAGCCGGAAATGCGATCGCAATCGGCCCGAGACTGCTGAACAGCTCGATTTTGTTACCCACACCATCCGAGCCGTTTACCGCACCTACCGTGACCGCACCGCTGGCGAATGCCTGCGCCGTGACGACACTACCGGCCGTGGGTTTGGACAGAGAGGTCAGGCCATCGCCGCCAATCCACAACTTCAGGAACTTTCCGCTGGGCGACGCATCGGGCGTTGCAATGTAGAGAGTGTAAGAACCTGCTGCGAAAGCCGTACCTACCGCAACCTGCGTGTCGGTGGCAGAGGCCGTGGACAGGCAACCCGAATTCGTGCTGTCGTTGGAATCAACCCAGTAGACATCGAACTTGCTGGCATTGTGGTCAGGTGGATCTGCCCACGCAAACGCCACGGGAATGCGTGAAGACTGCATGACGGTCAGCAGCTGACTCGGAGCGCCATCGAATTGAGCTACGTAATAATCCGTCTGAGTAACCCCACCTGACGGACAGGTCAGAGGCGGCAGACCGACGGACGACAAGGCGACCGGCGAGTAGTCTCCCTCCCAATAACTCCCGTTGTAATTTCCTTGGGCTGTGAAGAGAGTTACGGAGGGATTTTGCGCCAGGATCTGCGCAACGGCCTGCACGGCGGAGCTGTCGGAAGACAGCAGGTCCTGTTGGGGGAAGATCAGGTCATCAACCAGGATGGTCACGCCCGCGGCAATCAGTTGACTGAGACAGGACGTGTACTCGACGAACGTACTGGGTCCGCAGTACGCAAGACCAGCGCCCGGGGCCACTGCGTGCACTTCCTCCAGCAAGGCAGTGCCCTCGTCCCCCGTTGGCGAGCTCGCACCGTCACTCGGGCGTACAACCTGTACCGCAGGAAGCTCACCGCGCGACTGTATGGTCTGGAGGCTCGAGACCCCTGCCGACTGAACCCCAACTTTGGCACCACGGCCATCAGCGCCTGTCTGGGCGACAAACTGATCTGCGCGCATGATAGTCACGCCGTTTTGATCTATACCTCCCGCGGAGGTGACCGCCAGCCGTGCCGACAGGCTGGAGGACTCCTGTACAGCTGCCATGGAGCTTGATGCAACTGCAGGGACAACACGCCGCGGGTGCAGCGCGTAAGCAGGGACAGTCAAGCGTGTAACCCCCGCCACTGCCGCAACCATGGGGAGCGATTGGGGCGCGATCCAACCTTCGACGACGCACAAAGGGACGAGCTTGACTGATGCGCTGACCGCAAGACCCGCGGACACGAGCGACTTTATCGGCGCATCCCCCGAGCAATCGTAGTGAACGTCTGCTTGAGCCCAGCCTTGCTCGTTGAAGCGCGGCTCCAGTGCCATGGCATTGGCACCCAGCTCACTTTCGTACTGACCGCCGGTTACCGGCCTGGGTGCCGTAGGAACATCGTAGATGGATAGCAGCTGCGTGGAGACTCTCGTTCGCCACTCATCCGCCGCCCCGGCTCGCGGGTCGGCGGCGCCCCAGACTCCAACGATCGCGACGCCGCCGATGAACAGCCCCGCAATCTTATTTGCCCCTCCCATGGGCACCATTCTGCCTCAATCGGCGCGCCGCCCGCATCCCTTGTCGTTTCTCAACGCCGAGCCGCATCGATGGCAGCTGCCAGCCGCCACATGCCCGCCCTGATCGCCGCTGGCCGGCAGGCGCCGAATCCCAGCAACAGCGCGTTCGACCTTTCACCGCCGCCGTAGTAATAAGCCGAGAGCGGCATAACCTCAATGTTGCGCGCCCTGGCTTCCGCGAAAACGCGCTCCGCATCAACATCCTCGAGATCGGCCACCGCGTGAAGACCGGAGTGCACGGGGCGAAGGCGTAGCGGTGCTCCGGTACGATCCAATGCCGTTCGCAGCGCGTGTAGCCGCTCCGCGTACTCACCCTGCATGCGACGGACGTGCCGCTGATAATGACCACGCGTCATGAATTCCGACAAAATCATTTGTTCCAACACGGGCGCATGCACGTCGCTGGCCATTCGCGCTCGTATAAACCCGTCCACCAGATCACTTGGAACGATCAGGAAGCCCAGGCGCAGGGCAGGAAACAACGTCTTGCTGAAGGTCCCCGCGTAGATGACACGGCCGTCCGGGTCGAGCGCATGCAGGCAGGGTAGCGGCTGCGCGTCGTAGCGGAAGTTGCAGTCGTAGTCATCTTCAAGAATCCACGCCAGCGAGTTCCTGGCCCAGGCAAGCAGGCTGTGCCGCCGTGCCAGGCTCATGGGCACGCCGAGGGGAAACTGATGCGATGGCGTCACATACGCAAGGCGAGCGTCGATCTGGCCCGGCCGTTGTTGATCGATGATCATCCCCTCCTGATCCACCGGCATGCATACAGCCCGCGCCCCTGCCGATAGAAGCGCGCTGTGCGCCCCCGGGTAGCCGGGATCCTCGATCCAAACCGGATCCCCAACATCGAGCAACAGATGAAACACCAAATCGATGCCGCGTTGGGCGCCGGCAACGACGAGCACCTGGTGCGGATCGCAGCTGGTGCCGCGCGAACGGACCTGTTCCGCAATTGCCTCCCGCAACCTGAGAACACCAGCCAGACTCGAGTAATCCAGGTTTCCTGGCGACAAGGAACGCACGCACTGCCGAGCAATCTGCGACCACAAGCGAAAAGGAAACAGGTCGACTGCCGGAGTGCCCAATCGAAAGGGGCGCGGTGACGTCGGCGCGCGGCGGTCAGCAAACGGGGCCTGCGCCAGCGACCGGCCACGCGCCGAGAGCAGAGGATGCTTCACCGCTCCAACCGCGCGCACCACGTGCTGATCAGGCGACGGGTCCGGCAGGTCTTTCGAAATATAGATACCGGAGCCCTGCCGCGGCACGATGTAACCTTCCGCCTTCAACTGCTCGAAGGCCAACAACACTGTCATGCGGGAAACGCCGAGATCGGCCGCAAGCGTCCGAGTGGACGGCAACCTGCCTTCAGTGCGGATGATTCCGTTTACGATAGAGCTGCGGATGCAGAAGTAGATCTGATCCTGCAGCGTCTGGCCGCAAGAGGGCTCGATGCGGATCGGCAGCGTGACTGTCTTGACCATGGCGCGGCTTCCCTGTCGCAGATCCAAACGCACGGCCGCACCGGCTCCCCGGGAGGGAGCCAGTGCGGCAACCTGATGTGGATCTTGGACCTGCGGTCAGCGCAATGAAAGAGCTATCGCACGCGCGAGCGCCTCATGCCCTGCGTCGTTCGGATGCAGGTTGTCGGGAGCCGCATAGGCGGGCAGCAGGCGCGCCGGGTGGCTCGGATCACGGAGCGCCAGGTCGTAGTCGGCAACACCATCGAACTCCCTGCTCGTTCTGACCCAATGATTGAGGGCCAGGCGCTTGGCTTCGTTTTCGGGCGTGTGGGTGTTGGGAAACGTAGTGCCCTCGTTCGGTGAAATCGTGGCGCCATAGACCTTGAGTCCTCTCATCCGCGCCTGTCGAATCAGTTGGCGTATCCCCGCGATGATCTCGTCGACGCTGGCGAGTTGGCTGGGATCTCCAGCGGCGGTGGGAAATATTATGTCGCCGAGGCCCAGCGCGAGCACGACATGCGTGATTCCTGCGGCGCTCAACACGTCACGCTCGAAACGTGACAGGCCGCTCGGCCCACAGAAATCTCGCAGCAGGCGTCCACACCCTGTCGACTGATTCAACACTGCCAGTCGCGCAGGCTCCCGCGGAGGATTGAACCAGCGCGATAGAACATCCGTCGCACGGCGATTCGCATCGAGCGTCGTGGTCGCTCCCTCGCTGACGGAGTCGCCGAAGACCGCCAGAACACCAACTTTTTTCTGTGGCAGTACTTCGACGAAGGTCAACCAGTAGCGCGAGATCGCGGTCTCCTGTACCGGAAAGCCGATCGCAGCGCTGAAGTCTCCCGGGCCGGAAATATACGCAGTCTGAGTGGCATTCTCGTGATAAGTGGCAAACCCGGTGTTTTGCGGGACATAAAGACTGATCGCGAGACTCGTGTTCGAGGCCACGCTCAGATTGACAGGGTCGCTCAGCGCAACCGTGCCCTGCGCAATGACAACCGAAGTCTGGCCCCCAAAAGTCAGGGTTCTATCCGACTCGGGCACGATCGAAGCTCCCGTGGACTGCACCGCAATGTGCGCAGAACCGACGATCAGGGCGCCGACCCCGTACTCGTTCGACAACTTCACGCGCACTCGAGTGCCGCCTGCGCTGATGTAGACGATCTGTCGTACCGTCTGGTTCTCGAATGCTCGAGATGAGCCGAACGCTGAGCCGTTCGCCATCGGTGGGACGCTCCATGTCGCCACCCAGCGGGGGCCGCCAAAGTCTGTCTCCTGGTTTGTTTCCTGGGCCTTCGCCGGCGAGAGGCTCGCCGCTGCCATAACAACAAGAACGCTAACAGCCACTACGAACATGCAGCGGCGCGAGATCCCTTTCAGCTTCTCCATGACTTCTTGTCTCCTACATTGCTCAATCGCATCTTGCCGAACACTCGGCGAGCGAGTCTGCATAGGTGAGACAGCCGTGTGGTAGCTCCACTTCGGCGCAGGCGGATATATCCACTTATCAGCCGTTCTGAGGCTCCAGCACGATAAAAGGCGTGTTGACCTTACCGCCCGGGGGCACCGACGCCGGAGCCGGAACTCCCGTCGGCCCCAGTGAACGGATGAACCGATAAATGTCGGTCAGGTCACGATCACTCATCTGCCTCAGACTGAACCAGGGCATGGGCGGACGCCTCTGGGCGCGTGCAAAAACCAACCACTGGGCCTCGGTCATAGACTGAACCGTCAGCCGCAGGTTAGCCGGGTATGAGGTACCCCAAGGCCCCTGGTAGCCGACACCCGATCCGGTGAGCCAACTGCCGGCGGGTGCGTGTCCCCCGCTGCGCGCAAACCCGGGCGTATGGCAGTCATGGCACCCCGAGATAGTTGCGAGATAACGGCCATGTGCGACCGACTCGCTATTGGCTTCCAACGGGGTACCCAGGCCCTCCGGGCGCGCTGCGGATGCGGTCACGGCCGCAACGGCCAGCCCTGCCAGGGTAATGACTGCCGCAACCGCGGCGGACGGAATCTTCATGAATGCTCCTTCAAATGGGGTAACTGACGGCTTCATCGCATAGACGCGCAAATGAGCTAAGATTTAGCTCATAAAAAGACGGGCACGCGCGCGTGCGCGGGTTGGTGGCCAGCACGGGGGAAGTCGATGACAGATGAGCCGGATCATCCGGTGACACGGCTGCTCGTTCAGTGGAGCGGCGGAAACGAGGCGGCACTCGGGGAGCTCACGGCGCTCCTGTACCGGGAGCTGCGGTCGTTGGCGCAAAGGCATCTGCGGCGCGAACGGCCAAATCACACGATTCAGCGAACGGCGCTGGTACATGAAGCCTTCGTCAGACTGGTGAGTCAGCAGTCGGTGGACTGGCGCAGCCGGGCGCACTTCTTTGCGCTTGCGTCCACTCTGATGCGCCGGATTCTCGTAGACCACGCACGAGCGCGTCTCTCGTCAAAACGAGGTGGCGGGACGCCCGTATTGAGCCTCGACGAGCTCACAGCTCCTCCTGATGAGGCAGATCCCAGGGGGCATGCGGAAATTGAATCCATTTCCCAACAGGGCAACGAGGAGGATTCGGACGAGGACATTGCCGCAATCGACGCGGCTCTGACACGGTTGGCGGTAATCGACAGCCGGCAGGTGCAGATCGTCCAGATGCGCTACTTCGGCGGCCTCACCATCGAAGAGACGGCGCAGGCGCTGGAGATCTCCGATGCAACCGTAAAACGCGAGTGGGCTCTCGCACGGGCTTGGCTCAAACGCGAACTTTCGCGGGGAGCCTGACATGCAGGCCGAACACTGGGAACGCATCAAGGAGGTGTTTTCAGCCGCGGCCGACCGCGATTTGACGGCACGCCGCGCGTACCTGGAGGAAGCATGCCGAGGCGACTGCGCGCTGCGCGCAGAGGTCGAATCACTCCTGCAAGCCCACGACGAAACAGGTGACTTCATTGAGCGCCCCGCGGCCCAGCGGGCGTTTGGACTGGACCTCGACCCACCGCGTCCGTCCTGGATCGGCCGCCGCGTGGGAGCCTATCGGATCGTCGCCGAAATCGGCCGTGGTGGCATGAGCGAGGTATTCAAGGGCGTGCGCGCCGATGACGAGTATCACAAGGAAGTGGCGGTCAAAGTACTGCTCCCGGGTTATGCCACCGGCTCGCTCGTGGAGCGCTTCAAGGCGGAGAAACAATTTCTCGCAACGCTCGATCATCCCAACATTGCCAGGATTCTCGACGGCGGCAGCACGGCTGAGGGACTGCCCTATCTCGTGATGGATTTCATCAAGGGCCAGCCCATCGATGAGTACTCGCGCAATCGGAAACTCACCGTGAGGGAGCGCCTGGAGTTGTTCCGGACGCTGTGTTCAGCGGTCCAATATGTTCACCAACATCTGATGGTCCACGGCGACCTGAAGTGCAACAACGTCCTGGTGACGGACGAAGGCTCCGTCAGGCTGCTCGATTTCGGCGTGGCCAGGCTCATCCACACGGCTGCAGCTACCAACGCGGCTACGTCCGACGTGGCGGGACCGATCGCACTCACTCCGGAGTATGCGAGCCCGGAGCAGATTCGTGGCGGAGTCGTCTCGACGGCGAGTGACGTGTATTCGCTGGGAGTGATGTTGTATCGCCTGTTGACTGGCACGCTTCCACACCGGACTGCCGGCGGCCTGGCCCATGAGCTCGCCGCGCGCAGCGGCGAGCTCCCTCCCGAGCTGCCATCCGTCGTTGTCACAAACAGCGGTGGATCCTCGTCGCGGGAGCTGGCGGGCGATCTGGACAGCATCGTCATGTTGGCGCTGCATGAAGACCCTGCCAACCGCTACCCTTCCGTTGAGCGGCTCAATGGGGATATCAACCTGTACCTGCAGGGATTCCCCGTGACGGCGCGCCCGCCCAGCATGCCTCACAAACTCGTAAAATTCTGCGGCAGACACCGCGCGGGCATCGCTGCAATAGGCTTGTTCGTGCTGACCCTGATGGCAGGAATCGTCGCCACCAGCTGGCAAGCGCACATCGCGCGCCAACAGCGCGCGCGGGCCGAACGGCATTTCGACGAAGTTCGCAGATTGGCCAATATGTTCATGCTTGATGTGCATGGGGCTATCCAGAACCTCCCCGGCGCCACCCCGGCCCGGCAGATGCTCGTCCTCAACTCGCTGAAATATCTGGACGCACTGGCCGCCGAGTCAGCAGGCGATCCCACCCTGCAGCGCGAGCTGGCCACTGCTTACGAGAAGGTTGCGGATCTCCAAGGCGCCTACCGCGAGTCGAATCTCGGCGACGCCAGCGGCGCGATCGCCAGCTATCGCAAGGCACTGGATATCCGCACGTCCCTGCTGGCGGCGCTGCCCGCGGACCTGGATCTGCGCCGCGACCTGCTGAGGAATTACGGCAAGCTCGGCGAACTATTGGCGGCATCCCGGGACTCGCCTGCGGGAATCGCGAGCTCGCGGCGCGCCTTGCAGATCGCCGAACAGCTCGCGGCCGCTTCAAGCTCCAATGCCGCAGACCAACGCAACCTGGGCAGTGTTTATGTGGCTCTCGGTTGGCAGATGGCAAGAGCCAACGAAGTCGAGCGCGGCCTGCTGTTGATGAACCAGGGGGCGGCCGTTTTTGAAACGCTGGTGGATGCGGATCCGAGTGACGTACGCAGCCGCCACCATGCCGCTGTCGCGTACGGACGGATGGGAGAGATTCTCATCGGCGCGCGGCGTTATGCCGACGCTCTGCACATGCATACCAAGCAGCAGGAGATTGCCCATGAGCTCTCCGTTTCGGATCCGACCAACTCCGAGCTTCAGACTCTCGAGGCGTACGCACTGCTCGGGATCGCAACAGTACTGTCCAAGCAGGGCTCTCCCCAGGACGCCCTGGCAAAACAGTCCAGGGCAATGGATACCTTGCGTGCGTTGTTCGACGCCGATGCAAAAGACACGGAAGCGCGTTACAACGCCGCGTTTGCTCTGAGCGAAGTCAGTGAGACACTGATGACACTCGGGCAACTTCAGGCAGCCGAGCACAATCTGCAGGATGCGCTGGCAATTCTCGAGCCGTCCGCCAAAGCAGGCGAATCGGAACTGGGCCGTGATCGGCTACTGCAGGGTATCGACTACTTCCGCCTGGGCCAGATCAACGCTCGCCGCGCGAATGAACCTACGGCACCGCGGGCCCAGCGCGCAAACAACTGCGCGGAAGCGCGCCGCTGGTTTGACAGAAGCACACCGATCCTCGATGCCGCCGAGCGCGCGGGGCTATGGCAAACGGACGAGGGCAACCGCTCCGCGCGGGTTACGAAGCACCTGAGCGCCTGCGGATAGTCTCGCAACGCCCGGGCACGGCTGTTACGCTGTGGCGGCTGCCGTGCTGCAAGGAGAATAGCGTGAAAATAGTAGTCGCGTCCGTCTTCACTTTGCTACTTGCAACGGGCCCGGTGCTCGCTCAGAGCAAGGACGCAACCACCCAGTCCAAACCCTCCGAAGAGTCGGTGCGGCGCCTGCTGGAGGTCATGCAGGCCAAGAACCTCGTCGAGGCTGCCGCCGAACAGGTGGGGCACGCGGTGATCGTGAAGCTACCGCTCGCGATGAAAACCTCCATGTCCGACATGCAGGAGCGCATGCGGCAAATGATTCCGAAGATCCAGCAACTTGCCAAGGAGACGGCCGAGCAGCTCAATTCGCAAACTCCGCCTGCGCAGAAGAAGAACGCGGGATGAGATTTCGGTTGATCGGCCGTGGCAATGAACCACGCCGATCAACCACCCCTTTGCCGTCTTCGCAGCGTCACCTGGCGCGATATCGCGCGCTTCAGATGAGGGCGTCAACACCCTTCTGATCGATCACATTGAGGAGCTTCAACGAAGGGCCACTTGGTCTCTTTTCCCCGATCTCCCACTTCTGCACCGTGGAAACGCTCGTGTTCAGAAACGCGGCGAAGACCGCCTGACTCATTCGTGCGCGTGCCCGCACCGCGCGAATCTGTTTGGGGCTCAACTCGCGAACCTCAGGAAGCGCGAGCGCATCGAACTCGCGCATGGTCTGCTTGTCGATCGAACCTGATCTATAGAGAGCGGATGCGGTTTCGTGAGCTTCAGTGAGTATGCGACTTCGCTTCATGGCAAATCTCCGTCAAATTTCCCGATTCCAGCTCGCCGGCGATCCGGTACGCCTCGAGCTTCAAAAGCACCGCAGCGAGCTTCTGCAACACTGCGAGCTCACGATCGTTGATATTCGCCCGTTCGTTCTTTTCGAATCCGAAGACGAAGAACCACCGACTTCCAAAATTGGTGCCAACTAAAACGCGCGCACCACCACTTTTGCCGCGGCCCTGAATCGCCACACGCTTTTTAAAGACGTGACCGCCGAGATCGGCGTCGATCAATCCAGCCGCTATCTCCGTCACTGAATTGCACAGGTCTGGTTCCGTTAGCCTGGTCTTGCGCAGCCACCGCTGAAACGCTTTCGTCAGAAAGACACGACGCTGTATTTTAACTGTATCACTTAGTGGTATAGATTTCAATTGCCGTCCCTCCGTTCCACTTCCTAAGACGAAGGGGCCGCAGAAATCCGGTAAGCCATTTACAAGTCGTTTGCTGCAGTTTTGACGTCGAATACCACGTAATCTGACAACGCAAGTTGACCCGTCTGACTACGCGGTTGGAGGTGCCGCGCGATGGCATATGCGCCATAATGCGGGCACTGCAACGCGACAGCGTTGCCAGAGATCAGGCTCGCCAAGCTGAAGGATTGAAAGGAGGACCCCGTGGCCACCCAGAACACCCTTCCCTACCAAACCGCTCTCATCATCGGCGCAGGTGTTGGCATCAGCGCTTCGTTGGCGCGGACGTTTTCGCAAGCGGGCCTGAAAGTTGGACTGGTCGCACGCGACCCTGCAAAGCTCGACAGGCTTGCCAGCGAAACAAAGGCGACCGTGTTTGCTGCTGACGCCTCGCAGCCAGGAGCCGTGGCCCAGCTGTTCACTGACGTTGACGCGCGTCTCGGCGAACCGGATGTTGTGGTCTACAACGCCGGTGCAAGGGTTCCCGGACCGCTGACCGAGCTAGATCCGGCTGTCGTGCGCGACGCCTTGGCGGTTACGGCCTTCGGAGGATTTCTCGCCGTCCAGCAGGCCGCAAAGCGGATGGTTCCGCGGGGACACGGCGCGATCCTGCTGACCGGTGCCTCGGCAAGCGTCAAGGGATTCCCGCGCTCCAGCTCGTTCGCGATGGGCAAATTCGCATTACGCGGCCTGGCTCAGAGCGCGGCTCGCGAACTCGGCCCCAAAGGCATACACGTCGCGCATTTCATCATTGATGGTTCGATCCGAAGCGAGCGGCGCCCAGAGCCCGCCGAGCGGCCCGACAGTACGCTCAATCCGAATTCAATCGCGCAGGCATACCTGGATGTACTCAGGCAGCCCCGCGATGCGTGGTCCTTCGAGGTGGAGCTGCGCCCCTGGGTCGAGCCTTTCTGACAATCAGCGGTGCGCCGGCCCGCGCAAGCCCGTTGTTATCGCTGGAGCGGGCGTGACTCATATTACGTTCAGCTCCATCAACGGCCGGCTCTTTTCAATGCGGTCATACGCGAGGTCCGCCAGGTCCAGGGTCACGAATCGTCCATGGCAGATCAATTCCGCAACGCCGCGGGCCACCACGGGGGCCTGCTGCAAGCCGTGACCTGAAAAGCCGTTCATGAGCAACAGGTTCTCGCGATGCGGATGGAATCCAACAATACCGTTGTGATCGAAGATGTTCATCTCATAGTAACCCGCCCAGGCGCGCTCGAGGCGAGCCGCCTCGAACGCCGGGATGCGCGCCGCCAATGCAGGCCACAGTACCGAGTCGAATCCATCGTAGTCAGGTTCAAGTGGCGCATCATCCAGGTCCGCGCCCGGGGGAATGCCGGCGATGTATCCGGACCCTTCGGGCCGGATCCAGAAACCGGATGGATCGATCAGCAGCGGAAAGCTTTCCAGCCTCGTTGGACATGAAATCACGTAGACGGTACGCCGGCGCGCCGCCACAGGCAGATCACAGCCGGCGAGCCGGGCGATGGAGCGGGCCCAGGGACCTGCCGCATTGACGACCCAGCGACTGGCGACCTGGCCGCCCGCTGCCAGGCGAATAGATTCGATTCTTCCGCCCTGCACCCCCAGCCCGCACACTTCGCCGCGAACGTAACTGACACCCTGGCTGCGCGCCTTGGCCGCGAATGCGGCAAGCAGTGAATAACCGTCGAACCAACCCTCACCCTTGAGCCCCAGAGAGCCTGCTGCCAGATCCGATGTCCTGAGCCACGGGAAACGTGCGGACAGCGCAGTGGCGTCGAGCAACGCGACATCGGCACCCAGCTGGGTCTGGATCGTATGGGCACGCAGCAACGACTCCAACCCGGATGCAGGCGTGAGATACAGATAACCCCGCTCTTTCAAACCGATGTCGACACTGGAACCTTCAACCTCCAGCAACTCGTCTGCCTGGCGCAGAAATCCAATGCTCGCCTGGCAGATGCGAATGTTCACGGGGGTCGTGAACTGCTGGCGGATGGAGGCCGCCGAAAGCGCGGAAGATGCGGTCGAATAGGTCGGATCGCGCTCGATGACGACGACGCCGATGCTGGGATCGAGCCGCGTCAGCCAGTAGGCCAACGCCGAGCCCATGATGCCACCACCTATGATTGCAACGTCCGCTTTCACTAAGCGTTTCCCACCGCGCCGGCGCCCCTGAGCCTGCACTTTACCGCGTGAGGAAGCGCCGCGCAGAGGTCCAATTGAAGTGACTTGCGAAGGCCACATTGCCCGCGTGCCGGGCAGTCGCCGGCACGGCCGCTATCGGCAGCCGCGCCAGGCGTTGCGTTTTACAAAGCCCCGGGGCGCGGCTCCCGGATATTCAAACCCAACATCTCGTAGACACGATACCGCACCAGGCCGGCATATTCGTGCACAGTCAGGTCCATGAGGAGGAAATTGTAGGCTTGCGGCACAACGCCGACCGTCGCACCAACATAGTCCGCGCGGGCCGGCAACGCATGAATGCCGAAGTGCGCGAAGTAGAGGCTGGCGCGGCGCAGATGCAGTCCCGAGGTGACCAGGACCACCTGCTCCTGAGGATGAGCGTTCAACCAGGCCGCACAGAATTGGGCGTTCTGCCAGGTATTCAGGCTGCGCCCTTCGATGACGAGGTCAGCGGGATCGACGCCGAGCTTCACTAACACGCCGCCGTACACTTGCGCTTCCGATGCACCTAACCTGCGTGGGTCCCCACCTGACACGATTACGGTACAGGCTCGTCCATCGAGTCTGCATTGCCGGTACAGATCCAGGGTCTTCACGATCCTGCCGTACACCATGGCCGGGACTTCCACGGCCTTGGTGTCAACGACCTGTTGCGCACCTCCACCCAGAACAACAATGGCGTTTTTTGGCTGCCACGAGCGTACGGGCTCGCCCGAGTAGCCGGCCTGCAGGTTTTTCAATGCGCTGAATGGCAGGGGCCCACAGCCGATCGCAACAGCCAGGAGGCCTGTAAGAATGAACAGAATCCGCGCGGTTCGCCGCCACCGGACCCTGGCGAGCAAAGCCGCCGCGATCACCAACGATAAGAGAATTGCGACCGTCATAGTCCGCGAAGCGTAGCAAATAAGCCACGGGCACTGTTGCGGCCCGCACCCCAGACCTTCGTCGCCCCCATTCGTGACACGAATCACTGTCTCTAAAGAGTATGTCAATTACGGTTGGGCCCCTTAAAATAAGTCAACGGAGGAGTGAGTCGTGTTTGCCGCGTTCAAGGTCATAGCCGCTTTTCTGCTGGCGTGCGCGTCGGTGGCGGCCGCTATTTTCGAATCCGGGCACCCGTTGCTCTTTGGCTGCGCGTGCGTAGCTTTCGTGATCGGTATCGTCGGGGCCGAGGCCTTGCGGATCCACCGCAAACGTACAGTCCGCTCTACATCGGCGCGCTAGTCACACGGGCGGCGGGTTGAGCCGCGCGAAGCCCTCTTGCGTGCGATAGGGGTAGTACGGGTAGGAGGGCATCACGTTGCTCGCTTTATCGAGCCTCGCAAGCTGCTCCCGGCTCATCGACCACCCAACAGCGCCGAGGTTGTCGCGTAGTTGAGCCTCGTTGCGTGCGCCGATGATGACAGATGAGATCGTCGGTCTGGTGAGCAGCCAAGCGATCGCGACCTGGGGTACCGTCTTCCCCATCTCCCGGGCTATTTCCTCCAAGGTATCGACGACATGATACAACCGCTCGTCATCCACTGGCGGTCCCCATTGCGCACTCGCGTGCAGACGGCTCGACTTGGGAAGCGGCTGCCCGCGCCGGATCTTGCCTGTGAGACGCCCCCACCCGAGTGGACTCCAGACCAACGCACCCACGCGCTGATCGATTCCGAGCGGCATCAACTCCCACTCGTAGTCGCGGCCCACGAGAGAATAGTAGACCTGGTGCGCACAATATCGCGGCCAGCGGTAGCGCTCGGCGGCCGCGAGCGACTTCATGAGCTGCCATCCGGAAAAATTCGATACCCCGACATAACGCAACTTGCCGGCGCGAACCAACATATCCAATGTGAACAACACCTCGTCGATCGGCGTCGCGGCATCGAAGGCATGCAGCTGCAGCAGGTCGATATAGTCCGTGCCGAGACGGCGCAATGAAGCATCGACTGCGCCGATCAGGCGCTGCCGCGAGGAACCCGCATCCCCTGGCCCATCGCCCATCGGCAGACTCGTCTTGGTGGAGAGCAGCACTTGCGCACGGCGGCCTTTGATCGCCGCACCCAGCACTTCCTCGGAGGCTCCGTTCGAATAGACATCGGCCGTGTCAAAGAGATTGGCACCCGCCTCCAGGCACAGATCGATCAGCCGGCGTGCTTCCACACTGCTGCTATTCCCCCAGGCCGCAAACAGAGGCCCCTGCCCTCCGAAGGTGCCCGTGCCGAAGCTCAAAACCGGCACTTTGAGGCCTGAATGGCCGAGATTGCGATATTCCATGCTGGCTCCGGGATCTGCCGTGGGTAAACGCGGTGCGGGGAGCCAAGGTACCCGAAGCCCGGATTTTGAATCAGGGGGTGCTTTGTCCACTGATTTGTGAGATGAATTCATCATGCCACGCCTGGACACCAATCGAGCCGCCGAAATGGAGGTCTTTGTCCGGGTAGTCGATCTGGGCGGGTTCACCGCCGCGGCGCGTGAGTTCCGGCTCACTCCGTCCGGAGTGAGCAAGCTGGTTTCGCGCCTGGAAGCCAGACTCGGCTCGCGCCTGGTAAATCGATCGACCCGCAGGCTTCAGCTCACGCCAGAGGGCCGAGCGTTCTATCTGCGCGCCGCCCGCATCCTGGCCGACATGGAGGAGGCCGAGCGCGCGGCAGCAGCCGGCTCCGCACCCCGTGGCCACCTGAGAGTGAATACCAACATTCCGGTCGGGATGCGGCTCATCGTCCCGCTGATTCCACGGTTCCTGGCAGAAAACCCCGAAATAACTCTCGATGTCGTACTGACAGATACGGTTGTCGACCTGCTGCAGGAGCGCGCCGACGTCGCGATCCGCTTCGGCCCCTTGCGGGACTCACGCCTGGTTGCGCGCAAGCTCGGTACGACCCGCATGGCGGTTGTCGCCTCGCCTGCATACCTGGAAAGCCACGGCACGCCAGCGACTCCAACCGAGCTTGCGGAGCACCGGGGTATCGGTTGGACATTCCTGCGCATGCTGGATGGTTGGCCTTTCCGCGGCAGCATGGGTATCGAGACGCTCTGCGCGCCGCCGGCCGTTCGCGCGAGTGATGGCGAAGCGGCGCGCCGGCTCGCCCTGGGTGGCGTCGGCCTTGCGCGCCTGTCCCAATTCCATATCGGCCCGGATATCGAGGCCGGCCGTCTCATCCCGGTGCTCGAGGAATTCAACCCGGGTGACCGGGAAGACATTCACGCCGTTTTCCTCGGCCATGGCGGACCCTTGCCGGCACGCGTGCGCGCCTTCGTTGACTTCCTTGCCCAACATGTTCGGATCGAAGGTTGAGCGCCACCGCCAGGTGAGGATTGCGCCCGAAGCGCGTTCGGTCCATATTCAGCTGCAAATGATCGCAACGTCTGGCCGATCCTCAGAAGACCCACTGCCGAGGTTGGGAACGGAGGGTGCGGAAGCGCCCGAGTTTCAAGTGCTGTTCTCACGGCCGGAGAACTTCACCGGCCGCCCGGACTTACAGCCCAACAGCTTCCGCTGGTCAGGTAGCGGGACTATTCACATAATGGAGCGTGGGCTGTTGATCATTGCGAGGCGCCGCTCCGCAATGGCATTCCATACGACGGAAGAGCGCTTCGTGCCTGCTGCGGAAATCTGCGACGTATATCGGGAAGGAAATTCCGTACGCGTCGAGCTGCGCGGTGAGTTACAACAACGCGACTACTTCCGCTTCTGGACTGCCGACACCGCGACCGCCCGAACGATCGTGCGGCTCCTTCCGACGACGCGTACCATCGAGTACGACGGTCCAGCACCTATATTCGTCCAGGTTCCGACAACACCATCGCCTGGGCGACGGCGTGCATCGGCACGCACCTACATACTGCTTGCACTCGTGGCTGGATTGATCGCGGTCACTTCCTTCATCTCGGTGGACAAACTCCGTCAGCGGGCGCCCCCTGACAGCGCTGAGCACAAACTCATCGCGCCGGGCATGGAGCCCGGCAAGACAGTGGCTCAAAGCGCCGTCGCGCCGCTCCGCGCGACTGCAGCGCAGATCGAGGCGACCAAGGCGTACTTGAGGCGTTTCGACGATCGTATAGACGGGTTGCGGGCGCAGTACCGGATGGCATTCCAGGCACTTCAGACTGGCAGTTTGTCGCAGCAGGATTTCGCCGAAGGCATCGATCGATGGTTGCTGCCACAGTGGCGCACTCTCTACAACGAGTTAGCCTCGAGCAGGCCCGAAGACGGATCACTGGATTGGGCTGTTCGCGAGGATCTGCTGCACGTGGCACGAGGTTGGGAGCGGGCGCTCGACGACTACGTGATCGGCCTCAACGATCAGAACTACATCATTGTTCTGGAAGCATTCGACCGGATGTCGGCCGCCAATAAAGCCCAGCGCAGGGCTTGGAAAGCTATCGAGGACGCGCAGCGGTAACTGCCTCCTCCGCGACGCGCGTAAGCTTCGGGCTCAAAAAGTGCAGGACGGCAATTCCCGCGATGTAGGCGCCGCCAGCGAGCGCGAAGATCGGCTGATAGCTGCCAAATGCATCCAGGATGTAGCCATTGTATTTCGACATCAGCATGCCCCCGACGGCGCCCGCGGTGCCACCGATGCCCACGACAGAGCCAACCGCCACGCGCGGAAACATGTCTGACGGCAGTGTCATCAAGTTGGCCGACCACGCCTGGTGAGCCGCCGTCGCCAGGCCAATGATGGCGACTGCCATCCATAACTGGTTGACGAACTGCGCGAAGACGATTGGCGTAACGGCCACGGCGCAAATCAACATAGCAGTCTTGCGGGCGACATTCGCGGAGCGTCCGGCCTTCATCAGCCTCGATGAGCCCCATCCGCCCACGACCGAGCCAACATCCGACAGCAGGTAGATGGCGACCAGCGGTGGTCCGAATGACTTCAGATCGAGGCTGTAGCGCTTGCTGAGGAAGTCGGGCAACCAGAACAAGTACAGCCACCAGATCGGGTCGGTAAGAAACTTGGCCAGGGCATAAGCCCAAGTCTCCCGCACCGTCAGCAGCTTCGGCCACGACACCGGGTTGGACAGCTTCGTGCTGCTGGCCTGCTCGCCGGAGCGGATGTAGGCCAGCTCGGCTGGCGACAGCTTCGGATGCACGCCCGGACTGCGATAGGTCAGCAGCCATGCGATCAGCCATACGAATGTAGCGGCCCCCGTGACCACGAAGGCGGCCCGCCATCCCCATACCAACGTGATCGCGGGTACGACGAGCGGCGTGACTATGGCACCGACATTGGATCCGGCGTTGAAAATGCCGACCGCCAGTGCCCGCTCCTTCTGCGGAAACCACTCCGACACAGCCTTGAGGCTCGATGGGAAACTGCCGGATTCGCCCAACCCCAACGTGAAGCGCATCAGGGCAAACTGGGTTATGGAGTGAACGAACCCGTGGCCGATGTGCGCCAGTGTCCAGACCGTGAACGCCACCGCATAGCCGGCGCGCGCGCCGATCCTGTCGATGATGGGCCCGAATCCCAGATAACCGATGGCATAGGCTGCCTGGAACCAGAAGACAATATCCGCGTAGGATGTTTCGGTCCACTTCAGCTCGGCCTGCAGCGTTGGCTTCAATACACCGATCGTCTGCCGATCGATGTAGTTGATCGCCGTTGCCGCAAACAGCAACGCGCAGATCATCCACCGGTAGCGGCCGACCCGTACGGCCGGCGGCTCACCGGTCATGGCTTGTTCGGATCGAAGTCCGGTTTCTGGTCACGGACATAGGCCTCCCAGCTGGCCCGGTCGTGAAAATCGAGACCCTTGTCCCATGCGGCCCCCGTGTAATAGACAAACGGCTTGCCGGGTTCGACCTTGACCAACACCAGGTAGTTCTCCGAATCCTGGCGTATTTCGAGCACACTCTTGGGATCGGCCATGACTGCGATCCCCATGGTGCCCTTCACCGGATCCGCGGGCTCCCAGTAGGACACGCGGCCCGCACCCAGGTCCTTGGTGAACACGCCCGAGTGGGCGGGATCCTTGCGCTTGGTGATGCCAATGCCGACGATCAGCGGCCCCGGCTTATCGGAGTTGAGTGTCGAGACCATGCGCGTGAAGTTGGTACCCAGCGGTAACGTAAAGGTGCGCGTCTCCCAGACTTTGCGCTCGACGTCCACCGGCCAGGGCGCGTAGTCAACCTTGAACGCGGCCACCTCTGGCCCGTTCTTCAGGATCTTGCAGGTCTTCCAGTTCCGCGACACCCACAACTTGTTGTCCTGCCAGATTCCCAGGCCACCAGCCCCGCGTGTCGTGTCGACATCGTAGAAATCCAGCCCCTCACCGTGAAACGCGTGTTGGTTCCCACTCTTGAGCTGGCGCTCCATGTAGGGCCAGCGGACGCTCTTGCCCCACGCATCGATCCCTGAGCTCGACGGCGGCTCGTATGCTTCGAGGGCGTGACCGTAGATGCGATGGGCTGTACGGTCGTTTTCCCACAGAATGTCGTCATAACGATACGGCGCGAGCACCGCCACGGCACGAGGTTTTTGGCCCTCTGCGTCGGGCTTGGCCAGGGCCGCCCCGGAAATCGGCGGCATGGTGGGCGGGGTGTCGGCGAACCCCGCCGCGGCCACGAACAGCATGGCGCCCGCAGCGGCGATTGCTGCAGCCCGGTGCCGGCTGGCGTGCTGATTTGCGGTCCCATCTGCGGGACGAAGTGCGGTTGGATGTTTTGACACGCTGTCTTCTCGTTGGTCAGATTTCGGTTCGCAGGCCCAACAGCCGGCGCTGTTCAGCCATCTTCTCGCGGGTCTGCTCGAGCGCTTCGGCTTCGGCAAGCCCCAGCAGGTCGTCGATCACTTGTCCCAGGTGCCCATGCATGGCGAGGCGGGCAGCCTTTGGATCGCGCGTGCGCAACGACGCGGCAATCTTCCTATGCTCGGCAACAGAGTCGCCCCGGCCGTTGGCGCGGGCGCGGCGCAAGGCACCGGCGCAGCTGGATGATTGCTGACGCAGCAGCCACAGGTCTTCAACGGTGGCCGCTATTGCCGCATTTCCGGTGGCACGAGCGATTGCCAGGTGAAACTCCAACTCGTGCTTCTCGAAGTCCTCCGCCGCAACATCCCTGCCCATGTCGGCGGCCAGGCAATCGAGCAGCGTGAGTTGCTCATCGGTGATGGTGGCGGCCGCCAAAGCGCACGCCTCACCTTCGAACAAGCGCCGCGCCTCGGCCAACTCCAGCGCACTGACATCGCGTTCGGAGGCATCCTCCGAGATCTGCCGGGCGGCTTTGACGTACACGCCCGAACCCTGGCGCGCTTCGACCAGGCCCTGAAATTCCAACGCGATCATTGCGTCGCGGATCGTCGGACGGCTGACCCCAAAATCATCCGCAAACTCACGCTCGGACGGCAACCGGTCGCCGGGCGCGTAGCGGCCGTCTTCGATCGCGGCCGCAATCGAGCGGGCGATCTGTTTGTACAGCTTTTGCGTGTCTGGGGGGCCAGCGCTCATGGGGAAATTCTGGATACTTCGCTCGCGGCCAGCAGGAAGGCACCCACTCCATAGAGTTGAGTATCGTCGGCACTGACCTGGTCCGGCTGGGCGCCGATACGCTGAACCCAACCGAGCTTGCCGTCCGGCTGCACGGCAGCCAGCAACGCGCGCCAGCCGCTCTTGACGGATTCCCGGTAGCGAGGCTCGGGCAACAGTCCGTGGTTGACACCCCAGGCCAGACCATACACGAAGAAACCGGTGCCGCTGGTCTCGGGCGAGTCCTGCGGCTGCAGCAGTGAAACCGGCCAGTAGCCGCGGCTGCCCTGCAAACTGACGAGCCGCGCAGCCATTTCTTTGAACAAGGCCTCGTAGCGTGGCCGGCTGGGATGTCCGGCGGGCAGGTCCGTCAGGATCCGCGCGAGCCCGGCAAACACCCAACCATTGCCGCGGCCCCAGAAAATCTTGTGGCCTGCCGGATCGCGCTGCGGAATAAAGCGGCTGTCGCGGTAGTACAGGTGCTCATCCCGGTCGTACAGGTAGTCGGTGGATGCCCAGAATTCGGCATCCGCATGCGCGAGGTAGCGGGCGTCACCGGTGGCCTTGGTCAAGGCAATCCACGCGGGTGGCGCCATGAACAGCGCATCACACCAGCACCACCGATCCTGGCAGTACGGCGGGCCACCCCCGGGAGGTACGAGTTCGAAGTCCAGCGAGACCGTGGAGGGATCGGCCAGCACCGCCTCGAACCGGGATTTGACCGGAATCAACTTGGCCGGATCGTGGGTGTGCTCGGCGGCCCAGATCCAGACCGCAGCGGTTGCATCGGAATCCGCATGGCGCGGCCGGGCTTCAAAATCCCAACTTTCGGTGGTTCCGTGATTCAACACGGCGGCGGCATAGCGGGCATCGCCGGTTACATCGGCAAACTGTGTGAGGCCGATATAGAACGCCGCCTGGATCCAGCCGCGGCTGCGCTCCGTATCCACCCGGTGTGGACCCGCCGGGATGTAATCGAAAGTACCCATGTGACTCAGTTGCCAGTCGGCCACCTTGTGCCCGGCAGCCAGGGCCGACTTGTCCAGTGACTTTACCGCCTGGGCGTCGGGTGGCACCGTGCTGCACGCTGTAAAGAACAGCGCAACCACGGTGAACCCCACGAATACCCGAACATCCCGCAGCATCATGCGTCGACCCCCTCCTTCGGCATGACCACTTGGTCCTGCCGCCGCAATCCTAGTTGACCAGTTATCGTAGACTTTTGCCACCTGTAAGGCCATACCTTATTGATAGGCTCAAGCTTTCCCAGGCAGCGTGGCCTTACCACGCTACAGGCCGCAGGAGAGTTTGGCCATACCAATCTGCCAAAGCAGCCAATGTAGTGGATTCAGCCTGCGGAGAGAGTTGAGCGGCAGGACAAACGCCCTGATACCGCCGAAGGTTTACGGGATTGCCGATTTCAGCATCGGCACAGCACGTCAGGTATTCGCGCTGGCCGCGCGCCGTTCGATTTCCTCGCGCTTGGCAGCGAGGCGAGCGCGGGTCTGCTCCATTTCCTGCAACTCGGCCGTGAGCAGCAGGTTCTCGATCAAACCCCCGAGGTGGGCCTGCATCGCCGCGCGCGCTGCCTGGGGATCGCGGGTTCGCAGGCTTTCAATGATGTCCTGGTGCTCGTCATTCAACGGTCGCTTACGGACGTCCCGGGCCCTTTCCAACATCTGCATGCACAGGGGGGACTTGTAACGCAGGTCCCACGTGTTCTCGACGACGCGTATGACGGCGCTGTTACGGGTAGCGCGGGCGATCGTGGAATGAAACTGGCGGTCGGCCAGCTCGCTCTGTTCCTTGGTCGCGTTCTCGTTGTTCATCTCTACAACCAGTGATTCCAGGTAGGCCAGCTCCTCGTCCGTGATCAAGGTGGCCGCCAGCGCCGCAACCTCGCCTTCGAACAACCGGCGAGCCTCCGCCTGATCGAAGGCTCCAATGTCGAGATCCCGCGTGGGTGCAGATGCAGCAACGGTCATCCGGCGGACGTAGACACCCGACCCCTGGCGGGACTCCAACAGACCGCGCATCTCCAACGCAATGACTGCACGCCGCAGCGTGGGGCGACTGACACCCAATTCCTCGGCCAAATCCCGCTCGGAAGCCAAACGCTGGCCGGGTTGATACCGCCCTTCGGCGATCGCCCGTTCTATGGTCGTTGCTACCTGCTGGTAAAGACGCGGGCTATTGGCGGCGGGCGTGGACATGGAGCCCTAGTGTACACGGCGAGTCATCCCTGTGCAGGTTGTCACCAATGCCAGCTTCCCGCAAGATCAACCAGCTTCCCGCATCATCCAAGAGGCAATTCGTGTTGGATCTCACTGAGCTGTCCAGCCATGTACTGTCGTCGGCTTCCAAGGGCGTACCGGAAGTCCTGGAGGGAGTCACGCTCGAGGATGTGCCCACGCGCAAGCTGAATCTCCTGCGCGATGAATTTCCCGCCCCTGTAGCGGTGATACGCGAGAGCGCCCTGCGCGCCAACATAGAGCTCATGCGGCAGTACACCGAATCAGCAGGCGTCTGCCTCGCCCCGCATGGCAAGACCACGATGTGTCCGCAGTTGTTCGACTTGCAACTGGATGCAGGCGCCTGGGGCATGACCTGTGCTACGGCGGCACACCTTCGGGTCTATCGGCGCTTTGGTGTGCCCCGTGTCATCATGGCGAATCAGCTTCTCGATACGGATTGCGTGCGGTTCGTCGCCCGCGAGCTCGCCGCGGACTCCGCTTTCGACTTTTATGGCATCGTCGATTCGGTCGCCGGCGCGCGCCAATACCACGATGTCCTGTCAGAATTGCCGCGCGGCCGTGCGTTGAACCTGTTGCTCGAAGTAGGCGCTGTGGGCGGCAGGACGGGTGTGCGAACCTTTGACGATGCTTTGTTGGTAGCAAGGGCAGTCGCCGACATGAGCGGCTCACTCCGGCTCGCAGGCATCGAGGCTTTTGAGGGAATCTTTCCGGGGAGTCCGGCAGAGGCCGAAGCCGGTGTCGAGTCACTCATGCAACAGGTGCGCGAAGTTGCACGCCGGTGCGACGCGGAGCAACTGTTTGGTGGCGAAAGCGTCGTTCTGACCGCCGGTGGCTCTGCTCACTTCGATCAGGTCGTCAAGGCGTTGACCTCCGTTCGTCTCTCACGTCCCACAAAGGTTGTTCTACGTTCGGGGTGTTATATCACTCACGATCATGGGACCTACGCCACCGCGTTGGATCGCCTGAGGCAACGCAGTGCCGGCAGTGTATTCGCCGACCACGGCTTCGAGCCCGCACTCGAGTTGTGGACTACCGTGCAATCCTTGCCGGAGCCGGGACTAGCCATCGTGGCTCTCGGCAAACGCGATGTCTCCTTCGATATGGGACTGCCAGTGCCGCTCAAGCTCTATCGGCCCGGCAGCCCCACGGCGCTCACGGATCTAGGTGGTAAAGCGCAGATCGTGCGGCTCAACGACCATCACGGTTATCTGAAGTTTACGGGCCTGGAGCTGGCCGTGAAGGATCGAATCGCGGTTGGCATTTCCCATCCGTGCACGACATTCGACCGCTGGGAATATCTCTATAGGGTCAATGAGCAATACGATATCGTCTCGATCGTGCGCACCTTTTTCTAAGGACCCATTGACGTGCAACGGCCTTCCCCGCCATTTCATCCCGCAGAGCTCGCTCTTCAGGAGCGCTTCGGACGCCGGAAGATGCTGGAGGCCGGAGCGCGACGTAACGTACGCGACCACTTGATTCCTCAGCATCGTGACTTCTTCCAACAGCTGCCTTTCCTCCTTGTTGGCAGCATCGATGCATCGGGCCAGCCCTGGGCATCGATCGTCGCTGGCAAGCCCGGCTTCGCCACTTCACCGGATCCCCTCCACCTGCACATCGGCGTGCTACCGCACTCGGGTGATCCGCTCGCCCGCAATCTGTTCAACGGCGCACCCATCGCGCTGCTGGGCATTGAGCTTCCCACTCGGCGGCGAAATCGGTTGAACGGCACTGTCACCGCTGTGGACGCAGGGGGATGGACTGTCGGCGTGGTGCAAAGCTTCGGCAATTGCCCGCAGTACATCCAGAGCCGCGAATTGCGCTTCGTCGAGCCCTCGGCGGCATCGGCTGCGCACCCCGGCTCAGGAAGTCAGCGCCTTCTGGCCGCGGACCAGGCGCTGATCGCAAACGCGGACACATTCTTCATCGCGTCCGCGAATCTTCACGAGGCAGACGGGGAAAGCTACGGCGCTGACGTCTCCCATCGGGGCGGCCGTCCCGGCTTCATTCGCATCGACGACGACCGGACGCTGACAGTGCCCGACTTCATCGGCAATTTCTTCTTCAACACGATAGGCAACCTGCAGGTCAATCCTCGTGCCGGCCTGCTGTTCCCCGATTTTTCAACGGGCGACGTCCTGATAGTTCGTACCCGGACAAACGTGATCTGGGATGGACCGCAGGTGCATGCGTTCGAGGGTGCTCAACGTCTGTTACGGTTTGAAATTGACGAAGCGATTCGATTCAACGGCGTGCTTCCGTTTCGCAGCGAGGGGGAACCATCGTACGCGCGCGAGCTGGCGCGCACGGGCACCTGGACAGAGGGCAGTCAGCCACCCGGGAAGTCAGCGCGCTGAGATCCTCGTCAGTCCGAACGCGGCGCGGACATCCAGCGGCAAGAAACTCACGAGGACATGCAACAGCAGCGGCACGACGATGAAGTCATCCACGAGGCCGATGACCGGTATCACGAAGTTGAATGGCTCCAGCGCATAAAAGCCCAGAACGAGGACGGCGGGCAACAGCCACACGGGACGATGCGGGTGCCGGAGCGCAAACCACAGGAGCCTCAAGTCGCGGGCGCAAAGGCGCCAAAGTCGAAGCAACCGAATCATGGTCGAATTACCTGTGTAATTTCCCGTGTGGGAACTGTGGGGGTTGCTGCGATTGCAATCCAGCGTTAGCGCAGGCGAAGCTGCGCTTCACCGAGAAAGTCGGCAATTGCCGTGCCTAAGTCCGGCTTCGTCACGGCACTCATGTGATTGCCGGGAATGACCACATACTGTCCATGAGGCAGGGCAGCCGCGAGTTCCTCAGCCGAACCAGTGTCGCGATCATCACTGCCAATCAACACCAACGTGGGTGTCTCGATCCGTTCAAGATCCTCACGAGGCGTGTCGGCAAACGTGTCGAGGACGTGGAGTAGCGCGACCGGGTCAGCGCCAACAGTCTTCAGGAAAGCCTCCGCCATCCACTCCGCAGAGCCGCGCTCAAACGTTCCGAGGTTGGTGAGGATGTGACGGAAATGCGCGCCGCGGCCCGCAGCGTTGACGATTCCCTCCCACCCCGTGCCGGCCACGATTGCACGCTCCGGCGTGGCCCCGCGCGCCAGCAATCTGACCGTCGTCCTACCGCCTAGCGAATATCCACCAAGATCGTAATCCGTGAGTCCGAGGTGCTCGATCAGCGCAAAACCATCGTCGGCAAGTACGTCCGGCGGATAGGCAGCAGCGTCGTGGGGCTTGGTGCTGTCACCGTGACCGCGCAGGTCCGGCATCACCACGCGGTAACCGCGTTCCGCGATCTTGGCGGCGTGACCATAACGCACCCAGTTTACGGATGCCGTCGAGAAGAACCCATGGATGAGCACCACCGGTCGCCCCTCGCCCATCTCGCGATAAGCGAGCCTGGCGCCATCACGACCGTGAAAATATTGGACAGGAAGATCCGTCGAATTCGTAGCCATCACCCATAGTGGCGATCAAGGCTAACGCCCGTCAACCATGCGTTGTTGGCGGCCCCGCGCGGGCTGCTCGTGTAAGCTGACCGGACTGCGACGAACGAGACAGCCCATGGCATACACCTCGAATTGGATGGACGACGACCTGGCGGCATTTCGCGATACAGTCGCCCGATTCGCCGAAACCGAAATGGTGCCGCACGATGCCCGCTGGCGCGCGCAGCATCACGTGGACCGTGAGACCTGGAGGCGGCTCGGCGAGACCGGCCTGCTCTGCCTGGACATTCCCCAGCAATACGGCGGCGCAGGCGGCGACTTCAGGCACGAAGCCGTGGTGTACGAAGAGTTGAGTCGGCGCGGAATCAGCGGCTTCGGGCAAGGGGTGCACAGTATCTGTGCCCACTACGTGTTGAACCACGGCACGGAGGCACAGAAGCAACGTTGGCTGCCCCGCCTGGCGGCCGGCGAGCTCATTGGCGCAATCGCCATGACCGAGCCTGCGGCCGGATCCGACTTGAAGGGCGTGCGCACCCGTGCAGTCCGCGAAGGCGACGTCTATCGCATCAACGGCTCCAAGATCTTCATCACCAACGGCAGCCTCGCGACACTGTTGATGCTCCTCGTAAAGACCGATCCCGAAGCCCGCAAAGGCGGCATGTCGCTCATCATGGTCGAAACCGAAGGGCTGGCCGGTTATCGCGTCGGGCGCGTGTTGGACAAGATGGGCATGCATGCGCAGGATACGGCCGAGCTCTTCTTCGACGATGTGCGCGTGCCCGTCGATTGTCTGTTGGGCGGCCAGGAAGGCAGCGGTATGCATCAGCTGATGGCGGATCTGCCCTATGAGCGCCTGATAGTCGCACTCGCCGGAGTTGCCTGCATGGAGGGGGGCCTCGAGGCCACCATCGCCTACACCAAGGGGCGCAAGGCCTTCGGCCAATCGATCGCCGAATTCCAGAACACCAAGTTCCGGCTGGCCGAGCTCGCCTCGCTCGTGCGGATCGCGCGCGTATTCATCGATGACTGCATCAACAAGCGCGTGAATGGCATCCTCGACACCGAAACCGCCGCCATGGCGAAATGGTGGATCACCGACACCCAACAGAAAGTGCTGGATGAATGCGTTCAGCTGCACGGCGGTTACGGCTACATGAACGAATACCTCGTGTGCCGCCTGTTCGCCGACTCGCGGGTACAGAGAATTTATGGAGGAACCAACGAGATCATGAAGGAACTGATCTCGCGCAGCCTGTAGTCACCTGCCACGCAGGCCTTCCTCGGCCTCGTGCAACCAATCATCGCGCTCCGGTCCCGAAGCAGATGACTGCGCCAACTCGCGGGCGTGCGCGTAGTTGGCGCGCGCTCCATTTGAATCGCCATTTTTCGACAACGCCTCCGCCAGGGCCAGCACATTCGGAGGGAAGTCAGGCTGCAATGCAACCGCGCGGCGCGCGGCGGCCAATCCAGCATCGGTATCCCCGGGCCCAAGCGGCCAACCCGGCGCTCGAATCAACACTAACGCCCGTACGCGTGCCGGGCCTGCCTTGTCGTAGTTGGGATCGATGGCTTCCGCATTGCCCAGACTCTGCAGCATGCTACCCAGCAACCCAATGGCGGAAGTCGGATGCACCCGTGCCTCCAGCCCGGTCGCAACGGCCTTGCCGTACTGGCACGCGGCAGCTTCGGGATCCAGCGCCAGGCAGGCGTCCGCATTGTTGCTGGCTTCACTGGCCAGAGCGGCACGAACTTTCGAGTCGGACTCATGGTCACTGCGCTGCGCGGCCGCTTTGATGGCAGCCGCCCGTTCCTCAATCGATTGGGCGTTAATAGAACCTGTTGCTGGCGCCGCGCCGCGTGCCACCGGCGATGGCGCGCCCCGCGGCGCGAACGTACACGAGACGTCCATTGTCGCGGCAAGCGTCACGGCTCCCGCGATCGACAGCCACCGCTTCACGGCTTCGTCGTCGCCGTCGGCCGCTTGGTCGTCAACGGTTTCGCCGCATCCCCAGGCAGCTGCGGCATCACAAACCCCTGCAACTTCAGTGACCCGAGCGTATCCGCCCCCTGCGCGCCCTGCCCCATTTTGAGCAGCCCGGCCTGAAAGGCTTTGGCACGCGCGGCAGGAACTCGATTACCGACAACAGCAATGATGGCAACGGGCAATTCGGGCGATTGCACTACAGACTTGAGATCACCCGCAAAAGGCAGCGTTGGAAGCGCTGCCGTCTGGGTCTGATCGAGCAGGACAACGACCGGCTCGCCCGAGGCCACTCGCCTCAGAGCACTGAGTATTTGTCCAACCGGCTCGATTTTGACGTTTGCGGGCACTTCCCATGCTGACAAGGCCGAATGCCGAACGAACTCAGGGGAATATCCCGCCACACTCGCAATGGTGTAGCCCGTCAGCGAACCCGCGCCGGTCACCCGACCATTCTTCGCAACCAGGGTCCACTTCTCTTTAGTGCCCGTGCCGGCCACATCCGCCTGCGCCAGTGGCGTAAGATGCAGCTGAGCGGCGTGCTCGACGTAAAAAGGATAAGGCACAAATGCGAGCACCGCATCGGCGCTACCGAGTTTTGCCAATCCGCCCTGCTCGGTAGGGTCATACACCGCGGTAAGACTTCCGGCTGGCCAGCCTGCGGCCGCCACCGCGGCGGTCGCGAACTGATCCACGTAGGGTTGCGCATCCCCCGCTCCACCGGGATACCCGGGAGCACAGAACACCAGAGTCGAAGCTGCAGCCGCTAATAGAATGCTCATACGTTTAGGCTATCATCCCCACGCGCTGAGGGCCCGTGCGGTCGGAAAGAGCGCGCACAAAAGATGAGCGTGACCGCATCGCCCAAGGATTCTAAGGTGTTCCAATTCTTCCTCCATGTCCTGCACATGCGCGGATGGATCGTCGGAGCATTTCTCATTCTGACGGTGGCGGGAATCTACGGCACCACTCTCATACCCAATGACCCTGCAATCGATCGTTTGGTTGTGGCTGGCGACCCGGTCGCACGCGCGACGATGGATTTCGATCGCTTATTTCCCGAGGGCGAACCAGCCCTGATCATGCTCGAAGGGGCGGACCCGCTGAGCCCAGCGGCGCTACGCGCCGCAGACCAACTCCAGCGCCAACTCGCGAAGGTTCCAGGCGTCAAGCCCCACAGCCTGATCGACTTCTTCCGCCGTGGAGACCCAACGGCGGATATCAGTGCCAATGAGGCAAATCGTCTGCGCCCTTTCGCTACCGGCACCCCACTCTTCCGACGCGCTGGGCTTTTGGGTGATCACTACCTCGGCCTGGGAATCGAGTTGCGCGTGAATTCGCCGCAAGAGCGCAACCGTGCATTGGCGGCCATCGATTCATTGGCCCTGCCGCTGGAAAAATCAGGCGGCCCCTTCACGGCCGTCCGCCGTGTCGGCTCCCCGTGGCTGAATGCCTGGCTGGAACGCCAGACCGGCGTTGCCACCAAAAAATTCATGCCCCTGTTCGGTATCTTCCTGGTCGCATTGGTCCTGATTGTCTACCGCTCCCTGCGAGCCCTGGGCGCAATCATCCTCACCCTCGGCTCCGTAGTGGCCATCGCGGTAGGCCTGGCCGCGATTTTTGGCTGGTCGAATACAGTAGTGTCCACGCTCGTTCCCTTGACCGTGATGGTCACGACGACAGCTACGCTCGTGTATATCCATTCGAGGTATATGGAGCCGGATGCCGCACCGACTCCACTCGAACATCACGCAGGAGCGCTCGCCAACAAATTCCTGCCCAGTACGGCATCGATGTTCGCAACCGCCGTCGGTTTCGCTGCGCTCGCGGTCTCCGAAATCCGGCCGGTTCGGGAGATGGGATTATGGACCGCCGCCGGACTGGTCGTGGCGTGGGTCGGGTGCTTCACGTTGTTCCCCGCGCTGCAGTCATTTTTCCGCACGCCGCTCCGGGCCGAAGGAGCTCGCGTCGGAAGGCGATTCGCGCGCTTCGTGGACGTGTTGGTTCCTGCGACCAACCGCTATCGCTGGCCGCTCGTCATTGCGTCCATCCTATTGATGTTCTGTGGCGCGGCGGCACTGTTTGGCATTCCTGGACGACTCACCCCCCTGGCACTCGAAACAGATGCACTAACTTACGTCAACCCGAGCGAGCGGGTGGCGCAAGACACCCGCCGCTTCCAGGAATCCAACGGACTCGACGTCGTTGACCTGTGGGTGAAGACACCGCCAGGCCATGCGTTGGATGCTGAATTCCTGCGCAGTCTCGAGAAACTGACTCGGCGCCTGGAGGCCGACTCACGAATTACAGCAGTCGATGGTCCTACATCAGTGCTTCGATGGGTCCGCTACGTAGAGTCGGGGACCGATACGTTACCGATAGACGCCGCTGCATGGGCGAAGCTCGCCGCAGACCTCGAGCAGATCATGCTTACCGAGCCCGCCGCCCGCGACTATGCCGACATCAAGGACCTGGCGAGTGTGCGGCTCAGCATCCGCGGCAGAGCCGAGCTGTTCGGCCGTACGGGGGCCATGCGCAAATTTGTAGAGCGGACCTGGAGGGAGACGAAGGAGCGGGAGCCTGCGCTGCGCAGCGCTCAGGGACTACTGGTGGGCAAGGGTGTCCTCTCCACCGAAATCACCGAGCGGCTGCTGCCGACTCTCACGGAAAGCTTCGCGCTCACCGCGAGCATCATCTTCTGCGCCTTCCTGTTGGTGTTCCGCAGCCCGAGCGCGCGGCTGATGACCATGATTCCCTCCCTGTTCGCGATCCTGTCCGTGTTTCTCGTAATGCGGCTGACGGGTATTCCACTCAACATCGCGACGATCCTGATCGGCTCGACGGTGCTGGGAGCGACGGAAAACGACCAGGTCCACTTCTTCTATCATTTCCTGGAAAGCCGGCCGACCAACACAACCGGGGGCGCCTTGCAACACGCCATGTTGATCGCGGGGCGGCCCATATTGTTTGCCACTCTCATCAATGCGAGCGGCTTTCTCGCCCTGTCCTTCTCCGATCTGCCGCCCATGCGCCAGTTCGGAATCGTCACCTCGTCGGCCTTCATCCTGGCCCTGCTGGCGGACTTCACCGCTCTACCCGGCGCCCTGTGGATTCTCAGCCGCTACGAGCGTCACCCCGCGCCGCGTACCGCCTGATGCGGCAACAACCGAAGGCCGCTCCATTGAGCAACGACCCACAAACCACTGCGATCGTCCGCAAGATCACCCGCCATCTGATGCCGGTCCTCGGTGTCATGTATTTGATTGCCTACATAGACCGGCAGAACATCAGCTACGCAAAGTTACAGATGGTAGGCGACCTCGGCCTCACCGAGGCCAGCTACGGCCTCGGCGCCTCCCTGTTCTTCCTCGGCTATCTGATTTTCGAAGTGCCGAGCAACCTGCTGCTGGCAAGAGTGGGGGCCCGCCTGTGGTTCGCCCGAATCATGGTGTCGTGGGGACTCGTCACACTGGCGCTCGCCTTCACACAGAACGCAACGATGTTCTACACGCTGCGTTTCCTGCTCGGCGCGCTCGAGGCCGGCTTTTTTCCAGGCGTACTCTTTGTCCTCACTCTGTGGGTTCCGTGGCAGTACCGCGGCCGGCTCGTGGGCATGTTCATGAGTTGGAGCGCACTGGCCAACGCTGTAGGAGCCGTGATCGGCGGTCTGCTGCTGGATGCGGACGGCACGCTGCATCTGCGGGGTTGGCAGTGGGTGTTCCTGATGACCGCGCTGCCGGCCATTTTGATGGGACTACTCACTCTCGTGCTCCTGCCGAGCGGTCTCGAGCAGGCGAGGTTCCTGACAGCCGACGACAAGCGTCACCTGCGCACGGTGCTGGCAGATGAAGAGCAGCGGCTGGGGGCCGGATCGCACAGCGCAACACTTGCGGCGCTATTCGATCACCGCGTCATCGTGATCGCCCTTTTCTACATCAGCCTGCCACTCGGCGCGTACGGCCTGAGTTACTGGCTGCCCACGGTAGTCAAAACCTTTGGTGTCACCAACACGACCAACGGATTTCTCAACATTATTCCGTGGGCCTGCGTGGCGTGGGCTCTGTGGTGGGTTCCCCGCCACGCAGCGCGAACCGGCGAGCAGACCTGGCACATCGCCATACCGGCGTTCGTAGGGGCGGCAAGCCTTGCCGCCAGCGTGTATGTTCCCGGTAATGCTGCAAAATTCGCACTGCTATGCGTGGCTGCGGCCGGCATCTTCTCCGCACAACCGGTGTTCTGGACGTTGCCGTCAACCTTTCTCAAAGGCGCCGCGGCTGCTGCTGGTTTCGCGGTGATCAACTCCGTCGGTAATCTGGGTGGATTTTTCGCCCAGAACGCAGTCCCCTGGATCAGAGACCGTACCGGGAACGATCTGGCCCCGATGCTGTTTCTGGCGGCGTGCCTGACAGCCGGCGGGCTGATGACGTTCGTCGTACAGCGTGTGCTGAAGGGCTCCGCCGGGCCGCGCCCGTCTTAGCCGCGAATGGCTTTCAACATCGCCTCTGACACCTGCTCGTCGATTTCAGCAGCGTGCTGGAGCGGCACGGGATAGCGCACCACCGCCTCCACACTCGTCGCCGAGAAATGCAGCTGCACCTGCGGAGTGGCACTCGCCACCGCGGCCACGTCCGAGGAGGTCGTCTTCTGGATCTCCCGCGTCTGGCGGACAATCTCGTCGTGATACTGCTTGACCACAGCGTTCACCGCGGCGAGCAGCTTCTCCTTGAGAAGCGCATGGTCCGAATTCGCCGGCAGCTCCACAGTGGTTTCATGCCAGGCAAAGTTCACACCCGCGATCTGTTTGAACAGCCCTCCCGAGGCCTGAAACACGATCGAATTGGCGAACGCCACCACGCGGCCGGTGGCACCCAACGGCCCCTGTGAGCTGAGCTCCATCAGGTGCATCCGCACCAGTCCCAGGTCGATGACCTCGCCGGTGACGGTCCCGATCTGTACTCGATCACCAACCCGAATACCGTATTTGCCGATCAGGAAGAAATAACCGACGATCGAAACGAGCACGCTCTGCATCGCGACCGCTATGCCGGCGGTCAACAGGCCGGCAAACGTTGCGAAGGAGCTCAGCTCCGTCACGAACGTCAGGCCAACGATGACCCCCACCAGGATCCAGGTAGTCACCTTCTGGATCATCAGCAACTGATTGCGGCGCCGCGGCTCATGCGCGTAGCGCATGACTGCGCGCCGCCACAGCTCGCCGCCGGCGAACACCACACCGAGCATGGCGGCCAGGACGGCGAGCCGCACGCCGAGCGTTGCGAGCGCGTCGTGATACTGGTGTTTGATGTTGTCGCGCCAGTTGCTAAGGTTGTGCCGATACTGATTCAGCAGCACGCCTTCCTTGCTCAACGGGATCAGAATGGCCGAAGTCTGTTTGAACAGCCACGCCAGCGTATCCATCTGATCCCGCACTGCCTTGAGCGTGAGGCCGCTGGCGTTGTCAGCCTGGACGGCCAGCGCGTCGCTTTGGGCAGCGTAGCCTTTGAGCTGCTCGAGCGGGCGGGCACGGATCTGCGCGAAGGTCTGCTCGAGTGCAGCAGTTCGCGCGTCGATGTCGTCTATCGTTCTGATCTTCTTCGATAGCCTCAGAACATTGGAACCCAACTCCCAGATGCCGGTCCGGTCCGATGAGCTGTTGGTATTCGCCAACGGAGCCGGAGCGTTGGCCGTGGATGCCTGCGGCGCAGATCCGGCCGTCCCCGCGGCCGGCCCGTTTGCTGACCCCGATGCCGCGCCGCCGAGGTTTGCCGAGGGTATCGAGACGGCGATCGCGTCGATGTGCGCCTTGAGGGCGCTCGCGCCAGCGCGCTTCGCATCAGTTTCGTTTACGAACTGCGACATCGTATCGAGAAGGTTCTTTCGCGCGTCGATCATGTCGAGCTCGCCCTGAAGCTCCGACAGCTTGGCCGCGAGCTCCGTCTTGCCGCCCGCCACTAGTTTGCGGTCAGCCTCGATCTCGTCCTGAATCGCCTTGCGCTGCGCGTCCAGCCGCTTCTGCTGCTCGCTCAGGGCCTGTGCTGTTGAGACCGCTTCCGTAGGCGCCTGCACGCTGCTCGCCTCGCTGCTCAACAACTCCGCGTTGGCACGCGCGATCTCGAAAGCGAGCCCGATGACTTTGTCGGCGGTCTGTTGGTTGGCGTAGAGAATCAGCAGATCGCTCGGCTGGGTGGCTGACTGCTGCTGTGCACCGAGCGTCCGGTGCCAGTCCACCGTCTCATCCAGTATCTGGACCACCTGGTCGCCCGTCAGCACTGAAACATGCGAGAGCGGCGCCGCAGCCGCAGCGCTCGTGGCCTGACTGAAGTAAGGGGCGCCGAATGCGGCGGCCAGAAGGGCAATTCGGATATAAGTACGCATCCAGCGAATTCTATATAAGGCCCGGGCCCGGAGCCGGTACAATTCTCGGCGCGCGCCCGGCGGGCGCGGCACCGCCCAGGCAGGACCGCAGGGCGGACACATTGCATTGAACTGGCAGCACAGGGAGTGGACCGTCAGTGCCTATTCGAGCGGTGCTTTTCGACCTCGGCAATACGCTGATCTCGTATTACCAGCCGGCGGACTTCATGCCCATCCTGCGCCGCTCGCTGGACGCCTGTCTGGCGACACTGGGCCACGGCTCTCTCACTCGCGAGGCACAGACAGCCCTCATACATCAAGCGCTGGAAATGAACCAGGAGCGCGCCGACCTCGCTGTATGGCCGCTGGAGGAAAGGGTGCGTGTGTTATTCAGTCACTACGCGCCGGATGCAACGCTGACCGAGCGTCTGTGCGGCGCGTTCCTCGAGCCGATCTTCTCCACGGCGCGAGTCAGCCGCGACGCCCTTCCGGTTCTGGCGAATTTGAAGCGCAGGGGCGTCAAGACCGCGATTGTGTCCAATACACCCTGGGGCAGCTCGGGACACACCTGGCGGTTGGAGTTGGCGCGTCATGGCGTGCTCGCCGCGGTGGACGCGGTCGTCTTCTGTACAGATGTGGGTTGGCGCAAGCCGCATCCAACGCCGTTTCGCCGCGCTCTCGACCTACTCGGCGTTCAAGCGAAAGAAGCGGTATTCGTGGGTGATGATCCCGTGTGGGATGTCGAAGGAGCAAACAACGCGGGCGTGCGCCCGATCCTGCTGGCGACCCGCGCCCATGCAACGAATCCTTCGCAGGTCACAGTCGCGGCCTCATTGCCGGAGGTCGTGGCGAAGATTGAACATTGGAACTCGACCGCGAGCGCAGGTCCTCAACCCGCGCTCGCCTAAAGGTCGGCAATCCCGTTACCGCGGCATTCCGTTACCAGTAGTGCGGGGCTTTGTAGTAATCGTAGGCGCGGTCGCGATATGCCATCGCGTTACCCGCCACCAGCGCATCGATCGAATCCGCCGGCGCAGCCTCCAGCATTTCCCGCGAGAAGGGCACAGCATAGCCGCCTTCGCGCTCGTCGTACTTCAGTGATGACCACGGGATCGGATGATATTTCTCGCCCATTCCGAGGAAGCCACCGAAGCCCACGATTGCAAACACGATATGATTGGACAGCTTGTCGAGAACAATGTCCTCCACCTTGCCAATCTTCTCGCCGGACAGATCCTTCACGCTCGTGCCGATAACCTGCTTCGCGCGGATCGCGTCGGAGCTTGCAGCGCTGATTCCCATAACATGACCCTCACGTTGTTGAACCCACCAGTGCAATGAATCCACTGGGGCAAGGTTCCGCAGCGCGGCCACATCAGCAGACACCGACACTCGAATGCGCCGCTGCCTGACAGGACTCAGCGCTCGACTACGAGCTCCGTCTGGCCAAAACTCAACCTTCGCGAAAACCGCCGCCGGATACGCACGGCCGGCACTTCGGGGACCTCGGTCGTGCGGCCCTCCTGGTAGGCCCGCTCGCGCTCGGTCGGCTCCCATGCGACCCCAAGCTTCGTCAATGCAGTGCGTGCTGCGCCGAGGAAGCCATGCGGATGAAACAGCATGGGGCGGTCCGACAGGCCGGAGGTGAACGCGAGTCCGTATACACCGCAGCCGAGCCGCACCAGGCGACCTTCGGCGACGATCTTGCGCAGCGCGCGCAAGACCTGCCGGCGGCCACTCAGGTCCGTGAATTCGCGGGTCAGGAACACGTATTCGCGGCTTTCCGCGATGCGCTTTTCGATCTGGGTTTGCAGGGAGTTGGGGCGTGCCATGATGTCCTTCCAGTGCTCTCATCTGAAAAGATCGGATTGGCAGCACGAATCCCGACAGCGCACCGCAGCAGATCGCACGGCGCTGCGAACTCTTACGTTCCCGCGAGGTGGCGCGCCAGCTGCAACATGGGATGGTCCGCGTCCACAGTATTTGACAGATGCTCGATTGCTGCGCGCAAGGCCTTGCGCGCCTCGGCGCTGTTGCCCTCACCCGCCAGGGCCCTGCCCACGGCCAGCCAGGCAAGCCCAGTCCGGTTCGAGTAGCGGATGCCGCCCTGTGCCTGTTGTGTGAGAGCTAACAACTGGCGCGCATCGGCCTCGGCATCCGCATATCTGCCTTGCGCCAGATTGAGCTCGGCACGCGGCAGCAATGCCGGCATCAGAATAAACATGTCGTTACCAGCCGCCGCGATGGCGGCATCCAGGTCGGTTCGGGCTGCGGTGAAGTGTTCCTGGCTGAGGGCGATCCGGCCGCGGATGGCCCGAAGCTTCGCAATTGTTACCTCATCCGTCGGCGTTATGGAGGCTTCCGCTTCGAATGCAGACTGGATGTAGTCGGCCGCCCGGCCCAGATCGCCAAGGTCGTTGGACGCCAACGCAAGTCCCGACAGGCAATAGACACGCACGCGCGGCGCCTTGTCGGCGACACACTCCGAATACACTGGAAGCGATTCCCGTATCCGCCCCAGTACGTACAACGCACGCGCCCTTGTGCCGATCACATAGGGCGCGGACGAGGCATTGGGATCGTTCAGGGCAGTGATGCGCTGCGAGCGCTCGGCGAGCTCCAATGCGCGGCGCGGATTGCCGGCAGCCTCACTCATGACGGCCCAGGAGTTGAGAACGGTCATCGCAACTGGCGAGCGTTCCCGGCCGGCCAACGAAAGCTGGTCCAGCGCGCGTTGGAAATACTTCTCCGCTTCATCATTGCGGCCGTTGGCGCACTCGGCATCCGCAATGGCACTCAGATAGGAAGCTTCGGTTGTTGGTGTCGGGGCGGAATGCTGATACAGCCGCTCGAGGCCCAACTTGGCGAATTTCAGCGCGCCGGCGGAATCGCCCCTGGCCTGCGCCACGTGCGCGAGATATTCCAGGCACTCCGCCGCCGTCTGCGGCTCAATACCGGGCTCGGCCAACACGGCATTGAGGATACCGGCGACATCCGTACCGGTGCCCGCGTACTCCATCAACACCGCGTGATCGCAGGTCAGCTTGCGCCGCAGCTCCATGTCCCGCGAGGCAGACAGGGCTGCCAGTCCCTCCCGTATCAGGGATTGAGCCCGCGTATCGTCGCCACTCGAGTGGTAGTAACCGGCGAGCATGTCCAGTACCGCCGCGCGGTGCTCCGGATTTCCACGGTACTCGGCATTGGCGAGCGCTTCGCTGCGGGCGAGCATTTCACTCAGTTGTACCGGCTTGTCGGAGGCGGCCGCTTCCGTGATCAGCATGTTGAGAAAGTCGGCGACCGCTTCGTTACGGGAAGACAGGGCGAGCGCCCGGTCGCGCTCGGCCTTGGCGGTGTAGGCTTCCACCAGCGCAATTGCGGCCGTCGCAAACACGGCCATGAGTGCCACGCCAGCGATGGCCACCGGAACCCGATTGCGCGCGATGAACTTGCGCATCCGGTACCAGGAGTTGTCGGCGCGCGCGAGCACGGGCTCGTCCTGCAGGTAACGCTGCAGATCGTCCGCAAACTCGCGCACCGAGGAATAGCGCTCCTGCGGATTCTTCTTGAGCGCCTTGGCCACGATGTTGTCGAGATCGCCCCGCAAGGTGCGCCGCAGCTTCTGCAGTGTCGTGGCGCGCTTGGCTGCGTTTTCCTCCACTGTGTGCGGACTGCGGGAGCGGGCACCGGCGGCGGCGTCGGACAGACGGTCAGGCGCGGTTTCGATGAGCCGGCGGATGTGTTGCAGCACCGAGGTATCTTTCGCGCCGGTCGGATGCTGGCCGGTCAGAAGGACATACAGCAACACTCCGAGTGAATACACATCAGTGGCAATCGTGATCGAATCACCCAACGCCTGTTCCGGTGATGCATACCCCGGGGTGAGAGCCCGAGCGCCGTTCTCGGTTGCATGGGACATCCCCGCGGCCTGGTCCTCTGCTTCGATCAGCTTGGCGATCCCGAAATCCAGCAGCTTCACGGCCCCACCGTGGGTCACATGAATGTTGGACGGCTTGATGTCGCGATGAATGATCAGGTTTGCGTGCGCATGCCCGACAGCGGCCAGCACGTCCATGAAGAGCCTGATGCGTTCGTTGACGCTCAGACGGCGCTCGTCGCAATATACGTCGATTGCGCGCCCTTCCACGTGCTCCAACACCAGGTACGGCTGGCCGCTCGGGGCAACTCCGGCATCGAGAATCCGCGCGATGTTGGGATGCATCAGTCTGCCGAGCAGCCGGCCTTCCCGCCGGAAGCGCTCCTCCGGACTCTGCCCGAGCAGTGCGATATTCAGCAGCTTGACGGCCACCTTGCCTTCGAAACGGCCGTCACTGCGTCGCGCGAGCCACACGCTACCCATCCCGCCGTGACCGATCGGCGCCTCGATCGTGTAGGCCCCGAAGGCCTGCCCCACCAGCGACGGTTGGCCCAACATCTTTGAGGGATCGCCTTCCAGAAATCCTGCGTCATCCAGAGCCTGCAGCTCGGCCAGCAGTGTTTGAAGCTCCGCCGCCGCCGCCGGCCGCGTGGCCCGCAGGGCCTCCAACCACGCCGCACGTTCCTCGCCCGCAAGCTCCAATACCTGATCCAGAAGCGGGCTCAGCTCGCCCCACCGGGTTGAATCAATCTTCATCATCTATGATGGCAGCTCGCCAGAGCAGAGGCATTTGTGCAAAAAGATGCGGGCCTTTTCCCAGTCCCGCTGGACGGTGCGCTCGGACATATCCCACATCGCGGCAATCTCGGCAAACGAGAAGCCGCCGAAGTACTTGAGGTCCACAACCTCCGCCAGTCGCGCATCAGCGGCTGCGAGCCGCTCGACCGCATCATTCAGGCGCTGCAGCTCGGCGGATTCGGTGGCCGCTTCGGGAATTTCCGTCGGCAGCGAAGTGATCTCAAAGCCCGCACCGCGTTTGAGGGCCTGGCGGCTGCGGGCGTAGTCGATGATCAGTCCGCGCATGGCGCGGGATGCATAGGCAAGAAAGCGTGCGTGATCGGGAAATACGATACCGTCGCGCGCGTGCACCGTCAGGTAGACCTCGTGCAACAGGGTCGTCGCGCCGATGGCATGCGCCGCCCCACCCTGCCGAAGCTTGCGTTGTGCCAGGCGGCGCAACTCGTCGTACAAGGAAACGAACAACTGCTGATGGTCCGGGGTGCTCACTTTGAGATTGGCGGCCTGACTCATACCTGGGGCTCCGACGGTGTTTCGGGTTGCCGGTACACGGCAAATCCGCGTTTGCGTAATTCTTCCAGCAACCGGTCGCCCAGGACGGGCATGACGTCGAGGTCGCGGACCGCGACCCCCAGCAAGGTGGCGGAAAAGGCACTTCCCAGCGCTGCCAGCAATTCGGCCGTCGTTCGTGTATTCATGGAGTCAGCCTCGATTCGGTTCCTGGGCGTATCGGTCATTTCACTCACCCGCGGGCGGCCAGTCATGCGCGAGCTGCCGCGCGAGCAACAACATTGGATGGTCTGCGTCTACTGTGTTGGACAAATTCTCGACTGCCGAGCGCAACGCCTGCTGCGAGCCGGCCGTATCCCCTTTCTTCGCCAGCACCCGCCCGAGAACGAGCCACGACAAACCGGCGCGGTTGGAGTAGGGAACGCCGCCTTGGGCATCCTGAGCGAGCGACAGTGCCCGGCGCGCGTCCGCCTCCGCCTCTGTCAGCCGGCCCTCATTGAGATTGAGCTGTGCCCGCGCCACTAGTGCGGTCATCTGGTAAAAAACGGTGTTCCCGTGCGCAATGGCGGCATCCAGGTTGGCCCTCGCATCCGCCAGTTGGTTGTTAGCGAGTGAGATGCGGCCGCGCGCGATCTTCAGGGTAATGAGCTCCGCGCCCACCGCCGGCATTATGGCCTTCGCAAGCTCGGTGGCCTCGCGCAAACACCGGTCAGCCAGCTTTACCTCGCCGAGCTCGCGCAGTACCCATGCAAGCCCGGTGATGCAATGCAGCCGCATGTTGGCCAGTTCACCCTTGATACTCAGCGCAATGCAGCGTTCATATGCGTCGCGAGACTCCGCATAGCGTCCTATTAATTCCAATGCCCGGGCGCGGTTACCCACGATGACCACAGGAGGCAACGCTGTGGGATTGGTCTCGGTGACTGTCCGTAATATGCCGTCGTACATCTCCAGCGCCTGCTTCGGGTTCCCGGTCGCGTCGTACACGATCGCCAGATTGTTCCGGATGACGGTTGCATCCGGACCGCGTTCGCGTCCGGCGCGAGCGTATTGCTGGAGTGACTGACGGAAATACTCCTGTGCGATGGAGCTGCGCCCTGCAAGGCGCTGCCCATCGCCGATGGCTGCGAGAATGCCGGCCTCCATGGCAGCAGACGGGTTCGCAGCGGTTCGCAGGCGTCTCAAGGCCATCTCGCCGTAGCTTACCGATGCCTTCGCATCGCTTTCGAGCCCTGCAACGGTGGACCTGTATGAGAGACACTCCGCCGCCTGCTGCGCAGTTGATTGTGGATCGGTGATCACATCCATGAGCATGCTTTTGGCCTCGGCTACCTTGCCGACGTTCGCCAACGTCAGGGCGACATCGCAAGTTACCTTGCGACGCAGATCGGCATCCGGTGATCCTCTGACGGTGTCGAACGCGTCCTGCAACAATCGCAGCGCGCGCTTCTCATCACCGATGGTCCTGTAATACGAACCGACGATATCCAATACTGCCGCGCGATGTTCCCGGTTGCCACGGTATTCCGCACTGACCAGTGCTTCGCTGCGAGCCAACATATCGCCAATGGTGGCCGGCTGGCCGGAGGCTGCGGATTCCGTAATCAACACGTCCAGGAAATCCGCAACCGCTTCGTTCCGGGAAGACAGCGCCAGCGCGCGGTCGCGTTCCGCCGCCGCTGCGCGCGCGTGTCCGGCTGCGGCATGTGCTTCATACATCGCGATGGCTGCCGTGGCGACGATGGCGGCCATCGCGAAGCCCGCCCCAACGACAGATGCTTTGTGACGGGCAATGAACTTGCGCGCGAGATACCAGCCACCATCCCTGCGGGCGGCAAGCGGCTCCCCCTCCAGATACCGCTCGATATCCTCCGAGAGCGCATCAGCGCTCGCGTAACGTTCGCCCGGCGCCTTTTTCAACGCTTTCAGAGTGATCGTGTCCAGGTCACCCCGCAATGCCTTGGAGAGACTGCGGATCGTGCAACCTCGTGCGCTCGCCGCTGGCTCGTTGGTCACCACCTCACTGGGTTTCTGCGGCTCGCGTGTCAGAATCGCCTGCTCCAGCTCGGCGCGTGAGCCGGTCGCCTTGTGGGGACGCTCGCCGGTGAGCAGCTCGAACAGCAGCACGCCCAGCGAGTAGATATCCGAGGCTGTCGTAACCGCCTGTCCTGCGATCTGTTCGGGAGAGGCGTAGTCCGGTGTCAGGGCCGCACCTGCGGCTCCGGCGTGGGCGCCACCATTCTCCTCGCGCTGATCGATCGCAATGAGCTTGGCGATGCCGAAGTCGAGAAGCATTGCCCGGCGGCTGCTGCCGACAATGACATTCGAGGGCTTGAGGTCACGGTGAATGACGAGGTTGCCGTGCGCGTACTGAACGGCATGCAGCACCTGTTGAAACAACTGCAGGCGCTGGCGCAAATCGAGCCGATGTTGGTCGCAATACTCTATCAGGGGTGCGCCGGCCACATATTCCAAGGCCAGGAACGGCTGTCCGGTATCGCTGAAGCCGGCATCATAGAGCCGCGCGATATTGGGGTGGGCCAACTCCGCGAGGATGTCGCGTTCGCTCGCAAATCGCTCTGCAAGATGGCTGCCGTGCGGCCCGGTATGCGGCAGTTTGAGTGCCACCGGCCGCTTGATCAGACCATCGCTGCGCCGGGCCAACCACACCGCTCCCATACCGCCACTACCGATTTCACGCTCGATGACATACGGACCCACGGCGGCACCGGGCTTGAGCGCCGTGATACTAACTGCCGCGCGCGCGTTCGCGACTGCCTCATTCAGGTCGGGAAGTATGTCCAGGAACTCGTGGGTCTCTGCTGCGTCTGCATGGCGCAGCAGAGTGCGCAAGTCTTCCCTGAAGGCGATGTCCGGGGCGGGCAGCGACTCGAGCCAATGCTCGCGGCCATCTGGAGACAGTTCCAGTGCCTCATCGAGAAGCCGCGAAAGTGTCGGCCATTTTTGTGGATCGATCCGCACGCCGTGTTCCTGCGCTCCGGGTCAGCTCGCCCAACCGTATAGGTTCCCGCTACAACACAGTTCATAACCCGAGTTGGGGAACACGATGGGAACGGTGAAAGGCGTTGCCACGCCTTCGTGCTCGCTTACCCAGACGCTTAAGCGCGGCCAAACAGGACAGCAGGGAGCGCCAATTGTCGCTCCCGACAGTCACCGACGAACGTCTCTACCTCAGGGACTCTGCGAGCAGCAACCGGGCCTTCTGCCAGTCGCGTCGTACGGTGCGCTCCGTGACCCCCATGGCGGCGGCCACCTCGCTCTCGGTCATGCCGGCGAAATAGCGCATTTCCACGACTCGCGCGAGTCGCTCGTCCACCTTCTGCAGCTCATCCAGCGCATCGTTGATTCTGACGACCTGGTCTTCACAGACACTGAGGTTCTCAGCGAATTGCGTGGTCAGAGGCAGGTGAACGGCGTTGCCGCCGCGCCGCTGGGCCTGGCGTTGGCGCGCGAAGTCAACGATGACCGAGCGCATGACATGGGCAGCATAGGAGAAAAAATATCCCCGCTCCGCTGATGAGAGCTGCCCGGCATTCAGATACCGCATGTAGCTCTCGTGGACGAGCACGGTCGTATTGAGAAGGGTGTTGCGGCCACCTGCTTGAAGTTGCGCGCGCGCGCGCGACCGCAGCTCGTCGTAAGCCACGGCAAACAGTTGGGCACGAGCGGTTTCATTCCCTTCGTGCGCTTTTTGGAGCAGATCTTTTAGAGGGTCCATCCGGACATACGCGCAGTGGACCTCGGAGTATCACACAGGTCGCCCGACGGGCGCATGGGTAGTGGCGGGCTGCCCACCTCGCGCTGAAGCATTGGTCCGTCGCGACTGCCGGTCTGTTGCCGCACCCGGCCGACGCGCTGGGTCGGTACGGCTCGCGCCAGCGCGAAATGCTATCGTTTCCGGATGATTGCACTCCTGTCGCTGCTCATCTGGCTATACCTCGTCCTGGCACACGGAAAATTCTGGTCCTCGGGGCCGGAATTGCCGCCCGCATCGCCGGCCGAATTCCCCGAAATCGATGTCATCGTCCCCGCGCGCGACGAGGTCGAAACGATTGGTCCTGTCATCGCATCACTGGTTGCGCAGGACTATCCGGGGCCGTTCCGCATCACATTGGTCGACGACAATTCAACAGACGGCACCGCTGCCGCGGCCGGCACCGCCCCCAATCTGCGCGTGCTGCGCGGCCAGCCGAAGCCGCCCGGCTGGTCTGGGAAATTGTGGGCCGTGTCCCAGGGCGTCGCTGCCAGCACTGCACCCGTATTGTTGTTCACCGATGCTGACATCGTGCACGACCGCCGGCACCTGTCATCACTCGTGGCTGGACTATTACAACAGCGCGCGCAGATGGTCAGTGAGATGGTCCGGCTGAATTGCACGAGCCTCGCCGAGCGCGCGTTGGTTCCGGCGTTCGTGTACTTCTTCCAGATGCTCTATCCGTTCGCCCGCGTCAACAATCCACGCTCAAAGGTCGCTGCCGCCGCGGGTGGCACCGTGTTGGTCCGGCGCGAGTCCCTGGAGCGCATTGGGGGCATCGAAGCGATCAAGGATGCATTGATCGATGACGTCACACTGGCGAAGGCGGTCAAGAAGGTTGGAGGGGGCGCCCGAGCCCCCATCTACCTTGGCCACTCCGGCCTCGCCGCATCCATCCGTCCGTATCCGCACTTCACGGACATCTGGCAAATGGTGTCCCGGACGGCATTCACGCAGTTGCGCTACTCGTTCGGGGTTCTGCTGTTGACGCTGCTTGGCCTGACGTTGGTGTGGCTCGTACCAGTCTGGGCAATTCTTTTCGGAACGGGTTGGACCTTTGCTTGCGGCCTGGCGGCCTGCCTGCTGGCGGCCCTGAGTTACGTGCCCACATTGCGCCGTTATGGGCGCAATCCGCTATGGTCGCTCACTCTGCCGCTGATAGCGTTGTTCTATATGGCGGCGACAGTCGGGTCGGCGCTGCGCCACTGGTTCGGCGGCGGAAGCCGGTGGAAAAGCCGCTCTTATGGCACCGAGCCATAAGCTGCGGCTGCTCCAGCCACCAACTCATTGATGCTTTGCCGTCCCGGGCTGCGCGAGCTTGCGGTGTTGTTCCGCTAACACGGCGGAAGGTGTGACCGCCGCGAGCGCCGACTGAATCTTGTTCCTCAGCCCCGTTACGACGTCGCCCTCGCCGTCCATCATGGCTTTGAAGCCGATGCGCGCTACGTCGGCCGGATCCATCTTGTGATCGTCAGTTCCGACCTTCGTATCCATCATGCCCGCGCGCTCGAAGAAGTCGGTGTCGGTGACACCCGGCATCAGGCAGGTAACGCTGACCCCTGAATCTTTCAACTCGTTGCGAAGCGCCCAGGAGAAGGAGTCAAGGAATGCCTTGGACCCGTTGTACACAGCCTGGAAGGTGCCCGGCATGAAGCCGGCTATCGAGCCGGTAATCAGGATGCGCCCTGTATGGCGCGTGCGCATGTCCTTGCCGACCTGGTGGATCAAGGCGAGTGTGCCAGTGATGTTCGTGTCGATCAGGTGAGTGATGTCGGCGAACGACTGATCGAGGAATGCTCCGCCCAGGCCGTGGCCAGCGTTTGCCAACAACGCATCCACTTGTCGTCCTGCAGCGAGCGCGACCAGCTTGTCCACGCCTGCGGGAGTGGCAAGATCTACCTCCACCGATTCAACTGCGACGCCGAGGGCTCTCAGCTCCTGCGATGCAGCATCGAGTGGCCGGTCAGCCGCGATGAGAAGATCGAACCCGTGAAGCGCGCTTTCACGCGCCAGTTCCAAACCGATTCCACTGGATGCACCGGTGACAATGGCGAGCGGACGGATGGCAGCGCTCATAGAGATCCTCCAATGAGATTTGGCTGCCGTTGCCTGCAAGATTAGGTCCTGCCGGTCACGGGAAACTACCGCGGCGAAACGACACCGCGCAGCATTCAGAGGGCCGCCACGCGCGCAGCGGCCACGCGCGCGGCGCGGATACTTCGCTTAGCGCGGATACTTCGTAAAGATCGCCGCCACCGCGTCTTTGATCTTCTTATCGGCCTTGTCGCCCGTAGCACCCACCAGGTTCTGGTTGACCGAGGCGTGCCATAACGCCTGTTTTGACTTGCCGTCGTAAACGTCTACGCCGATGACGCCTTCTTGGTACACATAGGGGCCAGGGTAATCCCAACCCCAGCCAGCCCCGTACCACCCGTGGCGCCAACCGAGACCGCCGCCCCAACCCCAGCCACCGTAGCCATAAGGGTATCCATCGACGACGTTTCGCGCTCCGATCCCGTACCCGACCAGGCAATCGGCGTTCTGCGTCGCCGGCTGCACACCGACGGTGCTCAGATTGGACTGGATGGCCGCGCGCAAGCGCGCCTCGTTCACTGGGTTGGCGATGGTGCTACGCATGGCATCGGTGCTTCCATGGAAGGAACCCGCCCAGTCGAACGATTGGCACTTCACCGTGCCAGCCAGCGGCTGATTGACGTCCGACGTCACGTGCAACGTGGTGCAGGCGCCCAAGCCGCCGACCACGGAAGCCGCCACCACGCACGCGAAAACCTGCTTGATCATGACGAAAACCTCGAGCGATCACCCGGAACGCAGTGCATCACATCTGGACGTCCACCGCCTAGATGTGAACGCACAGGTATAGGGCGGGTTTACATTAGATGGGAGCTCGGACTGCGGGGTTCAATGACATTATCGTTCCCCTCGCTGCCCGGGCACCGGATCGGCTGACAGCCCGTGGGCGATCCGGTAGTGGAAATTGCGGATTTCGGTGCTACCTCGCCTTAGCACCCCTTCCTGCAGCGGCCCTAGCGTCGCCACGTATCCCGAGGTGAGTTCGTCCGATACGTCGTGGGGGTCCCACGCGACCAGGAGCAAGGTGCGGTTATCCACCGCCAATGCCGAAGCCCAGCGCCCATACATCAGGCCGTTCTGGCCAAAGAGGTTCCGGCTAGAAGTCTCCCTAACCGATCGAGCGTGATCCGGCGCGTAGAACGTGAGCTGGCTGGCCAGCTCGTACCGATCCATTCCAACGATCACGGGTTCCATGCCGGTCTGGCGGCGAATGCCATCAGCTATTGCATTGATTTGTCGGCCGAGATCGCGCCAGCCAACGGGAACCAGCTCCAGGCGGCTGCTGTATCTCACACCCGGCAGTCCGAGGGCGAGGTAATGCAGGCCCGCCGCGTATAGAAGGAGCATGAAGACCGCTGTCGGACCCCATGCCGAATACACCCACGCGCGAATCCCTCGGGCACCCTTCGTCCCGAACCAGACTATTGATGTTGCCAACGCCGGAACTGCCCCGAGCCAGGGGGCGCCTGTCCAATCAATCTTAACGTCATGACGCAGGCTAAACAGGACGAAGACGGAAAGCGGAACGAGAACCGCCAGGCGAATGAACAGCCAGCGACGTCGCGCTTCGGCTGCTTCGGCCGCTTCGGTTGCTTCGGAGTCGGCACTCACGCGAGCGCCCCGCGTGAAACGGGAGACCAGCAGTGCCACAACGCCGGTCGGCGTCAGCAACACCAGTACGGAGATGATCAGCTTGTGGAGAGCGAAACGCGGCGCCTCTGCAAGCCGCCGTGATGTCTGGAACGCGAACGATGCCCACTCGTGTTGGGCATTCCACAAAATCACGGGCGAGAAGATGGCGCAGGCAATGACCAAAGCCACATAGGGCTCCCATCTCGCCAACCAGCGCCGCGACCGCGGATCCAGGATCACGAACAGCACCATTGCAGGGACCAGCATCCCGATGGTGTATTTGGAAATCAGACCGAGGCCAATACTCACGCCGGCCAGCAGCCAGGCGCGGGACTGGCCGGCAATCAGCGCACGCTCCAGGAAATACAGCGTGGCCGCCCACGCAGCGGTCATCGGAGCATCGGGCGTCATGAGCATGCCCGCCAGGAAAAAGAACGGCAGGACCTGCATCAACACCAACGCAACGAGGGCACTCGCCTCGCCAAACAGATTGCGTGTCAGCCGATACGCGAAGAACGACGCAACGGCTGCACAACACAGTGCACTGATCCGCACACCAAATTCCGAGTCGCCGAACACGGCTGTACCGAGCCAGATCAGCCAGGCAACCATCGGTGGATGATCGAGATAGCTGAGGTCGAGGTGTTGCGCGTAATTCCAGTAATAGGAGTCCTCGGGAAGCAACTCGATCTGTGTGATGTAGAGGAGCCGCAACAGAAATGCTGCGACGACCAGGTACGCGGCGACCAGGCGCCAATGCGCCCCGTTGCCCAGTGTCCATTTGGTCGTCCAGAGAGCTAACACGTACCCCGGCAGTGACAGGGCCATTGCCGCAATGGCAGCCGGCACAATCGCAACCTGGGGGGGCCATCCCCATACGTTGGTCAACAAACCGAGTACCGCACCCCGCAGGCTCACGGCAAACAAGCTCACCACGAGCAGGTGGACATAAAAACGCCAATCGCCGCCCCGCCCGGCCGCCGCCGCGGCCCTCCGCACTATGAGGAAGTAGTTCAGGAGCGTGGCAACAGCGAAACTCGCCAGATGAGCATTCGCCAGCGGCATGCCATGCCCGGCCAGAACGATGAACACAATCGCGTCGGCGGCCAACCCCCACACGGCGCGCAAACCCAGGCCAGCCAGGCTCTCTGCGAGCACCACGCGTTGCGTCATACTTTGAGTCCGATGGAGCGCATGAGCTCCATTGCATTGCTCTTGGTCACCACACCATCACGAAGTTTGAAGTCGAATGTCATCCGGCCGTCGTGCAGCTCGTCCTGGAAATGGACGTTGCGCAGGGCACCCGGCGGTAAGTCGGAAATGTCGGTCAGCGCCAGGTCGTGTGTACTGATCAGCCCGATCGCGCCCCGCGCGACGAATGCGCGCACGATTCCTTCCGCACCACTGCGCCGATCGCGGGAGTTCGTTCCCTGGAGCAACTCGTCCAGGAGGAACAGCAGGGGCCGGCTGCCGCCCACGAGATCGAACAGCTGGCGCAACCGGGTGATCTCCGCGTAGAAACGCGAGCTGCCCTCATGTAGTGAATCGTTGATGCGGATGCTGGCGCCAATCTGCAGCTCTGAAAGCTTCAAAGAGCGGGCGCGTACCGGAGCACCCACCATCGCGAGCACGGTGTTTATTCCGACGGTGCGCAGCAATGTGCTCTTGCCGGACATGTTTGAACCACTGACGAGCAGGATGCGTGTGTTACCGGCGATGCTCACATCATTGCTCACGCAGCGTGCCGCTGGAATCAACGGGTGTCCCAGGTCCGTGCCCTTGAAAGACGCGGGTCCGTCGACAAACTCCGGAAACGGGTCATCAGGGTGCTCATGTGCGTATGAGGCGACTGACAGCAGCGCTTCAAAGTCGCCGATTACCTCGAGCCAGCTTCGCACTACGCTGCCGTGCACACGGCGCCACCTTTGAGCGGCGAGCGCGACATTCAGGGTGTACATCAGCGGTATGGCAAACAGTGTGATCGCTTGATTTCGCCGCGAGCCTGCGAGACTCACGATGGTGCTGAGACTGGCGATGGTTTGCGAGGCCTTGCGCGTGTGTGAGCACAACTTGGCCATGAGCGCCTGTAGTGGCGGCGCGGTGAACGGTTCACGCTCGACGCGCATGAGCAGGTCGGAGAACAGCCTAAGATCTTCGAATGCTGTCTCGCTTCCGTTGAGAACTTCGTCCACGGGGCCGCGAAGGGCCGTAAGGATGCCGGCCTCGATCAGCAGAACGAGGAAGAACGGTGTGCCGATCCCGGTGACGCCCCAGTAGATGCCGCAGGCGATCGTGAGCACGGGGAGGAGCACGGCGACCCAGAATATCCAGGGGGATACGAGTCTGTTGGGGGTTTCGGCCCATTGCAGCAGTGCAGCCGGATGAATGCCAACGTTCGCGTGCTCGCCGATGACGGCGAGATGTTCGCGAAGATCGAGGCGGTGTTTCAGGTCGGCGATGCCGGTTTGTCGCTCACGAATCTCGTCCAGTGAGGCGGGGGACTTCAGCCACTGTGCGAGGCGTTCTTCCCCCATGCGGGTGCGGGCGCTGCAGAGGAGTTCGAACAGGCTGCCTTTGCCGAACAGGTCGAGGTCGGATGCGTAGACGTGGTGGGGGTCGTCGAATTGGGTGCCTTGCTGGCCGGTACCGGTCCAGCGGTCTTCGATGCGGGCGAGGCCTTTTCGATAGAAGTCGGCTGCGCGGTCGGCGCGGGATCGGGCGCGGCGGACGTTTTGGTGTGCGATTACCAGGGCGGCGAAGGCGGCGACGCCGATAAGGAGCCAGGTGGGGGCGAAGGCGTGCTGGAAGAACGCGAAACCAGCCGCGATGAGGATGGCTGCTGCCAGGGTCAGGCGAGCTGTGCCGAAGTTGTTTAGGGTTTTGTCTAGGTGGGCTACTTGGGCTTCGCGGAGGGCTAGGCGTTGGCGGTAGACATTGGCTGGCGGCACGGGGGCGGAGAATACCGGAAGAGGGAAGAACTTGGAGGCCGGAGCCGAGAAGAACCCTTAGCTAGGAGCAGAGAAGAACTAGGAGCTGGGCGGGGGTTGGTCCCGGGCCACCGTGATCTTGTAATGCGCTCACCCGGACGGGGCGCACCTGGGGGGGCGAAACGGGTCGGGGAACTGACTGTGGAGTGCCGTGGGGCGGGCGGATCACTCTTGACGGTTTTGGGCGCACGCCCGGGTGAGCGCATTACAAGATCGCGGCTGCCCTTCTGGACCCACTTGCGCGCCGAACCCCCTCACCGATTTCACGGGAAAAGATTAAGAGTCGGAGTCGGAGTTCCGTCTCTTCGTCCCTCTCTTCCTCCCTCTCCGTCCCTTAGAAGGGTGGGAGCCGTCGCGCCGAGCACAACGGGTTTGAAGGGAGACGTGCTCTTGTAATGCGCTCACCCGGGCGTGCGCCCAAACCCATCTCAGTTAATGCGCCCCCCACACACCCTCCCACAGTCAGCTCCGCGACCCCGTATCGCCCCCCACGGTGCGCCCCGTCCGGGTGAGCGCATTACAAGAGCACGGCGCCCGAGACCAAGCACTCCTGATCCCCCTCTTCTTCCGGGTTCCTGTTCCTGTTCCGGTTCTTCCAAGTCATGGAGTTTTTGTATTGGGACCTTATGATTCCGCCCGTGCACGCCCAGCCCGCATCACCCCCACCGCCCTCACCCTCCGGCCACGTCGGCGCGCTCCTGCGTGAGTGGCGGGCAGCGAGGCGGCTGAGTCAGCTCGACCTTGCGCTCGAGGTCGGAATGTCCGCGCGGCACCTGAGCTGCGTCGAGACGGGAAAAGCCCAACCGAGCCGCGACATGGTGGCGCGACTCGCCGATGCGCTGGAGATGCCGCTGCGGGAACGCAATACCTTGCTCGTTGCCGCTGGCTACGCGGCCAAGTACACCGAGACGGACCTCTCGACGGCAGCGATGGCACCCGTGCGACGTGCCATCGAATTCATCCTAAGACAACAAGAACCCTATCCCGCCCTCGTCACGAACAGACATTGGGACGTGCTGTTGACGAATGACGCACTCATCCGGTTGTTCGGCCGGATGCGCGGCGGGCCTCCGCGCCACGGGAACGTCATGCGCCAGGTATTTGATCCCGAAGATATGCGTCCGTTCGTGGCCAACTGGGAGGAAGTCGCCGGTGACCTGATCAGACATCTACACAACGAAGTCGCTGCCGCGCCCTCGGACTCAAAGGCGCGCGCTCTGCTCGACGAAGTGCTCGCCTATCCCGGAATTCCGGCCGGCTGGCGAACTCGCGATCCCGGCGCGAGTCCCCTGCCACTGCTGACGACCACATTTCGCATGGATGGGGCGCAGTTGCAGTTTCTCTCCACCTTTTCCACCTTCGGTGCCTCTCGTGACGTGACAATCGACGAGCTGCGCATTGAGTGTCTCTTCCCCGCCGATGAGCCGACTGCCGCAGTGTGCCGGTCGCTCGCGGAACCGTTCAGGCTTGCGGCACAACCCTAACGCCGGATGGGAATATCGATGTAGCTGTCGCTGTACCAGCGGATCTTCACAGGCACACGGGCAGCGTCGATTGACTCTTCGTTTACAGCATTGCCCGTGCCGTAGTTGATCTGCCGGTCCGGCCGCTTGTTGACGCTCAGCACCATGACCAGCCGGCTGCCGGTTGCCAGCAGCCGGCTGGTCAACCGGTCACTCTTGAATGTGAATTGCTGCCGCTCCCCCGCCCGCAGCAACTGGCGATTGGCACGGCTGTGCACATAACTGGCACGGAACTCGTAAGCCGGATCGAACAGCTGCACGTAATCGCCATTGGGCAGCAACTCATACAGAAGCAGGCTCAGGTCCACGTCCATCCTGTTGATCGTGAAGTCGAGCTTCCCCGAGAACAGCCCGCTGAACTCCTGGTTGTGTTTGAGCGGATCACTCACATACACCACGGCGGTGCGGGTCTGCGGGCTCTTGCTGACGATGCCATTGGGTGGCGGCAACGCCGCATCACCGCGGTCTGCCAGGTTGATGGTGTGCGGGACGAATGTTGAGTCCGAAGTCTTGCGCAACACGAGCCGGTGGGCATCACCCTTGAAGACATCCCCCTCGAGAGCGGCGGCGTCCAGATAGAACTTCAGCGTACCCTTGCCCATCGCCTCCAGCGAGGGTGCGTGCTGCCACTCGTTGCTTCCCATGACCTCGTAGTTCACCCGGTCCTGCAGCAGCAGCGGCTTGTCCCCACCTTTGAAGATGTAATCGAACCACTGATAGCGCACCTCGCGCAGATCGATCAACGCGTTCTGATCAACCTGGTAACCCTGCAGGCTCGCAGGCGCACCGTGTTGCATCGAACCGTCATCGTAGGGCCCGATCAACAGCGTATGGTTGGCGTGGGGGTCCGCGCGGAAATGCTCGGTGAAGTAGTAGAGCGTACCAACCTCACCTCCCGCGTAGTAACCCGTCGTCGCCAGCACCGGAATCTTGATGTGCCGGAACTGCTCCTTGTAGGGGATCAGCTTCTGCCAGAAGCGGTCATAGCTCGGATGATCCAGCCAGTTGTGGAAGATCGGGTTGCGCTCGCCCAGGGCATGCTCCAGTTCCCGGTAGGGCTTGCCGCCCGTGTACCAGGCTTCATCGAGCGCGCGCCAACGAGCCTCGTCGCTGCAGGTCTTCTCGTCGAAATCCTTGAGATTGGCCACACACCCCGACCACCGGTAGCCCGCGTTACGGACGATATTGCCGGTCATCGGGAAATCGACGCCGGGCGCGGTGGCGGAGTGAGTTGCGATGGCCTTTAACGCCGCAGGCGGATGCTTTGCCACGGCTGCCCACTCAGCGAATGCGCTGTAGGTCCCACCATACATTCCAACGCGGCCGTCGCTCCAGGGCTGCTTCGCAATCCAACCGATGACGGTACGCGCGTCCTCACCATCGTACTTGAAGGGAATCACCTGGCCGCGGCTGCGGCGCTCGCCGCGGGTGAATGCCACTATTCCCACATACCCATGAGCGGCACACTCCTTCGCAAAAGTGCGCGAGTCGACATAGATCGTGAACTCGAGAAGCGTCGGCAGTGTCTTCGAGTCATCCTTGGGACGTACGACGACCGCCGAAATGTTTGCCCCGTCCGGCGTCTTGATGAGAACGTCCCAGTCGGTCACGTAACGCCGGCTATCGTCCTCCTCGTTGAGAGCGGCAACGAGTGGGTGGAAGTTTCGATACGCATCGTACGCCAGGTAGGCCCATATCAAATCAACAGCGTCGGTCTGCGGGATGCTGCCCTTGGAACGCCACTGATCGAAGGCGCGCTGTACGGCATCCCGAGAGGGTCCGACCGGCGCCGCGAGCCAACCGGTGAGCCGGTACGCATCCTGATCGCTGAGCGGCGCGACCGTAGCCCGGTAGGCGGTCGCATATGCCTGGGGAAAGCGGCCCTTGTCATCCGCCTCGCGGGCCCTGGCGCGGGCGTAGATGTCGTAGATAACCGATGGGTTGATCGGCCGCTGCGCGTCCACGGTCTTGCGCCGGTCACGTAGTTGCTGCCGGGTCTGCCAGGCTGCGGTGTAGTTGCCCGCCACCAGCTGCAAACCGGACAGGTTGCGCAGGTAGCGATCCTGATCATTCTCCTGGTAGACAGGCAGAATGCGTTCGGCGAGATCCCGCATCACCGCCGGCACGGACGGATCGTTGACGGAAGCAGGCGGCTTGAAGTCGAAATCCTGCGCAGTGGCCCAGGATGAGCCAAGCAGGCAGACCAGAAAAAGCAGAAGCGCTTTCATCAGTGGTCGGCTGCCGATGCGTTGGGCGCAGCGGCAGCCCCGCCCTTGCTGGCGATGGCCGGAACGGCGCCCGTCACAGGCGACTTGACGAGATGCAGAACGCGATGGAAGAGCGGATCGCGCGCCTGGGCAGCCCTCCCAATGTGGATGACGCTGGTGCGCGCGAGCTCGTTGGAAAAGATGTCGATGATTCGCTCCAGCGCCTCGTCATCGAGTGAACCCAACATGTCGTCAATGAGCAGCCACGGGGGCGTCTGCAGGACGATTCTCGCGAGGGCGAGACCGAGTTGTTCGTCCTGGCTCAACTCCCGATCCCAACGCCGGGTCACATTCAGCAGCTGCACCAGCCGCTCGAGCCCGAGGCGGCCGAGCGCATGCGTAAAGGCGGAATCGCTGAACCGCTCCACCTCGAGCGGATAAGCCAACACTTCCTTGAGTGTCCCGCGTGGCAGGTAGGGCGTGCCACTCGGAAGGTAGAGCATCATCTCGTCCTTCGGACGAGTCACGCTGCCGGCGCCCCACGGCCACAGTCCGGCGAGGGCGCGGAACAACAGCGTCTTACCAGTGCCCGGTGCTCCGACAATGAGCACGCGTTCACCGGCTTTCACGACCACTTTTCTTTCCTTGAGCATGTCTGAGCCAGTCGGAGAGACTATCTCGAGATCGTCGATCGTGATCGTGCCCGCCTCCCCGTCCACATAGGTGATGCGGCTCTCGAAGTCGTGCAGGTCTTCCGTAGTCGTCAGAGCGTACCGGAAGCTCGCGACTCGATGCAGGGTGGCGCGCCAGTCCGCGATGGTGCTGAAGTTATCCACGAACCAGCGCAGGGAGGACTGCGCCTGGGTGAACGCCGCGGCGGCCATCATGAGGCCGCCGAAGGAGATCTTGCCTGCGAAATACAACGGCGCGGCGACCAGGATAGGCGCCACTATCGTAATCCAACCGAAGCCGGCAGTGACCCAGGTCAGATTGGTGAGGCCTCTGACCAATCGCTTGGTCGCGGCGAGCACGTTCTGCAGGTGCAGCTCGACGCGCCGCCTTTCATCCTCCTCGCCCGCGGCGAGCGAGATTCCATCGAGGTGCTCGTTGATACGAACGAGCGAGAATCGCAGATCCGCTTCACGCGCGTAGCGTTCGGAGTTCCTGTTGATCAGGCTGCGTCCCACCCAGTAACTCAACAACGAGCCCCCGCCCGCATACACGACCGCGGCCCACAGCATGAAACCGGGAACGGCGTAGTCGACGTCGTGGAACCGAACCGAAAAACCAGCTGACAATCCCCAGAGAACGCCAGCGAAAATACCGAAGAGAATTCCTGCTCGCAGCAGTCCCGTACCGAGATCGGCCGACAGCTCGCACAGCTTGCGGGCATCCTCGTGCATGCGCTGGTCCGGGTTGACACCCATCGGCCCACCCGCATTCGCCAGCCAGAAGGCGCGCCGCGGCAGCATCCAGTCCTTCAGCAGATCGTGCACGATGCCCTGACGCAACTTGAGCTTCAACATCTCGACCAGCCAGCGCTCGCCGACATTCAAGATCAGCAGCAGGCCGGCGATGATGAAGAAGACACCGAGCTGGATGAGAAACTCGTGCAGATCGCGCCGCGACAAGGCGTCGTAAAAAGGCTTATTCCAGCGGTTGAGCCGGATCTGCCCATACGAGGACACGACGACGACCATGATGATGGCAATCGCGAGGATGACGAGAGTCCGGGCGACGGGCGAGCCGCGCAGGGCTCGCATCATCATGCCCATCTGCCGCCTCAGGCCCGCCGCGCGGGCGGCGGCCGCCTCAGCCGCCTGGGCCGCTTCGGCCGCTGTTGCCTCCTCGGGTGTGTCCGCCTGTGGGCTTGTGCTCATCGTGCCTGAGCCGATCTCAGCGCCTGCTGCCGGGCGCCGGCCCCTGCAACAGCACGCCTGGCAGTCACGCAGGAAATGAACGCGGCGTAGCTCCAGGCGAGATGCCGTGCGGAGGTCTGTGCACCCGTGTGCTGATCAAACTGTTCTGACAATTCTCCATTCTCGGGCGTATAGGCGCGCACGGTCTCGAGGAAAGCATCCCCTCTTGCGATCCAGGCCGCGGCCGTCTCGCTGTGCGCGGCCGCAAGAAAGCAGAATTCGGCGGCGCCCAACGTGGAGAAATAATAGGCGCCGCCGGAAAAGTAGACATCCCCTGCGTAACGGCCCATGGCCGGTGCCCGGTGGACAGGCCGGCTCTGGTTGATTGCGTAAGCCGCATCGAAGAGAGATTCGAGGCGCTGCAGTGTTGCTTGCATGTGGGGATCGCGAACCGAGTGTCTCGGACCGTCACCCAACGCATGAATTGCAGCAAGGATGACTGCGATATCGAGCTCCTTGGTCGAACGAGCACCCGCCGCCAGGACGCGGGACCGATAGTGGCCCTGCGCCGGCAGCCAATAACCATCGAGGATCCGGTGAATGACATCCGCCTCGGTCCGGTAAGAGCGCGCCAGCGTGCTCTCGCCAACGCCATCCAACCAGGCGGCACCTTCGCGCAGGGCCGCAGCCGACACACACAAGGTGTAGTAGTGAAGGCCGCTCTCCTCCTCCCAGATGTCAAAGGAAGGCTCGCGCCAGTGGGCAAATGTGAACGCGAGATCTGACTGAACCAACCTGCGGACCAATGCGCTCAAATCAGAGTCGAACGAATGTGACCTGGCCCAGCGCAACACTGACAAGGCTCGCAACGGCGCACCATCGTGTTGGGGACGGGTCCAGCTCGAGATGTCGAGCGTTCCGTCAGGGTTTACCCGGGTCTCCGCGACGATGGCCTCGCCGTGCACGGTTTCGAGCTCGTCCTGCCTTCGCAGGAATCTGATGAAGTCGGCCGCAACGTTTTCCCGCCAGGCCAGTGTAGCGATCACCTTGCGTCCATCGAGCTCCTGCAGCGACAAACTGAAACGTACGAAGTCCGCAAAGTGTTCCAGCGCCTGGGCGCCCAGGTCACCGGCTTCGAACAGCAGGCGCACGGCATCGATGACTACGGCCGAGTCTCGAAACCAGTGGAAGAAATAGTCCGGTTCCGGATTCCAGTCCGCCAGCACCGGCGATGCGACGATGGAGCCCTTGATCGGGCGGATGGTGTGACCAAAGCCCGGCCGAGTCTTCACGATGTCCACCGGTGAGACGCTGACCAGCATCGCCGCGGCCGCGCGCCGATACTCCCGCTCGAGCCAATGCTCCAGACCGTGCGCCAAACCCTGGGCCTCTCGCTCCATCAGCGGCCGTGCGCCTCGCGCAGATGGGCGGGGGCGCCCGTTCCACTCGTGAAACCGAGCCGCCGCAATCCGACCTGTACTTCCGGCACGCTCATGAAGAGCTTCCACAGCAGGCCGGTACGATGATTCTCCATCATAACGACGATGGGCCCCTGATCGATGGCGATGTAGGTGTCAGCGTACCAGTTCCTCTGTTGGCAGAAAGCATCGGCAAATCCATAGCGTCCCCACAATTGCTCGCCGTGCTCATCAAGAAAATGACGCAACGTACTCATGACTTCCCGCGGTGCGTAGGGCAGGCTCGCGAGAGCGGCCGTGGGTGAGATCGTCCCGTTGTCATTGTCAGGCGCATGCGCCGAGTAACCATCGGGATCGTCGCTAGCGGTGAGACCCCAGCACAGCGGGCCATAGCCCTTGTAGTTGTTGGGATTCGCCAGGCAGTGCGCGCGGTTGATCGCCACGTGCCGCTGGTTGAGCTCCCAATAGTCGGCATACTGGTCTTTGAGACCCCGCGGATCGAGTCCGCAGAACGAGTAATGCGCGAAGAACAGCGGCCCGCCAAACGGCATGCCGAGCGGCAGCTCGATGTCGTAGTAACGCTTGCCATTGAGGAACGTGCGGCCGCCTGCAAAGCCGCGATGATAGACGATCGGATCAATGGGGTGCCGGGGAGCGCCGGCGGCCAGCACGTAGCTGATCAGGCATTCGTTCCAACCCCTGATCTCGTGATCCATTGCCCAGCCGTTGTTAGGACTCCAGTGCCAGTACAGCACACGGCTGTCGTCCTGAGTGTACCAATCCCACTCCACCTCCTCCCACAGCCAGGTGATCCGGCCACGCAGGGACTGTTCAGCTTGAGTGTTACGGTCGAAATACTGCCGTGCACACAGAAGGCCCATGCACAGAAAGGAAGTCTCGACCAGGTCGCCGCCATCGTCCTTGCGGAAGAAGGGTATGGTGGCCGCGGTCCGGCCATTCACGAAATGCGCAAAGGCGCCGTGATAGCAGGTCGCGGCAATCAGCAGGTCGAGCATCCGTCGGAGGCGCTCGAGCGCAGCCTCACGCGTCACCCAGCCACGCTCCACGGCTACGATAATAGCCATGATGCCGAAGCCCGAACCGCCGATCGCGACTTTGTCATCCGTCGCATTGGCCCGCGTGGTGCACCGATCCGGCGCAAGGCCGCTGAACGGATGCGCTCCGTCCCAGAAATAATTGAATGTCTGGCGTTGCACGATCTCGAGCAATGGCTCGTCGGGCAATGCGGCCAGTTCGAACGTCTCCATAGGCTCTCCGTCTGCGCGGGCATTCGCCCGCTCGCCTCCGATCCAGGGCACCACTCGCGTGTTGCCCGTGCGACGCATGCGTCGCACCCATCTGCGCGGGCACTCGCCCGCTCGCCTCCGATCCGGGGCGATCCTCGCGGCTCGCCCGTGCGACGCATGCGTCGCACCCAGGGTTCTACGCTCGCGATTTTGCCCTGTTTCCGCGACCATATGTTTTTTGGGGACGGGTTTCGATGAATCGGATCGATAAACTGATGGCGCAGATGACCCTCACGGAGAAGGTGGGGCAGCTCACCATGACAGCGGCGGGCCACGCCGTGACCGGCCCGGTGATTGCCGGTGACTCAACCGAAGCCATCAAGACCGGTGCAATCGGGAACCTGCTCAACCTCGTCGGCGCCGGTCCGGTGCGCGAAATGCAGCGGCTGGCCGTCGAAGAATCCAGGCTCAAAATCCCTCTATTGATCGGCCTCGACATCATCCATGGACATCGGACGTTATTCCCCATTCCGCTCGCGGAGGCGGCCCTGTTTGATCCGCAGACCTGGGAGCTGACGGCACGGGAGGCCGCCAAGGAGGGCGCTGCGGACGGCCTGGCGATGACTTTTTCGCCGATGCTCGACGTGTCTCGCGATATTCGGTGGGGACGCACCGCCGAGGGGTCAGGCGAGGACACCTGGGTCAATGTTCAAATGGCACGCGCCAAGGTTCGTGGCTACGAGGGTTCGGATCTCGCCTCACCTGACACGCTCGCGGCTTGCGCCAAGCACTTCTGCGCATACGGGCCCGTTATGGCCGGACGCGAATACGCATCCGTCGACATTTCGGAGCGTTCGGTGCTCGAGGTATACCTTCCCCCGTTTGACGCGGCCGTAGCGGAAGGCGTGGCTACGATCATGCCCGCGTTCACCGACCTGTCCGGCATTCCGATGACTGCCAACAAGAAACTGCTGCGCCATCATCTGCGCGAGCAGCTTGGCTTCGACGGTGTCCTCGTCAGCGACTACAACGCCATCGCAGAGTTGATGCATCACGGCATTGCCGCCGATCTGCCGGAAGCTGCCGCACTTGCACTCGTTGCGAGCGTTGATATCGACATGATGGCGGATGCGTATCGCCGAGGTTTGCCCGTCGCGCTCGAGCGTGGGCTCGTCACTATGGAGCAGATCGACGAATCCGTGCGGCGCGTGCTGCGTTTGAAGGAGCGCCTCGGGCTCTTCGATGATCCCTATCGCCGAGGCTCGCGGCCCGAGTCACAGGCCGCACTGACTCGACGTCGGGACCTGGCCCGGTCGGTGGGTGCTCGGGCCATCGTGATGTTGAAAAACGATCGGGAAACGCTGCCGCTGCGCGGCACACTGCGCCGTGTGTGCGTTATTGGGCCGCTTGCCGACGCCCCCAACGAGATGGGTGGCTGTTGGGGAGCAGCCGGCCGGGCGCAAGACAGAGTGAGCGTGGTGTCAGGGCTTCGTCAGGGTCTACCGGGCAGCGAGATCGTGCATGCGGCCGGAGTCCAGTTTACCGGGGACGACGAGTCCGGGATCCCCGCCGCCGTTGATCTTTGCAACGCCGCGGACGCGATTGTGTTGTGCATTGGCGAGATGGCCGCAATGAGCGGTGAGGCTGCGAGCCGGGCTTTCCCCGAAGTTCCAACGCCACAGCGCATCCTTGCGGAAGCGGTCTTCGAGCGGGCTCGGGCCAAGGGCCTGCGAGTAGTTGTAGTGCTTTTCTCGGGTCGCCCACTCGTGATTCCCTGGCTCGCCGACAGGGCCGACGCGCTGCTGGCTGCCTGGTTTCTGGGGAACGAGGCCGGCAATGCCATTGCCGATGTTGTGTTGGGACGCGTGTCCCCGAGTGGGCGTACTCCAATGAGCTGGCCGCGCGCCGTTGGACAGGTGCCCCTGTTCTATTGCGAGCGGCCGGGTGGGCGGCCGTTCAACGCAAAGGATCACTTCACCAGCAAGTACATGGACGTGCCCAATGATCCCCTCTACCCTTTCGGCCACGGACTGACCTACGGGCGTATCACGTTGGCAAACCTTACCGTCACGCCCGATCGCGTCGCGGAGAAAGATACGATAGAGGCACGGGTCGACGTGACCAACGAAGGTACGCATACCGCCGAAGAGACTGTGTTCTTGTTTGCACACGACAAGGTAGCAACCGTCACGCGGCCAGTACTGGAGCTGAAGGGAGTTGGTAAGGTCACTTTGCGCCCGGGGGAAACCAAGAGCGTCCACATTGCCGTACCGGCCCGGGAGCTGCGCTTCCTGGGACGTGATCTCACTCCCGTGTTCGAGCCCGGCGAGGTGGAAATCCTGGTTGGTCCGAGCGCCGATCGCGCGCAGCTGCTCGTTCAGACCGTCGTTCTGCGGATAGGCTAGAACTTGGCCATGGCGCCCTGACCGCGGGCTCATTAAGGTAAATCGCTGCGGCGCAAGCGCGGGGCCGTAGTACGCCCGCGGGGGCTGGACCGTGTGCCTCTCTTGGCCCGAGCCTGTCCGCCCCGTGGGCGCCGGTGGTGTGCGCCAACCACCAGTCGGTCGCTTGTTTGTCAATAATGTGGCGGCCGCTCCTCTTCCGGCGTCCGTACCGGGTCGGTTGTTTGTGCCGCCTCCAACCGTTGCGCGAGCGCATCGATGCGCGCCCGCAAGGATTGGATTTCCTGGCTCTGCTTATAGACGACATCGCTCAATTCGACGTTGGCGCTCTCCAGGAAGGCCAATTTCGTCTCCAGCCGCTCGATTGCATCGCTGTTCATTTTGACAGTGTAACCGTTATACGGGCGGGCCGCGTGCCGCGCGCTGCGGCGGCGACAATCGAAACCAAACTGGAGGTATTCCTGTATCCATGGCCAGCTGGAAACGCCGTTTCAAGCGTCGACTGCGCCGTAAGATGCTCACGAAATGCCTATTTTTCCCGCTCCGCAGCGCATATCAAACATTGCAACCAAACTTCCAGCGTCGCAGCCGAGCGACGTGTTTACCTGCCGCGGTTGGGCGACTAGAGTTCGCTCCAGACCTTTGGTCTGCTACGGGGAAAATCGTGACTACGGGCAACATCAAGACCTGGCCGCATCGGCATCGATTCACTGCTGAAGAATATAACTGGATGGCCGAAATCGGCCTGCTGAACGGGGAACCCGCCGTCGAGTTGATTGAAGGCGAAATCATCCACATGGCGCCGATGGGAACGCAGCACGGCAATGTGGTGCAAAGACTGCACTCGGCCCTCAAGACCGCCCTGGACGGCCGCGCGCTAATCAACATCCAGCGCGTGTTCCGTTTGAGCAACATCACGGAAGCGCAGCCCGATCTCATCGTGCTGAAGCCGGGCCGTGATTACCATTCCGCGAAGTTCCCGACAGGCAGCGACACCCTGCTGGTGATTGAAGTCAGCGACACCACATTCTCCTACGACCACGACGTCAAGGTACCGCTGTACGCGGCTCACGACGTCCCGGAAGTTTGGATTGTCGACTTGGAAAGCCGCTGCGTGCGCTTTTTCCGCTCACTCGTGGACGGCAAGTACACCGACGTCCAGGTCGTGCACGAACCGGCAACGACGAAGCTCCCCGACTTCCCCGATACCGACATCGATCTGTCCGGTCTGCTCATCTGATCCTTCGACGTGTCCGCGCTGCAGGGAACGCAGCGGCCGGCCGCACGCGAACTAGTTCGCGTGCGGCACGGCCTTGCCGTATATGAGCTCGAGGCCCGCAGCGTGATTGCGTTGGAATCCCTTCCAGACTGAAACGCCGTTCGCACCTGGACTGTAGGCGTCGTAAGGGTATGGGTTCGCAGCTGGCCAGGCACCGGCGGCCGACTCCGGCACCGGTACATTCAGGTAAGCGTCCCGACTCGTATCGTCCTTCAGGTAACGGTCGAGGAAGGCCGAGATGAAATGCGCACTGATCGCGTTGACCCGGTCCTTTCTCCACACAGGATCCTCAAACCAGTCCTGATCCCACAAGCGGGCGCGCATTGTGTCCGGCGCGGGATTCAAACCGATGGAATGTCCGCAACCTTTGAGAGTTAGAAGATAGCGGTTCGTGCCGGTCACGTTATCAAAGATTGAGCGCGCACCAGTCGCGTAGTCCAGAGCGCGATCCGCGTCTCCGGCGATGATGAGGAGCGGGGTGTCGATATTGCGGAGTCCTTCAGCCCCCCAGGCAGCAAGTGACCCGCCACCAGCCGGCGCCAATGTAATTATCGCACGCAGCCCTGTAGCCAGCATGTCGCCACGCCTGGAGCCGCCGCGCGCATACCGGAGCAGCAGGTCTCCGGGCACCATTCTGGTCATCGGACCAGTTGGATCGAGGGTTGCGCCTGCGGCGGTCAGTACACCATAGCCGCCCATCGAGTAACCGATCAGGGCGACTCGCGCCGGATCCACCAGGTGCTCG
>Ga0105247_10000173_pt1 | contig 63815 bp, 60 predicted proteins | sample KBSS24metaG_FD_81519 | JGI IMG/M metagenome (GOLD analysis project Ga0105247, IMG submission 81519) | Switchgrass rhizosphere microbial communities from Kellogg Biological Station, Michigan, USA - KBS S2-4 metaG | ecosystem: Host-associated > Plants > Roots > Rhizosphere > Soil | place... | reverse complement strand
GAGACTACATCTCGCGCGCGACTTTCTCGAGAGAGCGGATGTCAGCGAGCGTCACGCTGCCGCGCCCGCTGACGATCCAACCCGCTTGCTTCCATGCCTGCAGATGTTGATTGACGATCTGGCGTGATACGCCCAGGAACTGCGCCAGCTCCTCCTGCGAGATGGTGAGCTTCGTGTCATTCACCGCCTCCTGACCGCCCTGCAGGCGGGCAAGGCTGAGCAGCCTCTTCGCGATCCGCGCCGGCACACCGAGGAGCGCGGAGTCTTCCATGAGCTGCGCCGTCCAGCGCACACGCTCACACAGAAGTTGTATCAAGTGCATTGCGAGCTGTGGCTCCGAGATCAACAACTCGGCAAAGCGGTCACGCCGGATGATGATGAGCTCCGTCGGCGCGAGGGTCGTCGCGGTCGCAGTGCGTGGCTGACCGTCGAGCAGCGCGATCTCTCCAAACGCATCGCCCGGACCCAGGATGTTGAGAAAAACTTCCTTGCCGCCGGGCCGGCTGGCGCTGATCCGCACTCGTCCGCTGACCACGCCGCACAGGGAGTCGCCCGGATCGCCGCGCATGAAAACAACAGCGCCGTCGCAATACTGCCGCCGCGCCGCCAACGCCGCAATCCGCTCGATGGTCGCCGGCGTCAATCCGCGGAACAGGCGGTTGCGCTCAATGACTGTTTTCGCGCTGAATGCCAAGATCTGAACCGTCCGTCGGGAGCCCCGAGTAGTATAGTCCGGTGCATCTTTCTTGCATCGGCTTACGGATGTCTACCGCAATCGCGCGGACGTGCTGTCTCCTGATCTGCGGAGCCTTGTCACCGCAGGTTTACGGACAATACGCGGTCGACACGGACAAGCCGGTCTGGTTGCGGGCGCTACTGGATGTGCGCGTGGTACATGCAGGGCCGGCCCCCAGTTGGACCGATCGTGGGCCGGGCAAGACACGCTATGGCGGCAGCCCGACCGACTCAGGCTTTGAGCGCGCATCCCGCTTCGTTCTGTCCGAGCTCGCCGTCGAGGTCGGCGCCACACTGCCTTGGGACATAAGAGCACAGGCGCAGGTAAATGTGCAGCCGGATGTTGCCGACAACTATCGTCCCTGGTTGGTCCAGGCCACACTGCGCAAGGAATGGGGTAATGAGGGCTTGGGCTGGGGTCTGCAGACGGGGGTCATGAGCACCCCCTTCTCGCTCGAGAACGTCGGCCCCGCCTGGTCGCCCGAATTCTCAATCTCCGCTGCGGCGCTCGATAGTTGGTTGTGGGAGGACATCAGCCTTGCGGGTGCCGAAGGCGAATGGTGGCATACGACGCGATCCGGAGTGAAGCTCGGTGCGTTGGTCGGTGCCGGCTACGGCGGCGATCAGATGGGGCGCCTTCTCGCGCTGCGCGGCTGGGCGATCGGGGATGCGCTGGGCGGGATCAACGGTGATCTGGCGTTGCCTGCCCGCCAGGAGCGCACAGACATTTTCAACGAGCGTGATCAACGTCCAGCCCTCTATACATGGCTGACTGCCGGTGACGAGCATGACATCGCATCGCTCAAATTTGGTTTTATGGACAACAGGGGTGATCAGAGGGAAGCTGGCGTATGGCATACGCACTTCAGTACGGTAGGCCTGGTATTACATCCGCACCCGCGGATCGACCTCCTGGTGCAGTATCTCGATGGGGCGGCGAAGGTAAATGCCCCACCAAACGACAGCTCGATATCCGCGGTCTACGTGCTCCTGTCACATCACTACAGGCGGCAGCGGCTGAGCGTTCGCTATGACGCATTCCGCGTCCACGACCTCGATGCTGGTCCCGTCTCGACGAGCGAGCATGGGAATGCGGTTACCGCCTCCTACCTGGTGCAGATGGGCCTGCGGCATCGGCTCGCATTTGAACATGTCTGGATGAACAGTCGCCGCCTCAACAACGCCTCCCTGAATCCAACCCCGGATGGCTGGCAGATGAGTTACCGCTTCAGGTATTGAGCCTCGAGATACACCGTGCACCGACACAACTACCAGCGCATCCTGTTCGTGGCAGCGGCACTGCTGCTTGTGCGCCCTGCCGCAGCGGAACCATCGATCTCCGGGACAGTCACCGGTGCCGATGGCAAGGGCATTGCGGATGCGGTTGTTTTCGTACTCGCGCCCACGCCCCCTGCCGCATCACACGTTGCGCCACAGGTGGTTGATCAGATCGGCAAGGCATTCGTACCCGAGCTGCTGCCCGTGGTCGTCGGCACGTTGGTCCGCTTTCCAAATCACGATCAGATCCACCACCACGTGTACTCTTTTTCTCCCGCCAAGACATTCGAGCTGCCGCTGTACAAGGGAGAAGACGCGCCTCCAGTGTTGTTTGACAAGGTCGGGGTCGTGAAAATCGGCTGCAACATCCACGACTGGATGGCAGGAATCATCCTCGTGCTGCCGACGCCTCATTTCACGGTTACGGACCCTGAGGGGCGGTTTACTCTGCGGGACTTGCCCGCCGGTACCTATACGTTGTCGGCATGGCACGCACTCAGCAAGCTGAAGCCCGAGGATTCCGCACAGTCGGTACAGCTTTCACAGGACGCCGCGCAGGTAGCGTTCACACTGTCCCTATCGGCCGCCCGGCCACGCCGCGCAATGCATGGAGCTCGAGTCGAGCCCTGAGGTAATGACGTGAGGGGGTGGAACGACAGCAGCCTGCGCACGAAAATTTTCATCGCCTTTTCAGTGCTGATCCTGGCGGTTCTGTTGGCGACCCTTGGGCTCACACAGCTCGTCGTGAGCCGCTCGGTCGAAGCGACGCTCGGCCGGGAGCTGCAAACGACCGGCCAGGTGTTCCAGAGCCTCATGGAGGAGCGCGCCGCCCGCCTGCGGACCAACTCAACTTTGCTGGCGAGCGACTTTGCGTTGAAGCGGGTCATCGCAACTCACTTTGACCCAGTGAACTATGACCCGGCCACGCTGGCCTCAGCCGGCCTGAGCTACCGGCAACGCATTGGCGTCGAGCTCGTGTGGATGACGGACGAGGCCGGGCGGCTGCTCGCCGCCTCGCCCGCCAATGCCCGTGTGAAGCAGTCGATCGCGCGGCTCTCCCCGCTCAGCGAGGCGCTGGAGTCCGAAGAGGCGACTACGGCCGTAGTACAAATCGATGACGGCTTGTACCAGGTGGTGGCCGTCCCGGTATTTGCGCCGGATGTGATCGGCTTCCTGCTCCTGGGACGGACCATCGACGATGCCGTGGCGGCGCAGTTAAAGGCGGACACCGGCTCGCAGATTACCTTCCTGACGCCCACCCGTGTGTTTGCCTCCTCCTGGAGCGGACCGCGGCGCAATATGTTGGCCGTATCGCGCCCGCAGCCTGCCGGCCCGCCGCGGCCTTACCTCGCAAACATCGATGGCGAACGCTTCCTGTCCCTGGCAATGCCGATCGATGCCGGCGTGCCGCAGCTGCACGCCCTGGTCCAAGGCTCCTACGACGAGGCGCTGGCACCATTACATGCACTACAGGGGCGAATGCTGCTCATTGGAATCGTTGCCCTGGCAGCAGCATTGCTCATCGGCATCTCGCTTGCGGCCGGCATCATCAGGCCGGTGCGCGCTCTGGTCAGCGCGATGCACACAGTGTTGCGAGGAGATCTGCGTCACCACGCCCAGGTCGACCGCGGCGATGAGATCGGTTTTCTGGCCCGCTCGTTCAACGAGATGGTCGATGGCTTGCAGGAGCGTGAGCACATCAAGAACACATTTGGCCGCTTCGTTTCCCGCGACGTGGCCGAGGCGGTTCTCGATGGCCGGATCCCGCTCGGCGGCGAGCGGCTGGAGGTCAGTATCCTGTTCCAGGATATCCGGGGTTTTACGGCTTTGAGCGAGAAGCTCGATCCCGGCACACTGCTGCGCGTGTTGAACCAACTTTTCACCGAGGTGGTTGCGGCTGTGGAGGCCGAAGGCGGGATGGTCAAGCAATTCACAGGCGACGGCGTAATGGCGCTGTTCGGCGCGCCGCAGGTGCGCGCGGATCATTGCGAGCGCGCTGTTCGCGCTGCCCTTGGAATCGTCGACCGCCTGACGAACGTGAACGTCCTTCTGCAGAGCCAGGGTGTGCCGGCGTTGCAGATTGGCGTGGGCCTGCATACCGGCGAGGTTGTGGCAGGATTGATTGGCCCGGACGAGAGAGTTGAGTACGGGGTAGTTGGCGAGCCGGTGAATCTAGCAAGCCGCGTAGAAGGTCTGACCCGGGATCTGGCGGCAACCATCCTCATCTCCAAGGAGATCGCTGCCCACCTTGGGCCGCAGTTTCTGTTGGGGCGCGCCGCCCTGTTACCCGTGAAGGGACGAGCGCAGCCCGTGGAGGTCGTGGAAGTGTTGGGTCACCAGGCGCCAGACAACACCGAGCTACCCGGGCCCGCCTGACGCATGCATCGCGGCATACTCCTTGACCAGCGGCACAAACTCCTCATAGCCCGGCGTGCCCGCGTAGCTATGTACCGCGGGTGTCGTTGCCCAGGAAAGTTTCTCCGCGGTGCACACTTCGACGAACGGGCTGAACCAGGACGCATCGTCCAGCAGGGTCGCGCGAACGTTGACGAAATTCTCGGCTCCCTCCGGCCGCGTGAACGCCCAGCTCATGCAATATGAACAGAAGTAGTGCCGATGGACGCCATGCAGCCCCCCTATGACGGGCTCGCCTTTCAGGACGGCGAAGCCGCTCGCGGGAACTGCAACACTCAATGAGAACGCGCTGCCCGTCATCCGCTGACAGCCGGTGCAATGGCAGGCCATGGTCAGCAGCGGCGCGGCGCTGATGGCCATCCGAAGCCGGCCGCAGCGGCAACCAGCCTCCCAGGGTAGTTTCCAATCGTTCATCCCGATATTCCTTGCTTGGGGCGCCGGGATTGTTATTACCCGTTATTGACGAGTGAAGCAATCACCTCCTCTGCCGCGGTGGCCGCGCGGCGCGCATGTTTCCCTCCGTCCGCGAATTCAATCCATCCCTCGTTGAACCCATCCAGCATTTGCATTCGAGGGGTGGGGTTCCGCATTCCCAGGCAGCGAAACGCCCTCTCCCAATCCTGACGTTGCACCGCCTTCGCGGCGACGGGGGTCTGCAGGGCGGCCGCAAACGCCTGGGCGATTTCGTTCGGGCTGACACGCCGCGGGCCTTCCAGTTCGATGACTCGATGGCCGCGCCACGTGTCTCGTAGCAACTCGGCGGCAACCGATCCGACATCCTGCGCAGCCACCATCGGGTAATGTCTGTCGAGCGGTTGCAGATAGCTCTGGATCAACCCGCTGCTGCGTGCGGACGCCACGTCCAACGCCGCATTGTCGAAAAACCAGGCGGCGCGCAGGAAGGTGACCGGCGTTGGCAACCGTTGCAGCGCCTGCTCCAGCAGACCCAACTGATTCAGAAGGTTAGGTTGCTGCGCGTCTGCGCCGATGGTCGACAGACAGACTATCTTGGGCGGCGTTGCGCGTTTCAGGCTCTCGGTGAGCGCGGCAATCGCCGTCTTCGCTTCCGGAAATCCAGCCCCCGGGTCAAAGATGGGCGGCAGCATGACGAAGGCGCCGTCCACGTCGCGAAACGCACACGTCAGAGCTGCGGCATGCTCGGTATCCGCAAAGGCGATGTCACAACCTTGCTGCGCCCATCTAGAAGCCTTGGCAGCGTCCCGCAGGATTGCCCGCACTTTGAATCCGGACCCCAGCAGCGCAGTCGCGACAGAACCGACCTGGTTGCCGACCGGTTTGATCTGGCGGTGCGCTTCGTAGACCCGCCCGTCAGCTCGCTGGTGGCGAAGCGCCTCACCGAAACGCGCATCCTGACAGTCGCATCACCCGGCTACCTCGCCCGCCACGGCCGTCCGAAGCATCCCAAAGACGTGGTGGGGCACCAGCGCATCCTGTTTCCGAATCCCCTGACCTCTCAACCCTTCGAGTGGGAATTCAGGCGCGGGCGCGAGGTGGTCGAGATCCCCGTAGCAGGTCACCTGCTGGTATCGGACGCCGGCACGATGCTCGATGCCTGTATTGCAGGTGCGGGTATTGCGCAGGTTCTCGAGTTGGGAACGGAACAGCTTGTCCGCGGCAAACAGCTCGTCACCCTGTTTCCCGATTGGTCCGGCGAGCGCTTCCCACTGTATGCGATGTATCCGCGCCGCACCTTCATGCCCGCCAAACTCCAGGCGTTCGTGGAATTCTGCTCTGCAAGTATTACGAGCGCCTCGAGGTCGCGGTAACTGCGACAGGCACGCATCTTGCGGCGTTCCCGGGATGACGTGCTTTCGCGGATCGACGGTGAGCCGGCGCAGCCGGCGCAAGAGGAGTATCCATGCTCATTCCCCAGGACACACTGGTATTGGTAGGCGACGGCCGCAAGGCCCTGTTTCTGCGTAACAAAGGCGGTGCGGGGCACCCCGACTTATTCGCCGAGCACACCATGGAGCAGGACAATCCTCCCACCCGCGAGCAAGGTACCGACAGGGCGGGCAGATATGAGGGACCCGGCGGCGCCCGCAGCGCCGTGGAGCAAACGGATTGGCATCGCCAGGCCGAGGACCGGTTTGCGGCCGCAGTTGCGCAGGTTCTCTACAAAAAGGCGCACGAACATGAGTTCGTGCATTTGATCGTGGTGGCCCCACCGCGGACCCTCGGCACTCTGCGCAGTGCGTTTCGCAAGGAAGTGGCACAGAAAGTGACCGCAGAGATCCCGAAGGACCTGACCTCCCACCTGCCCGCGGATATTGCGCGGCTGCTCAAACAGCAGCCTGACAACGATTGAGAGCACACCATCGCGTGCCCGGGGGGCCCGCGACGCAAGTTGCCGCAGCCGAGCCTGACACACCGCTAGTGCGTGGCGGGAGCCTCGCCTTTCAGGTACGTCGCCAGCCAGGCGTGTACTTCTTCGTAGAAATGGCGGCTGTCTTCCGGCTTGAGTATCCAATGCCAGGCATCGGGCCAGACCAACAGCCGGCTGGGCACGTGCATGCGTTGTAGCGTGGCCCAGTTTTCCAGGGTATTGCCAATCGGCACGCGGAAATCACGCTCGCCGATGCTCAGCAACATCGGCGTTTTCCAGTTGGCGGCGTAGGTGATCGGACTCTGCTCGCGCCAGATCGCGCTGCCGCCCCACGGCGGCCCGCTGTTGGTGAGCTCGCGGTCGTAGATTGCATCGCTCTCGCCCCACTGGGTGGCAAGGTCAACCTCCCCTGCGTGACTGATGATGCATTTGTAGCGAGTCGTCGTGGCCTCCAGCCAGTTGGCCAGATGGCCGCCGTAACTCGCGCCTCCCGCACACATGCGGGTTGCGTCGATGAAGGGATAACGCTTGACCGCCTCATCGACCGCCTGGTTGATCTCCTCGCCCGGGGTCCTCAGCGGGTCGAGCTTGATGGCCTGCGCGAACTGTTCCCCGAAGCTGGTCGAGCCGGTGTAGTCGGTCATCAACAACACATAGCCGGGGGCGGCCAGCAGGTGATAGTTCCAGCGCAGCCCGATCTGGTCCGCATTGAAACTCGCTGCCCCGCCGTGGATGAATACCAGCAGCGGATATTTTTTGCTGGCATCGAACGCCGGCGGCAGCACGATCATGTTGTGGATGTTGCGGCCCTTGGCGCTGGTGAAGTAGAAGTGCTGCGGCGGGCTCCAGTCGATGGTGGCCGCCAGCGCGCTGTTGATGTGCGTCAGGTTGGTGTGTTTACGGGCGGCCGGGTCGAGGCGCACGATTTCCACCGGGCTCACCGAACTGCCGTAACTTGCGATCAACACCGGCTTGGTGGCCCGCGCCGCGCTGACCAGGGTGGTATAACCACCGCTCGCCGGGCCAATGAACAGACTCGGTTGACCGCCCGCGGCAGGTACCCGGTACAGATTCTCCTTGCCGGCTTCGGGCGTGCGCAGATACACGGTGCGGCTGTCAGGCGTCACTACATAGCCCGAGACCTCACGATCAAAGTCATGTGTCACGGGAATCGGCGCCCCTGCGGCGGGCCACGGGACTCGTTGAAGACGCGCCAGGTGATAGATTTCACCATCGATGGGCGCGTACTTGAAGAACAGCGCCTTGCCATCGGCCGCAAACTGGGGTTCCTGGTAGTCGCCCGTGGCCGGCGTGATCGCTACAGGCTCGGCACCGCCCGCGGCAGGCAACCTGTACAAGTGGTAGCCAACATGGGCAAAAGCGGCATTCCAGCGTTCCGTCGTCGCAGCAAACACCACTTCCTTGCCGTCCGGGCTCCAGATCGCCCCTAGTGAGACCGCGGTTTCACCCTGCACTCCCGAGTAGCCCGAAGTGTGCGCGAACGCCGTAGACGAGAGAATGTCCTTCGGACCTGACCCGTCCTGGACTGCCTGTACCATGATGGTGGGCTGGCGATCATCGAGCCACTGGTTCCAGAAGCGGACCGGAAAATGCTCGTAGACGTGGACGTTGTACTTGCGTGCCTTGCGCTCGCCACCGATCTTTCTGTTGGCCTCGTCATCCGGCGCATTCGGATAGACCGAAGATTCGAACAAGAGCGCCTTGCCGTCCGGACGCCATTGGGGATTCGAAGCGCCGGTGGAAACGCTGGTGAAGCGGCGCGCCTCGCCGCCCGAGGCCAGATCGAGAATGTAGATCTGCTCGGCCTCATCGCCTTCCCGCTTGGTCGTAAAGGCGATGTTCCGGCTGTCGGGCGACCAGGCCACGGCGCCTTCCGCAGCCTTGGTGTTCGTCAGGCGGCGCGGGGGCGAGCTCCCGTCACTCGCGGCAATCCACAGGTCGCTGACATCCTTGTCGGCTTCGTAAGATGGCTCAAGTACTGAAAAGATAACCCATTTGCCATCCGGGCTGACCGTTGGCGCACCCACGCGCTTCATCATCCACAGCTTCTCGTGAGTGATGACAGCCTTGGGAGGCAGCGCAGGGGCCGGTGTCTGGGCCTGAGACTGACCAACAGTCGCACCGAAAACCATCAGACAGGCGGCGGGCAGCGCCGCGCGATGTTTGAGCACTATCATCGTCCTTCCCTTGCGTCCTGCCGGTACGTATTCCGGCAAGGGGCCGCAGGATAGCAGGAACGGCTATCACGGGAAGTCACCCTGGTTGATGGCTGCCAGGTGGAGAGTGGTCAGCCCGGACGAGTTCACGTCCTCGACCGCCTGGGCTATCGCCTGCTTCTCGCAGCTGCGTACCTGCCGCAGCATGCTCCCGAAAGGGCTCGAAGCGCTCGACTCGCACACCTGGTTGGCGGCCGATTTGATCCGCCGATACAAAGTAGCAACCGCCCGGGTGTTGGTAAGGTCCAGATCCGCGAAGTTGACAATATGCATGACCGGCTCGTAGCCCCGCGGCAGCTCGGTGGTGGCGGCACCGGCAAACGGGCTCAGGAAAATAATCAATGCCATACAGGGGATGACCAATTGGGTAGCGCGCAGACGCATGACACTCGTGACCTCGGTTGTTCCGGGTTATTCCGGATGCGCACAAGGTAGGGGGGCGGGCGCGCTCGCGAAGCGGTGAAAATCCCTATTTTGCGGCTAAGGTCTGCCTATATTGCCGGCGGGCAAACCGTTCCCGCCGCCAGCTCCCGACAGTGTCAGTCCCAGTAATCCTGGTTGCGCACGCTGGCGAGCTGGGCGTCGCGCAAATCGAGCTCGCGCTCCAGCCGCCGACGGGTCTCGGCCTTGAGGGTACCCTGCCGGTATTTCTCGTTGATCAGGTCGCGCTCGGCCGCAATCAACTGCAATTCGAGCTCATCGCCCTTCGCAACCCGCTCGAGCCCGTCACTGTCAGCACCGCAGCGGATCAGATTCTGCGCCAGCCGCTGACGATGATGCGCGCGCAACCGCGCAATGACATCGTCAGGAACAGCAGAACCGGCAGCCAGCTCATCGAGGCGCCGGCTCGCTGCCTCGATAGCTTGCTTGCGTGCCTGAAGTTCCTCCGTCCGGAGTGCCTCCTCCTCGAGCTGACCCGCATTCGCAAGACCCAGTGCCCGCACGACCCACGGAAGTGTCAGCCCCTGCCCCACCAACGTGACCAGCACTACGACGAATGCGAGCACGAGAATCAGATCGCGGTTCGGGAACGGCGCCCCGCCGGAAGTTGTAAGTGGAAGCGCGAGCGCTGCCGCCAGCGAGACGATGCCGCGGACTCCGGTGAACGCAAGCACGAACGGCCATTGCCAGGGCGGCGATGGATCGCGCTGTGCGAGTGCGGGGCTCAGCAAACGTGGCAGGTAGGTTGCCGGATACATCCAGATGAATCGCGTCACGATGACCACGACGCTGACAATCGCGCCGGCTGCCGCGAGCTCGGAGAGAGTGTGGGTCTTCAGCCCGGCGACCAGGGCACGCGCCTGCAACCCGGTGAGCAGAAAGACCATGCCTTCGATCAGGTAAATGAGGAAATCCCAGAAGAAAATACCCTGCAGGCGGGTTGGAGCGCTGATCAGCCGCAGACCATTCCAACTGATATACAAACCGGTCGTCACGGTGGCAAGAACGCCGGAGCCGCCGAGGAACTCAGGCGGCCAATACGCGATGAAGGGTGTCAGCACAGACAGCATGATCTCGACCCGCGGGTCACCCACCAAGCGGCGCAGCCGTAGCATCAACCAGCCGACAGCGACACCCCACAACAACTCGCCTACGACGATTGCAGCGAACGTTCCAACTGCGGCCGTCATGGAGAACACGCCGCCACCGACCGCGGCTACGGCAAACCGATAAAGAATCAACGCGGTCGCATCGTTCGCAATGCCCTCGCCTTCGAGGATGACGACGAGCCGCCGCGGCAGATGCAGTCGCCTTGCTATGGATAGCGGGGCAACGGCGTCAGGCGGTGAAACGATGGCCCCAAGGACAAACCCAACCTGCCAGGCGAATCCCATCCAATAGTGAGCTGCCGCGGCGACGGCGGCGGCCGTAAAGACGACACAACCGACCGCCAGCAGCGAAATCGGCCGCAGGTTGGCGCGGAATTCGTTCCAGCTCATCGCCACTGCAGCCGAGTAAATGATCGGCGGCAACACCAGGAGGAGCACCACCTCGGGTGACAGCTCGACGTTGGGTAAAGCGGCAGGCAGCGCCAGGCCGACGCCTGCGAGCACGAGGAGAATGGAAGCCGGGACCTGCAGGCGAACGGCGATGAAGGCGATGATGGAGATCACCAGCAACAGGCCAACCAGCAGCTGAATCGTGGGAATCATACGGGATTCGAATCCATTCTATGAAAGCCCTGTAAGATATTGATAAGTATCCCTTAATGCCAGCCCCTGCGGGGTTGACGCACGCGCTTGCATTGAGACCGCCCCGCAGCCATAAAGAGAGTGCCGATGCTAAAGTGATTGGCAACTATTCGGAGGACTTCCTAATGGCGACGGGTTGGGCGGGCGACGGTGCAGTACAGGATCAGATCGACGCGACCGTGAAGGACGGGATCAGCCGCGCCCAGAGCCGTTTGTCCCAGGGTCCTGCGCTCAGCCACTGCGCTGAATGTGGGGCCGGTATTCCCGAAGCCCGCAGACAAGCCATGCCGGGGGTTCGCCTCTGCATTGCCTGTCAGGATGCTCACGATCGCGCGGATGCCGCCTTCAGTGGGTACAACCGGCGCGGCAGCAAGGACAGTCAGCTTCGCTGAGGCGGGTCCGCAGACTTTGCGGCCGCACGCGCGATTTCAATGAAGCGCAGTATCGGGGCTGACGACTCGTCGGCGCGCTGCGCGATTCCCAGCAACGCGGCGAGGCGTTGGTCACGCAGCCGCTTGTAGGACACGGCCTGGGGTTGCAGCCCCTGCATGCTGCGCGGAACGATCGAAACTCCCAACGATGCTGCGACCAGGTTGATGGTGGATGAGAGTTGGGGTGTGTATTGCTTCACCTTCGGGGAGAAGCCCGCCTTCTCGCAGGCGGCGATGACGGTGTCCGCAAGTCCCGGCCGCTCGGTGCGCGGATAAAGCACGAACGTCTCGTCCGCAAGATCTCTTATCTCGAGGTCTTCGCGCGCCGCCAGCGGATGACTGCTCGCAACGGCCACCACCATCTCCTCCTCATCGATCATATGAAGAGCAATTCCCTCCCCCGTTCGCAGCGGAGGTCTGACGAATGCAGCGTCCACTCGACCCTCCCGTAGCGCGGCGGCGAGAATCGTCGAAGGATTCTCTTCGAGCGACACTTCCACGTCCGGGTACGCGACCCGGAAGTTACGGAACGCGGCCGTCACAAGAGGATTGAATGACGCGGATTCTGTAAAGCCCACGCGAACGTGCCCAACATCGCCAAGGGAAGCACGCTTCGCGATTAGTACGGCGTTGCGTACATCGGCGAGTATCCGGGCGACCTGCGGCACGAACGATTTGCCGGCGTCCGTCAGCTCGACGCGGTAGCCTGTGCGGTCGAACAGGGTCACACCCATCTCGGCTTCCAGAGCCTTGATCTGCTGGGTCAGCGGCGGTTGGGCAATATTGAGACGCTTCGCCGCGCGGGTGAAATTCAGCTCTTCGGCGACGGCCAGGAAGTACCTGAGGTGACGTAGCTCCATCTCAATACTTTTCTCATATGGAGTGGCCGCATTCAATGTATTTTCTTTATACCCCGTCCAGCCATTAGCATGGGGGCCATGAAAACCACCAAGTTGACCTCCGCTGGCGGGCGGCTCCGTGCAGCGGTTGAGGCTGAGCGGCCACTCCAGATAGTGGGGACGGTGAATGCGTATTCGGCTCTGCTGGCGGAGCACAGCGGGTTTCGCGCCATTTACCTCTCGGGCGCCGGTGTGGCCAATGCATCGTTTGGATTGCCGGACCTGGGGATGACGTCCCTGAATGACGTATGCGAAGACGTCCGCCGCATTAGCTCGGCAACGGATTTACCGCTACTGGTCGACGCCGATACCGGCTGGGGTGGCGCCTTCAATATCGCCCGGACTTGCGCCGAGCTCATCAAGTCCGGCGCGGGTGGAATGCATCTGGAAGACCAGGTCGCGGCCAAACGGTGCGGCCATCGGCCGGGCAAGGCCCTGGTGCCGGCCGAAGAGATGGTCGATCGGATCAAGGCCGCGGTCGACGGCCGAACGGATTCGGAGTTTGTGGTCATGGCGCGGACCGATGCCCACGCGGTGGAGGGGCAGCAGGCGGCGCTCGATCGCGCGGCCGCCTACGTCGAAGCAGGCGCCGATATGATCTTTGCTGAAGCGCTCAAGACGCTCGACGAATACCAGCAATTCACCAGCGTCGTGCGCGTGCCTGTGTTGGCCAACCTCACCGAGTTTGGACAGACACCGCTGTTCACGGTCGCGGATCTGGGCTCTGTCGGGGTGCGCCTGGTGTTGTACCCGTTGTCGGCGTTCCGGGCCATGAGCAACGCTGCCCTCGCCGTCTATGGTGCGATCCGCAAGGACGGCACCCAGAAGAAGGTCGTCAACCTGATGCAGACCCGCGCCGAGCTGTATGAGGTGCTCGGCTACCATGAATACGAGCAGAAGCTCGACGAATTGTTTGGAAAGAACTAACTGGGAATAAACTAACGCATGTCCTCGCACGATATCAAATCGGCCCAGCGGCCGGACCCGGACGCAGCTCTCGTTGCGATCGCCGACTACGCCCGGAATTTCTCGATCAAAAGCAAGCAGGCGTATGACACCGCCCGCTATTGCCTCATGGATACACTCGCCTGCGGTTTCCAGGCGCTGAAGTATCCGGCGTGTACCAAGCTTCTGGGACCTGTCGTTCCGGGAGCCGTGATGCCCGGCGGCGCCCGCGTGCCCGGCACATCGTTTGAGTTGGATCCCGTGCAGGCGGCCTTCAACATCGGGGCGATGATCCGCTGGCTGGACTTCAACGACACCTGGCTGGCCGCCGAATGGGGACATCCGTCGGACAATCTCGGTGGAATCCTGGCAGTTGCGGACTACCTTGCGCGCAAGGCCATCATGGAAGGCAAAACGCCTCCCAAGGTGCGCGACGTCCTCACCGGGATGATCAAGGCACACGAGATCCAAGGAGTGTTGGCGCTGGAGAACAGCTTCAACCGCGTGGGGCTGGATCACGTCATCCTGGTGCGGGTGGCATCCACGGCAGTAGTCACGGCCATGCTTGGAGGCACTCGTGAGCAGATTATCAATGCCGTTTCAAATGCGTGGATCGATGGGGGAGCGCTACGTACTTACCGTCACGCCCCCAATACCGGTTCGCGAAAGAGCTGGGCGGCGGGCGATGCGACGAGCCGCGCCGTACGTCATGCGTTCATTTCACTCACCGGAGAGATGGGATACCCCTCGGCCCTGAGTGCCAAGACCTGGGGCTTCTACGACGTGCTCTTCAAGGGCAAACCCTTCTCGCTCCCGCAGCCCTTTGGCAGCTATGTGATGGAGAACGTACTGTTCAAGATCTCCTTCCCGGCCGAGTTCCACGCGCAGACGGCGGTGGAAGCAGCGATGACGCTGCATCCTCAAGTGAAGGACCGGGTGGATCAGATCGAGCGGATTGTCATCGAGACGCAGGAGCCTGGCGTACGGATCATCGACAAGACCGGGCCCTTGGCCAACCCCGCCGACCGCGATCATTGCATTCAATACATGGTGGCTGTGCCTTTGATCTTCGGTCGACTCACAGCAGAGGACTATGAGGACACGATTGCACACGATCCGCGCATCGATGCGCTGCGGGCGAAGATGCAGGTACGCGAGAACGCTACTTTCACCCAAGAGTACTACGCTGCCGACAAGCGTTATATCGGCAACGCACTTCAGGTGTTCTTCAAGGACGGCACTTCCACCGCACGCGTACAGGTGGACTTCCCCATCGGCCATCGCAAGCGTCGTGAGGAAGGCATGCCGGTGTTGGTGAAGAAGTTTGAATCCTCAGTGGATGCCTACTTCCAGCCGAAGCAGGCCGAGCGGGTGAAGGTGTTGTTCGCCAACCCCGACATCGATGACCTGCCGGTCAACGAGCTGGTGGCCGCGATGGTGACGAACGGCGCGGGTTAATTCCTGAGTCAGCGATTGCGTCCAGGTCCAATAGAACGGCGAGGAGCCCTCCGGTCCTCGCCGCGAACGTCATCCGCAACTTAGCGTAGATTCTCGCCGAGCGCGGCCGTGGCCGTGCTACCGGCTGTGCAGGACTGCAGTTTGCTTGCCACTGAGCATCCCATTCATGGAAGTGCGGATGACACCCCTGGCACGCTCGCGCCCCCGATGGAGAAACCAGCTTTCCTTGCAAGGCGGCGGACCTGCCCAGGCAACGCTCGTCATCGCAATGATGTTGGCCGGCTGCGCCGTCGGTCCAAATTTCAAACGCCCCAATGCGCCAACGATCGCATACCCAACGCCTCCTTCAGCCATCGGGCCGCAAAGCGTGGTGTATGGCGGGGACGTCGCTGGTGACTGGTACAGGCTTTTTCAGTCCCAATCGCTCAATGCGCTCGTGCAGGAAGCTTTGCGGGCGAATCCGGACCTCGAGGGCGCCCGCCACAACCTGCTCGCCGCGCAATACGAGCTGCAGGCCGTGGCTGGTTCCGCGCTCCCGCAGCTCGAGGTGGGCGCCAAGGCCTCGCGCGCCAAAATCAACGGCAGCTTTCTCTACCAGCCCCCGGACGCGCTGCAGAGAACGGGCAACCAATTCAGCCTCGGACCCTCGCTCGCGTACGACCTGGACGTGTTTGGCCGGATCCGCCGCAGCATCGAATCCCAGGCGGCGCAGACGGATCAGGTGGGCCATCAGGCACTCAACGTCTATGTAACTCTCATCAATGAAGTAGTACTGACCGCCTTTGACTTCGCCGCATCCGCCGAGGAGATCGCGGCGACGCGCGCGCTCGTCGCTGACCTGCAGGCGCAGTACGACTTGACGCAGACACTGGAAAACGCCGGTAAGACCACGCGCAGCGACACTTTGCAGGCGAAAGCCCAGCTCGAAAACACGCGGTCTGGCCTCCCGAACCTGGAGAAGCAGCACGACATCTATCGAAACACGCTGTTGCGGCTCACCGGCAAGGCGCCCGATGACAACTCGTTACCACCGCTGGCACTGCATGACTTTGCCTTGCCGGTGCAACTGCCTCTTTCGTTGCCCTCTCAATTGGTGCGCCAACGTCCTGACGTGCTCGAGGCGGAAGACACGCTGCACCTGGCAAGTGCCCAGGTAGGCGTTGCGCAAGCTGCCCGCTTCCCCTCCTTCAACATCTCTGCCCAGTACGCGCAGCAATCGGGGGGGACCGGGGACCTGTTCACCAAGGCCGCGCAGGTGTGGTCCATAGGTCTCAACGTCGCGCAACCGGTTTTCGAGGGCGGCCGCCTCCGCGCGCGCGAACAGGAGGCCCGGCAGCGGTATTTGCAGGCCGAAGCGCAGTACCGCGGAACTGTAATAGATGCATTCATAGAGGTAGCCGATGCGATGCAGGCTCTCCAACACGATACCGACAGCTACAACGCGCACAACACAGCATTGGATGCTGCACGCGCCAACCGCGATCTCGCCCGCGTTCAATTTGAGAGGGGCCTGGTGAGCGAGCTCGTCGTGCTGACAGCACAGCAGCAGTATCAGAACGGAGTATTGACTCAGGTGCAGTCGGACGCGCAGCGGTTTGCCGATGCCGCGAATCTCTTCCATGCGCTGGGCGGCGGCTGGTGGAACGTGCAAGCGGATGCGGGCGGGGAGCCCGCCATCCTCGAGCCGGTCAAGCGAAATGCGGCGCTGAGCCTGCCGGGAGCCCCCTATGACCAACCATGAACGCGGCAACGAGCCAGGCGGGAGAGCCGACCAAGGGGACCAGCAGCCGCACCACCACCCGCACAAGTTCCTGTGGATATTCGGCGCAGCAGTCGCTGTCATCGGCATCGGCGTGCTTCTCCATCACCTCCTTTACGGCCAGTATCACGTAAAAACCAAGGACGCCTACGTCGGCGGCAACCTGATCCGCCTGCAGCCACAGGTCAGTGGAACTGTAACCTTCATTGCAGCCGATGAGACACAACTCGTGCAGCAGGGACAGACATTGGTTCAGTTGGACCCGAAAGATACCGATGTAGCCGTGTCCCAAGCCAGAGCAAACCTTGCGCAGACGGTGCGGGATGTCGTGCAGCTCTTTGCCGAAGAACGGCGCCAGGAGGCACTGTTGCTCGCGCAAGAGGCCCAGCTGGCGCTGGCCAACAAGGAGCTGGCCCGTGACCGCGGCTTGATCGGCACGCATGGAATTTCGCAGCAGCAGCTGGATCGCACCGAGGAAAGCGCGCGCAACGCGCAGGCCGGTATCCGCCAGGCGCGCGCCGCGCTCGAGTCGGTTCGCGCCCAGACCGCTGGTACTCAACCCGAGAGTCACCCACGTGTATTGCTGGCTGAATCGAATCTCAGGTCGGCATGGCTGGCAAGGAACAGAACCGTGGTCCGCGCGCCCCTGTCGGGGTACGTGGTCCGCCGCGAGGTACAGCTCGGGCAACAGGTGAACCCGGCGACCGAGATGGTCGCGATCGCTCCGCTCGATACCGTGTGGATCGATGCGAACTTCAAGGAAACTCAGCTCGAGAACATCCGCATCAATCAACCAGTCAGCATCAAGACCGACATCTACGGCTCGCACTTCAAGTATCACGGACGGGTCCTGGGGCTTACTGCCGGAACGGGCGCCGCTCTGGCCGTCCTTCCTGCCGAGAACGCGACCGGGAACTGGATCAAGATCGTACAGCGCATGCCGGTGCGCATTGGACTCGATCGCCGCGAGCTGCGCGACCACCCCCTGTATCTGGGGTTATCGACTACTGTTGATGTAGATGTTCACGACATCAGCGGCCCGGCGCTATCGCGTGTGCCGGTCTGGCCGGCAGCGATGCAAACCAACGTGTATGCGCAGGAGGATGCGGGCGTGAGTACCGAGATTGAGAAAATCGTCCGCGAGAATCTGCAGGGTTCAGCACCCAACTCCCCCATGGCCAGCACCTCGCCGTGAGCTCGAGCGGACGAGCGGCCGGCGGACAGAGCAATCCCTGGTTGATTGCCCCAGTGGTCGCGCTGGCCGCCTTCATGGAGGTGCTCGACATATCGGTGGCCAACGTCGCCCTGCCCCATATTGCCGGTGATATGTCCGCGAGCCAGGACGAGTCAACATGGACCTTGACCAGTTACCTCGTAACCAACGCCATCGTGATGCCCATTTCCGGGTGGCTGTCGGACCGGTTCGGGCGTAAGCGCTTCTTTCTGAGCTGCATCGTCGGCTTCACGATCAGCTCGCTGCTGTGCGGACTTGCCCCCAGCCTCGGGGTGCTCGTCGTTCTGCGCGCTCTGCAAGGTGCCGCCGGGGGAGGCCTGCAACCATCAGGACAGGCGATTCTCAACGATGCTTTCCCGCCTGAACAGCGCGGCATGGCAACGGCCGTCTACGCAATGGCGGTGGTATTTGCGCCCGCCATCGGACCGTCCATCGGGGGCTGGCTGACCGACAACTACGAGTGGCGCTGGGTATTTCTGATCAATGTGCCAGTGGGCATTGCGCTCATTTATCTGATCGCCTCTCTCATACATACCCCCAATGAGCAGGCCAGCACAGATGTCAGCGGCAAAAGCGATTGGGTGGGCCTCGCGCTCATCGCGATCAGCCTGGGGTGTCTGCAGATCGTGTTGGATCGCGGGCAGGAGGACGATTGGTTCGCCTCCGGGCAGATCACGGCGCTGACCCTCGCCTCGGCTATCGGATTCGTGCTGCTCGTATGGTGGGAGCTGAAACATCCACATCCCGCGGTGGACCTGCGATTGCTCGAGCGCCGCGACTTCGGGATCGGATTCGTCCTGATGCTGTGTTTCGGCTTCGTGCTTCTGGGCAGCACCTACCTGCTGCCTGCGTTCGCCCAGAGCCTGATGGGCTACCGCGCGACCGAAGCCGGCGAGATCATCATGCCCGGGGGATTGCTGCTCGTGGTCCTGTTTCCGCTGATCGGCCGCATTGTGAACAAGGTTGACCTGCGGCTGATGATCGGCTTCGGCATTCTGCTGTGCGGATCGGCAATCTGGTGGATGACCAACTGGTACCTGGACGTCCCCTTCTGGGTGTTGGCCCTGGGCCGTACCTGGCAGGCCGTGGGACTCGCATTCCTGTTCCTGCCGCTCAACACCCTGGCATTCCGCGACGTGCCGAAGGACCGGATGAACTACGCCTCTGCGCTCATCAACCTGGCGCGTAACTTTGGCGGCAGCATCGGAATTTCCGTGGCCTCGACCATTGTCACGCGCCGACAGCAGTTTCATCAGAGTCGGCTGGTCGAGCATTTGCAGCCGCTGGACCCGTCGTACGACACATTCATAGCAAAGCTAAATCACGCGCTCGGCCACGTTGGGGCGGGCCAGGAGACGCTCGGGCGCGCGTTTCAGTTTGCCTCCAGGCAGATCTTGCTGTTGAGCTATCTCGACGCGTTCAAGTTCCTGGCGCTTGCGTTCCTGGCGTTGTTGCCCCTGCTACTGTTCGTGCGTGGCGGCGCCGCCAGTGGGGGCACCAGCGCCCCTGGGTAGCATTTCGCCGGCGGCCCTCCTCTGCCGTTACCGAGCGCCCGCTTGGCACCAAGACCCAAGTGGCCCCGTGGTTTCGGTGCGAAATGGTCCCTGCGCTACCGCCGACCCCGGCGCACCATGCGACAGCATGTCACTGGGGAAGCGCGATGATTCCGCTCGGAATTCGCATCTACGGACTGGGCGCGATCGCGACCGGCCTGGTCGGTTTGGCTTGGGGTGATTTTGCGCTGCAATGGGAACCCGTGGCTGCGGGCTTCCCGGGCCGAACAGCGCTCGCTTACATATTTTCCGCGTTGTTGGTTGTCGCAGGGATTGCCGTGAACTGGCGGCGATCGGCCGCTGCATTGGGCGCCGCTACGTTGGTTGGTTTGTACGCCGTGGTAGTCGTGCTCATGCATGGGGCACAGATAGTCCAACATCCCGGCGCGTTCGTGGCCTGGGATGGGGCGGCCGAGCAGCTTGCGTTGCTCGCGGGAGGGCTTGCTTCCTACGCCTACCTCGCAATCGTCCGCGCCGATGTCACGCCTGACGCGGTGCGCAAGAACGCGCAGCTCTCCCGCGAGGCGCTGATCTGCATGGGCGTCTGCCTGCTGATGTTTGGCCTCGCGCACTTCTTTTACCTGGACTTTACGGCCTCCATGGTGCCGGCCTGGCTCCCGGGCGGGCAGAGGTTCTGGGCCATCCTCACCGGTGCCGCTCACCTGCTTGCGGGCTTGGCCCTGCTGTCGGGTATCAAGGCCCGCCTGGCGGCCATCCTCCTGACCGTTATGTTTGCCACATTCAGCGTGCTGGTTCATCTGCCAACACTGGCCGCCGGCCCACACAATCATTTGAACTGGGTCATCAACGCCATCAACCTGGCGCTGACGGGCGCCGCCTGGAGCATCGCCACTGTGCTCGCTAAACCCAGCCGCCGCGCGGAGCTCGGACACCGCGAGGAACTCGCGGTGGGTATCCCCAAGGCGAATTTCGCCGGCGGCCAAATTCGCCAAGGGCAAGAGTCTTAGCGCTCAGTCCCCCTTTACTTCTTGGGTGGCGGCGGCAGCTTCACCTGGAAGTTCAGCGGCTGCTTCTCACAGGTCACGTGTGTGTTCCAGTCAGCGAAGGCCCCCTTGGGGTTCTCTTCGAAGGCCCACACATGCATTTCGTAGAACGCGTGCAGACCGTAGCGGTTCGGCTCCTCCACAAAGTTCATCAGATGGCCATCCACGGACGGTGTGCCAGAATTGTGCTTCTCCCAGGCAGCCTTATCAACGATGAATTCCACACCAACCAGGACCAGGTCGCCATTCGTCTGGGGCTCATAGATCAGGGCCGCGGGCGCCGACACATCGACGTAGCCGCTGAAGAGGCGCCCGGAATTCACGATATGAATACCCATCGCCCCGGTCTCATTGCCACTGACACAGCTCGTTACCCCGTCCCAACCATCCGCAGGGTTGATATTGTCAAAATGCTTGAACTTCCTGTTGGTCTCGAAAACCTTCCTGACCAACGCTGAGTCCTGCACCCCATGATGCTGATCATGGTCATGGCCCATGAACTTGGTGTAATCGGGTGTGTAATCGACAGGCTCGGCTGCCAGGGCTGCCAGCGGCAACAATGCGACCGCCAGGGCGCCGACGAGCCCCCGCGAGATGTTGTCACTGTTGAATGATGCGCTCATTGTCATTTTCCTCTTTGCTTAGCGTTACTTGTAGAAATAAGGATCGAGAATGCGAACTTCGGTGATGCGTTCCACCGGCAGCTTGTTGCGGCTCGCCGTGCGGCGGATCGCCTCGGGGGACGGCCCGTCGTACACGCAAAATGTCTTCTTCTTGTCCGCGCTCACGTAGGAGACCACCCAGGTGACCTCGTCGGCCGCATTGCTCTGCACGATGGCAAGACAGGCCCTGACACCGTGGTCGTCAACGGGAAGCTGCAGTCCGTCGGGAAACTCTCTCTCGACTACATATCGTGGCATTTCGAAGTTCCTGACAGGCTGTGTTGCCACTCACGATAGGGACGAGCCGCCGCGGGCAAATCGGGAGAACTACCCAAATTGGGGGCCGGGCATCCCCAGTTTGCGAAGTGACCCCTTCCGGCACGCAGGCTTGCACGGGCCGTTGATTGTATTATATAACTACAAAATGCAATTATCGTTTCGCATCGCCCTGCTGACGACATTGCTCCTTTCGCTGGCAGCCCAGGCACAGGACCAGGACGATGTTGGATCGCACTACGCACCGACGCCGGCCGTGGTCTATCCGGGTGGCGTTCACAGCTTCCGTGATGTCACGTATGCGCAGCTGTCGGGTTTTCGGCCACTGACACTCGATATGTACCTGCCGCCTGCCGGCCGGACACCCAAGCCGGCGGTGGTGTTCATACACGGCGGGGCCTTCCGTCACCGCACCGCGCGCGATGGCGGCACTTTCAAGGACTTTCCCTCTGTCCTGGCAGCGGTGGCAGCGCGCGGGTATGTGGTCGCCAGCGTGAACTATCGCCTCATCGGGGAAGCCCGCTTTCCTGGTCCGGTCCAGGATGTCGAAATGGCGATCCGCTGGTTGCGCCTGCATGCCAGCGACTATGGAGTGGATTCAACCCGCTTCATTGCGTGGGGATCCTCTGCAGGTGGGGAAATCGCCTCGGTCATCGGCACGGGTTGTGGTGTCCAGGCACTCGAGCCGCCTGCGCCTGCGAAGATCAATGGCCCGTTGCCGTCAGTCTGCGTCCAGGGCGTGATCGACTGGTACGGCCTCATCGACCTGGAATCCAACCCCGCGGATCTCGGCAAGACCGACGTGCCGGGTATTCACGCACACGAGGATGCCTACCTCGGATGCGAGGTCCCCAAATGCCCATCAGGCGTGGCCCGCTCGGCCAGTCCCCTGGCGTACATAGATTCGAGGGACCCACCTTTCCTGATTCAACATGGCGCCGCTGATGTAACGGTCTCGCTGAAGCAGTCACAGAAGCTGTACGCTGCTTTGCACGCTGCCGGTGTCCCGGTGGAGCTAGTCGTCTATCCCAACGTTGCGCACGGCTTTGCGCGGGTGCCGGAGGGTGGTCCGGACGACGCGGTCAACAGCCAAGCCCTGGACAGGGTGTTTGAATTCCTACACCACTACTTCCCAGCGCGCGCAGGACCGTCACCATAATCGGGACGCCCGCCAGCCATGGCGATGAGCTCTTTCCGGTAGGCCTCCAGCTCTGCCCACCTCGGCGTCTGCCCGTACTCGCGCTGTTGCTCATCGCTCACGCGGTCGCAGACGGCCTGTATCAATGTCGAAAAGGCCTCCGGCTCAAAACTCCGATAGGCAAATTCGATGGGATTGCCCACGAGTGATCTTCGCAGGGCCAGCTTCCTCACCAGATTGACCGCGAAGGGGGCGCACGCCAGACAGTCGAAGGATAGCGCGAGGAATGATTTGCCTGACACACGCAGTTCGCGGCGGTGGGCATAGACGTAACCCAAGGCGGCCAGAATCACTCCATAGAAGGCAGCCATGAGCGCGAGAAGCTGGATCCCCGTGCCCAACAGTAGAAGCTCGGCGGGCAGAGCCAGCAACAGCAGTCCCAGGGCAACGGCGCAATACCGTAGTGGCCCGAGAGCTGCATGAAACGACTCCAGCTCCTCGGGGGACTCCTGCTCTTCCCGGCTGTCAGCCTCCGACCAACGGACCCGAAACTGCGGCGTAGCCGGCGTGAACGGATTCAGCAACCACACCCGCCGCCCGGCCAGCAACAGCGCGGAGCTCGCCGCAAACGTCCACTTGCCCGCGCGTCGGGCGAACAACAGCTCGTTCGAATACAGCAGCAGCGTCGAATCAAACAGGTAGAGGCCGATTGCTCCCAGGGGCAGCAACACCTCAAAGGGCGGCATTACGCCGCTTTTTTGGTGAACAGCCTGCGCAGCCAGGCCACCGCGGCAACCGCCGCCGCAGCGATGAACTTCCAGGCCACGGCCAGAAAGCCGGCGAGCACCGAGAACAGGCCCTTCTTCGCGGCGACTGCCGCAACGCCTCCGACAATCAATGCCGCCAGGCCGTACTCGGCAACCTTGTCGCCACTACGCCAGTCGGCGTAGGTTTCGCCGGGGTTGAATGCATATCCCGTCAGAACGTTGTCCAGGCTACCTTCAGCCGCGCTGAGATTGGCCGGATCCGTCACCATGATGACCGAGGTAAAGCCTCTTCTTCCGAGGATCTTGGTCGAGAAGTTGACCGCCCGTCCGTCCTGCGACTCGAGAATGGTCGCCCACTCCAACCGCTTGGTGGTCGTGTTGTAGACAGGCGGTGTGGCCCAATCCACCAGGTGCAATGCGCCCCACCCGCGGCGTTGCCGCTCGGCATTGGCGCGCTCAGTGTTTTCCTTCAGCGTCTTCAACAGCGCCGCCGCATCGATCTTCTCGTCGTCCTTGACGTAACCTTCATCAGCAAACTCGAGGTATGCCTGCCAGTGCAGGTCACGCGGCGCCACCATCACCTCGCGCCCGTTACCCAGGTTGTGCTGCAGCTCCAGGAACTTCGAGGTGTTACGGGCATCCAGGTACACGTACTGATCCGGAATGGTGAGCTTCGCGTTGCCTTGCGCGGTAACCGTCGACGGGCCCTTGACCCAGTCGAGCGCACGCATCCCCTCGATAAGTTTCTTCTGCTCGGCCGACATCGACTCGGAAGGAGTCTCTTGCGCACCCACAGTGGCGCAGCCCGCGGCCAGTATCACGTTGATGAGCGCAATGGCGCACCATCGCATACGCAGGTGTGTGTCAGCGGTGCGGCTAAGCGAGTGCATACAGAAACTCCACAAATGAGGTTACGGCTCCGTCGAGCCCCTGGACTTTCGGATTGGTGGACTCGATGAGATAGTACTCATCAGGAGCGTGCGCGCCGGTTCCGTGGCCGAGCCCGAAGTGGCCCGCCGGCAGGCTCAACGGTGCGGCCGTGAACACATATCCCGGCCACGAGCCGGCCGAACGCGGCCACAGCTGCGGATCCAGGCCGAGCTTCCTGTAGAGCGCCAGTTGAGTTTTGATCAGCTTGCTGCCCGGATCCGTTTGTGTCGGGTCGTACCCACCACTCATGTTGACTTCCAGATCCCCGAAGCCTTGCTTGGCGAGGTGCGCCTGCAACTTGGCGAGCGTGTCCGCGGCCGTCATGTCGGGCACCAGGCGCATGTCGATCTTCGCCACGGCCTTGTGCGGCAGCACGGTCTTACCGCCTGGGCCGGTATAGCCCGCTACGAGCCCCTCGATGTTGATGGTGGGCTTGCTTTCCAGCAACAGCAGCGAGTCAACCCAGTCAGTGTCATGCACCCAGTGCTTGACGCCCAGAGACTGTTTGACCGTGGCCTCGGACGTTTTCGCGGCACGCGCCCGCACCATCTGCTCCTGTGCGGCGGTCAATGGCTGCACCTTCTCGAAAAATCCTTCCACCGCAGGTGTGTGGCCGTCCTTTTCCACCAGGGTGTTCAATGCCTGCACGAGGCGCCAGGTCGGCGAGTCCACCTGGGCCTCGAGGCTCGAATGAACGTCGTGCGTGGGGCCGCGGCCCCACTTCTCGCCGCTCGAGATCAGCTCCAGCTCCACCACACCTTTGGCGCCAAGCGAGACCTGCACTCCCCCGTCGCGATCCTGACCCGCTTCCGGCAGAAAGACGCCCACGCACTTCCTCAGTTCGGGCAGTACTTGCGGATGGGTGACGATGTCGTGGAAGTGAGGCGACCCGATCTCCTCCTCGCCCTCGCACACCAACACCAGGTTTACGGGGAGCTTCTTCCCCGCGGCTTTGAAAGCCAGCAGCGCGCTCAGAAACGAGTTCTCGGGGCCCTTCTGATTCACGGCACCACGTCCCATGCAGACGGTGCCAAGTCCTTCCTTCTGGACGAGCCGCGCCTCCAGCGGCGGTGAGCTCCACTCCTCGGGTACGAACTGCTTCACGTCGTACATGAAATAGATTCCCACTGTCGTGGGCGCCCCGGCATCGAGCTTGCCGAACACACCGGGCTTGCCGGCGCTGGGGATGAGCTTCAGGCCCGTAAAGCCCGCTTCCTCGGCGAGCTTCATCATGTATTGGGGACCCTGCGGGAAATTCCGGTTTTCCGCGGCGATCGACGGCAGTGCAATCCAGTCCTGCAGGCGCTTGAGGTTCTGCTGGTGCATTTTCGGGATCTGGGCTAGAACGGCCACCTTGTCCGCTGCCGCCTGCGATGCGGCCAACACGAGGCCCGGTACTGCGCCCAATGCGGCTCCGGCCAATGCCGTCGTAGAAACGGCTCCCTGCACGAATTCACGCCTGCCCAGTGTGGGCTCGCCCGCCTCGGCCATTGGGTTCTTCCTTATAGCTGGTGTTCGCGTGGAGGCTGCGATAGTAGCATTGCCGCCCATGAATATCGGTACGTTGATCCTACTGTGCGCGCTCGGCGCTCTGGCGTTATGGTACATGGCACGTTGGTATTTCCTGGAGCGGGCACGCACGCGTGATCCCGCCGCAGGGCCTTCACTCCCCGGGCCCGCTGACGGCGCGATCGGGTTTGTCGCGAATTTCTTCGACACGCTCGGCATCGGCTCGTTTGCGACCACCACGGCAATGTTCAAACTTCGGCGCACGCCCCCCGATGAGCAGATTCCGGGGACGCTCAACGTTGGCAACGCGCTGCCCACGGTCACTGAGGCGTTGATCTTCATTACGGCCGTGACGGTCGATCTGACCACACTGATAACCATGATCGCGGCTGCGGTTCTCGGTGCGTGGCTGGGCGTCGGAGTGGTCGCCCGACTCCCGCGCCGGGCCATTCAGGTTGGAATGGGTGTGGCGCTGCTCATTTCGGCGTTTCTGTTTCTGACCCGCAATCTAGGCTGGATGCCCGGAGGTGGTGAGGCGCTCGCACTGCACGATGGCCGCCTCCTGTTTGCCATTGGCGTCAACTTCGTGCTGGGCGCGCTGATGATGCTGGGCGTGGGGCTATATGCCCCTTGCCTGATCCTCGTGAGCCTGCTTGGGATGAGCCCTCTGGCCGCATTCCCCATCATGATGGGTGCCTGTGCATTCCTGATGCCCATTGGCGGTGCCCGGTTCGTCCAGGTGAATCGCTACAGCCTGCGCTCAGCCCTGGGTCTTGCCCTCGGGGGCATTCCCGGTGTGTTGGCCGCAGCCTTCATCGTAAAATCGCTTCCCATGACCTGGTTACGCTGGCTCGTGACCCTCGTAGTCCTGTACGCAGCCCTGCTCATGCTGCACTCCGCGCGGACCCCGGCGCCAAAGGCAGTAGTCAACCCCGGGTAAACCGCTGACAAACCCAGGGTAAACCCTAGCGTGGGTTAACCCGGATACCGGGCGGGAGGGCGATTTTCTATAACACCGATACGAATCGTGGCACTTGGCACAGCGAGGTCCTCCATGCGTATCGATGACGGCGGTTACAGCACCTACACGCCCCCAGTACATACGGACCCGCCGCCCAGCGATACCACGCAACAGGGAAGCGGCCCGCATACCCAGACCGTTGCTGCGCCGGCGCCCGCCAATCCCCCGCCGGCCACCCCAGCGCAAAGGGTCGACCTCGCGGTAGCGAAATATAAAGCAGCGGTCGCATCGGGTGACCAGGACGCCATCAAGCAGACGCGGCAGGATGTCTACACGGCCGTGAAGGATGAGATCGGCCCGCAGGTCGACACGGCCAACAGGGGCGTTCCCGCGCAGTTCCGCACCCTAACCGACAAGCAGATTGACTCGTATGGCAACGTCATCCTACGCCGCAATGCCGGCGACGTGCCCACCCAGGGCGTGCTGAAGGATGCGATCAACGACTATCAGATCCAGCGCAAGGCCGATGATCTGATTCCGCAGTTCTACGGTGACTTCACCCCGAAGGAAAAGCTCGACTCGGTAAAGCTGTCCCTGCAGGGCCAATCGCCGGAAGTGGTTGCGCGCGCCATGCAGAATCCGGCCGTACAGCGGATGCTGCAGGATGCGGCGAGCTGGATCGCGGAACCCTACAAGGGGCTCAGCGGCAATGAGGTGAAGTGGAACCAGGACGTGGCACGGGAAGCGTCCCAGCGGCTCGCCGATATAACTGCGGATCTACCCCCCGAGCAGGCCGCGCAGGTCGTCAAACAGAGCATGCCGACGATCAAGAACATCGCCGGTGTCGATGCCAACTATAGCGGCTCGACTGCATTTACGAACCTCTCGAAAGTCGTGGGCTCCCTCGGTGACACACCTGAGGCAGAGGACCTCACGAAGCAGATTGCCCAGGACTACCGCGAGCAATTCAACACCTGGGAAGGCCGGTTCGACGATACACACAGCGGCAGCATCAAAGCAGCCGTAGGCGCTGGTGCGAACCCGAAGCTGGCGCTCGCGCTTGCTGAGCAACTCAAGGCCGATGGCAAGACCGAAGAGGCAGGTGTCGTGCTGCGCTCGATCGAGCGCGGTGTCGAGGACCTGCAGTCGAATATCAAGAAGGATGTCCAGGAGTACCGCGAGCTCACCAAGGATCTGAACTGGGTGGTGGCCAACTCCCAGGATAAACTGACACCGGCGCAGCTGCAGAAGGCCATCGACGCCTACATTGCCAAGCAGGACCCGAGCTGGCAGAGCAAGTTGAAGGAAGTTGAAGAGCGCATGACGACCGACGTGGAGTCACTCAAGGAGGACATCGGCCAGCTGGAGGGTTTGCCCGATGACCTCAAGCAGTTGGCCCCCGACGCCTTCGAGCAGCTCAAAAACAACGTCGGCCACGACGAGACGGTGGAGAACGCCATCAAGTTCGCGGTGAATCGCAACCCGAGTATTTTCGAGGGCGAGAGCGGCGACAAGTTCATGACGTTCCTCATCGAGGAAGGCCACCATGGCAAAGACTTCCTCGAGAACCTCGGCAAGTCCTATGTAGCCGGTCACGTGCTGCCGGCGGTGGAAGATTTCAATGCGCTCCATCCTGAGAGCGTCGCCAAGGCCTACAAGGCTCTGGACGATTTGCGCGACAAAGGCCAGCTTCTGGGATTGCCGCAGAGCGAAGTCAACGAAAACATCGATAAGCTCAAGGAGCTCGTCACCACACTGAATTCCACCAAGTCGAACGAAGAGGCGCTGGCCAGCCTGAAGGACGTGCACGGGAAGGCTGCACGCAATCTCGAGGAACTGAAGGGGATGACGCTGACCGCAGGCCCCGCTGGGCTTGCTTTCCGCGTCATTGCACTCGGAATCTCTGGCGCCGCGGCCCGCAACGCGACCGGCGAGGCATTCGAGGATCCCAACTACCAGACACTGCTCGGCGGCCTGGCGGCGAATGTCGGATTGGCGAACGATGCGATCGGCTTCGGCAAGTCCATCAACATGCTCGATTCGCAAGGCGCACTCGCGAAGTGGGTGGAGCGTGGAGGCGAGAACCCGAAGTGGTGGGAGGGCGGCGGCGAGAAACTGTTCGGTGCGCTGACGATTGGCTACTTCGCCGCCGGCGCTTATCAGGACTTCAAGGGTGGGAATACCCCGGCGGCCGTGTTCGATGTGGGAGGAGCCGGGGGCGCAGCCCTGGCCACGTTCGGTGAGGCCATGGGCCTCGGGTCCTGGGCAGGCCCGGTCGGCTGGGGTATCGCCGCAGTGGCCGGGGTTTTCGTTGAGGCGGCGAAGTATGGCCACGAGACCGGGGAGCACACCGAGCTTGCGGAAAACTTTCTGAAGGGCGCGGACATTGAAGAAGGTGTCGCCAAATCGCTCAGCGGCGATGCACTCAGGGAAGCCACCACGCTGCAACAGCAGCTGCACCTGAGTCCCGAGGAGCTGCAGGAGCTGGCAGCGAAACACCCGGAGGTGCTTACCGGCAATCCGGCAGTGACCCAAGGGGTGGCTGACGTTGCCAGTTCCAACGGTATCCATGGTAAGGACGTCCTGCCATTTCTCGACGCTGTTGCCAAGGACGATCCCAACTACGCGCAGACGTTTGCAGCGAACGGAGAGAACAAAGACACTGCCGCCCCCCGGTCGCACGCCGCAACTCTCTTCGACATGGTTCAGCGAATGCCTAACGCCGCGGCGTTTGTCAAAGAGCACTCGCCGCAGCTCATCGGGCCTGATGCCAACGCGCGTCGGCAAGCGGACGTCGACTATGAGTCGTCCGACCGTTCGCCTGAGCAGGTAGTGGGTCTGCTGTCACGCAACCACGACGCTGCCTACCAGGCTGAGGTAATCAACATTCTGCAGCAGAACAACACCCTGGACACGTTCGTGAGCGAGATCGGCTCCAACGATCACTACAATGGCTGGCCCGCAGCGGCCAAGGCTGCAATCCAATCGGCGGCTAATGCAGGTGTGCTTACACCGGGGCAGGCACAGGACTATCAGGCCCGGATCGGCTGACCGAAGGCCGGTGGGGAGTCTCAGGCTGAGGCTTCCCACCCCCCTCCCAGGGCGCGATAGATCGCCACGAGATCTGTTGAGATGGCCGTCGTGTTCGTGGCCAGGGAGAGCTCATTCTGCTGCAGGGTGCGTTCCGCATCCAGGACATCGATGAAGTTGGCTACGCCGCTCGAATAGCGCGCGCGTGCCAGTCCCAGAGCATCCCGGCTCTGCTGTGCGGCGGCGGCCAGCGAGACACCCCGATCCAGATCGGCCTTGTACGCCGCCAGAGCGTTCTCAACTTCATGTAAGGCCCCCAGCACAGTGCGCTGGTAATCGAGCGCCGCCTCCTGTGCACGCACGTTCTGCAGGCGCACGGTGGCCCAGCGGCTGCCATCGAACAAGGGCATCTCGAAAGTGGGGCCGATCGAGCCAAAGCGGCTCGCCCACTTCAGCAGATCCGAGGCATTCTGCGATTGGACTCCTCCGCTGGCGCTCAGCGTCAGGCGCGGAAACAGGTCGCCGACAGCCACGCCGATGCGCGCCGTTGCAGCATGTAAGCGCGCTTCAGCCTCGCGAATATCCGGCCGGCGCCGCGCAAGATCGGACGGCAACCCTATCGGCAACACCGGCGGAACTGGCGGCACGGGCCGCGCCGCTTCCAGCTCGGTGCGCAATGTGTCCGGCTCGCGGCCCATGAGCAGGCTCAGTTGGTTGATGTCCTGAGTCACTTCGCGCTCGAGTTGCGGAATCTGCGCTTGGGTACTGTCTAGCTGGGCACCGGCATTGGCGACATCCAGGTCGGTCGTGAGACCCACGGCCTGGCGTTGGCGAGTCAGCTCATAGAGCTCGCGTTGCGTGGCCAGGCTCCGCTGTGTGACATCCCTGCGAAGCTGCGCGCCACGCAGTTCGATGTAATTGCGGGCAACATCCGCGCACAGTGACACGAGCACGGCGTGCTGATCCTCAACAGAGGCCTGCAGCTCCGCGTTCGCGGCCTCTACGGAACGGCGGACACGGCCGAACAGATCGATTTCCCAGGAAGCGCTGGCTCCGAGCTGGAACTGGTTGGAGGGGTTTGGAAAGTTGATGGCGGGTACACCCGGAATCGATACATTGCCGAAGTTGGTGAAGACGGCACCGGTCGTGGTCGTGTCGCTCAGCCTCTGGCGCGTATAGGATGCATTCGCGTCCACCCGCGGCCAGAATGCCGAGCTGGCCACCTCCCGCTGCGTACGAGCTTCGGTGATACGCAGTACCGCCGCGCGCAGATCCAGATTCGAGGCCGTGCTGCGCTCGATCAGTGACACGAGCATCGGCTCCTCGAAGGTGGTCCACCAGGTCACTACCGCCTGCGGCTCGCTGTTGAGTGACTTGGTTGCCGCCGCGGCGGGCGACCATTGCGGCGGAACGCGCGCGTCCGGGCGGGTGAAGTTCGGGCCCACCGAACATCCCAGGGGCATGACCGCGAGCGCGATTACCAGCGGCCGGGTCCAGCTCGATGTGTTGGTTGCGATCATCCGTACTCTCAGGTGATGCGATGGCCGAACATCCACGCGGCGCCGCTCAGGGTGACCGCCGCGATCAGCGCCAGGGGCCACAGATCATGCGTCAGCAACGGCAGGCCCACGCCTTCGAGGTAGACACGCCGCGCAATATCGATGGCATAGCGCAGTGGATTGATGGCAGTGAAGTATTGAAGAACGCTCGGCATGTTGCTCACCGGGGTGGTGAGCCCCGACAACAGCGAGAACGGCATGATGAATAGCAGCGAGAACAGCATGGCCTGCTGCATGGTGGCGGCCACGGCCGAGAGCAGCAGACCGATGCCAATGGCCGCCAGCAAGAACATGATCAGGCCCGAAAACAGGGTGGCGATCGATCCTGCAAAGGGAATGCGAAACCACAGCTGGGCAACCAGGAAGACGCCGGTGGCCTGGCTAATGCCCACCAGCATGGATGGCAGGGCCTTGCCGGCCATGATTTCGAACGGCCGGAAAGGCGTGACGAGGAGCTGATCGAACGTCCCCTGCTCCCGCTCGCGCGCAACCGACATCGCCGTGAGCATCAATGTCTGAATCATCGCCAGGGTGCCGATCAACCCCGGAATCATGTTCCAGCGGGTCTCGAGGTTCGGGTTGTACCAGGCCCGGTCGCTTGAGGTCAGCACTTGTGCCGGCAGTCCGTGCTCTGCGCGCCAGTTGCCGTTGAACGTACCGACCACGGCGGTGACGTAGCTCGAGGCCGTCGCGGCAGTGTTTGAATTGCGGCCGTCCGCAATGACCTGCACATCGGCCTGCTGACCCTGTTGCAGCTTGCGCTCGAAGTCCTGTGTGATCTGCACTACCAGCAACACCCGGCGCGTATCGATGTAAGTCTGGATATCCCGCAGACTATGTAGGTCCGCCACCCGCTCGAACACACCCGAGCCATCCAGGCCGGCCAGCAACTGCCGCGATGCGGCGCTGCGATCCTGATCGAGCACTGCATAGGGCACGTGGTTCAGGTCATAGGTGGCCGCGTAGCCGAATACCAATCCCTGCACGATCGCCGGAATCAGCAGGCTCATGCGGCTGCGGCGGTCCTTGAGGACAGCGAGCAGCTCCTTGCGGGTGAGAGCGATGATGCGCAGTAGTGCTTCGAGCATGAGGCCCCTCAATCCAGCCGCTTTCGGGTAGCCGCGCGGGCACCGAACCCGAGAAGCACTGTCATGACCGCGAGCACCAGCATGTTGGGCAGGATCACGCGCCACACGTTGCCGGCCAGGAAGATGGTCTGCAGCAGCGTTACGTAGTAGCGCGCCGGCAGTACATACGTTATCACCCGGATTGCGGCGGGCATGCTGCGCAAGTCGAATAGAAACCCGGACAACATCAGTGCGGGCATGAACGTCGCGAGCATTGCGAGCTGGCTCGCGACCAGTTGGTTCTTCACGGCAGAGGAGATCAGCAGACCGATGCCAAGCGCCACCAGGACATACAGAGTCGAGGCGCCCAGCAAGACCGGTAGTGTCCCGCGCAGCGGCACGTGGAACAGATACTTCGCCGCAACGATGCACAGCGCGAGCCCGATCAGGCCCAGGAAGAAGTATGGCAGCGTCTTGCCGAGCAGAATCTCCTCGCTGCGCACGGGTGTCACAAACAACGACTCGAGTGTGCCGCGCTCCCATTCGCGCGCCACCACCATGGCCGTGAGCAGAGCACCGATGAGTGTCATGACGAGCACGATGAGACCGGGTACGAGAAAGTAGTGGCTCTCGTTGGCATCGTTGAACCACAGCCGCATCTGCACAGCCACCGCTGCGCCAGCTGCTGGCAGGGTCTTGCCCTCGGCGGCCTGGCGGGCGTTCCAAACCTGGATGGCACCCTGAACATACCCTTGAATGATACGAGCCCGATTTGCATCGCCACCATGCAACAAGACCTGCACCTCGGCGCTGCCTGAATTCACGCGGCGCTCGAAGTCGGCCGGAATGCGCACTATCGCGTCCACGGAGCGCTCGAGCATCAGAGTCTCGGCGGGCGGCATGGCATGCGTGATCTGTGCGCGGAAGTAAGGCGATAGTTGAAATCCGGCAACGAGCTCCTGGGCAGCGGGCCCCGAGTCCTCCACGACTATTGCAACGGGTACATTCTTTACGTCGAGCGACAATCCGTACCCGAATAACAGTATGAGGATCATCGGCAGCACCACGCCGATGGCGATGCTGGACGGATCGCGGATGACCTGGCGAGTCTCCTTCACCATGAGCGCGCGGACTCGACGTGCCTTGGCACGCCAGTGTTGTAGATGCTCGTTGGGGTGGGCGCCGTTGTCGGCGCTTGCATCAGCGCTCACGCGGCGACCTCGCGCGACTGGCCATTGCGGCGCGAGCGCTCGACGACCGCGATGAAGGCATCTTCCATGCTCGGCTCATGCCCTTCGCGTAGGTCGGCCAAGTGCCGTATCTCTCCAGGAGGACCTTCGGCCAACACGCGACCCGCGTCCATGATTGCGATCCGGTCGCAGTATTCTGCTTCCTGCATGAAGTGAGTCGTTACAATGATGGTCACGCCCTGCTCTGCCAGGGCAGTAATGCGGCGCCAGAACGCACGTCGCGCCAATGGATCCGCACCGCTCGTTGGCTCGTCAAGAAACAGGATCTCGGGCTCATGAAGCAACGCGGCCGCCATGGCGAGGCGCTGTTTGAAGCCGCCGGGAAGCTGCCCGCTGGGCTCGTCGGCGTGCGCACCGAGCTCGAATTGCTCCATGGCCCAGGCGATCCTCGTGTCCTTTCGAGATGCGCGCAGTCCGTAGGCGCTTGCGAAGAAGTCCAGGTTCTCGGCCACGCTCAGTGCACCGTACAACGAGAATTTCTGCGCGACGTAACCTAAGTGGGCACGCGCCGATGCACGCGCGTGACGCACATCCGCGCCGGCAACGCGCAGCTCACCGTCAGTTGCCGGCAGCAAGCCGCAAAGCATTCGAAACGTCGTCGTCTTGCCAGCGCCGTTGGGTCCCAGCAGACCGAAGATGGCTCCGCGGTGCACATCAAAACTGATGTGGTCAACGGCCGTGAAGGCACCAAACTTCCGGACCAGGTTGTGAACGTGTACGACAACTTCGTCGCCTCGCGCGGCCAAAGGGCGATCGAGCGAGATCGCGGCCGCGTGTTCCTGATCCGCCACGCGACGTAGCAGGCACATGAAGCCATCCTCGAATCGAGGTGTGGCTGGGGAGACTCGTGCGCCGCTGAGAGCGTTGGGGGCTGTCGCGCCTGCCGTGGCTGCTGCTGTGGTGTCGGCCCCTGCCCTGGCATCGGCCCCTGCCGCCGTTGCCGCCCTCGAGCCGTCGGCCCATACGAATCGCACCCGCCCGGCATCGGGCACAGCATCTATTACACCCGGCTCGTCCAGAAGCCGCGACTGCACGCCCCGTGCCCGCTCCCCAGCGGGCAGTTCCGCGACAAACACCCGGCCGCGGGCAATATCCGTGATGTCACTCGGCCGCCCCTCCGCGAGCACTTTGCCCTGGTGTAGCACGATGACATGACCGCACCGCTCCGCCTCGTCCAGATAGGCGGTGCTGAGCAGTACCGTCAATCCTTGTGTTTCAACGAGCTGGCGCACAATGTCCCACAGCTCGCGCCGCGAGAGCGGATCCACTCCAACAGTGGGCTCATCCAACAGCAGTAGCTCAGGCGAGCGAACCAGCGTGCACGCGAGGCCCAGCTTCTGTTTCATGCCGCCCGAGAGCTTGCCCGCCAGACGGCCCTTGAAGGGACCGAGAGCCGTCATCTCCATCAAACGCGGATAGCGCTCGGCCCGCGCCTTCGCTGAGACGCCGTGCAGGTCGGCATACAAGTCAATGTTCTCCGCGACGGTGAGATCTTCATACAGACCAAACCGCTGCGGCATGTAACTGATCCGGTCCTGGATCTGCTGTGGATCCGTGGCCGCATCCACGCCGAGTACCTTGAGCTCGCCACTGTCGGCGTGCAGAAGACCTGTCGCAAGCCGGATCAGCGTCGTCTTACCTGCACCGTCCGGACCCACCAGCGCGGTCAACATTCCGCGTGGTGCCTCGAACGAGACACCATCCAACGCCTGAACCGCCGGCTGCTTGGGCGGTTGGAAGCGCTTATGGATATCACGTGCCACGAGAACGGATGGCAACGCGCCATTGGTGTTTCTCACTGTTTGCGCACCTGGCCCAGATGCACCGTTGCCGGCATTCCGAGGCGCAACTGGTCGGCCGGATCCTTCACGAACACCCGGATCTCGTAAACGAGGCTCGAGCGCAGCTCCTCCGTCTGCACCGTCTTGGGTGTGAACTCGGCCATTGGCGAGATGAAACCCACCCAACCATCGAAGGGGCGCGAAGGGAACGCATCGGTCGTAACCGAGGCAGCCAACCCTTCCCGCACGGAACCCAAGTCCGGCTCGGCGATGTAGGCCCTGATCCACTTCGGATTGGTGATGGCGAGTGTGAATGCGGCCTTCTGCGGCGAGACGATCTCGCCGGGCTCGATGAGCCGCGAGCGCACCACCCCATCGAGCGGAGCATGCAACTCCATATCCGCTAACTGACGGCGCAGCAACGCGAGTTGAGCCTCGTCTGCTTTCAGCTGGGCCTCCGCCTGAGCGATGTCTTCTTTGCGCGGTCCTGCTACCTGCAGATCGAGAGCCTTGCGATTCACGGCACGCTTCGCGTCGGCTACGTCGACAGCGGCGCGGGCGCTATCGAGATCCTGCCTGCTGACGGCACGCCCGGACGAACTGCGTGCGAGCTCGACGAGCCTGTCATATTGACGGCGGGCGTTGGCGGCGTCCGCTTCAGCAGACAACACGTTGGCCCTCCCCTGGGCAATCTCTTCCGGGCGGCTGCCGGCGTGCAGGCGATTGACGACCTGTTGAGCGGCGGCGACATCCGCCTCCGCCTTGGCCACTTGCGGCGCGATGCGCGTTGGATCGAGCCGCGCCATCACCTGGCCCAATTTGACGTGATCACCCTCTTGGACCAACACCTCCGTAACGCGCTCGCTCGCGTTGAAAGGCAGATCGGCCTGGCGCAGGTCCACGTTACCGTACAACACGATCGCCTTCGGGCCCTGGTGACCGTCGGCCAGCCACCACACGCCACCCAGCGCGGCCAGGAGCACCCCGGCCAGCACCATCCAACGGGTTTTCGTCATCGTGCATTCCTGCTGCGCCTGTGGCGCGTCTTCCCAAGACTAAATTAGCGGCGCGGCGCCACAGAAGTCAAATTCAAATTTGAATTTTACGGAGATGGATGATTTAATCCACAGCCCGTACCACCCCGAGACGTATGAGCCGCAAGAATATTGTGCGTGCACCGCGCACGGCACCGGCGCGCCGGCCGGACACCCGCGAGCAGCTGCTGGAAATCGCCGGCCAGGTTTTTTCCGAAAAGGGCTTCGCCGGCGCCACCGGCAAGGAGATCTGTGAGCGCAGCGGTGCCAATGCCGCGGCGGTGGTCTACCACTTCGGCGGAATGGACAAGCTGTATGGAGCCGTTCTGCAGGAAGCACGCCGCCGAATCGTGCCATCCGAATCGCTCGCGGCCGCGGTCGAGCGGGAAACGGATCCGAAAGCGAAGCTGACGGCTTTTATCGGCTTGCTGGTGGGTGCGCTGGCGGCGCCCGCCTCCTCCACCTGGGCCGTGCGTCTGTTGAGCCGCGAGATCCTCTCACCCAACGCGATTTTTGACGAAATGCGTCACAAGGAGATGCGCGCCCGGGCGGCCATCCTGAAATCAATCGTCAGCGGATTGACCGGACTGCCGGACGATGACCCGGCTGTGGCGCGCTCGTGTATCAACATCATGGCGCCCTTCGGCATCCTGATGCTCATCGGGGCGGAGCGCGTCGAGCGGGTCTTCCCGGTCCTTTCGTTCGGCCCGGAATCGGTGGCGGACACCACTCGTCACATGGTGCAGTACGCGCTGGGAGGACTGGCCGCGATTGCGCGCGCGCGGCCGGCTACCAGAACGTGATGTAAAACGCGACCACCGCCGCAAGCACCACGAGGCTCAGCACGACGTCCAGTGCGTTCCAGCTCGCGCGAGTCGCCTCCCGCTCCTGTGCTGTCGCGCCGTACCACGTGAATCGTAACGCGCCCGGGTCCGGAGGCCGCGTCAAAAAGCTCAATACGATCATCAGCACTGCCGTCGTGACCAAGAGTATCTGAGTGTAATAGAGCCAATGGATACTCCAGAAGTCGAACACCCAGCCGTGCCTTGCCCGTATGGGAGCGAGCGCCGCGTTGTACTGGTCGAGCGTGATTACGTTGTGATACCGCTGTTGTTTGAGCGTGGCGACCAGCGGCCCGTCCGCGCGCATGATGAGATCGGCTGCCAGGCGCGCGAATCCCCCCAGCACGCCTACCACGAATGCCCAAAACGCGGCGGTGGCTGTGGCGCGCTTCCAGAAGACGCCCAGTAGGAACAACACAGCGATGGCCGGTGACAGGTAACCCTGCACACTCTGCAGATACACGTACAGATCCGAATGCAGGCTCTTGATCACGAGCACCCAGCAAACACCCATGATCACTATGGCCGCGGTGGCCACCCGACCGACCAGCACCTCTGTCCTGCCCGATGCATTCGGATAGCGCTCCCGGAAAAAATCCATGGTCACGAGCGTCGCAGCGGCATTGAATTTCGAGGCCAGCGATGCCATCAGGGCAACGATCATCGAGCACGCGACCATTCCACGCAGGCCGTGGGGCAGAATCTGCGCGACCAGCGAGGTGTAGGCGGCATCGCCACTGGTGGTGAACCCCGCCGCCGGCATCCGCGTCAGCGCAAACGCGATCATCCCCGGAACCAGGAAAATGAACACCGGTGTCAGTTTCAGGAAGGCCGCGAGGATTGCTCCGCGGCGCGACTCCTGTTGATTCTTGCCGGCCAGCACACGCTGCACGATGTATTGATCCGTGCACCAGTACCAAAAGCCTATGATGGCCGCGCCGGGCAGAACCGCGGCCCACGACCACTCAGGATCCGCGAGTGGCCGGATCAGGTTGATGTTGCTCCCGGCCGCGGCAACCATTGCGCGCCAGCCTGCAGCGAGGTCGCCGTGCCCGAGCACGTTCAGCCCGGCAAAGAGTATGCATAGCGATCCCAATATCAGGACGGGCGCCTGTAGCACTGCGGTGTACATGATTACGCGCAGGCCGCCCAGCACGGTGTAAAGGCCGGTCGTAGCCGCGAGTCCCAACGCGATCACCCAGAAGACATCCAGCTGGAAGCCGAGAATGTTGACTGTGTCGATGCCGAGCAACGTGCGCACTACCACGTCACCGGCGTAGATCGTGACCGCGATCTTGGTCAGCACGAGACTCGCAATAGTGAGGAGGCTGAGCACGTTCCGCGAGCCGCGGCTGAAGCGCAACTCGAGAAACTCCGGCATGGTGAATACCTTCATGCGGTCATAGAGAGGCACGAAGACCCAGCCGAGCACCAGTATCAGCCAGGATTGAATCTCCCAATGAGCCATGGCCATGCCGGTGGCGAAACCGGCGCCCGCCAACCCCACCAGGTGCTCGGAGCCGATATTGGAAGAGAAGATCGAAGTGCCGATCTGCAGCCAGTTGCTGTCACGGCCAGAGAGGAAATAATCCTGGCCCGAGCGCGCCTTGGTACGCATGGCGTACAGCACGATCGCGAGCATGACCAGCACGAACAGTCCGACGACCAACCAGTCTTCGGTGTTGAACACCCCGCCCGACGCGGGCGCCGCTATTGCCTGCACTGTACCCCCTCTTACCTGTCAGAGAATGCGCACACCTGCCGGTGGCGCTGTCACCGTCTTTAGCGGATTTCGCAGTGGCAAGAGGAACGGTTGCGCCTCTATCTCGAAGATATCCCCCTCCTGCGCCCTGATTCCGTCCGCGAATGACAAAGTCGCTGTCCCGAAGAAATGCACATGCAGATCGCCCGGCCGGCGGAACAGCTCATACTTGAAATGATGATGCTCGAGATTGCGAACGTGGTGCGACATGTTTGCCTCGCCAGTCAGGAAGGGCTTCTCCCAGACCGTCTGCCCAGCGCGCGTGATACGCGCTGTACCGCGGATGTCGGCGGGTAGTTCGCCTACCAGCAGCTCGGGGCCCAGAGACGCGCAGCGCAGCTTCGAATGAGCGAGGTACAGATAGTTGGTCCGCTCCATTATGTGGTCGGAGAATTCGTTGGCCAGCGTGAAGCCCAGGCGGCAAGGTGTGCCGTCGGCGGCAATCAGGTAGATACCCGCGAGCTCGGGCTCTTCGCCGGCATCGGCGGCAAATTCAGGCGAAGGCAATGGACTTTCGGGTGCGACGATACTGCGCCCGTCACCCTTGTAAAACCACTCAGGCTGTACGCCAGCCTGGCCGGGTGCCGGCTTGCCGCCCTCCAGGCCCATGCGAAACATCTTCATCGAGTCTGATGCGTCGGCCGAGTGCGCTTTCGCGTGCATCCGGTCGCGTGCATCGGCCGAGCCCAGGTGTGTCAGACCCGTGCCAGTCAGAAAAACGCGCGCGCTGTCTGAATGATCCACGGGCGTGAGAATGCGCTTGTGGAGCAGAGCATCGACGAGGTCGATCTCTTCGCCGTATCCGTGTTTGTCCAACAGGGACGACAGTGTGGTGTTGGCGTTGAGCGCCTCGCTGGCAAGGGCGTACACCGATGTGACGCCATTGACGCGCCGTGCGGTTGTCCCAGCCGTGGCGGCGGCGACGATGCGCGCGCCGCTGGCGTCGAGCATTTGAATCAATCGCAATGGCATGGTTTGCGTGGGGTCCCGGCCCGCGCGCCTCGCGCGGGCCTTCCTGGCGACGGACGGATCGTATGATAACTCAGACAATATTGCTAACCCGGCCCCGGGGCAGTCCGCCGGGCGACGCCAATCCGCGAGGGCCCGGTGCTAGCCGCGCAGGCCGCGAACCGGTGGCCAGCCCCGCCGGGCGCGGTCGGCTACCCTGTCCGCCGGCGGTCGGAACGCCGCGAAATGGGCGTGTCCGCGCGCGCCAGCTCGATCAGGTCGCTCATCGCTTTTTGCGCTTTGGCGGCGTCCTTCGCCGCAATCGCAGTGAACACACGCAGGTGATCGGGCACCGGGTCGCGACGCAAGGGGCGTTTGCGCTGCTTGAAGATCGTCGTGGTGCTGATCGCCGCACTCACGCCACTGGTCAGCGAAATGATGAATGGATTGTCCGTTGCATCCAGCAGCGTCGTATGAAAATCGAGATCCGCCTGGCGCCCTTGCGGGGTCGCCAGGGTGTGTTCGGCCATTCCATCCAGCGCCGCGCGCATTGCCTTCAGGTGCGCGGCCGAGCGGCGGGTCGCCGCAAGCCCGGCCGCGGCCGACTCCACCACATTGCGCAGCTCGAACAGGCTGTTCAGCAGAGCCAGGTCCGGCTCGGACTCAAAGGTCCATTCCAGCACGTCAGGATCCAGCAGATTCCATTTTGACTGCGCATTGATGCGCGTCCCCACTTTGGGACGGGCATCCACCAGGCCCTTGGCCGCCAGGATGCGCACCGCCTCGCGGTAAGCCGTCCGCGACACGGCAAACTGCTCGCTGGCGGTGATCTCGCTGTCGAGCAGGTCGCCCGGCTTGTACTGCCCGGAAACGATCGCGATACCGAGCTTGCGGGCAATCGTGCCATGCAATCTCAGGGCTCGGGCCGGTGTCTGCGCGGGAGGCTGTCCGTTCATGTGCTTTATGGTAGCTGTTGGTTCGCGGCAAACCCGCCTCCATACTATACGCGGGGGCGCCCAGCCGGCCCACCAAAACGCAAACCCGTGCCCCCGCGCCAGCTTGCCGCGCCGCGCGGACTGGCTTATTGTCTGCGCACTCATATTGTCTGAGTTATTGAACGCACAGGGGGCAAGCATGAAATCTCGATTGACACTGCTGGCGCGCGGATACGCGGCCGGCCTTCTGCTCGCGGCGCTGACCCCTGCAGGCGCCGCCGATTTGCTTGCCACGGCTACGATTCACGCGGATCAGCCGGGAGCAAAAATCGATCGCCATATTTATGGGCAATTTGCCGAGCACCTCGGGCGTGGGATCGAAGAAGGTGTCTGGGTCGGTGAGGATTCGAAGATCCCCAACGTGCGCGGTTTTCGCAGCGACGTCGTTGCCGCGCTGCGGGAGCTCCACGTGCCGGACGTTCGCTGGCCGGGTGGCTGCTTTGCCGACGAGTACCATTGGCGTGACGGCATAGGCCCGCGCGCTTCCCGACCCGTGAGGCTCAATACCAACTGGGGCGGCGTGCCGGAAAACAACGCGTTCGGCACCCACGAATTTCTCGATTTCGTGCAGCTGATTGGCGCCGAGGCATACATCAACGGCAATGTTGGCACGGGCTCGCCCCAGGAAATGGCCGAGTGGCTGCAGTACCTGACTTCGGACAAGCCGACGGCCCTGACGGCCGAGCGCGCCCGCAACGGACACCCGGATCCGTGGAAGATTGCCTACTTCGCAGTGGGCAACGAAACCTGGGGCTGCGGCGGCAACATGCGGGTGGACCACTATGTCGACGTGTTTCGTCAATACGCCACCTTCCTCAAGACTCCCACGGGGGCGCGTCCGGCACTCATTGCCAGCGGCGGCCACGACGAGGACACCTCATGGACCGAAGGGCTCGCCGCAAATGGCGGCTCGGATGTCAGTGCCATCTCCTTTCACTACTACACGATTCCCGGTGAGCATTGGCGCAACAAAGGCTCCGCCGTCGGGTTTGGCGCCGAGCAGTGGATCTCCACACTGGCACACACCCTGCGGATGGAGGACTTCGTCCGCGCCAATTCGCTCATCATGGACAAGTACGATCCACAGCGGAAAATCTCCTTCGCCGTGGATGAGTGGGGCACCTGGTACGATGCGGAAACCGGCCGCGAGCCCGGCTTCCTGTATCAACAGAACACCCTGCGGGATGCAGTCGTGGCGGCCCTCAATTTCAACATTTTTCACCAGCACGCCGAGCGCGTGCGGATGACGAACATCGCACAAATGGTCAACGTGCTGCAGGCAATGATCCTGACCCGCGGGCCGCAGATGGTGCTGACACCCACCTATCACGTATTCCACATGTTCCGGCCGTTTCAGGACGCGACCTTCCTGCCGACCGATCTGCAGACACCCCGCTACACCCTCGGCAGCACATCGGTTCCAACTGTCAGCGTTTCGGCGGCCAGAACCGCCTCGGGCGCAATCGTAGTTGCCCTGGTCAATCTTGATCCCGGCAAAGGGGTGCCGGTCGCCCTGTCGCTCCCGGGCGCGGCACCGCGCACTGTCAAGGGGGAAGTCCTGACGGCGGCGGCCCTTGATGCCCACAACACGTTCGAGAATCCGGATGCCGTTCACCCGGCCCGGCTAACGGGCGCCACGCTCAAGAGCGGCAAGCTGTCGCTCACTTTGCCAGCGAAATCGGTCGCTGTTCTGACCCTGGAATAACCAAGCAACAGCCCGCTGCGGGCCTGGCCCGCCTGCGGGCTTAGCCCGCCTGCGGGCTTTAGCTGCCTGTGCCGGGCCTACTTGACCACGCGCAGGGCCAGGATGGTCTTTTCGGCATACACCTGGCCGGGGCGCAGGATGGTTGACGGAAACGACGCCTGGTTCGGCGAGTCAGGGAAATGCTGTGTCTCCAGGCACAGCCCGGTGCGGTACGCGTACACGCTTCCCCCCTCGGCCGCCGGCTTACCGTTCATGAAATTGCCTGTGTAGAACTGCACGCCTGGCTGCGTGGTGCGCACTTCGAGCGAACGGCCGCTCTTCGGCTCGGTCACCACCGCGGCAAGCGTGATGCCGGCGCCGGCCTTGTTGAGCACCCAGTTGTGATCGTAACCGTGCCCCAGACGAAGCTGCTCATCCGGCTCGCCAATCCGGGCACCGACTGCATGTGCGGTTTTGAAATCGAACGGTGTGCCGGCAACCGCGCGTAGCTCGCCGGTCGGGATGAGTGTCGCGTCCACGGGAGTGAACCGATCGGCATTGATCGTCAGCACATGATCCAACACCGGGACGCTCGGATCGCCCGTCAGGTTGAAGTAGGCGTGGTTCGCGAAGTTAACCGGGGTGGCCGCCGTCGTCGTCGCCCCATATTCGATCTCGAGATTGTTATTATCATCGAGCCGGTAGACCGCATGCGCCGTCACCTCGCCTGGGTAGCCCTCTTCGCCCGCGGCGCTGACATAAGTCAGCCGCACCCCATTGCCCTGCGATGCCGGCAGTGGCTCAGCCTTCCAGATGCGTTTGTCGAAGCCACGGCGGCCGCCATGCAGGCTGTTGGGACCATCGTTCGTGGCCAGCTGATAGGTCTTGCCGTCCAGTGTGAAGCGCCCTTTGGCGATCCGGTTGGCATAGCGCCCCACCGTCGCCCCGTAAAACGCCGTAGCCCCCAGGTAAGGCTCGAGGCTATCGAAACCCAACACAATGTTCTTGAAATGACCGGCTCGATCCGGCGCCTTGAGCGATACGAGCGTTGCGCCGTACGTCATGATCCGCGCTTCGACGCCGTGGACGTTGGTCAGGGTGTAGATTTCCACGCTTGCATCACCGGTGTGGCCCCAGGAAGACTTTGCGGCCGGCTTGGCTTGATGCTCGGCCGCGGCGGCCGGATCCGCCGCGGCAGCCGGTTCTACAATAGCCGTGGCCATGGCCATTATGGCAACCAGCAAGCTCCGCAAGGAAAGCCCCATGCGGCTATCTTGCCAAGCCACGGGGTGTGTGGCAATTTGTCTGAGTAATGACAGAATCAATCGGTTCACCTCGCCTCCTACGCTCCAGGGCCTGGTTCGACGATCCGGCCAATGCGGACATGACCGCGTTGTACCTGGAGCGATATATGAATTTCGGGCTGACGCTCGCCGAGTTGCAGTCGGGACGGCCCATCGTAGGCATCGCGCAGACCGGCTCGGATCTGTCGCCCTGCAATCGCCATCACCTGGTCCTTGCCGCACGGCTGAGGGAGGGTATACGCGACGCTGGCGGCGTGCCAATCGAATTTCCAGTTCATCCGATACAAGAAACCGGCAAGCGGCCCACGGCTGGCCTCGACCGCAACCTCGCCTACATGGGGTTGGTGGAGATTCTCTACGGGTATCCCCTCGACGGCGTGGTCCTGACGGTCGGATGTGACAAGACCACCCCCGCCTGCCTGATGGCGGCCGCGACAGTCGATATTCCCGCCATTGCACTCTCGGTGGGACCGATGATCAGCGCCTGGGCCGATGGCAAGCGCATCGGCTCCGGAACTGTGGTGTGGAGGGCGCGGGAACGTTTCGCGGCCGGTGAGATCGATCGCACTGCATTCATCAAGCTCGTTGCATCCGCGGCGCCCTCTACGGGTTACTGCAACACAATGGGTACTGCAACGACCATGAACAGCCTCGCTGAGGTGCTGGGCATGTCGTTACCAGGATCCGCCGCGATTCCCGCTCCTCATCGCGACCGGCAGGAATGCGCCTACGAGACCGGACGCCAGATCGTGGAAATGATTCACGCCGATCGCAAGCCGTCCGACATCCTCACGCGCCAGTCCTTCATCAACGCCATTCGGGTGAATTCCGCACTGGGCGGCTCGACCAACGCGCCGCTACATCTCATTGCGCTCGCCCGTCACGTTGGCGTAGAGCTATCCGTAGATGATTGGCAGCAGTACGGCTACGACGTTCCGCTGCTCGTGAATCTGCAACCGGCGGGTGAGTATCTGGGCGAAGACTTCTATCGCGCCGGAGGGGTCCCGGCCGTCGTGGCCCAATTGTTGCGCCAGGGACTGATCTTTGCCGACGCCCTGACGGCAAACGGGCTCTCAATCGGCGACAATTGCGCCAGCGCCGTCATCCACGACGAGGCCGTAATCCGGCCTTTCGAGCGTCCTCTGACGGACAAGGCCGGCTTCCTCGTGCTGCGGGGTAACCTGTTCGACTCCGCAATCATGAAGACCAGCGTGATCTCGCGGGAATTCCGCGAGCGTTATTTGTCCAACCCCAACGATCCGGAGGCGTTCGAGGGCCGCGCTGTCGTGTTTGACGGTCCCGAGGACTACCACACCCGGATCGATGATCCAGCGTTGAACATCGATGAGCGTTGTGTCCTGTTCATGCGTGGCGCGGGCCCGATCGGTTATCCGGGCGCTGCGGAAGTAGTCAACATGCGGGCGCCTGTCCAACTCATCGCCCAAGGGATCCACGTGTTGCCGTGTATAGGCGATGGCCGCCAGTCCGGTACCTCAGGCTCCCCATCGATCCTGAACGCCTCACCCGAAGCCGCCATTGGTGGCGGCCTGGCGGTTCTGAGAACCGGTGATCGCATCCGTGTGGATCTGAACAAGGGCCAGGTGAACGTCCTCGTGTCCGATGAAGAGCTGCGGCAGCGCCACGAGGAGCTGCAAGCAGCCGGGGGCTATGCCTATCCGGAAAGTCAGACTCCGTGGCAGGAAATGCAACGCGCCGCGGTCAGCCAGATCGACACGGGCGCAGTACTGGAGCCCGCGGTCAAATATCAACGGATTGCGCGCACGAAAGGAACTCCGCGGCACAATCACTGAGGGGCAGTCAGTCGTTGCCCAGCAGACCGGCCAACACGTTGAGGGCGAAGCCGAGAATCACGAGGTTGAACACAAACGCGATGATGCTGTGCACCGTGACCGTCCGGCGAATTCCAGTCTGAGTCGTGGCCACATCGGCGGTCTGACACGCTACCCCGATCGTGAAAGAGAAATAGACGAAGTCCCAGAACAGGGGCTCACGTGTTTCGGGAAATGCAAGGGGCGCCGGTGCGCCCTCTGCCACGCTGTAATAGATATCGGCGTAATGAACAGTAAACATCGTGTGCACGAGCAGCCATGAGTTCCCGACCGTCATGCCCGCGAGCACCAGGTGAGCCAACCGTTCTGCCGGGGCAGCGTGCTTGAGCGTAGCGAGCAGGGCAACGATGGCCGCCACACTGAGCAGCGCCGCGGTAATCACGAAAACCACGATCACGGGCGCAGTCGGATCCTCTTCCTCGTAGCGGGCGCGCAATTGCTTCGCATCCAGGTGCCGCATCCGGATATAGGTCAGCGGCACGATGATGAACATCGCGACGTTCCAGCCCGCCAGCACTCTGCTGATCACCATCCAGCGCGACGGGAGAGCCATGGCTATGACCACCCCCGCCACGGCCGCCACCCACAGCTTGGTGTGATTCCAGATCAGCATGTCCCAGGTCGAGCGGTTGCCTGGCTTCGCGGCGGCGGCTGGCCGCACCACCCTGCGGTTTCTACGGGCTCTCATGGCGACATTCTGTGACGGGATTCGGCGCAGAAAGCAACCGCAACAGGTAGTGCACCGCGAAACGGCCCGCTTTTTCCGCTCATCGCGGCCGTAGCGCTGCTCGCACCCCTACGCCCATCGTGCGCGGATGGGGTCTAGCAAGCTCACCAGGAAATGATCACTGCCTGTGGCAAGTGACCGCGTTCAGTCACTCGGAGTCTGCGCCACAACCAGGACGGCGAAATCCGCTGGATGAACCTCCAAGTACGCGAGCGCCAAAGCCCGCCCAGGCGAGCTCTGCATACGCCACACGCGCCGCCGATACCCACTGCCCTGTTCGGAAACTTTAGTATCCACCTGCCACTCAGGGCCCAGTTGGGACGCGTAATACGTCACCAGGTGCTCCCACGACACATCCAGCGGGACCTTCCAGCGCTGTGCTTCCAGCCGGCCGTAAGCCCCGCGCAGGGCTAATAAGAAGTCGGTCTCTGCGGCGGCAACCGCCGGATCGAAGCTGCGCTCCTCCACAAAGCGGCTGACACCCGGAGGTGGATTTACCTCCGGTGTCCCCTGCGGCGGGTGCGAGCAGCTCACATTGACGACCAATACAACCATCAGCAGCGCTAAGCGACTCACGCCCGCAGTTTACTGGTTCTGCTGAATCACGGTGGCACGATAGCTCAGAAACGAGGCGTCCGACCCCAGCTCCGCAGTCTTGCCGTTTGCGTCGTGCGGGATCGACAGCTCGAAGAGTGCATCGGCAAGACTCTTGTTGCCCGCTGACACATCGGCCACCACCTCGCGAATTCCCTCGCGTATTCCGGCATTCACCACCGTGGCGCCGATCTTCACCGGCGTCGGTACTTTCCAGCCCGTGCCAACACTGACCGCGGTGGTCAGGATGTTGTTGAGGATGTCGCCCTCGGTTTTCGCATCGCTGGTGATCTTGCCAATGCCCGCCTGCACCGCGCCCGAGAAATACCCAAGGTTTTCCGCGTTCACATACACCTTGCCGCCATGACCGTCGTCGCTGGCCTGGTTCACGAAGTCCAGCGGATTCTGCTGCAGATCATTGCTCTGCTGCAGGCGCGCCAGCAAGGTGCCGATGGTCTTGTTGCCCGCACTCGGATCTTCCGTGATCACCTCTTTCATGTAGTTGGTCAGTGAAGACCCACCGGGCTGATCGAGCTTGAGGGCGCGCACGACTCCGGTCGTATCGCTGTTGAGAATGTCAGTCAGACCCTGGGTGACCCGTTTGACGTCGGCTGACGCACCGGGATTCGGACTGAGGATCGAATTGGTATCGTTGATCTGCCCAAGGGCCTTCGAGCCGGCTTCGAACATGCGCGCCTTGACGGCGGGATCCGTGCTCGTCGCGGCGGCGGACAGGATGTCAGCAAGCGTCTGCGCGTTCGTGGTGATCGAAGGTTGGCCCTGCTGCCCCAGGTAGTGGGTCGAGGTTTGGCCTTCCGCTGCGGTCACGACTGCGGCAAGCTGAGTGCCGTTCAGAGAGTTGATTGCATCATTGAACGCCTGCGGATTGCCCTTGAGACTGGCCAGTACGTTGCCGATGGCGACGGCTTCCTGGTCGCCCGTAAACGTCGTCTGGCTCAATCCATTCTGGAAGTCATATGGCTTGTCGGTGGTTTGCCCTGCGAGCTGCTTTACATACGCCACTTTGGCGTCGGCCGTCGCATATTGCGCCACCGATTGACCCAGTGAAACCACATCGCCGCGGCTCCCGAAGGAGTTGGAGACTCGCGCCAACTGCGCGCCATCCAGGTCGCGGGCGAATAGATTGAACAAATCCTTCTTCTCGCCGCCCGACAGCCCGTCGGCCCCGAAGATTCCGTTGCTGTTGACCTCGCCGGCCCACTTCTTCAAATCGTCCGCGCTCAGCTTGCTCAGCACCTGGTCGGCATCGGCGCTCGAGAGGCCCTGCAGGAGCTTATTGACCTGGTGCAGGTGATCGTTGCGCGAGGTCCACAGGAATCCCTCGTCGTTGACGAGCTTGTGGATCTGCGCCGTCACCTGGTCGACTGTCGTGCTCATAACTACCTTCCGTGTTGCGGCGGGCTCTCGAGGGAGACTTGCAGGTGCCCCAGCGAGGCACGTGCGAATCGCTCGACCAGAGCCGGTGCGAAGTGATTCAACTTGTCCAGGGATTGGCGGTTGTCCGCGGTCGCGTTCAGATGCCAGCCGTCCGCGGTACGCTTCAGCGAGAGTGCCGTCCCTGGGAAAACGGCATCCGACAATTCGATGCGCACTTCATCATCCGTGGAGCTACGCGCCTGGATCGATGCCAGGGCGCGGCGGACATGCTTCTCGATGAGCTCTGCAATGGACGGATCAGCTGCTCCGGCGGGTGCGGCGGGTTGGCCTCCCGGCCCCTGCTCGATCAGATGTTGCGCCTGAATCATGGCCGATACATCCACGGCCGGCTGGTGCGAATGGTTCGCGAGGTCCTGCAGTCCGTCCCGGCTGTCGGCCGGGTTCCACCGGTCCAGGCTCCACCGGTCCTGGGCTGATCGGTCCTGATCGGCACCAGCGCCCCGCTCCGGTACCTCGACCCGGCCCGCCATCTCGGCCAGTTGCCGCACAGTGATCGGCGCATCCATCAGCGTACGGAACAACTGCGCTTGCTGCCGAACATCGGCCGGGTCGGGCGGCTGCGCGCCGCTTCGAGTCGGCGAATCACTGGCGCTCGAGGTGGAATCGTTGCGATTCAACGTCCCGTTGGCGACGTTGCTGCTACCGACTGAAATGCTCGAATCACTCACGCTTCCTGTTCCTCCAGGCGCAACATTCGCTGTCCTTGCGCCCTTTTCCAACTTGTCTGCAGAGTCTGTAGAGCGTCCTGTCGGGCGAGCGCGCGCCGATATATCGCTCGCGCTTCCATGGCGGCGCACGACGCGGCCGCAAGCACTTCATCGGCGTCCGCAAGCCCTTTCTCGGCCACTGCAACCCAGCCGCGATGAGCGTCGCACCTTAGTGAGGCGCCGCTCAGCATTACCGCCTGGATACCTGGCCGGCCACCGCACGCCTGCGGATTCTCGATCGACTCCGTCAGTCTTTTCCGCTCCAGCTGGTACGCAACTACAGCTGCCTCCAACCGTTCCAACGCCGCTTGCCGCTCCAACTCGCGCTGGCGAAGCACCCCGTTGCGCTCGTGAACTGCGGCCACGGCGCCATCGACGCGTCTCTTCTGCACGGCCAATAGCGACGCAAGCCGCGCAACCGCGCTCATTTCGCGATCCCGGTCAAGGCCGTCACGCTCTCATCGAAGCCGCTCAGTTGGTCTGCCGGCTGTTGCAGCAGCTTGCGAATGGCAGGTATGTTGCGGATGGCTTCGTCCGCCTCCGCGTCGGAGCCCCGTTTGTACTCTCCAATCTGCAGCAACAACTCGATGTCCTGATACTTTGCCAGTTGTCTGCGAAGCACGGCCGCGGCGCGCAGATGAAGTGGCTGCGCTACGCGCGGCATGACACGGCTGGCGCTCCCCAGGACATCGATCGCCGGAAAGTGATTGGCAGCCGCCAGCTTTCGCGATAGATAAATGTGGCCATCCAGGATGGAGCGCACTTCCTCACCGATGGGATCACCCTCTTCATCCTCCAGCAGCACCGTATAAAACGCCGTGATCGAGCCGTGCTCATTGTTGCCGGTCCGCTCAAAAAGCCGCGGCAACGCGGAGAACACCGACGGCGGATAGCCTCGCCGGGCCGGAGGCTCACCCACAGCCAGCCCAACATCGCGCAGCGCCCTTGCGAATCGAGTCACCGAGTCCAGCAGCAACAGCACGCGCTTCCCCTGGTCTCTGAAGTACTCCGCGATCGCCGTCCCGACATAGGCGGCACGTCCGCGCTCGAGCGCCGGCCTGTCAGATGTTGCAACCACGATGACGCTCTTGCGCAAGCCCTCTACGCCGAGGTTGTCGTCAATGAATTCGCGCACCTCCCGGCCACGCTCACCGAGGAGCACGATGACATTCACATCGGCTGCGGAACGCGCCAGCATGCCCAGCAAGGTGCTCTTGCCACCGCCAGCGGCAGCGAAAATACCCACACGCTGGCCCTCTCCCACGGTCAACACCGTGTCCAGAGCCCGAACGCCAGTATGGAAAGGCTGGCGGATCGGGGTGCGAGTCAGCGCGTTTGGAGCATCTCGGTAGACCGGCACCCGTGCGAGATTGGCCGGTACCGGTCCGCCGTCAACAACATCTCCCAGAGCATTGAGGGTGCGCCCCAACAAGCCATCACCCGCTGCGACCGTGGCCTGAAAGCCTTTCGAGACAACCTCAGTGTCGGCAGACAGCCCATCCAGAGTGCCGAGTGGCGTGAGCAGTGCCATGCCACGCTCGATTCCAACCACTTCGGCGGTCAAAAGCTGACGGCTGCCGGGATCCCGCAGCTCGCACACCTCGCCAATGCGGGCATTCACGCCCGTCGCGCGAATCAAAGTGCCACGCGCCTCTGCCACGCGCCCAACCCGCTTCAGCGTGTCTACACTGCGCAACGCCGCGAGGAGTCGATCCGGCTCGGTGCCGCGTGAGGCGCTCATGGGACAGGCTCCACCGCAACAGCGGCGAGCGTTGTCCGGATTGACTCCAATTGAGCCGACAAACCAACCTCGATGCGGCCCAACTCCGTTTCCACGACACACGCCATGGGGTCGAGCTGCGGATCGACTACCAGCTCCACCGTCTCGACCTCCGGATGTGCGGCCTGCCACCGATCGAGCATCGCACGCGTGCACTTTTCTGCCGCGCTGCTGATTCTGATCGAGATGTGCCGCTCTTCCCGAAGCGCCGCCAAGCCTTCCGCGGCCAGTGCCGCAACGAGCTCACCCTGATCGAGTCGCGGCGCGATCCGCGCAACAATCGATACCGCCAGCTCGACGATGCGCGACTCGGAAGCCGCCACCAGCTCGCGAGCCTGCTTCTGCGCCTCGAGCACATGTTTGACCGCCTCCGACTGAGCATGGGCAACACCGGCTGCGCGCCCATCGAAATAGGCGCGCCTCTGCAGCAGCTCCGCCTGCCGCTTCGCCGTCTGCAGTACCCGCCCTGCTTCGCTCAACAGACCATTCAACTCGCTCACCTGCGCCCAGGCGCGCCGGGGTATGCGCTGACCCGCGACGGCCGTGAGCAGGGACTCCGATTCAGTCAAGGCGATCGTCGCGGTCAATGGGTCTCTCCTACCGAACCGGCGTGCAGGCCGGAGACTGACTTGGCACCTGGATTAGCAGGTGGCGCGGTGCGGGCATCCGGCTGTTGGAGTCTCAGGCGCAGACAAGCCTGCGCAGCGGCCGGAGTCAGACTCGGCGCGCATGCGTCGAACCACCATGCACGCTCGTAAGTCAACCGCACGCTCTCACCCCAGGCCGGATGCAGAACGTCGGCAAAGCCGGCAAACTCGGCCGCACCGCACCTGACCAATCGCTCGACCATGTCCAGGTCACCCGCGGCCGGCGCGGGCGCGGCTTGGCTCTGAGCCGCTGGGAACGCGAGTACCCGCGCATACCGCTCGGGTCCGAGTGCGCCGCGGATTTTCACGACTTCGGGACGGTTGACCAGAGTTCGAATCGTCGCGGCCATGGCGAGCGAGCCCAGGTCGAGTGCACACTCGAAGGGATCCGCAACGAGCGGTGCGAGCCACGCGGCAGCCCGCAGCCGGCCGATCGCATCAGAATCGAGCTCGGCCGGCAGGCCGAACAACACCGGGCTCACCGTGCAGAGGCGCTTTGCCAGCCAACGCCGTCCCAACGCAAGCTTGCGGGCCTGCGTGAGCAGCTCGATCGGAACACCCGGCAACCAACTGGAATGCACACGCTTGAGCGTCTCGACTTGGACCTCAAACCAGAGTCTGGCATCTTCGGGCAGAGACACAGGTCACCTCGCGGCCACCGGCACTGCAAGCAGCGCTGTACTGTTGGCGGCAGCCGCAACGCCCGCGGCCGCGTGCCGGGTAAAGAATTTCACCGTGACACGATTGATGTCCTTCAATCCTTCGATGCCGTCCGTGACGATTGCCTTGATGTCGGTTTCACGCAGTTCCAGGTTCGCCCCCGGGCGCTCAATGATGACCACTGAAGCCGAGGCTGACTGCGGCTTGTCATCGAGCAGGCTGCGCTCCGGCAGGGCAATATGAACGCGGGCATCCACAATCCCGTCCAATTGCATCAATGTCTGCTGCACCTCCTGGGACAGCGCAAAGATGTAGCGGGCGCGCTCCTCCAGGGGGGAGGAGACGAAGCTCTCTTTCGGGAAGACATCGCCCAGCGTGCGCAGTGACTGGCGCGGCAGGCCGGCCGCGCCCAGTACGGCCATGGCGGTCGGAATATCATCGTGCGCCACTGCAATCGACCAACCCTTGGCTTTGGTCATCTGGGCCTTCTGCGCATCGATGTGGGCCGACAGCAGCGCGGCCTGTACTTCGTTGGCCTGAGTCTCGGTCAGATCAGTGTACAGGGGGCTGCGGCTGCAACCGGCGAGCATCGCTGCCGTCAGCGACAGTGCCAGGGTGGTCAGTAGCGAGCGGCGATGCATCCCGTACGACCTCAGGTCTGCTCGCGGAACAACTGCTGAACGCCGTCGGACGTGCGGTTTGCGACATTCGAGGTCAGCTCGCAGTGGAACAGGAACTCCTGTGCCTTCAAGGTCATCATGAGCATGTCGGAGGGCTTGAACTGCCCTTGCTGTAGCTCCAACGCCTTGCTGCCCAGAGAATCCGCGCGGCCGTTGAGATTCTCCAACGTTGTCATGACCGTCCGAAATCCCTGCGACTCGCTTGCGGACACATGCATCGTATGTGCCGGGGCGGGTGCCGTGTTGGCGGCCGCCGCAAATGCGGCGTTGAAGTGCGAGACCTCAAATACCGATGCAGCGTTGGCCGGGCCGGCCGAACCGGCGTTGGCAAGCGCCGGCGCGGCTGGCTGCAAGTCGAATGCCAAAGTGGCGATAGCGTCCATGTGCGTTGCACCCTGCTTGTTACTGCTTGCGGCCCAGTGTCTGCAACGCTTCACCGACGCTCGTCGTCGCCGTGGAGGCATTCGTTGCCATGAAGGAGAACCGCATCGACTCAGCCGTCAGTTGTGTGACCTGCGAGGGCTGGTCCTGTCCGGCGTTACTGACCTGATCGGACAGCTGCGTAATCACCTGCGCCTGCTGGTTGAGTGCCTGCCCCCAGGCTTTCGCCATGGCCTCGTACCAGGACTTGGTGTCGTTGGCGCTCGGGCTGTAGGCGGAGCTCAATGACACGTTGCGTGACAGCAGTTGCGAGGCCGAGGTGGCCTGCTGCGTCGAGGAGGCCGGGTTGGTTGAGCCCGTGGTTCCTGTTGGGGTCTGGGTTGGATACATCACCGAGTAGATCGTAGTCATCGTCGCTCCTTACTTCACCGTAACTCTTTGCTCGAATTGCCTGTCGGCCTGAATTCGCCGGCCGTGTGCGTGGGATCCGTCAGCTTCCAGTGTTCCGTGCGGCCATCCCGCTCGACCAGCACCTCACCCTCCTTCACTCCAGCCAGGCGCCCGCCCTGGGGCAGAGACGCGCCGACGTAGTAGCGCGAGCCATCGGCAGTCACCACATACGGATCGGCACTGGCAACCACCGAAACGATGCGGGTGCCATCAACAGCCGTGCCGCGCATTGAGCCGCCCGGGTGATCCAGATTGATGGCCAGGACACGTTTCAAACCGACGATTTCTCTGATCGCACGCGACTTGACGATAGCTTCGAGAGCTTTCGGGTCGCCAAGATGTCCGCTGACCGTAACGGCGCCCTCGCCGTTGTACTGTGCCTCGCACGCGATGCCGGACAGGCGCAACACCTCGGCAACATCGTGGGCAATCGAAGCTCCCGAACGGGATGCGAGCGCTGCGGCCCCGGCCGCCGGGCCCGCCGCACCTTGGGCTGCTTGCCCGTCGATACCAAACGAGATGGCGCGGACTGCAAACACTGTGGCAATCAGCGCCGCCGCCGCGGCCGTGACGATCAACGGCCGCCGTTTGAGCATTTGCGAAACTGCCTGCGGCCTGGACAACGGTACCTTCGCGAACGAGTGTTCGTTCGCCCCCGCCTCCGGGGTCACATCCATTGACGAGTCCGCAGCAACAATTTCGAACGCAGCCGCGCCAATGATCACCGCCGTGCGCAAAGGGACAAATATGGTCGCGCCCGGCTCCTGCTGGTGCCCGTTCACATTCAGGGCACCCTCCATCGTTCTCAGAAAGAACTTGTCCGCCTGCTTCTTCAGAACACAGTGATGGTTGAGTACCCCGCTGTCCGCGAGGATCACGTCACAATCATCACTTGCGCCGATCACCAGCATATCGGCGGTGTCCAGGCGGATCACCGCGCCCTTGTGCAGGCCCGCAGTGATTTTCAGCGCCAGGTTGAATTCCATGTCACCCCCTTGGCTTCAGTGGTGGGCCCAGCGGCTGACTCAAGGTCGCCGCCGTCGCCGCAATGATCTGCGGCGAGATCAGGAACAGGCGCTCGGTGTTGTCGCGCTTGGTGATATCGCTGCGGAACAACCGGCCTAACAGCGGAATGCTGCCAAGGAGCGGAATTCTGGAGGTGGTGCGGGTGTTCTCGCGGCGATTCAGCCCGCCCAGCAGCAAACCCTGTCCCACATCGATGATGGCCTGGGTGTTGACCGCATTTCGAACCACCGACGGCACGGGGCGGATCAGAGTCTGCCCATTGCTTGCAGTGGTCGGCTGATCGGTCACCTGGACATTGCCGTCCTCGATAGTCACCAGCAGACGAATGCGCTGCCGGCCGTTGTCTACGATGATATGCGGCGTCACACGCAATACCGTCCCGGCAACAACTCCAAAGAGATCCTCGTCAAATGCACCGGATACGGGCACATACACCGACTGGGTGCTCTCGATGACAGCCTCCGCATCGTTCAGTGTCACGACCTGCGGCCGCTGCACGATGTTGGTTACGCCCTCCTGCTCCAGTGCGTTCAGACGCGCCGTGAAATTCGAAGCGTCGGTGATGATGCTGTTGACCTGCAGCCCGGCGATTTGCCCGAGGGTATCGATGGGATGCACGCCACCGCCGAACGCGGCCGCCGTGTTGCCGTGCTGGTAGGTCCAGTCGATGCCGAGCTGGCGCACACGGCTCTTGTCTATGTCAATGACCGTTGCGTCGAGCTGGATGATCTGGCTCTCGACATCAAGCTTGCGCACCAGCTCCTCGTATGCCGGCATGCGGTCGGGCGAGTCGCGGATGATGAGCGCATTTCGGTACGGGTCAGCCACGATGCGGGGTGTGTCACCTGCCTCGATAGACGCGCGGAATGCCGAGCGGGACGGCGTAGCGAGTTGCGCGGACTCGTCGGATTCCAATCCCGAGCTATAACCACCTGTGCCGGACGTACCCTGCGCCGAGGCGAGGCGATTTCCCAGTGCCGCGAGCCCCTTGCCGCGCAGCCCGCTGACCGCGGGCGGCAGGGAGGTTGAGCCAGCACCGGCGCTTCCACCGTTATCACCATCTCCCAACAGTTGATTGAGAATCGTGGCGACACCCGGCACTACGGTCCGTTGGTTGCCCACTGTGAACGTCGTATCGGCCGCCCATGCGTACTTCAGGGAGAAGAATCGCAAGGTGGTGCGAGGTGGTGCCGCGGCCGCGGTCCGTGGGCGACGCACGAGCGCGGTGCTCAGCTGTGCGAGTTGATCCAGGAAGCGCGGCGTTCCCTTCGCTGTAACTACGCCCGTGGAGGCCTTGATCTGCAGAGAATCGTAGGCATCGGGCAGGCCGAACCCGATCGTGGCTTCGCGGAATGCGTCCACCCGTGCGGGATCAATCTCAAAATAGCGGCTGGACAGCTCGCGCGTCTTATAGATGAATGCGACGCTTCCATCGTAGTAGGCGACCAGACCGTTGGAGTCGGCGATGCTCTTGAAAACGGCCGCGGCCATTCCAGAGCGCGGTCCGTTGAGCGTACCCGACTCCTCCTGGACCGCCGGGCTCAGCGTAACCGCTATTCCCAGGTCGTCGAAGAAACGCACCAGGAAACCTTTGAGGGTTTCACCTTGCAGATCGTACGACACCTTCTCGACGGAGAATGGTATGGGGGCAGCCTCTGCCTGCACTGTCAACAGCGCAAGCGCAGCGACGATCAACGCCCTAACCACGTACCTGCCCAACCGGTATAACAGGTACGTCACCGCTCAATTCCTGAAATGAAAGTACTGGCAATTCGAAATACTCCGCCTCCGTGATCTTGCGGAGGTGTCGTCTTACATCCATCGAACACAGCATCACCACTCGGCCGAACACGGCACCAATTTCGTTACGAATGGCTGCGATCTCCGCACTCACACGTTGCAGCAAGCGTGGATCGACAGCCACCTGCCCCGGCTGACCGGAGGCACGCGCCGCCTGCCGCAGGGTATCTTCGAGCTCCGGATGCGCAATCAACGCGCTGATGGAGCGGTCCGCTCCGATATAGCGTTGCGTGATATGCCGCCGCAGCGCGATCCGTACGAATTCCGTTGCCAACACGACGTCACGCTCCCGGGCGCAGACCTCGGTGATGGCCTCAAAAATGTCGCGCAACTGCCGGATCGGTATTCCCTCTTCCAACAGGCGCCGCAGTACTTCTGACACCCGTTGCGGAGCCGCGGCGCGCAGCATTTCCTTCACCAGGTCCGGATAATCCCGGGACCAGCGCGTCAGCAGATTGGAGGTTTCCTGAATGCCGGCGAACTGCGCGAGCTGGCGGCGCAGTGCGCGGCCCAGTGCCTGCGTGAGCCGGCTGTCGATATCGGCCGCCGGATCATCCAGACCCGCAAACAGGTCGCCCTCGCCTATGGCTACGCCGAAGCTCGTGAGGCGAAATACGTTGGCACTCAGGCTGCCGTTCGCGCGTAGCACGGGATTCGCGATCGGCGCCCCGAACTCCTCGCGTACCAGGTCCACGGCGCTGATTGCAACGGCACTCAATCTAACGGCCCCCGCGGAGCTCACCAACCCCGGCGCCACCTCCAGTACCAACTCCGGCAGTGGCTCGAGATCGCGCCCGTTGGACGATGCCGGCTGCGCAGGTGCGGCCGGCAGCGCGAACCCCGCCCGCGTCAATAGACTTCGCACAGCTTCGGAGGATTGCCGGCGGGCCCATAGAGCCGTCCCGGTCATCCCCACGCCAAAGGCCAGAAAGACAGGCCACGGGAACCCCGGAACGAGCGCCAGCAAAAATGCGAGTACTCCGCCGGTCATCACGACGCGTGGGTGCCGGCGGATCTCGCGTGCGATCGATCCGCCCAGATGCTCATCTGTATCCTCGCCAGCCGTGCGGGTAACGATCAAGCCTGCCGCAATTGCGGATAACAGCGCGGGGATCTGTCCGACCAGGCCATCACCAATGGTGAGAATGCTGTAAGTCTGAACAGCATCCCCCAGGGGCAAGCCTCGCTGCAGTACCCCGATCGCAAGACCCCCCAGCATGTTGATGATGATGATGACGATGCCGGCGATCGAATCGCCCTTGACGAACTTCATCGCGCCGTCCAGGGCGCCGTGCAGCTGACTCTCCACCTCCAGGTGGCGCCGGCGCCGCCGCGCCTCGTCTTTGTCGATCAGCCCGGAGCGCAGGTCTGAATCGATCGACAACTGCTTGCCCGGCATGGCATCGAGCGTGAACCGCGCCGCGACCTCGGCGACCCGCTCGGCCCCCTTGGCAATGACGATGAACTGCACCACTGTAATAATGAGGAACACGACGATGCCCACCACCAGGTTGCCGCCTACGACGAGCTGCCCGAATGTTTCAATGATGTGACCGGCATCGGCATCGAGAAGGATGAGCCGGGTGATCGCGATCGAGAGCGACAGGCGAAACAGGGTGGTCAGCAACAGAACACTGGGGAAGCTTGCGAAGGCGGTCGGGCCCGGAATGTGGATCGCCAACAGCAGCAGGCCGACTCCAAACAGTACGTTGGCGGCCACCAGTATGTCGACCACGATCAACGGGATGGGAAGGATCATCAGCGCGACGATGGCCATCACGCCGGCCGCAAGGAGAATGTCACTGATGCCGCGCGGAGCGCGCAGCATCGTAACTCCACTCCTCCATGCACCAGTCCCCTTCACCATATCCTCCTCCCCGAGGTAGGGTTGACCGTAACATTACCCCTGCGAAACGCGCACCTAGTAATAACCCTATGGTCTCGGCTCGGCCGCCTCGCGGTCCGCCAGCGGCGCCGCTCCCTCAGCCGCGTCGAGTGTCGCATCGGTAAATTCTGCCACCGCACTGATACCAGCTGCTGTAACACCTACAACCAGGAAGCGGGAGCCCACCTTTACCAGGGCCAGCCGCTCCCGCGGTCCAAGCGCAATCACGTGCCGCAGTTGCATAGGACCTTCGTGCCTGCCGATACTTCCCTTCCAGCGCCTGAGAAACACCGTCGCGGCCGCCGCGGCGCCCAACACCAGTACAAGTGACACGACGGTTGGATATAAGGTACCGGTCTCGGCTGCTTCCACCGTGTTGCCAAACGCCGACGGCGCATGGAGCACGGGCAGAAGGATCGCCACCAGGAAACTGATTCGTGCCAGACTGTTCATCTATTCACCCCGCATCGCGCCACGGCCTACAGTAGGATAGGACTGTTGGTAACACAGAACATGGATGAGTGTGAACGCATTTGACATCGCGCTGCGCAAGGTGTGCGACAGTTTGGCGGCACCCTGCGCTGTGTTCGACCCCGCCACCGACGCCCTGCTGCTCGCCAATCCCGCCTTTCGCCAGGAATTTGGCGCGCTGCCGGCTTCGCGCGCCGCGTTTGAGCAGCAGTTCGAGCCGGTGACTGTGACTGCACCAACCAGTCCGCAACTGTCGCCGCTGGAGGACATACCGCAAGCTCAGCGGGTGGAGGTATTCTGCCCGCGCAGCAGCCGTTGGTATTCCTTCCAGTGGTCGGTGTTGAGGAATCATCAGGACAATCCATTGACGCTGCTCAATGCTCAGAACCTTACCGAGCGTATGGAGACGCTGCGCCAGCAACGTGCCCTGCAGGAGCAGCTGTTGAGCAGCTCACGCGCAATGTCGGTAGGAGAAATGACTACGACACTGGCCCATGAAATCAATCAACCACTGGCCACGATCGTCAATTGCCTCGCGGCCGCACGGACTTTGTTGGGGCAGGCCGCTGGCAGCCCGCAGCCCCTGCGCCAGGCGCTGGATCTGGCGCTCGAACAGGCCGAGCAGGCTGGGGCGGTGGTCGCCCGGATCCGCGAGTTCGTGCGCACGCGCGAGCCGCGCCGCGAAGCCTTAGGTCTGAAACCGCTCATCGACCACGTCGTACAACTGCAGCAGGTGGATGCGCAGAAGCATCGCGCCCGGATACTCGTGGAGCTCGCGCCGGAGCTGCCGCCCGTGCTGGTCGATCGAATCATGATCGAGCAGGTCCTCACCAACCTCATCAGGAATGGTATCGAGGCAATGCGGACGACTCGCCCGACACAACGCTCTCTCAACATCAGCGCGCACTGTGAGGCAGAGTCCCGGGTTGTAGTGCGGGTCGCCGACCGGGGCTCGGGGGTGCCGGCCTGCGATGAGGGGCAACTCTTCACGCCCTTCTTTACCACCAAGCAGGAAGGCATGGGCATAGGCCTGGCGATCTGCCGGTCCATCGTCGAATTCCACGGCGGCCAGTTGTATTTCGAACGTAATACCGGCGGTGGCTCGGTGTTTGCATTCACTCTGCCGCAGGCGCAGGAGTCATGATACAGACGTTCTCGTTTACCGGGTCATCCACCAGCGCCGCGGCGCCTGTCGCATACCTCGTGGACGACAACGAACCCTTCCGGCGCTCGACGTCACTGCTGCTCGAGACTGCCTTCATTGAAGTGCGCGGATTTGATTCCGGTGCGGCGCTACTGGCTCAGCTCGAACGCGAGCCGGCACCGCGTACTGGCGCATGTATCGTGAGCGACATACGCATGCCGCATATGAGCGGCCTGGTACTGTTGGAAGAGCTTCGCCGGCGCGAGCAGACCATTCGAGTCATTTTTGTGACGGCCCATGCGGACGTGCCGTTGGCTGTGGAAGCCATGCGGCGGGGGGCCGCGGATTTCATCGAGAAGCCCTTCGAAGCGCGCATCTTGATCCAGGCGATCCGGCTGGCAGCCGTTGATGACCCCACGCAGCTGCCGCGGACGGTGGGCTCCGTGGCAGGAGAGTCGGACGCGCGGCTCGCGGCCCTGACTCGCAGAGAGCGGCAGGTGCTCGAGCTCGTGGTCGCTGGCAAATTCAACAAGAGCATTGCCGATATCCTCGGTATCAGCACGAAGACCGTCGAGCTGCACCGGGCCAGTCTCATGTCCAAGCTGGGAGTCCGCAACCTGCCGGACCTCGTCAAAGTGTATCTTGGCTACCGCTAACGAGACATTGTTCTTCGAGTATGCGGAACCCAAGACGCTCGGCCGGCGTCTGCGCCGGCTCGCGCCGGAAGCCGCCGCGGCTTTGCGCGAGCTCTTCCGGGAGCGCGAATACCTGACACTCGACGACCCCGAAATGACTTGGCGTTTCGGGCCAGCGTCCCGTGTCTCCCCGCCCGCGGCGATTCTGGACGGCGTGCACGATTGGCTCGCGATGAGCATTGCGGATGATGGTTGGTGTGAGCCCCTGGGAGCCCGTGCATGGTGGGATTTCACCGGGGAATCGCGGCTCCTCGCCTGGGCACTTGCGCATAGTGGCCTGCTGGAAGGATTGGGACGAATCCTGCGCGAGCCGCTGATGCCCCGCGCCCTGACTGACCAGCCCCTCCCTCATGTTGACACCAACGTCGCACTGAGCTTTTCGGCCAGCACTGCGGATGGCCGCACGACCACGGGGTGCGTGAGCTTGTCCGCGGCGATGGTAGCGAGCCTCGTCTCCCATGCCGGCTGGCGCCGGACGGCCGCCACCCCGGTTGAGTGGCTCAAATTGCCGGCGGCAGTCCGCGTGGAACTGCGCGGAGTCGCCTTCGCGTCAGCTGAATTGTCGGCGTCCGAAATCGGTGATGTCTTGATTCTCGGCAATCGAACAGCCTGCTGGCGCAAGCTGCATGTGACGCTGGCCGCAGCGCGTGGGGACGCGCAGCCGCGTACCTGGAATGCCTGCTATGACGGAACGCGTCTCACAGTCAGCACTGGCGTGTTGAATTCTCCAACGGAGCTTCCCATGACGGACCTGAAGGCCACAGGAGCTGCGGATAACATTCCGGTCAGCCTCGATTTTGATCTTGGAAATCTGGCACTGCCGCTGGGAGAGCTGGCGGCATTGAAGCCCGGTTATGTTTTCGAGCTACCGGGCGGCCTCGAGAAGGCGCGGGTGGTGATCCGCGCAAACGGCACGCGTGTGGGTGTTGGTGAGCTCGTAGCGGTGGGAGACGTGCTCGGGGTGCAACTGGTTGCGCTCGAGATCGATGGACTTCGGTAGCCTCAGCCCGGGCGTCATTCTCGTCACGGTCGTCGGGCTCGCGCTGGCGCCCTTTGTTGCCGTGATGGTGACTTCCTTCACCAAGATCGTGGTGGTGTTGAGCCTGTTGCGCAATGCCCTGGGCCTGCAGCAGGTCCCACCCAATGTCGTGATCAATGGGCTGGCCATCATTCTGTCCATCTACATCATGTACCCGGTGCTGCTCGACAGCTACGGCACGATCGAGCAGCACGCCAGCGGCGGGCCGCAGAAATCGCTCGACGCGCGCCAACTGGTCGACCTCATCTCGACGGGCAAGGAGCCGCTGCGTTCGTTCCTGGTGAAGCATTCGAGCGATGGCGAGCGTGCATTCTTCCTGCACACCGCGCGACAGCTGCTGCCGAAAGATCCGGCGCAGGTGGGTCCCGATGACTATGTGGTCGTGGTGCCGGCCTTCACAGTGACCGAGCTGACGACTGCTTTCCAGATCGGCTTCCTCATCTTCCTGCCGTTCCTGGTCATTGACCTGATTGTGGCCAATATCCTGCTGGCACTCGGCATGATGATGTTGTCGCCGACGACCGTATCGCTGCCCTTCAAGCTCATGCTGTTTGTTTTCCTGGACGGCTGGGCCAAGCTGGTCCACGGACTCATTCTCACCTATCGATAGCCGGACACGCGATGCACGCACAGATCGTCCAATTGATCCGCGAGGCGCTGTGGCTGGTCCTGGTGCTTTCCGCGCCGCCGATTGTGGCCGCCTCGGTCGTCGGCTTGCTGGTCGCCTTCCTGCAAGCCGCCACCCAGCTGCAGGAGCAGACATTCTCCTACACATTGAAATTCATCAGCGTATGCCTCGCGCTGTTTCTGAGCGCCGCGCTGATAGGCTCGAGCCTGTATCACTTTGCCGACCGGCTGTTTCTGGGCTTTCCGCTGATGACACGCCAATGAGTAGCGGCCGCTGAACGCCATCGATCACATCGGCGCGGCCGCAGGTGCCGTGGCGCTGAGCCTGCCCCGCATCGTGGCCGCTTTCCTCGTGTTGCCACTGCTCACCGGCGAGACCATGCCCTCCCTGGTCCGCAACAGTTTTTTCGTCAGTCTCGCCATCATCATCTACCCGGTCGCCGGCGCCGCAGCGCAGGCCGCGGATCACACCGCCGCCCAGGTCCTATGGCCGCTGCTGATCGTGAAGGAGCTGTTCATCGGCGCATTGTTCGGGTTTCTGTTCAGCTCGGTATTCTGGGCAGTGAGCGCAGCCGGGAATCTGATCGATACGAAAGTCGGCAGCAACTTCGCCGCCACCCTGGACCCCCTGCAGGGCCACGAGACCTCCCTCACCGGCCAACTACTCACCCAGCTGACCAACTGGCTCTTCATGACCAGCGGCGCCTTCACACTCTTCCTGGGCCTCCTGATGAAGAGCTACGCCCTCTGGCCCATCGCCCAGATGCTCCCCCGCGCCGCCCCCCTGGGCGAATCCATAGTGATCGACGACTTCGCCTCTCTATTGACCCTGGCGTTACTACTGTCCGCCCCCGCGCTGGTAGTACTCTCCCTCCTGGACCTCTCCCTGGGCCTGGTAAACCGCTACGCCCAGCAATTAAACGTCTTCTCGTTAACGATGCCCCTGAAAGCCTGGGTAGCCACCTGGATAGTATTACTATCCCTCGGCACATTCGTAGAAGTAATCACCCGCCACCTGTTCGCCAACCGCGCCCTGCTAAACACCCTGCGCCCACTACTCTAGCCAGATCCGTGTTGCCTACAGCATCGGTTGCCCTAGTGGGCCAGCGGCTTCACATAGGTCACCAGACTCAGGAGAGTCTTCCCAGGCTCCTCCCACGGGATCATGTGCGCCGAGTTCTCAAACCAGACACCCTGTTTGTAAGGTG